>Ga0209573_1005605_pt1 | contig 11147 bp, 11 predicted proteins | sample TNRBio252014_DNA_FD_185870 | JGI IMG/M metagenome (GOLD analysis project Ga0209573, IMG submission 185870) | Wastewater treatment Type I Accumulibacter community from EBPR Bioreactor in Madison, WI, USA - TNR Reactor_6/25/2014_ DNA (SPAdes)... | ecosystem: Engineered > Bioreactor > EBPR >...
CGGAACTGCTCGTCGCCGTAGTTCCTGGCGGAATGGACGGGGTGCGCCAGCCCAAGGACCAGGGCGCAGGTGGCAAGAACGCGGAGGAACTGTGCTGGCATGGACGGCAGGCGTGTCGGATACGGCAGGGGGCGCAGGATTCGCTGGAGTATAGCCGCAGGCGCCGCCGGTCCGCCTGCGTATGGATCAATGAACGCCCCATGGACCATCGGGCGCTCTCGCCTGAACTGGCAGCTTCTGCGATGGATTCCGATTTGTACCGAAATAAGGTACGATCGTGCCGAATTCAGGTTCGTTTGGAGTGCTGCGTGAATCTTCCGTCATCCTCCGGAGTGGCCCGGGCACTGTTCAGCAAGACGCTGGGCGGGGTGCTGGCGCTCCTCTTCGGGCAGCCCGGAAAAGCCTTCTATACACGCGAAATCGTCAAGCGGGTGGGTACCGGCGGCAGCCAGGTCGGCAAAGATCTGGAACGGCTGACTGGCGCTGGCCTCATCCTGCGCGAGCAGCGCGGCAACTTGGTGTTCTACCGTGCGAATCCGGACGCCGCCGTCCATCACGAGTTGGTCGGCCTTGTTGCCAAGTCGTTCGGCATCGCTGAGCAACTGCGCGGTTTCATCGAGCCGTTGGCCGATCGTATCCAGTACGTGGCCGTTCATGGCTCGGTGGCGCGGGGAGAGCACCGCGCCGACAGCGACGTCGACCTGCTGCTCGTCGGCGACGTGCGCCTGTCCGAACTGGCGATTCCGCTGCACGATGCAGAAGCCGCGCTCGGCATGAAAGTGTCGCCTACCGTGATGACGCTTGCGGAGTTCCGCAAGCGTCACGAAAGCGGCGACCATTTCCTGAAGAAGGTGCTGGCCGGTGATCTCGTCACGCTGTGGAGCTCCATCGAGCACGACGATGCCGCATGAGCAGTCTCGAAAATCTCGTCCGCATCGGCCAGCTCAAGCTGGAGCCTTCATCCGACGGCGAAATCGTCACCAGCCTGCGCCGAGCCGCCCTCTATCTCGTGGATGCGGCACTCCCTTCGCTGAGTCCGCCCAGCCGCTTCATGCTCGCCTACGATGCCGCGCACGCGCTCGCCTTTGCGGCGCTACGCGCCAACGGCTACCGCCCTGACGCCGGGCGTGGCCATCGGGCTGTGGTCTTCCAGACACTCGGAGTGACGATCGGCGCCTCGCAGCAACCATGGCTGACGCTCGACCGCTATCACACGCGTCGCAATGCTTCAGAATATGGCGACATGGTCGAGGCCAGCGCATCAGAGGCCGAGGACCTGCTGATGGCGGCGCAGGAGCTGCAGGCGTTGTTCCGTCATTGGCTGGTGAGGAATCGGCCTGCGGTGTTGGTCTGAAGGGTCGGCTCGGTACCTCTGGCCCTGCCATCGAAGCTGATCCCTGTGGTCAATTGCCCGCTCCGGGAGATGGCCGTCCTGCTCGAGAACGCCCCGGCGGCGCGCCTCTTCGACGAGATGCTGAAGCTCCTGACCCCAGGGCACGCCGTTCCCGGCGAGCCAGGCGATGCCGACCGAACAATCGACGACACACAGCACTGCAGCCACCAGCGGCATCGTTCAGCAACCCTTCCCCGATATCGACAGGCCCGATCCACGGTTGACGCCCACGGATCGGGCGCCAAACCCCTCCTGGCCGACGTTGGATCTCCCATCCTTCGGTTCCCCAGGAACACCACGCCAACGATCAGCCAGTTCTTCGGAATCGTCATACTTGCCCAAGCGTGCGTTCAACCTCACCATCGAGTGGGCCATCGAACACCGCGCGGAACTCATCGAGGATTGGAACCCATGCCAGGCCAAACAGCAGCCAAAGAAGATCCAGCCGTTGGAGTGATCCCGGCAGCACCTTGGCGAATTCAGGCAGTCTCTCTCCTTCCCGAGTACAAGCTGGCTGTGGTCTTTTGCGATGGCAGCAACGGCATCGTCGACTGCTCCAATATCCTTGCCAGCACCAATCCGGGCGTTTATGCACCCCTGGCCTCGCCGGAGTTCTTCGCGCAGGTCAGGCTGGAACTCGGTGCGCTGACCTGGCCGAATGGTGTGGATCTCGACCCTGGGTGGCTGCATGCCGAATTGGTGGACAAGAAAACGTGGTCTGTTCCCTTCTGACTGCTTTTTACCCGCCCCATTGACGCCAGCGGAGTTCACTCCTCGAGGCGCAGTCCGGTGGGGTCCTGCAATACCGGACCGGGTCTCCGCACCGCGGCAGGATGCGTCGAAGCCATCTCGGGACGGAGCACGATTCGCCCTGCGACCGCGACGCGGCGATCGTTGAGCCGAACGATCTCCTCGCTCGACCGCGCTTCCACGCCGAGTCCGATGCGTGCCGGCATGTCGCCGGCCGCCGGATCGTACGCCGAAGCACTGCCATCGATCTGAATGACGACCTCGCCCAGGTCCACGTACTCCGGCGGCCGGCCCGGACGGGGCATCTTCTTCAGGCTGGGCACGGACAGGTAGGTCCCCACGAGGCGGACCCGCTGGCCATCGAACTGCCTCAGTTGCTCCGCCCGATCAAGGCGCGGCGGCAACTCGCGGCGCACTGCTTCCGCTTTGGTCACTGGTCGGTCCTGACCGCTATGGACGTCGCGTGCGAACCATGGGTCTTGCTGGCCAGGTGCTCCTGGTGGAACGTCTGGCTCTGATCCACTGTCCCGTACATGGCGAAATTCCACTGGCGGTCGATGAAATCATATTGGTCGACCCTCTTGCTGGCCGCGTACTTCTCGGTGACGGCATAGTTTTCGAGCGTGATGTTGTCGGCACCATCCTTCATCACGACGCCGGCCCAATGGTAGTTCCATGTGTCCTCGCCAGGATAGGACTTGAAACCCGGCATGTCGCCCTCGGTCGCCATCGAGTAGGACTCGCCGATCTCCGGATTGGCATGGAAGTTGATTCCCGCCTCCTTGTCGAACTTGTCCATGCCGGCGTTGCCCAGAGCCAGGTACATCGCCTTGGCTTCGGCAATGGTGGCGGGCTTGCGAAAGACCTTGCTGCGGGACTGCGAACCGGCGATCGCGCCGCCGATTGCGCCGGCCACGCCGCCGAGGACTGCCCCGGGAGCCGCGCCCAGGCCGCCAACGAAACTGCCGAACAGCGCACCGAGCCCGGCACCGGCGGCGGCACCCGCCAGGGCGCCCGATGCCGTGTTGCTCTGCCAATCGTAGTGCACACCCTCGACGACGAATGCCGCGTTGTCCGAGCGCTCGATGAAGCGTGGCATCAGATCCATGTAGACCTGGTTCGCCATCTGGTTCGACTCTCCCTTGAGCCAGTCCGAAACCGTCGAGTCATCGACGCCCTTGCCGAGCTTGGCGACGCCGTTGTCGAAATAGACGACACTGCGGTCGCCACCGCCGGAAGAACCGGTCACCGCCGCCGACGAGCGGCCGCAATCGGTCCACAGTGCCATCGGGCCATTGGCTGTTCCTTCGGTGTCCATGCCACCCGGCGCATTGGCCTTTTCCACGCCCGAGTGTGCGCTCCCCGGCTTGGCGAGGAATTCCGGCTGCACACCGGTCAGCGCGTTGCCATCGACGCTGACCGAGCCGCCGGCCGCTTTCAGCTCGATGTACGAGCCCTTTTTCCCCGCTGCCTGAAGCTTGGAGTTCGCTCCGCTGATGAGTCCGGGTGTCGCATAAAGCGTCTGCGACCCGAACAGGGCCGTCTGCTTGGTCTCGCCAACCTGCGCACGTCCTGCTCCGAGCGTCTCGATCGTGTAGCGCTGGACGGCGCCGCCTGCACCGCCGGCGGCCCGCCCCTCACCGCGCGGCAGCAGATCCCTGGCGGACTTCCCGGCCACCACCCGATCGGCCACCGCGCTCGCCTCGCGCTCGTGGTGGTCACCTGGCGAGTCGAGCCCGGCGGGCGGCCCCTCTCCATGGCGCTGCTGGATCACGTGCGCCGCCTCGTGCGCAGCCAACCACAGGTCGGGGTCGGAACGAAACGCGATCGATGAGCCGGTCGCAAACGCGGCAGCTCCGAGCCGCTCGCAGGCTTCGCTCGAGGTCCTGCCGACGTGCATCCGCACCGAGGACAGATCATGCCGCGGTCCGAACGAATTCTGGATGCGCTCGCCGTGCGGCAGCGCCCGGCCGGGGCCTCGTGTGCCGTCGCGCGCGACATCGTTCGCCGATTGCCGCGCCGAGCCGATCCCCAAAAACCTCGGCATTCCCTGCAGTGAAGGCATGGCACCCCGCTCGGAGACCTTCGGGGTCATGCGAGATTCCTCTTGGCGCCGCTGCAACGCCGTCCTCGTATGGACCATGACGCTTCTCCCCGGACGCCGGGCTTCCGGGAAGCGTCAAGACCATCCTTCCCAGCCGGCAAGAAACTCAGGATAGAGGACCGGACACCACTTCCGCAAGCATTGACCACTTGCACATTCCAGCAACACGGCGCGGCAGCGTCGCGCGGGCGACGGCGGCGATCCGCACGGGCGCGTGCTATCCTCACCGCCTGTCATCGGTCGGCCCGCCCCGCATCTCCGAGGGAAACCATGCCGCCCGCCAGCGCTCGCGCACGCCGCGGAAAGGAAGCAACCATGCCCGACGAGGATTCCTCGTAATGCCGCACTGCCCGGCGATGCTGGTTGCCGCTGCCGCTTCCGGCCAGGGCAAGACGACGGTGACGGCCGCCCTGGCCCGCCTGCACGCGCGCCAGGGACAACGCGTCACCGTCTTCAAGTGCGGCCCCGACTTCCTCGACCCGCAGATCCACGCCGTCGCCAGCGGGCGCCCGTGCTACAACCTCGACCTCGGCATGTGCGGCGAGGACGACGCACGCATCCGCCTGGCGCGCGCCGCTGCCGATTCCGACCTGATCCTGATCGAAGGGGTCATGGGGCTGTTCGACGGCAAGCCGTCGGCGGCCGACATCGCCTGCCTGTTCGGCATTCCGGTGCTGGCACTGATCGACGCGCGGGCGATGGCGCAGACCTTCGGCGCCGTCGCGCACGGCCTCGCGACCTACCGGCCCGGGCTGCCGTTTGCCGGCGTGCTGGCGAACCGCAGCGGCAGCAGCCGCCACACCGAGCTGCTGCGCGACAGCCTGCCAGCGGGAATGGTCTGGTTCGGCGCCGTCCCGCGCAGCGACGTCAGCCTGCCGGAGCGTCATCTCGGGCTGTTGCAGGCGGCAGAGATCACCAACCTGACGGACCGCCTCGACCGCATTGCCGACGCGCTGGCGGCGACGGCGAGCATCGGCCTGCCACCGCCGGTACATTTCGCAGCGGCGCCGGCAGCACCGCTGCCGGCCCTGCTCGCCGGCCGCCGCATCGCCATCGCGCGCGACGCCGCCTATGGCTTCATCTACCCGGCCAACGTCGACACGCTGCGCGAACTGGGCGCCGAGATCCGCTTCTTCTCGCCACTCGCCGGCGACGCGCTGCCCGCCTGCGATGCGCTCTGGCTGCCCGGCGGCTACCCCGAGCTGCACGCGACGGCGCTGGCAGAACGGCGCGACCTGTGGCAGGCGCTGGCCGGCCACGTCGCCGCCGGCCGACCGCTGCTCGCCGAGTGCGGCGGCATGATGAGCCTGTTCGCGGAGGTGGTCGACCGCGCAGGGGAGCGGCACGCGCTGGCCGGCCTGCTGCCGGGCCGCGCGGTGATGCAGCGGCGCCTTGCGGCGCTCGGCATGCAGGTCGCCGACCTGCCCGAGGGAACACTGTCCGGCCACACCTTCCATTACTCGCAGAGCGACACGCCGCTGGCACCGCTGTGTCGTGCGCGGCGACCGACGGGGGGCGACGGCGAGGCGATCTACCGCCACGGCTCGATCACCGCTTCCTACGTCCATTTCTACTTCCCAAGCAATCCACCGGCAGTCGCCCGCCTCTTCGGCGCCGGCTGCTGATCGTTGCAGTCGCTTTCCGGCACCCTCTTTCGACGTATAATCAACCCCGTTTCGGGTGCCTTGCCTCGTGGTCACGGGGCGGGTGAAACGGGAAGCCGGTGCACGGCGGCGTCGCCAACGACGCCAGCCCATTCCGGCGCAGCCCCCGCTGCTGTAAGCCTGACGACTCCGCAAACCGCCACTGTGCCCAGGCACGGGAAGGCGCGGGGAAGGTCGACGGCGAGCCAGAAGACCGGCCCGAAACCGGATTGCACCATTCCCCGGGGTGACGGGAAGGCGTCTCTGGTCGCGCGCCGTTCGAGTCCAGGCCACCTTCCTCCTGCGGGATTTTTCTGCTGACGGGTCGTCAGTCGCCGAAGGGAGGATCGCTGTGCACATCATGGAAGGCTTCCTGCCGCTCGAGCATGCCGTCGGCTGGACGCTGGCGTCAGCGCCCTTCGTCGTCGGCGGTCTGCGATCGCTGCGCCGCCGGCTGCAGCAGCAACCGGAGCAGCGCATGCTGCTCGGCGTCGCCGCCGCCTTTTCCTTCGTCCTCTCCGCGCTCAAGTTGCCGTCGGTGACCGGCAGTTGCTCGCACCCGACCGGCATCGGTCTCGGCGCGCTGCTCTTCGGGCCGACGGCGATGGTGCCGGTCGGCCTCGTCGTCCTCCTCTTCCAGGCGCTGCTGCTGGCGCATGGCGGGCTGACGACGCTCGGCGCCAACCTGTTCTCGATGGCCATCGTCGGCTCCTTCGTCGCCGCCGGGCTGTTCCGCGCCGGCCGCCTGCTGCACCTGCCGCTGGCCGCCTGCGTCTTCGTCGCCACCTGCTGCGCCGACCTCGCCACCTACCTGACGACCTCGCTGCAGCTCGCCTGGGCCTTTCCCGATCCCGTCGGCGGTTTCGCCGCCTCGTTCGCCAAGTTCGCCGGCATCTTCGCCATCACCCAGATTCCGCTGGCGATCAGCGAGGGACTGCTGAGCGTGCTGGTGGTCAACGCGCTGCTGCGCTTCAACGGCGACGAGCTGAAGGGCATGCCGCTCCTTGCCGGTCGCGAGGTGCGCGCATGAAACGCCGGAACTGGTTGCTGATCGCCGCCGTGCTGCTGCTGACGGCGTTGCCGCTGTGGCTGGTGCCGCGACCCGCCGGCCCGGACGGCCAGCCGGGCGAGATTTTCGCCGGCACCGACAACCAGGCTCAGAAGGCGATCGCCGAGATCGCCCCCGACTACCGACCGTGGTTCGCGCCGCTGTTCGAGCCGGCGAGCGGCGAGATCGCCTCGCTCCTCTTCGCCCTGCAGGCGGCCATCGGCGCCGGCATCATCGGTTACTGGCTGGGGGCGGCGGTCACCCGCGACAAAATGCGCCGGGGGGCCGGCAACGAAGGGCGCGACGATGCTGATTGAGCAGGCGGCCTACGGCAACCGCTGGCGACGCGTCAGCCCGGCGGCCAAGGCCAGCCTGGCGCTGGCCGGACTGCTGGCGGCATTCGTCGCCGCGACGCCGGCGGCGGCCGCTGGCGTCGCCCTGCTGCTGGCGCTGACGACGGTCGTCGGTGCCGGCGTCGCGGCTGGCGTCTACCTGCGGGTGGCGGCGCCGGCAGTCGCCTTTCTCGCCCTCGGCAGCCTGTCGCTGCTCGTCGCCGTCGGCACCGATGCCGCCGGCCACCTCTCGTGGGGGCTGGCGCCCGACGCCGCGCCACGCATCGCCGCCGTCGCCGGCCGCTCGCTGGCCTCGCTGGCAGCGTTGCTCCTGCTGGTGTTGACGACGCCGCTGCCCGACCTGATCGGGCTGCTGCGCCGCCTGCGCGTGCCGGAAGTCCTGCTCGACCTGATGGTTCTCTGTTACCGCATGCTCTTCGTCCTCGCGACCGCCGTCCGCGACACGCTGACCGCGCAGTCGGCCCGCCTCGGCTACGCGTCGCTGCGCCACGGCTGGTGCTCTCTCGGCCTGCTGGTCGCCAACCTCGCCGTGCAGATCTGGCAGCGGGCGCAGGCGCTGCACCTGGCGGCCATGGCGCGCAATGGCGGTGGGCCGCTGCGTTTCCTGTCGCCGGCTTTCGCCAACGCCGGCCGCGACACGCTGCTCGCCGCCGTCGCCGGCACGGCGCTGGTCGTGCTGGCGGGCCTCGCCTGATGGCGAACGACCTGCTGCTCGAGGTGCAGGCCGTCGGCCACGTCTACGCCGATGGCAGCCACGGACTCGCCGACTGTTCGCTGGCCATCCGCCGCGGCAGCCGCAATGCGCTGCTCGGCGCCAACGGCTCCGGCAAGACGACGCTGCTGCTGCACCTCAACGGCCTGCTGCAGCCATCGTCGGGCTGCATCCGCATCGACGGCCAACCGCTCGACTACAGCCGCGGCGGGCTGGTTGCCCTGCGCCGGCGGGTCGGTCTGGTGTTCCAGAACCCGGACCGGCAGCTCTTCTCGGCCAACGTCTTCGAGGACGTGTCGTTCGGCCCGCTCAACCTCGGCCTCGACGAGGCCAACGTGCGCGCACGGGTGGCGCAGGCGCTGGCGGCGGTCGGCATGACCGGGCAGGCGGAGCGGCCGGTGCATCACCTGAGCTTCGGCCAGAAGAAGCGCGTCTGCATTGCCGGCGTGCTCGCCATGCAGCCCGAGCTGCTGCTGCTCGACGAGCCGATGGCCGGCCTCGACCCCGGCATGCAGGACGATCTGCTGCGTGTTCTCGACGACCTCGCGGCGCGCGGAATCAGCATCGTCCTCGCCACGCACGACGTCGATTTCGCCTACCGCTGGGCCGACGACATCCACCTGCTGGCCGCCGGCCGCTGCACCGCGTCCTTCGCGGCGGCCGAACTGCCGCAGCAGGCTGCGGCGCTGCGCGCGGCCGGACAGCCGCTGCCGGCGGTCGTCGCCCTGCACCAGGCGCTGGTCGCCCGCGGCGTTCTGCCGGCCCGACCCGTCCCCTGCGGCCTGCCGCAGTTGCTTGCCCTGCTGGCCGCGCCAGCGGCCGAGGAAGACCCCATGAACGACACCGCACGCGTCCGGCAACGGAGCGCCGCCTGATGGCCGGCAAGATCTGGTTCGTCGGCGCCGGCCCGGGCGACCCCGACCTGATCACCGTCAAGGGCCGCAAGCTGCTCGAGGGAGCCGGCGCCATCCTCTACGCCGGCTCGCTGGTCGACCAGGCGGCGACGCGCTTCGCCCCGGCCGGCTGCACGATCCGCGATTCGAAGGACATGACGCTGGCCGAGATGACCGACTGGCTGCTCGACCAGGCGGCACGGCACGCCACCGTCGTCCGCCTGCAGACCGGCGACCCCGGCCTCTACGGCGCGCTGGTCGAGATGACGCGGCCGCTGACCGCCGCCGGCATCGCCTGGGCGGTGGTTCCCGGCGTGTCGTCGGCGCTGGCTGCAGCCGCCGCCGCCGGCGAGACGCTGACCCTGCCCGAGGTGACGCAGACGGTGATCCTCACCCGCGTCGCCGGGCGCACGCCAATGCCGGCCGGCGAAGAGCTCGAGGCGCTCGCCGCGCACCGCACGACGCTCTGCATCTTCCTCTCGATCACCCTGCTGCACCGTGTGCAGGAGGCGCTGCGCGCCGCCGGCTGGGCCGAGGACGCACCGATCCTGGTGGTGCAGAAGGCGAGCTGGCCGGGCGAGGAACGGATCGTCCGCGGCACCCTCGCCGACATCAAGCAGAAGTGCCAGGCACAACGGATCGCCGCGCAGGCGATGATCATCGCCTCGCCGACGCTGGGTGCCGCCGACTGGCCCGACCTCGCCCGTTCCAAGCTCTACGACCCCGCCTTCTCCCACCGCTTCCGCAAAGCCAGCGAGCCCCAGCCATGATATCGGACACCAGCATCCTTCTCGTCGGCCACGGTTCGCGCAACCGTGACGGCAACCGCGAAACCCTGCATTTCGCCGCCCAGTGGCGCGAGCAGCATCCCGACTGGCGCATCGAGGTGTGCTTCATCGAGCACGCCGAAGTGCTGCTCGATGAGGGACTCGATCGTGCCGCCCGCGACACGCGGCGCGTCCTCCTCATCCCCTTCATCCTGAACGCCGCCGGCCACGTCAAGATGGAGCTGCCGGCGGCGCTCAACCGCGCCCGCCTGCGCCACCCCGGGGTCGAGTTCGCCGTCACCCCGCACCTCGGCATGGGACGCCCGATCTTCTCTGTCCTGCAGGCGCAGCTCGAGCGGCTGATGAAGCAGCTGGCGGTGCCCGATCCACGCAGCACCGGCGTCATCCTGCTCGGTCGCGGCTCTTCGGACGCCGGCGCCAACGGCGAACTGGCGAAGATGGCGCGCTGGATCTTCGAGGCCAGCGAGCACGACCTCGTCGACCTGGCGTTCACCGGCATCACCTGGCCGCGACTGGAAACCGCGGTGCAGCGGCAGGCGCGGCTGGGAATGACGCAGATCTGCATCGTTCCGGTGTATCTGTTCACCGGCGTCCTGATCGAGCGCATCAAGCTGCAGGTCGAGCGCCTGCAGCGGCAGTACCCGCAGATCGCCTTCGCCCTCGGTACGCATTTCGGTTTCGAGCGCGGCATCTTCGCGCTGCTCGACGCCAAGGTCGAAGGACAGGGACTGCCCGAATTCCGCATGCTCGAGTGCGACGGCTGCAAGTATCGCGAACTCGCCGAGGACGGAAACCTGCCCGACCACAGCCACACCGCGACCGGTGGCGGGCAGCACGACCATGATCGGGATCATGGACAGCCGGCGGCGCACGCGCATCATCACGGCTGTTCGCACAAGCCCGCCTGAAGACCAGGAGACACGCCATGACCAGCAACGCCATCACCGAACAGCTCACCGCCGCCGGCCGCGCCATCGAGCACGATTCCTTCGCCATCATCGACGCCGAAGTCGGCCCGCACGGCTACAGCGAGGAGCAGTGGCCGCTCGTGCGGCGAATGATCCACGCCAACGCCGATTTCGAGTTCAACGGCCTCGCCGCTTTCCACCCGGAAGCCATGCGCGCCGGCCTCGCTGCCGTCCTCAGCGGTCCGCGAGCGATCGTCGCCGACGTCGAGATGATCTGCGTCGGCCTCTCGGCGCCCCGGCTGCAGCACTTCGAACTCAGCCCAAGGCACTACATTTCCGACGCCGACGTCATCGAGCGGGCGCGCGCCGAGAACACGACCCGTGCCGTGCAGGCGATGCGCAAGGCGTGGCGGCGGGGCGAACTCGACGGCGCCATCGTCGGCATCGGCAACGCGCCGACGGCGCTGATCGAGGTCGTGCGACTGATTCGCGAGCACGACGTGCGGCCGGCGCTGGTCGTCGGCATGCCGGTCGGTTTCGTCTCGGCGGCCGAGT
>Ga0209573_1005606_pt1 | contig 11146 bp, 8 predicted proteins | sample TNRBio252014_DNA_FD_185870 | JGI IMG/M metagenome (GOLD analysis project Ga0209573, IMG submission 185870) | Wastewater treatment Type I Accumulibacter community from EBPR Bioreactor in Madison, WI, USA - TNR Reactor_6/25/2014_ DNA (SPAdes)... | ecosystem: Engineered > Bioreactor > EBPR >...
CTTTGCGCTGGGCTGCGCCGCCAGCTTCAACCCCGCCGACGAGGGCTGGGGCCCGCGCCCGGTGCCGGTGGTGCGCAACCACGCCAAACTGGCCAGCCACATCGCGCAATCGCTGATCCTCGACGAATTCGACATGACCATCATGAACGAGATGGAAGTGGACCACGGCCTGACCGTGCCGCTGTCGGTGATGTATGGCGAAAGGCCCGCCGATGGCGAATGGCCCGCGCTGGTGGTGCCGCTGGCGGTCAATGTGGTGCAATACCCGGCGCCGACCGGCAACCGCTGCTATAACCTCGGCAAGGCGATCCGCCGCGCGATCGAAAGCTATCCCGAAGACCTGAAGGTGGTGATCTTTGGCACCGGCGGCCTGTCGCACCAGTTGCAATACAAACGCGCCGGTCTCATCAACCCGGAATGGGACAACCGGTTCCTCGATCGGCTGACCTCGGACCCGGTGGGCCTGTCGCAGATGCCGCATGTCGAATACCTGCGCGAAGGCGGCTCGGAAGGCGTGGAAATGGTCATGTGGCACGTCATGCGCGGCGCTCTGGAGGACGACGTCGTGCAGGTGCACCGGCACTATCACGTCCCGGCCTCGAACACGGCGGTCGGCCATATCATCCTGGAAAACAAGTCGTTCCACGACGCGCGGCAGAAGCTGGCCGCCGAGTAAGGGGAAAATCATGCGCATCTGTGTGGCCGGTGCCTACGGCGCCTTTGGTATCAAGCATCTGGACGCCTTGGCCGCCATCGAAGGGGTGACCGTCACCTCGGTCATGGGGCCGACGCGGGCCAAGATCGACGCACTGGCCGCGCAGCGCGGCATCGGCCACGCAGCGACTGATCTGGCAGAGTGTCTGGCACGCGACGATGTCGATGCGGTGATCCTGTCGACGCCGACGCAACTGCACGCCGAACAGGCGATCCAGTGCATGCGGGCGGGCAAGCCCGTGCTGATCGAGATCCCGATGGCCGACAGTCTGGCGGAATCCGAGGCGATCTGCGCGGTGCAGCAGGAAACCGGGGTGCTGGCGATGGCCGGGCAGGTCCGGCGCTTCAACCCGTCGCATCAGTGGATCCACAACAAGATCGTCGCGGGCGAGCTGAAAATCCAGCAGATGGATGTGCAGACCTATTTCTTCCGCCGCTCGAACATGAACGCCAAGGGCGAACCGCGCTCGTGGACCGACCATCTGCTATGGCACCACGCCTGCCACACCGTCGATCTGTTCCAATATCAGACGGGCGAAGTGGCGAGCCAAGCATTCGGCCTTGAAGGTCCGCATCACCCGGAGCTGGGCATCGCGATGGACATGACCATCGGCATGAAGGTGCCCTCGGGCGCGATCTGCACGCTGTCGCTCAGCTTCAACAACAACGGGCCGCTGGGCACATTCTTTCGCTATATCTGTGACAACGGCACCTATATCGCCCGCTATGACGACCTCTATGACGGAAATGAGCAGAAGATCGACCTCAGCGGTGTCACCGTGTCGAACAACGGCATCGAACTGATCGACCGCGAGTTCATCGCCGCGATCCGCGAAGGGCGGCAGCCCAATGGCTCGGTGCATCAGGTGCTGGACGCGATGCGCACGCTGGACCGGATCGAACGCAGCTTTGGCTGAACGCGCTGGAACTTTGCAGGCGGGCGTCCCTGAACCGGGGGCGCCCGTTTCCTTTGGCGCAAGAATGGCTTAGAACGCCACCAAAGGTAGCGCGGAGTGGGCCGTGGATCGTCAGGTAATTCTCGTCACCGGGGGCGCCGGGTATATCGGCTCGCATGTCTGCAAGGTGCTGGCGGCGCGCGGGTTTCTGCCCGTCGTCTATGACAACCTCTCGACAGGCTGGGCGCAGGCGGTGAAATTCGGCCCGTTTGAGCAGGGCGATCTGGCCGACCGCGCGGCGCTGGACGCGGTGTTTGCCCACTGGAACCCGGTCGCGGTGATGCATTTCGCGGCCTTCTCGCTGGTCGGCGAGGCGACCGAGAACCCCGGAAAATACTGGCGCAACAACGTTCTGGGTTCACTGACGCTGATCGAGGCAGCCACGACAGCGGGATGCCAGAACTTTGTCTTCTCTTCGACCTGCGCCACCTATGGCGAACAGGACGGCGTGGTGCTGACCGAGGACAGTGTGCAGCGCCCGACCAACGCGTATGGCGCCTCGAAACTGGCGGTCGAAGGGATGCTGCGCGACTTCGGCGCCAGCCATGGGCTGAACCACGTCATCTTTCGCTATTTCAACGTCGCCGGCGCCGACCCTGAGGCCGAGATCGGTGAAAACCACCGTCCGGAAACCCATCTGATCCCGGTGATGCTCGAGGCCATCGACGGCCAGCGCCCGGAACTGGTGGTGCATGGCACCGATTACCCGACGCATGACGGCTCGTGCCTGCGCGATTATGTGCATGTGATGGATCTGGCCGAGGCGCATGTGCTGGGGTTGGAGTGGCTCTTGGCCGGAAAAGGCAGCCGTGATTTCAACCTTGGCTCCGGCGTGGGGTTCTCGGTGCTCGAGGTGCTGGCCCACGCCCGCGCCGCCACCGGGCGCACGGTGCCGCACCGGCTGGGGCCGCGTCGGCCGGGGGATGCGGCAGCGCTGGTCTCGGGCTCGCGCCGGGCGCGCGATGAACTGGGCTGGGTGGCCGAACGATCCTCGCTGAAACTGATGATCCAGCACGCCTGGGCCTGGCACAGGAAGGGTGGGTTCGGCGGATGACCGCGCTGCATGAGTTCCTCTGCCCCGAGGTCCGCCCCGAAACCCGCCGTCTGCGCGACGACCCCTCGCTGATCCACAGCTATCCCCGCAGCGCGCTGATGGTGGCGGATTTCGCCGCCAATCACCTGACCCATCTGAAGGTGCGCAACCAGCGCGGCCTGTTCAGCGCGCCGCTGGACGCCCCGGATCTGGAGGATTTGCTGGCGCCGGTGACGCCAAAGCCCTCGCGCAGCGTCGAGCTGATCGCGCAGTTGCGCAGCCACAGCGCGCAATGGGCAGTGGCGAACATGATGGATTCCTCGCCCTTTGCGCCTGAGCTCTATTTTGGCTTTGACGCCAATATCCTGAAATACAACCGCCGCCGCAGCGTGCGCAGCACCGTGCTCTGGCGGCTGCCGGGCTATTATGAACCCGGCCCGGCGCTGGGCAATTCGCGTCGCCCTCCCTTTGAGGACGCGCAGGACTTTCTGGACAAGGCGCCGCTGGTGCGCTGGCGCGGCGGGGCGAATGCCACCGCTTGGCCGACGCCCTTTGCGCCCGACTTGCTGCCGCTGCCGCTGACGCAGGCCGATCTGATCGCGCAGGCCGGGGCCAATCCGCGCGCTGCCGCAGTGCTGTTCTCGCTGCGCAATCCGGACATCTCCGACTTGCGCTTTGGCATCAGCCGCAAGCATTGGCTGCGACTGGGCGAGGCGCAGCCCGAGCCCGGCATCATCGAGAAATTTGTCCCGGCGGAGAGCCTGCTCGACGCGCGCTATCAACTCTGCTTGCCCGGCCATGACGCGCCATCCCAGCTTTACTGGGTGATTGCCACCAACAGCCTGGCGATGGTGGTCGAAAGCGAGTTCGAGGTCATCCCGGACTTCTTTCTGAAACCTTGGGTGCACTACGTCCCGGTGCAGCGCGATCTGTCCGACCTGCGCGACAAACTCGCCTATTGTCAGGATAATCCCGCGCTGTGTCTGGCCATCATCGACCGCGCACAGACCGCGTATCGCGCCATCTGCGACCCGGCCCTGTGGGCCGAGGCCGAAGGCGCCGTGCTGGACCGGCTGGGCTGGCGATAGGAAAAGGGCGCGATCCCTGCGGACCGCGCCCTGTCTTGGCTGTCACAGACCTCAGTTCAGGTCGAACCGGTCGGCGTGCATCACTTTGGTCCAGGCGGCGACGAAATCCTCGACGAATTTGCCGTCATTGTCGTCCTGGGCATAGACCTCGGCATAGGCGCGCAGGATCGAGTTCGAGCCGAACACCAGATCGGCGCGGGTGGCGGTGAATTTCACCGCGCCCGATTTGCGCTCGACGATGTTATAGCTGTTCGAACCGGTCGGAACCCAAGAGTAATCCATGTCGGTCAGCGTGACAAAGAAGTCCGGGGTCAGCGCGCCGGGGGTGTCGGTAAAGACGCCATGCGCGGTGCCGCCGTGATTGGTGCCCATCGCCCGCATCCCGCCGACCAGCACGGTCATTTCCGGTGCGGTCAGCCCCATCAGTTGCGCACGGTCGAGAAGCAGTTCCTCGGCCGTGACGGCATAGTCCTTTTTCAGCCAGTTGCGGAACCCGTCGGCCAGCGGCTCCAGCACGCTGAACGAGGCGGCGTCGGTCTGCGCCGCGCTGGCGTCGCCACGACCGGCAGCAAAGGGCACCTCGACATCGTAACCCGCCGCCGCGGCGGCCATTTCGACGCCGACGTTGCCGCCCAGCACGATGATATCAGCGACCGAGGCGCCAAAGCGCGCGGCGATCGGCTCCAGCACGCCCAGCACGCGGGCCAGACGGGCGGGCTCGTTGCCTTCCCAGTCCTTTTGCGGTGCCAGACGGATTCGGGCACCATTGGCCCCGCCGCGCATGTCCGACCCGCGATAGGTGCGCGCCGAATCCCAGGCGGTGTTGACCAGATCGGCCACCGACAGGCCCGAGGCACCGATGGCGCGCTTGGCACCACCGATATCCCAGTTGGTGGTGCCGGCGGGAACCGGATCCTGCCAGATCAGATCCTCGGTCGGCGCCCAGGGGCCGATGTAGCGGCCGCGCGGGCCCATGTCGCGGTGGGTCAGCTTGAACCAGGCGCGGGCAAAGACCTCGGAGAAATAGGCCGGATCCTTGTGGAACCGCTCGCTGATCGCGCGATAGATCGGATCGACCTTCATCGCCATGTCGGCGTCGGTCATCATCGGCATCGTCTTGATCGAGGCGTCCTCGACATCGGGCGCCATGTGGTCAGGCGAAATGCCGACCGGGGCCCATTGCTGCGCGCCGGCGGGGGATTTCACCAGTTCCCAGTCATAGCCCAGCAGCAGATCGAAATAGCCGTTGTCCCAGACTGTCGGATTGCTGGTCCATGCGCCTTCGACCCCCGAGGTCACGGTATTGCGGCCGATGCCGCGCGTGGTGTGGTTCTGCCAGCCGAGGCCCTGTTCGGCAATGTCGGCACCCTCGGGCGCCGGGCCCAGATTGGCGGCGCTGCCGTTGCCATGCGCCTTGCCGACAGTGTGGCCGCCTGCGGTCAGCGCGACGGTTTCCTCGTCGTTCATTGCCATCCGGGCAAAGGTCTCGCGAACCTGCTGAGCGGTGCGCATCGGGTCGGGCTGACCGTTAACCCCTTCGGGGTTCACATAAATCAGACCCATCTGCACGGCGGCGAGCGGGTTTTCCATCGTTGCCGGATTGGCGAGGTCGTCATAACGGCTGTCCGAAGGCGCCAGCCATTCCTTTTCAGAACCCCAGTAGACGTCTTTTTCCGGTGCCCAGATGTCCTCGCGGCCAAAGGCAAAGCCATAGATCTTCAGGCCCATCGAGTCGTAGGCCATCGTCCCGGCCAGCGCCATCAGGTCGGCCCAGCTGATCTTGTTGCCGTATTTCTTCTTGATCGGCCACAGCAGACGGCGGGCCTTGTCGAGGTTGGCGTTGTCGGGCCAGGAATTCAAGGGCGCGAACCGGTGGTTGCCAGTGCTGGCACCGCCGCGACCATCGGCCAGGCGATAGGTGCCCGCTGCGTGCCAGGTCATGCGGATCATCAAGCCGCCGTAATGGCCCCAATCGGCCGGCCACCAGTCTTTCGACTCGGTCATCAGCGCGTGCATGTCACGCTTGAGCGCTTCGAAGTCCAGCGACTTGACGGCCTCGCGGTAATCGAACCCGCCCAGCGGGTTTCCCTTGGTGTCATGCTGGTGCAGGATGTCGAGGTTCAACGCATTCGGCCACCACGCCATCACGTCGCTGCCGGTGGCTGTGGCGCCGCCATGCATGACCGGGCATTTGCCAGTGTTCGCTCCGTCCATAAGTCACTCCGATGCTGGTTTCAGTCTGGGTTTCGCTAAAGGCACTGGCTGGCATGACCGCGTCTGCAGCGTCGCTGGCTGTCAAGGCAAGTCACTCGCCACCTTCATTAGAATGTTTCTAGCAAACAAATTCGATTAGGATAAGTTGTATTTCCTGATAGCAACGATAATCTAAACTTATGAAAAACCTGTCTCTGCGTCAGTTTCGTTATTTCGAGGCCCTCGCCGCGCAGGGGCATTTCGGACGTGCCGCCGAAGTCTGCGCCATCTCGCAGCCTGCTCTGTCCATGCAGATCAAGGAGTTGGAGGATAGTCTCGGCACACCTCTGTTCGAGAGAGGCGCGCGGCAGGTGCGTTTGACGGCCTTTGGCGAGGACTTTGCGCTGCGGGTGCGCGAAATCCTGCGCGCGGTGGACGAGTTGGGTGATCTGGCCCGCGCCTCGCAGCAACGGCTGGTCGGGCGGCTCAGGCTGGGGGTGATTCCGACGATCGCACCCTATTTGCTGCCCCGGGTGATCGCCCGACTGACACAGGCCAATGCCGGACTCGACCTGCATGTGCGCGAATCCGTCACGTCACGGTTGCTGCGCGAGGTGCTGCAGGGGCGGCTGGACACCGCTATCGTTGCGCTGCCGGTGTCAGAACCGGGGCTGACGGAAACCGCGCTGTTCTCCGAGGATTTCGTGCTGGTGCGCCCACTGGCCGATGCGGCCAAACCGGTGCCCAGCCGCGAGATGCTGCGCGAGATGCGGCTCTTGCTGCTGGAAGAGGGGCATTGCTTTCGCGATCAGGCGCTGTCGTTCTGCAACCTGCAGACCGCCATGCCGCGCGAGTTGCTCGAAGGGTCGTCGCTGTCGACGCTGGTGCAGATGGTGGGCGCAGGGATCGGCGTGACGCTGATCCCCGACATGGCGGTGCCTGTGGAGACGCGCTCGGCCGCGGTCGCCATTGCGCGCTTTCCTGACCCGCAACCGTCGCGCACCATCGGCATGATCTGGCGCGCGTCCAGCCCCTTGGCCCGCCAACTGGGGCAACTAGCCGATCTGGTGCGCGAGGCAAACCCGTCGCACCCCGTCGGTGACGGGGCGCCGGGTCAAGCCGGGATCACTCGCCCATGAAGGACCGCGCCAGCACCGCCACGATCTGGCCCCAGCCACGCACGATCTCCAGCGGCACATTGGTGCCCACCAACTGCCCGCTGACCGCCACGTTGGTATAGACGCCATCGCGCTGTCGGCCGGAATTGGTCATCGCCAGCGTGCCGGTGATGCCGTCCACCGTGGCGAACGGGTCCGGCGCGGCAAAGGGATCACCGCCACCCGCGCCACCCGGCACGATCAGGTTTACGACGTATTCCTGATTGTGTGACGCGCCCGCCGGAGCATCGGCGAGCGACATGTTGCCTTCGATGCGATAACGATCGGTGCCGCAGGTGATGTCAAAGGCGCCGTTCCAGCTTTCAGCGGCATAGGAATAGATCCAGTCGCCGGTCCAGACGCAGGCCACCGAATTGGCGTGGCCGACATGCGGCACGCGCAGATCCTGAAAGCGGATCGAATCGATGGCGGTGTCATAAGCGACCGGCGTGCTGCCCGCAGCGTTCTCTTGCAGATAGGCCAGCGCATTGCGACCCAGTTCCAGCGCACTGGCGCTGGGGGCCTCGGGGTTCATCACCAGATGCCCGCCAAAGGTGGCAGTCTCTTGCGGGGCCGATCCAACGCGGCGGTATCCGGCGGCGATGGTGCGCATGTCGGTAAAGCCGTCCTGCGCGCCGACGATGGTGAACCCACCCGAATAATCGACCCGAGGCACCGACTGGCTGGGGTTGTTGGGGTTCTTGATCGACCCCGACCCGGTGACCGAGCAGGCCTCGTCCGTGCGGCTGAGACCGAACAGCGTCGAGGTGCCCGCCGAACAGATCACCTCCAGCGTGGTCGAGCCCGAGCGGTCATCGATCACGCTGCGGAACGTGTCGCGGCGGCTGGTGTCGAACAGCGACGGCTGCTCGACCTGCATGGTGAGGGTGATCGTTTCGGTTCCCTGCGCATGGACAGGCAGGGCGGCCGAAGCCACGAGGCTGGCGGCGGTAATGGCGAAAAGGCGGCGCATGTGTCCTCCGATGAAAAGAATTCAATTGTCCGTCTGGTTCCGGGCATCGTCATGGCGACCAAAGGCCCAAAAATCGGGCCGCAGCGAAACCTTGGACAACTCTAGCCCTGCTGAACTTCGTCGCGCAAGTGCCGGTTGCGTGATGATCCGCGCCCGAACCACTGGCGAGACCGCGCGGATTGGCCTATATCCGCGCGCATGATGCAGAACCTGACCTTTCGAAAGATGCATGGCGCCGGCAACGATTTTGTTGTGCTGGACACGCGCGGCCGCGCGGCAGTGACCACGCCCGCGCTGGCGCGTGCGTTGGGCGACCGGCACCGCGGCGTGGGGTTCGATCAACTGGCCGAGTTGCGCGATTGCGAGGATGCCGACCTGCGGCTGGATTTCTGGAACGCTGATGGCACGACGGCGGGCGCCTGCGGCAATGCCACACGCTGCGTGGCGTGGCTGGTGATGACTGAGACCGGCCGCGATACCGTCAGCATCCGCACCGAGCGGGGCCTTTTGCACGCGGTCCGGCAGGACGGGCAAGTCTGGGTCAACATGGGCCCGCCAATCACCGACTGGACGGCCATTCCCCTGAACGCACCGCATGACCCCTTGGCGCTGCCCCTGCCCGGCGACCCCGTCGCCGTCGGCATGGGCAACCCGCATTGCGTGTTCTTCGTGCCCGATGCCGAGGCGGTCCCCCTGACCGCCGAAGGCCCGCGGTATGAGCACGACCCGATCTTCCCCGCCCGCACCAATGTCGAATTCGCCAGCCTGATCGGCCCCGACCATCTACGCATGCGGGTGTGGGAGCGCGGCACCGGCGTGACCCTTGCCTGCGGCTCGGGCGCCTGCGCGACGGCGGTGGCCGCGGCGATGCGCGGCCTGACCGGGCGCCGCGTGGTGATGGACCTCGACGGCGGGCAGCTTGTGGCGGACTGGCGCGAGGATGGCGTCTGGCTGACTGGCCCGGTCGCCGATGTCTTTACCGCCACGCTGACGCCCGAGTTTCTGGCGGCGGTATGAGCGCGCCCGTCTTCACCACACTGGGCTGCCGGCTGAACGCCTATGAAACCGAGGCGATGAAGGCCTTGGCCGAAGCAGCGGGCGTCGCCAACGCGCATGTCGTCAACACCTGCGCCGTGACGGCCGAGGCAGTGCGCAAGGCCCGGCAGGAAATCCGCAAGATCGCCCGCGAAAATCCCGGCGCGACGATCATCGTCACCGGCTGCGCCGCGCAGACCGAGCCCGAGACCTTCGCCGCCATGCCCGAAGTGACACGGGTCATCGGCAACCATGAAAAGATGCAGCCTGAAGTCTGGCAGGGCCTTGCGCCCGACCTGATCGGCCAGACCGAGCGGGTGCAGGTCAATGACATCCTGTCGGTGCGTGAAACCGCCGGGCACCTGATCGACGGCTTTGGCAGCCGCGCGCGGGCTTATGTGCAGGTGCAAAACGGTTGCGACCACCGCTGCACCTTTTGCATCATTCCCTATGGAAGGGGCAACTCGCGCTCGGTCCCCGCCGGGGTGGTGGTCGATCAGATCAAGCGGCTGGTGCAGGCAGGCTATCTGGAGGTGGTGCTGACCGGGGTGGACCTGACCTCGTGGGGCGCCGACCTGCCCGCGCAGCCAAAGCTGGGCGATCTGGTGCGGCGCATCCTGAGGCTGGTGCCGGATCTGCCCCGGCTGCGGATTTCCTCGATCGACAGTATCGAGGCCGATCCGGCGCTGATCGAGGCCATCGCCACCGAGCCCCGGCTGATGCCGCATCTGCACCTGTCCTTGCAGGCGGGGGATGACATGATCCTGAAACGCATGAAGCGCCGCCACCTGCGCGACGACGCGATCCGCTTTTGTCATGAGATGCGCGCCGCCCGCCCCGATCTGATCTATGGCGCCGACCTGATCGCCGGGTTTCCCACCGAAACCGAGGCGATGTTCGACAATACACTGGCGCTGGCGCGGGACTGTGGGCTGACCTGGCTGCACGTGTTCCCCTATTCGCCGCGCAAGGGCACCCCGGCGGCCCGCATGCCGCAGGTGCCGGGGGCGCAGATCAAGGAGCGCGCGGCGCGGCTCAGGGCCTTGGGTCAGGATCTGGCGCGGGCGCATCTGGCGGAACAGGTCGGCCAGCGCCACGCGGTGCTGACGGAAAGCCCGCGCATGGGTCGCACTGCGCAATTCACCGAGGTCGGCTTTGACGCCGATCAGCCGGTCGGTGCGCTGCTGGATGTGGTCATCCGGGCCGAGGACGGGCAGCAGTTGAGGGCCTGATCGCAGCACGCCGGTTTGCGGCGTCGCAAGGCGAGTGTTTAAGGCACGATGAACGACGGCGGCGGGGTTTTCCGGCCCGGCCAAGGGACTATCTTTGCCACAGAGGTGCCCCATGCTGACGATCGCTTTCGACAATTCCTATGCCCGCGAGTTGGAGGGCATGTTCCTGCCCTTTCAGGGCCCCGGCGCGCCGGACCCGGCCTTGGTCTGGCTGAACGTGGGGCTGGCGGCCGAGCTGGGGCTTGACACGGCAGCGTTGGCCGAGCCCGAAGGTCTGGCGATGCTGTCGGGCGGGGCGATGCCGCCGGGCGCTTCGCCCTTGGCGATGGCCTATGCCGGGCATCAGTTCGGCGGCTTCAGCCCGCAACTGGGGGACGGACGGGCGATGTTGGTGGGCGAGGTGATCGACTGCCACGGCGCGCGGCGCGATCTGCACCTGAAGGGCTCGGGCCGCACGCCGTTTTCGCGCGGCGGCGATGGCAAGGCGGTGCTGGGGCCGGTGCTGCGCGAGGTGCTGATGGGCGAGGCGATGGCGGGTTTGGGCATTCCGACCACCCGCGCGCTGGCCGCCGTCACCAGCGGCGAGCAAGTCTGGCGCGACGGTTGGCAGCCGGGCGCGGTGCTGGCGCGGGTGGCATCGAGTCATCTGCGGGTGGGGACATTCCAGTTCTTTTTCGCCCGGCAGGAAACGGCCCGGCTGCGGCGGTTGGCCGATTATGCCATTGCGCGCCATGACCCCGATCTGCCCGGGCCGGGCCGCTATCT
>Ga0209573_1005607_pt1 | contig 11146 bp, 5 predicted proteins | sample TNRBio252014_DNA_FD_185870 | JGI IMG/M metagenome (GOLD analysis project Ga0209573, IMG submission 185870) | Wastewater treatment Type I Accumulibacter community from EBPR Bioreactor in Madison, WI, USA - TNR Reactor_6/25/2014_ DNA (SPAdes)... | ecosystem: Engineered > Bioreactor > EBPR >...
CGCCTGCTCGACCTCGGCGTGGCGGCGAGCGAGGCGGAGGACCTGCGCGAGATCAACAACCCGGGCACGCCGTCCTACATGGCGCCCGAGCTCTTCGCCGGCACGCCGGCCAACGAGGCCTCGGACTTCTTCGCCTGCGGGGTGACGCTGTACGAGCTGCTCACGCGCAAGTTCCCCTACGGCGAGGTCGAGCCTTTCCAGCACCCGCGCTTCGGCGAGCCCGTCCCGCCTACCCGCCACCGCCCCGACACGCCGGCCTGGCTGGAGGCGGTGCTGCTCAAGGCCTGCGCGAGCACGCCCGAGGCCCGCTTCGAGACCGCCGAGGAGTTCCGCCTCGCGCTCGAACGCGGTGCGTGGCAGCCGCTCGCGGTGCCGCGCCGCGCGCCGCTGCTCGAGCGCCGGCCGACGCTGGTGCTGAAGCTGGTCGCGCTGGCCTCGCTGCTGCTCAACATCGTGCTGCTCTTCCTGCTCACCCGCTAATGACCCCACGGACGAGGCGAACCATGACATCGATCCTGCCCGCACCCGCTGCGCCATCGCCCGGTGGCGCTCGCGTCTTTCCGATCCACGCCGCGAGAAGCGCCGAGACGCGCGCCACCTGCCCCTACTGCGGCGTCGGCTGCGGCGTGCTGATCGAGCACGACGGCGCGCGCATCACCGGCGTGCGCGGCGACCCCGCGCACCCGGCAAACTTCGGCCGCCTGTGCACCAAGGGCGCGACCCTGCACCTCAGCGCCGGCCACGACACCCGGCTGCTGCACCCCGAATACCGCGCCCGCCGCGGCGAGGCGCGCGCGCGCATCGGCTGGGAGGCGGCGATCGAGGTCGCGGCGCAGCGCTTCGCCGAGGTGATCGCAGAGCATGGCCCGAACGCGGTCGCCTTCTACATTTCGGGCCAGCTCCTCACCGAGGACTACTACGTCTTCAACAAGGCCATGAAGGGGCTGATCGGCAGCAACAACGTCGACACCAACTCGCGCCTGTGCATGTCGAGCGCGGTGGCGGCCTACAAGGCTACCCTGGGGGCGGACGCGCCGCCGTGCTGCTACGAGGACTTCGATCACGCCGACACCATCCTGATCGCCGGCGCCAATCCGGCCTGGGCGCACCCGGTCGCGTTCCGCCGCATCGAGGCTGCGAAGGCGCGCCGGCCGGAGATGAAGATCATCGTGATCGATCCGCGCCGCACCGACACTGCCGCGGTCGCCGACCTGCACCTGCCGATCCGCTCCGGTACCGACGTCTGGCTGCTCGACGCCATGCTCAACGTGCTGGTGCGCGAGGGGTGGGTGGACGCAGCCTGGATCGCCGCCCACACCGAAGGCTTCGACGCCCTGCGCGCGCACGTGCGCGGGGTGACGCCGGCGGTCGCCGCGGCGGTGTGCGGGGTACCAGCAGCAGACATTGTCACCGCGGCGCGCTGGTGGGGTGCGGCGCCGGCGGCGCTGTCGCTGTGGTGCCAGGGGCTCAACCAGTCCACCCACGGCACCCACAACGGCACCGCGCTGATCGCGCTGTCGCTCGCCACCGGCAAGATCGGCCGCCCCGGCTGCGGACCGTTCTCGCTCACCGGCCAGCCCAATGCGATGGGCGGACGCGAGGTCGGCGCCCTCGCCAACCTGCTGCCAGCGCATCGCGAGCTCGCCAATCCGGCTCACCGCGCCGAGGTTGCGCGCCTGTGGGGCGTGGACAGCGTGCCGGCCGAGCCCGGGCTGAGCGCGGTGGAGCTGTTCCGCGCCGCGCGCGCCGGCCGCGTCAAGGCGATCTGGATCGCGTGCACCAACCCGGCGCAGTCCATGCCCGAGCAGGCGCTGGTGCACGAGGCCCTGGCGGCGTGCGAGTTCGTCGTGCTGCAGGAGTCCTTTGCCGGCACCGAGACCGCGCCCTTCGCCGACCTGGTGCTGCCGGCCGCGACCTGGGGCGAGAAGGAGGGCACGGTGACCAACTCCGAGCGCCGCATCAGCCGCGTGCGCGCGGCGGTCCCGGCGCCAGGCGAGGCGCGTGCGGACTGGCGCATCGTGTGCGATTTTGCACGTGCGCTCGGGCCGCTCATCGGCAAGCCGGAGGCTGCGCGCATGTTCGGCTACGCCGGGCCGGCGGAGATCTTCGCCGAGCACGTCGTCACCACCGTCGGGCGTGATCTCGACATCAGTGGTCTCGACCATGCATTGCTCGAGCGCGCAGGGCCGCAGCAGTGGCCCTTCCCCGCGGGGGCGAGGGGGGCGGAGGCCGGCACACGGGCGCGTCTGTATGCCGACGCTCGCTTCGCGACGGCGGACGGGCGCGCGCGCTTCGTGGTGGCGGGCCGCGCGCTCACCGCCGAGGCCACCAGCATGCGCTACCCGCTCGCGCTCACCAGCGGCCGCCTGCGCGACCACTGGCACGGCATGAGCCGCAGCGGCAAGGTGGCGCGCCTGTACGGCCACGCCGATGAGGCACGCATCGAGCTGCATCCGCAGGACCTGGCGCGCCACGGCCTCGTCGACGGCGACCTGGCGAAGGTGACGAGCAAGCACGGCGAGCTGGTGCTGCGTGTGGCGGCCTCGACCGCGCTGCGCCGCGGGCAGGCTTTCGTGGGCATGCACTGGGGGCGCAAGGTGCTGAATTCGGCGGGCGTCAATCTGCTCTTCGGCGGCGACTTCGATCCGCTGTCGAAGCAGCCCGAGTTGAAGCACGCGGCGATCCGCGTCGCCCCGGTCGCGCTGCCGAACCGCATGCTGCTGGTGCGCGCCGAGCGCGCGGGGCGCACGGTGGCGGAGGAGGCGGCGCGCCTGTCGCCGTGGCTGGAACGCTTCGCCTACGCCTCGCTCGCGCTCGCCGGGCGCGAGCAGCCAGCGGTGGTGATGCGGGTGGCGCACGACCGCCCGATTCCGGCGGCCTGGCTGGCCGAACTCGACGCCTTGCTCGGCTTCGACGGCGACGAGGCGCTGTCCTACGCCGACCCCGCGCGCGGCATCAGCAAGCGTGCGGTGATCGAGGACGGTCGCCTGGTCGGCCTGCGCCTGACCGGCGAGACCGCCGCCGCGAGCTGGCTGAGCGAGGCGGTTGTCGAGCGCCGCGATGCCGCCGGGCTGCGCCCCTGGCTGCTGGCGCCGAGCGCGACCCCGCCGGCCGGGGCTGCGCTGCGCGCGCGGGTGGTGTGCAACTGCCTCAACGTGTCCGAGACCGACATCGCAGCGACGATCGCCGATGGCGCCGGGGTGTGCGACTTCGACGCGCTGCAGGCAAAGCTGAAATGCGGCACGTCCTGCGGCTCGTGTGTGCCCGAGATCCGCCGCATGCTCGCCACCGGTTGAGCGTTTGCGGCGCCGGAAAAGAAAAAGCCCGGGCGTCTTGCGACGTCCGGGCAAATCCACACCAAAGGAGGAGGGTGGAGGAGACAAATGCAATGGTAGAGAGATTTTTTGTGCAGTGCAACAAAAAATAATGCTCCAACTATAAAGAAATTTTTGCTTTGCAAGGTTCGCGGTTTCCGCCGCTCCTGCAAGGCGCTGTCGCCCCCCCTGTAGGAGCGCCGGCAGGCGCGAACCCGACAGAGGCCCCCTCACCACCGCCCATTCGCCCCTTCTATCCCCTGCAGGGCGGCGCGCGCCGCGCGCGTTTGCGGCGGTACCGGCGCCGCGTCGGCTATTTCTCGTGCACATAGCGCCCGGGCGCATCCTCCAGCGCAGGATAGCCCGCCGCCGCCGCGCCCAAGGCCGGCGGCGCGACGCGCTTGCCGTCGCGTGCGGCGAGCCAGGCGGTCCATGCCGGCCACCACGAGCCCTCGGTTTCGGGCACCTGCAACACCCAGTCGTCGGGCGGCACATAGTTGTCGCCGGCGGGGCGGGTGCGCATGCGGAAGCTGCGGCGCGGGCGGCCGGGCTCGCTGACGATGCCGGCGTTGTGGCCGCCGCTGGTGAGCACGAAGGTGATCTCGGCCGGCACCAGATAATGCAGCTTATAGACCGAGCGCCAGGGCGCGACGTGGTCGGTGAGGGTGGCGACGCAGAACACCGGCAGGTCGATGTCCGACAGCGACACCGGCTTGCCGCGCACCGGATAACGGCCCTCGCTGAGGTCATCGTTGAGGAACAGCCGGCGCAGGTACTGGCTGTGCATGCGCGCCGGCATGCGGGTGGCGTCGGCGTTCCACGCCATCAGGTCGTTCATCGCTGCGCGCTCGCCCATCAGGTATTCGCCGACGATGCGCGACCACAGCAGGTCGTTCGAGCGCAGGAGCTGGAACGCGCCCGCCATCTGGCCGGCGGTGAGGAAACCGGTCTCGGCCATCTGCGCCTCGAGCAGGCTGACCTCGCTCTCGTCGATGAAGAGCGCCAGCTCGCCCGGCTCGGTGAAGTCGGTCTGCGCGGTAAACAGCGTCATCGAGCCGAGGCGCGCGTCGCCATCGCGGTCCATCGCCGCTGCGGCGATCGCGAGCAGGGTGCCGCCGAGGCAGTAGCCGGTGGCGTGCACCTTCTGCCCGGGGACGATGGCGTTGATGGCCTCGAGCGCGTCGAAGAAGCCGAGCTCGAGGTAATCGTCCATGTCGAGCTCGCGCTCGTCGACGCCGGGGTTCTTCCACGAGATGCAGAACACCGTGTGCCCCTGGTCGACCAGGCACCTGATCAGCGAGTTGTGCGGCGACAGGTCGAGGATGTAGTACTTCATGATCCACGCCGGCACGATCAGCACCGGTTCGGCATGCACCTCGGCGGTGGTCGGTGCGTACTGGATGAGTTCGATGAGCTGGTTGCGGTAGACCACCTTTCCCGGGGTGACGGCGACGTCGCGGCCGACGACGAAGCTCTCGGTGCCGGCGGGCGGTGCGCCGGTGAGCAGGCGGCCGAGGTCTTCCACCGCATGGGTAGTGCCGCGCGCGAGGTTGACCCCGCCGCTGGCGAGCGTGGTGCGCAGCACGACCGGGTTGGTGGGCAGGAAGTTGCCGGGCGAGAACATGTCGAGCAGCTGGCGCGCAGCGAACGCGACCACCTGTTCGTGGTGATGCGACACCCCGGCCACGCCGTGGGCGGCGGTGTCCCACCATTCCTGGGCGAGCAGGAAGGACTGGTGCATCAGGTTGAACGGCCACGCGTGCCATTCGGGCGCGCTGAAGCGGCGATCCTGCGCCGGCGGCTCGATGCAGGCATGTGCCGGCGAGCCCGGCGGCGCGGCGGCGAGCTCCTGGGTGTAGCGCAGCAGGCGGCGCCCCTGGGCGAGGCCGAGGTCGGCGAGCTCCATGCGCTTGCCCGGCGACAGCGCGAGATGCCCAGCCCAATCCACCGTGGCGAGCAGCAGCGCGATCGGCGACACCGAGGCGGTGGCGCGTGCGATCGCCGCGTGCACCCGGCGGTCGAGCGGGTTGCGCTCGGCCGGCGGCGCGAAGGGCTCGGCGAGGCTGCGGCGGGCGGGGCGGGGCTTCGCTGCGGGCGGAGGCGGCTGGCGGCGCGCGGTGCTTGCGGGCCCGACCACGGCGCTTGCAGCCGGGGCGGACGGCGCTGCACCGGGGGCGGACTTGCGGCGGGTGCGGGCGGGCTTGGCTGCGGGTGCTGGCGTGCGGTCGTTCATCGACGTTCTCCTGTCTCCGGGCGTTCCGGGTTCAATTCTGCATCGTACCGATCGTGTGGCGCAGACGGTGGTGGGCCAGCGCCAGGAATACCGCGCCAATCAGCGTCACCATGACGAAGGCCGGCCACACCACGTCCAGCCCCGCGCCGCGGAACAGGATGGCCTGCGCGAGCGCGACGTAGTGCGTGGTCGGCGCCAGCGCCATCAGGGTCTGGATGGCTTCGGGCATGCTCTCGCGCGGGGTCACGCCGCCCGAAAGGATCTGCAGCGGCAACAGCACCAGGATGGACATCAGCCCGAACTGCGGCATCGAGCGCGCGATCGTGCCCATGTAGATGCCGATCGAGGCCGCGGCGAAGAGGTAGAGCAGGGTGCCGGCGCCGAACAGCACGGCCGAGCCCGCAACGGTGATGCCGAGCGCGCCCTTCACCATCACCTGCAGCGAGAAGGAGGAGGCCACCAGCACCACCACGCCCATCGACCAGATCTTCGACAGCATGATCTCGAGCGACGTGACCGGCATCACCAGCAGGTGCTCGATGGTGCCGTGCTCGCGCTCGCGGATCAGCGCCGCGCCGGTGAGCAGGATGCCGAGCATGGTGACGTTGTTGATGATGGCGTTGATGGCGGCAAACCAGCTCGCCTCGAGGTTGGGGTTGAACATCGCGCGCGCCACCAGCTCGACCGGCTGCGGCGCGGGCGCGCGCACACGGTGCACGAAGGCGCGCACCTCGTCGTCGATGATGCGCTCGATGTAGCCGGTGCCGGTCTGCGCCTGGCTCTGGCGGGTGGCGTCGACGTTCAACTGCAGCGCCGGGCTGCGGCCGGCGAGCACGTCGCGCTGGAAATTGGGCGGGATGTCGAGCACGAAGGTGTGCTGCCCGGCGTCCATGCCGCGGTCCATGTCGGCCAGGCCGACGTGCGCGGGCGGGATGAACTGCGGCGGCTGCAGCGCGGCGATGATGTGGCCGGAGAGCTGCGAGCGGTCCTCGTCCACCACTGCGATCGAGGCGCGATTGAGGCTCTCGGGTTTGGCGCGCGCGTCGGCGTAGATCGAGGCGCTGAACATGAACACGATCAGGAACATCAGCGCCATGTCACGCGCCAGGCTACGGAATTCCTTGATGCCGAGGTGCCAGGTGTTGCGCAGGTGGGCGATCGCTTTCGTGTTCACTTCACCCTCACTTCGCCTGCTTCTTCAGCAGCGCCGCCGACAGCACGGTGAGCACCGGGATCGCCAGCAGCAGCGGGATGAAGGCACCGGCCAGCTCCGCGAACCCGAGCGCCTTCGAGAAGGTGCCGCTGGCGATGGTGAGGAAGTGGGTGGTCGGGTAGATCGCGCCGATCCAGTAGCCGCCGCCTTCGAGCGAGCTCACCGGGTCCATCAGGCCGGAGAACTGGATCGCCGGCAGCAGGGTGCCGATCGAGGTGCCGGCGAGCGCGGCGACCTGGCTGTTGGTGAGCGTGGACGCGAGCAGGCCCAGCCCGGTGGTGGCGGTGACGTAGAGCAGCGCCCCGGTGGTGAGCGCAAGGACGCTGCCCTTGAACGGCACCTGGAACAGCGTCACCGCGAGCGCGAACATCAGCACGAAGTTGAACATCGACAGCGCGATGTAGGGCAACTGCTTGCCGACCAGGAACTCGAGCCTGGTCACCGGCGTGGTGTAGACGTTGAGGATGGAGCCGAGCTCCTTCTCGCGCACCACACCGAGCGCGGTGAGCATGGCGGGGATGAACACCAGCAGCAGCGGGATCACCTTGGGCACCATCGACACCAGGCTGAGCAGCTCGGGGTTGTAGCGGTAGCGCGGCTCGACGCTGGCGAGCGCGCGCACCGGACCAGCGCCGGATTCGGCGATCACGTCGGCCAGCGTCTGCGCGTGCACGCCGCCGAGGTAGGCGCGCGCGAGCTCGGCGCGCAGCGGCATCGAGCCGTCCAGCCACACCGCCACCTGTGGCGCCTTGCCGCGCGCGAGGTCGCGGCCGAAGCCAGGGGGGATCTCGATCGCCATCGCCAGCCTACCCTCACGCATGCGCGCGTCGAGGTCGGCGTGGCTCGCCAGCGGCGCCTGTTCGAGGAAGTAGCGCGAGCCGGCGATGCGCAGTGTGTAGCCCTGGCTGGCGACGCTGCGGTCGTGGTCGAGTACCGCGTAGTGCAGGTCCTCGACGTCCATGGTGATGCCGAAGCCCATCACCAGCATCAGCACCAGGCTGCCGAGCAGCGCGAGCGTCAGGCGCACCGGATCGCGCCGCAGCTCGGTGGCCTCGCGCGCGGAGAAGCTGAGCAGGCGGGCGAAGCTGAAGCCGGCGAGGCGCTCGGCGTGGCGCGGGGAGATGGGGGAGGCGGTGAGGGAGGAGGTGGAGGTCGGCGCCGCGGAGACGCCGGGTTCGCGGCTGCCGCCGCTCCTGCAGGGGGTATCGGGGGCGTCTGGCCGGTTGTAGGAGCGCCGGAAGGCGCGAACTTCGGCGTACGGGATCGGCGCGGTCGGCCCGTCGGCGCCGGGTTCGCGGCTGCCGCCGCTCCTACAGGGGGGGCTGGCGCCGAGGGAGGGTGCGTAGGAGCGCCGGAAGGCGCGAACATCAGCGTCCGGGATCGATACCCCGCTCGGCGGAGCCCCGCTCGCCTCCTCCAGATACGCGATGAACGCGTCCTCCAGCCGCCCGCATCCGCGCGCGGCGGTGAGCGCCGCCGGGGTGTCGCTGGCGAGGATGCGCCCTGCGTGCATCAGCGAGATGCGGTCGCAGCGCCCCGCCTCGTTCATGAAGTGGGTGGTGATGAAGATGGTCACGCCGTCCTTGCGCGACAGGTCGACGATCAGCGCCCAGAAATGGTCGCGCGCCACCGGGTCGACGCCCGAGGTGGGCTCGTCGAGGATCAGCACGTCGGGCCGGTGCAGCACCGCCACCGCGAGCTGCAGGCGCTGGCGGATGCCGAGCGGCAGGGCGTCGGGCTGGGTGTCCATCACCGGGGTGAGGTCGAAGCGGCGGGCGAGCTCGGCGATGCGGGCGGTGGCTTCGGCCGCGGGCAGCTCGAACAGGCGCGCGTGCAGGTCGAGGTTCTGCTGCACCGAGAGTTCGCCATACAGCGAGAAGCCCTGCGACATGTAGCCCACGCGGCGGCGGGTGGCGATGTTCTTCGCGTCGAGCCGGCTGCCGAGCAGCAGGGCCTCGCCGGCACTCGGTTCGAGCAGGCCGGTGAGCATCTTCATGGTCGTTGACTTGCCGCAGCCGTTGGAGCCAAGGAAGCCGAAGATCTCGCCGCGTCGCACCTGCAGGTTGACCTCATCGACCGCGACGAAGTCGCCGAAGCGCATCTGCAGGCCGCGTGCCTCGATGACGATGTCGCCTGCAGTGTGCGGCGGAATCTCCAGCCGGTGGTGGTCGCGCCGACGCTCCTCGGGCAGCAGCGCAATGAAGGCTTCCTCCAGCGAGCCGGAACCGCCGGCGGCACGCAGCGCTTCCGGCGTGCCGGTGGCGAGCACGCGGCCGGCGTCCACCGCCACCAGCCAGTCGTAGCCCTCGGCCTCTTCCATATAGGCGGTGGCGATCAGCACGCTCATGCCGGGCCGGCCGGCGCGGATGTGCGCGATGAGCTCCCAGAACTGGCGGCGCGACAGCGGATCGACGCCGGTGGTGGGCTCGTCGAGGATGAGCAGGTCGGGGTCGTGGATCAGCGCACAGCACAGGCCGAGCTTCTGTTTCATGCCGCCCGAGAGCTTGTTGGCCGGGCGGTCGGCGAAGGCCGCCATGCCGGTGGCGGCGAGCAGCTCGGCGATGCGGCGCGCGCGCTCGGTCGCGCTCTGCCCGAACAGGCGGCCGAAGAAGTCGATGTTCTCGAACACCGACAGCGTGGGGTAGAGGTTCTTGCCCAGGCCCTGCGGCATATAGGCGATGCGCGGGCACACGCAGGCGCGGTGGCGGGCGTCCGCCATGTCGCCGCCGAGGACCTCGATCGTGCCGTGCTGGATCTTGCGCGCGCCGGCGATCAGGCCCAGCCAGGTCGATTTGCCTACGCCGTCCGGGCCGATGAAGCCGATCATGCGCCCGGCGGGAATGTCGAGGCTGAGGCCGTCGGCGGCGAGCGTGTCGCCGTACTGGTGGCGGACGTCCACCAGACGCACGACCGGTGGCGTGGCGGAGGCGGCCGGCATGGGCGGAGTGGGCGTTGGCGCCGGGCTGGCGGGTCGGGAAGGGGGCGGCGCACCGGTGCGGGCCGGCTCGCCAGGCCTGTCGATCACGGCAGCCTCACCTTCAGTTCGGGCGGCCACTCGCGCTGCGGGTTCAGGCGCAGGTGGGCCAGGCCGGGCAGGCCGGTCTTGACCTGCTCGGGGTAGCGGGCGAGCAGCTCGGGGTCGATGCGCGCCTTGACGCGGAACACCATCTTCTGGCGCTCGCTCTGGGTTTCGACGGTCTTGGGCGTGAACTGCGCGACGCTGGCGACGTAGGACACCGTGGCCGGGATCACGAACGCCTGCGCGGCGTCGAGCACGATGCGCACCTCGCTACCGAGCGCGACGCGGCCGGCGGCCATCTCGGGCAGAAAGAAGGTCATGTAGACGTCGCCGACGTCGACCAGGCTCACCACCTTGCCACCGCCGCCGATCACCTCGCCCGGCTGCACCACGCGGTACTGCACGCGGCCGCTGCGCGGGGCGCGCAGCTCGCCGTCGGCGATCTCGGTGGCGAGGCGGGTGACCACCGCCTCGGTGGCGCGGATCGCGGCCGCGGCCTGCTGCACCTGGGCTTCGGCGGCGCGCACACCGGCGTGGGCGGCGGCGATCTGCGCCTGCGCGACCGTGATGCTGGCTTCGGCGCTGCGCGCGCGGGCGGCGTCGTCCTCGACCTTCTGCGCCGAGGTGGCGCGGTCGGCAAGCAGGGCGCGCGAACGGGCCGCGGTGCTGCGCGCGACGTCGACGTCGGCACGGCGCTGCACCAGCACCGCCTCGGCCATCGCCACGTCGGCATGGCGCTGGGCAACCAGTGCGCGTGCCGTTTCACGCGCGCTGACGGCGTTGGCGACCTCGGCCTGCGCCTGGGCGAGCTGGGCCTGCAGCCCCTTGACGTCCATGCGCGCGACCACGTCGTCCGCATGCACGAAGTCACCTTCGTTGACCAGGATCGCGTCCACCCGACCGGGTGCCTTGGCGGCCACATCCACCTCGGTGGCCTCGATGCGGCCGTTGCCGCGCACGAAGCTGCCCTCGTCAGGCGCGGGGCGAAGGAACTGCCAGGCACCGGCAGCGGCAATGACGAGCGCCCCGGCGGCGATCCACGCCAGCCGGTTGCGTGTGCTGTTGCTCATGCGATTCTCCCTGGGCGGAGTGCGTTTGCGTGCGTGCGCACATGTCCGCCGTGTTTGTGTGTAATTCCAACATTTGTTGGATATTTGGTCAAGGAAGATGAGAGGGGCGTGGCGGGGCGTGGCGTGGCGTGGCGGGGCAGGGCAGAGCAGAGCAGAGCAGAGCAGAGCAGAGAGTGGCGGGGACTGGCGGGGCGGAGCGGCGGTGGCGGAGGCGGCTTCAAGCGTTCGCGGCTTGCGCCGCTTATATGGACGCCTCCCGGTTTGGCAAGCGAAGTTTGCATCTGACGATCAAGGATC
>Ga0209573_1005608_pt1 | contig 11141 bp, 6 predicted proteins | sample TNRBio252014_DNA_FD_185870 | JGI IMG/M metagenome (GOLD analysis project Ga0209573, IMG submission 185870) | Wastewater treatment Type I Accumulibacter community from EBPR Bioreactor in Madison, WI, USA - TNR Reactor_6/25/2014_ DNA (SPAdes)... | ecosystem: Engineered > Bioreactor > EBPR >...
TGTAAAGCATACCTACAAATCTAAGCTCCAACGAAAAGCACTTGAATTAATAGGCCTAAGCAATATCTTGTACCCAGTAAAATCAACAGAGTAGAACAGCCAAAACAGGCCTACGATGACTTATAATTCATCAAAACAGGGAAAATGAGATTTTTGGCTAATCGTAAGTCCAGCTAAAAGCGTTTAGCACCGGAAATGACTGAAAGTCGCTAAAGTTTGTTGGTTTGAAATAGAAAAAATGCCAATTCGGACATGCAACTTTTTAACAACAACTAAATGGTTTCAATCAAAGTGCAATTTCAATTATTCAATTCATTATGCGTTTCAACACCGAGCTTTGCCTTTAAATCTTCAATGATAATATATAAACAAGGGAGCAAGAGCAGGGCAGTGAGAGTAACAATCAATACGCCAAAGCCAAGTGATAAGGCCATGGGGATTAAAAATCGTGCTTGACGCGAGGTTTCAAAGATAATAGGCATTAGCCCGACAAATGTTGTCGCAGTTGTTAGAAAAATAGGTCGAAATCTACGCATACCAGCTTCAACGATAGCCGCTAGAGCGGGTCGATTTTCTTCTACTCTGAGACGATTTGCATAATCTACAAATACCAAACTATCGTTGACTGCAATACCTGCAAGGGCAATCAAACCCATGATACTCATGATGCTCAAGCTAAAATCTAGCAATAAGTGCCCGACAACGGCACCCACCAAACCAAAAGGTATAACAAACATGATAATTACGGGCTGAGTATAACTTTTAAACGGAATTGCCAATAGACCATAAATTAAGGCAAAGATAAGAAGGGTTCCGAAAACCAAACTGCCTATGGATTCTTTATTTTCGGCTTGTTTTCCTTCTTGGGTTATATAAAGCAAAGGATATTTTTCATACAGCTGTGGAATAAATTTTTCATAGACTTCTTTGATAACAGCATCAGCCTCTTTCGGGTCTTCTAAGTTTGCCGTTACATCTGAAACGCGATTACTTTTTCGTCTAATGATTTCGGTATAAGAAGTCCCTTTTTGAATATCGACGACATCCATCAAGGGTATTTCGCGTCCATCCAATTGTAAAGTCATCGCTTCTAAACTATGTAATTGATTTTTATAATCTTCAGGGTAGCGCACAACCACTTTGATTTCTTCACGACCTCTTTGAAATCTAATAGCATCATTTCCATAATATGCATTTCTCAGACTTCGAGCTAAAAACTCTGAGGAGACGCCTAGTTCTTTACCCAAGTCATTGACTTTGATGTCAATTTGTTGTTTACCAGGGGTGTAACCATCATCAACTTCTTTAACTATCGAATATTGTTTGAGATGTTCTGCAAGCTCTTTGCTGGCATTTTCAAGAACGCTTAAATTATTATGTGACAATTGCAAAGTGATATCTGCTCCGCCGCCTGGCCCACCACCAACAGACCTGTACTTTAATGATTTAATACCACTTAGCTCCCCTATCTTCTTGCGCCATAAATCCACGAATTCGATTGTAGAGATTGGGCGAATACTTGGGTCTGTCAACCCAACATCCACCTCTGCAATATTGGAAGCAGACCGATCACTCTCCTTGCCAATCATAACGGCAATACCGTCAACAAGGTCAGGATACTCTAATCGAAGTTCTTCGGCTGCAGCAACAATTTTATCAACTATTGCCTCTGTTTTTTCGATTGGCGAGCCCAGTGGCATAACTAAATTAGCCTTAGCGCTGTCTGAATCAACTCGAGGAAATTGAGTAAACCCCATGCGGCCAGACTGAACATATGCAATGGTAATCATCAAAACGAATATCCCAATGCTAACCGAAACATAACGATATTTTAAAATTGTTAATAAGGTTGGTTTATAAACGAATATTAAAAACTGGTTAAGCAAAACATTTATTTTTTTTTGAAATCTGGAAAAAAATGAGTTTGGATTAGTTGGTCGACTATGAGCCAAGTGTGCAGGCAAAATAACTAAAGACTCGATTAACGAAATAGCAAAAACACACATCACGACCACTGGTATGGAATAAAACATTTTGCCCATAGTCCCTGGCATGTGCAAAAGAGGTATGTAGGCCACAATATTAGTTAAAACACTGAATGTAACGGGCATGGTGATTTGTTTAACCCCTTTGATGGCAGCTTCAGAGAAACTATGACCTTTCTGTCGCATTTCATAAATGTTTTCGCCAACGACAATCGCATCATCTACTACAACCCCTAGAGAAATCAAAAAGGCAAATAGAGTCATCATATTAATCGTGATACCCAGCTGTGAGATAAGTATGAATGCCCCAATAAAAGAAATCGGTATGCCTGCCGTAACCCAAAGAGCTAATTTCCAATCCAAAAAAAGTGACAATAAGATGATAACCAAAATGCCCCCCATTAAGGCGTTTTTCACTAGCAATTCCACTCGCTGCGTAAACATGACGCTACTATCTTGCCAAACCCTGACATCGACTTCACTTGGTAAATCATTTTTGATTTCGGCAAGCACATCGTATACAGCCTTTGACACTTCACCTGGCTTTTCAGACCCTACACGATACACATCTATTTTAGAGGAAGGTTGCCCTTCGAAAGTTGAAATGAAGTCTACTTCTGCAAAGCCATCATTGATAGTGGCAAGGTCTCTAAGTAAAACTTGCTGACCAGCTCTGGTAATAATTGGTATCGAGCCAATTTCTGAGCCATAGTCTTTGCGCTCGGTTACTCTAACCATAATCTCTGTTTGCCTTGTTTTAATTGAGCCAGAAGGTAGCTCCAAAGAATTTCGTGCAATGGCTTGTGAAATATTTTGGATGGTTAAACCGTAATGTCGCAAATTCTCTTCAGAAACCTCTACCGTGATTTCGTAAGGTTTAATAAGGCCTATTTCTGCCTGAGTAATTCCAGGGTTTGATATAAATCGATCTCTAATAAATTCTGTATATTCCTTTATTTTTTTCAAGTCGAGATCACCATATACCAGAATTGTTAATACTCTTCTTCGGCGTTCAAGCACCTGTACCGTCGGTTCTTCCGCATCATTAGGAAAGGTTCTAATTCGATCAATTGCTCCTTTGATATCATTGACGGCCGTATGTATATCCTCTTCTGGCAACATATCAATAATGACTTGACCAACACCTTCACGGCTATAACTTTTTAAATCTTTAATGAATTGAAAGCCCTTGACTGCTTCTTCTACTGTGGCAGTGATCCCTTTTTCAACTTCTGCAGGGCTAGCACCTGGATATGGCACGACAATTGATATCTGATCTAAATCAAAATCTGGAAATACTTCTTGCCGCATACCAATTGCAAAAAAAATACCTCCGGCTAAAAGGGCTATCATTAGCAAATTAGAGGCAACAGGGTTGGTCGCCATCCAAGCAATAGGGCCTTTTTCAGTATTCATTAGTTTTAGTTGATTATTTTCCATATATTATTTTTTACCATCAGAAGGTATTAGCGTCAGGCCTTCTTTCACAGTAAGCAAGTCAGAAGTAATTAATTTTAAATGAACCCAGTCACCGTTTGAAACTACAACTTCTTTTTCGTTTTTGAATAATACTTTTACTGGTTGTATCTTTAATCGACCTGCATCTTCAAGCCACAGTGTGTCTTGATCTCTTAAGTACTCAAGCTTTAAAACAACAACATCGTTAAATTTTGCAGCTTCTATGATGACTTCAACGCTTAAGCCAGAAAACAAAAAAACATTATTTGTTTGATTGACTTCAAATGGCTCTTTTATTTGAATCATGAGTTGTGCAAGCCTTGTTTGTCCTTCTAGGCGTGGCAAAACTTTTAGCGCTTCACCTGTTTTTTGCAGCACCGTCATATTGCCAGCTTTCACAGTTACTAGAGCTTTTGCGCCCTCCACTTTCCCGTTTTTTTGAATAAACGCTAAAGAATCTAACGGCAAAAAACATTTAACCCAACATTCTTCATTATTGATAATTTCGCCAGCAGCAGTCGAACCCTGTACTACAGAACCAACATATATGTTTCTTTTTGCAATGATCCCATCATAAGGTGCACGCAAAGAAGCTCTGTTTAAATTTGTTTCTGCAAATGCAACTTCGGCCATCGCCGCTAAAACTCCTTTGCTTGCAAGTGCAATCTGTGGCTCCTTCAACAATAATGGAGACGGTTTGTCGTTTTCTTTTTTATTATATAAACGCCACTCTTCTTCTGCTGCTAGCTTGCTTTGCTCTACCTCTAATAGGTGCAATTGCGCTTGAGCAAGTTTAACGCGCGCATTTGCAAGTGAATGCTCAAACTCAACTGTTTCCAATGTCGCTAGAACTTCATTTTTTTTTACTAAACTTCCAGGCTCAAAAGTTTTTGAAACAGAAATAACCTTACCGCTTACCTGAAACGCTAATTGGGTTACCTGAGAGTCTTCAACTACACCTCGGGCAGTAAGGCTAACCTGCTTTTCAGAAACAACCATTGACTCGACATTCACTTTTGGCGTGATAACTCGCTTTTCCTTTTTCTTGCTAGCGGGTTTAGAGTCTACAATATAATACCCCGCAATTATACCTGCCACCAAAATCACCCAAACCAAAATGCTTTGCCACAAAGGGCTAGGTTTATGTGTATTTGTATTTGTCATTTTGCTTCTCCATTGCTGATGGGTTCCGAGTTGGTTTTTTCGAGATTAAACCAATCTCCCCCAATCGCTCTTATTAGATTAATATGTGTCTCATTTAGCCTGTATTCAGCGTCTAGCAATAAAACCTTTTGCTCAAGCAGACTGATTCGTTCTAAATAAAAATCTCTGCTACTCACAAGGCCTCTTTGGTATTCTCGTTCTTTTGTAATAGAGTAATTATTCTGCAGATGCAGTTGTTGCTTTCTATCAATAAGAATTTTATTTGCCCATTCAACGCTCACAAGCAATTGGTTTACTTCTAAAACTGCGTCCAAATAAATTCTTTTAAAGTTTTTTATCGTAATTTCAATTGCCTTTTCCGCATTTTTAACCTCTTGTTTGCGATAACCACCATCTATAAGAGTACCTGCTAAATTCGCAGCCAAACTTAACAACCAATTATCAAAAAGGTCTTTGATCTTTCCTGCTCGATTATCAGAAGAAATAGATAAGCTTAACGATGGTAAACGATCTGCCTTGGCAATCCTCCACTTCAACAAGGACTGTCTGTAAACGGACTCTGCCTTTTGAAGATCTGGTCTGTTACGCAATAAATCAGCCGGAAAGCCACTTGTGGGGGCATTTATAAAAAACGATTCCTTTTCTAGCGGAATATCTTCTGCATAACCCTCATGGCCCAACAAACGACCCAAAACTAATTTACTTAATTGCAATGCCTTAGATGTCTCATTTCTATCGTCTTCAAATCGTAATAAATTTTTCTTAGAAAATGTGAGCAATTCAAATGTCGAGACACCTCGTTTATAGCTTCTTTCAATTTCATCATTAACCAGTTTCTGTAGCTTTATTTGCTCTTCAATCAAAATTAAACGATTCAAATTGTTTTGATAGGAATACCATTGCAAAACAATTTCAGTGACTAAGCTTAATTTTGCAGTAACTAAATCTAAGGATGATTGAGCAACATCTTCATCTGCAACCTTTGACTTATTTCTAATTTTTCCGAAAACATCCAGTTCGTATGAAGCCATAAAGCCACTTGAAAATTGACGAAAATTACTTGTTTTAGAATTTGCATGATCATAGTTTTGACTACCTCCGATGCGCGCAGTCACTTCTGGCCATTTAGAAGACCCAGATTGTTTCGCCACTAACATAGAAGCTTCAAGGCGTAAAAAAACCTCTTGAATATCAGGCGAATTGAGAAGTGCCTGCTCAACCAAATTATTCAATTTAGACGATTTCGCCTGAAACCACCATGTGCCGTTAGCTCGGAAGTTTTCTGACTCGGATATAAACTTAGCCGAACTCTGAATTTCGGAATTTACGGCTTTAGGCTTATGTTTTGTGCAAGAACCAATTGATAATGCCAATAATAATGCCAATACTGTGTTCTTCACTAGATCTCTTGAAATAAAATGGTCATTGTAATCCATACAGCCAACATGGCAACAGTAATCGTCTGTTGGAAATAGCCTTAGATAATACGAGATATTTGTCTCGTCATTAGGGAAAATGCTATAATAAAGTAGGGGAAAATTCGGGTTTTTGCTCCCTAGCCCTTTGAAAGGTAACTTCAGCATCCTCCCATCCTGAATAACTGCTCAAAGCTTTTAGAGTTTTGCCAGAAGGGGGCAAATATTACCAAAATAAATAGGTGAGTCGACATTATTAAATGCAATAGAATGTAGTGGGCATTAAAAGCTATCCTGTCGACTGATAACTTCCTAGAAAAACCTTTGGCCAAAGTAGAGTTCGATGGCTATTAAATTCAGTTTGAACTTTCAATTCATTTGTCATTTTTTAGCATTTTTAAATCTGTTTAACAAAGCGGGTTAATTCGGAAATCGCTTGTGATGGGCTTCATTTTTTATTAAAAAGGGGGTGGAAATGTGCAAAACATGCTTTCAGTTAACATCTGCAACTTTGAATTTGACAAGCATTGGTTAGTTCTTACAATGCCTCCCTATCTAACCCAAAAAGCAAAGGTTTATATGTCTCAAAACTCAAATAAAGAATATTGGAAATTAAATATCAGGTATTTGGTAATTTTGCTCTCGATTTGGTTTTTCGTTTCTTTCGGCTGTGGCATATTATTCGTGGAACAATTGAACCAGTTAAATTTTAGGCTGGGCGGGTACAAACTAGGTTTTTGGTTTGGCCAACAAGGTAGCATCATTTCATTTGTTATACTCATTGCCATCTATGTCAAACTGATGAACAGCTTAGATAAAAAATTTGAAGTCGAAGAATAATCATTCCCCCAATTAGAGAGAAAGTTTTCTATGGATATTACAACTTGGACATACATTATAGTAGGCCTAACATTTGGTCTTTATATTGGTATTGCAATTTGGGCAAGGGCCTCAAGCACTAAAGAATTTTATGTAGCGAGTAAGGGTGTTGGGCCTGTTGCCAATGGCTTAGCAACTGCTGCCGACTGGATGTCAGCGGCCAGTTTTTTAGGTATGGCGGGGATCATAGCTTTTAATGGGTATAATTCATCGGCCTACCTAATGGGTTGGACGGGCGGTTATGTTCTTCTAGCTCTTTTACTTGCGCCCTATTTAAGAAAATTTGGAAAATTTACAACACCTGATTTCATTGGTGATCGTTATTATTCACAAGTGGCTAGAGTGGTAGCGATTATATGTGCAGTCTTTATCTCATTTACCTATGTTGCTGGTCAAATGAGAGGCGTGGGTATTGTTTTTTCTAGGTTTCTTGAGGTCAACACAAATACAGGTGTTGTGATAGGCATGGTTATCGTTCTGTTTTATGCCATATTGGGTGGCATGAAGGGAATCACTTATACGCAAGTTGCTCAATACTGTGTTTTAATATTTGCCTTTTCTGTACCTGCCATTTATATTGCTATTCAAATGACTGGTAACCCTATTCCGCAATTAGCCCTAGGTTCTAAAATTACGGGTACCGAAACCTATTTGCTAGATAAATTAGATGGGTTACACAATGACCTTGGCTTTAACTTGTACACAGAACTTTCTGATGGAAAAAAAATAAATCTGTTTTTAATGACCTTGGCGTTGATGTGCGGGACGGCAGGGTTGCCACATGTTATCGTTCGCTTTTTTACAGTGAAAAAGGTGAAAGATGCCAGATCTTCTGCATTTTGGGCGCTACTTTTTATTGCAATTCTATACACAACCGCGCCGGCCGTTGCCGTTTTTGCACGAACCAATTTGATGCAAACCATTCCGAATGTGGCTTATAAAGACGCCCCAGCATGGTTTAAAAACTGGGAAAAAATAGGGTTAATTGCTTGGGTAGATAAAAACAATGATGGGATTATCAACTATACAAAAGGCAATGCATTTGTAGGCAAGCCATCCTATCAAAAAGATGTCGTTGGCGAACATGGGCAAAAACTTATAACCAACAAATGGAGCGATAACGCCAATGAGCTTTATATGGATAACGATATAATCGTTTTAGCAAATCCGGAAATTGCTAGGCTTCCAAATTGGGTTGTAGCCTTTGTTGCTGCTGGTGGGCTTGCTGCGGCTCTTTCTACTGCTGCTGGTTTATTACTTGTAATTTCAACAGCCATAAGCCATGACCTAATAAAGAAATGTATAAACCCTAATATCAGCGACAAAAAAGAGCTTCTTATTGCAAGATCGGCATCCGCTTTTGCCGTTATAGTGGCTGGTTACTTTGGTATTAACCCGCCAGGTTTTGTCGCAGAGGTCGTCGCCTACGCTTTTGGGTTAGCGGCTTCTAGTTTTTTCCCTGCCATCGTATTAGGCATTTTTTACAAACGAATGAATCGCGAAGGCGCAGTTGCAGGCATGATTGCTGGTATTGTCTTCACAAGCGCTATCATTATTGCAAATAAAGCCACTGGAAACAATGTTTTCTTTGGCATTAGTTCTGATGCCATCGGTGGAATCGGCATTTTTGTAAACTTATTTGTGGCGTTAATTGTGTGTAAATTCACACCACCGCCACCCCAAAATATTATGGATATGGTCGAGGATATCAGAATACCTAAAGGAGCTGGCGAAGCTTCCAACCATTAAATTAAACGACGCACCACTTTCGTTTTATTTTTATGTGTATTTTTTGAAGTCTGGTTACCCATAATTTGAATTTTGGTTAGCCAGACCGTCTAAGCGTGGCACCGCCTCGGTCTGGTAGAGGGCTAAAGGAAGAAGAGTCAGATTAGGCTGTGCCGTGATTGGTAATACAAGTTTTTCGTATATTTACGAAGTAAATAATAAGACGACAAGGAAGCAAGGTATAGTTTGTTAGACACTATGGATCAAAAAACAGATTAGGCTCGTATATGGAAAATATGAATCAGTCGAATAGCGGTGTATATTATTTCCCTGCTAAGCATAGAAATGTAAGCTATATCATAGTGTTAGCTGGTATAGCTACTTCTGCGATAACATTATTTTTTGTAAATTATTTGGCTTCAATCGAAAACGGAATTTATTTAATGGGTTATTACTTTAGCTATGTTCTGCCAATTGGGGCTTTAGGTGTTGGTTTGCTAGCAGGGAGTGGCTACGGGCTCGCATCTTTTTTAAAGGGTTTTAGAATTAGCATTCTTACCTTGTGCCTCATTTTATTATTGCAGATAACAGTTTATTTTTTATTTAAGTACTTGGAATTCAATAATTTAAACTGGAATATTGAAGAGGCAACAATAAAAGATTTTTTGCATTATTTTGATACTCAGGCTCGTTCTTTTACTTGGGAAAAAGATATTGGTGGCAGTAAAGGAAAACCCTTAGGCCTTTTAGGGTATGGCGTAACCTTTCTTGAGATATTAGGTTTTGCTTTTGGAGCATTAATCCCACTTTTGATATTGTATTTTTTACCGTATTGCGAGCATTGTAGGATTTACATGAACACAACAATATTGTGTTTTATTCCTGCAGGAAAAATGCCTAAAAAAATCAAACCAAAAGACAAGGCTGAAAATGAGGCTTATGCTTTGGAGCAAACGGCTGAATTTGAAAAAGGAAATAAAAAACTGGAAGAGATAAAAAACCTCATTTCTTTAAATGACGGACCAAGCTTAATATCAGAAATTGAAAAACTTGCCAAGGAAAAGGAAAATGCTTTTAAGCTAACTAAAATAATAAAATTAGAGTTGATAACATGCAAAAGATGCGAGAAGGGGCACATGCTACCAAGTATAATTCAGAATCTAAATGAAAAGGTGAAAGTAGAAAAACTCAATAAAATACAAATGTCAATTTCCTTGATAAAAGAATTGTCATCCTCTGTGTTTCCCTTAAAGAATAAAAGAAAAGATTGACTTAAAATAGAATCGCTGAGATAAACAAAAATGACCACAGTTGTTTTTAAAAGAACAAGTTTTTTGAAAAAATTGATTTTGTATTATTTTATCTCCATAGTTGTAGGAACAATTTTCGTGTGCTATTATTTCTACAATAATAATAAATTGCATTTAGCAATATTAAGTGGAAATAAAGAATTGGTGAAGGAAATTCTCGCAACAAATTTCGACTGTGAAAAACAATTTAAAAATAAAATATTAAAAATACCTGTTCCTGGTATAAAAGGAAATTTGGAGAATGTAAGGCCTCTAGAATTAGCAGTTTATGTAGGTAATTATGAGATTATTGAGATATTAATTAAATATGGTGCAAATGTCAATGCTTATTCCCCATATTTAAATAGATATGAGCCGCATCTCAATACAACCACACCCTACTATAATCTTTTGTGTCTTAATTTTTATGAACACATATTTGCAGCATATATTGAAGAAGGTCGCCTTTATGGTGAATTCCATGTTTCCCAAGAAAACAGAAAAAAGATTTCAAAATTATTAATTGAAAATGGAGCGAATATATTTTTAAAATTTGAAGGCGCACCGTTTTCGCCAGTTGAGTATTTAGAAGAGTTGAAATTATTTGAATTAAAGAGTTACATTTTAGATATTAATAAAAGTCTTAGTGAAAAAACCAAAAATACTCAATAAGTTACAAAATGAAATATGGCAGAAGTATCCTGTAGAGGCGTGCTATAAGCGCGACTCCATTCTTTCTAATTAAGTAGTATTTTCATATGAGATACTCCAATAAAAAGGTGGCGTAATAGAGAGCCAAGGCAGTGCCTTTGCTCTACGATTTTTATATGCATTTGTTGTATATCTTGAAAGTCTATTTACCCAAGAAAATCATAAAAAGTAATTTTACCACTCCTAGTACCGCAACCAGTAAGTCATGTCTCTACCAGACAACGGCTGAGACTTCCCCTTAATTTTTTACTGGACAAGCTATAAGGGTGTGGTATACTCTTTTTGCTTTTTAGCTAGCAAAGGTAAATCAATGAAATTTAAGTCTGTAATCCCAAAACGCGGTGCTAAGTGTGTGTGTATCGTACCAACATTTCGCATTAGCAAACCTAAAAAAGTTCCAACATCAGTAGGTCTAATTGGTAGTTTGGAACTTAAGTTGGTAGAGAAAGGCGATCAAGAATCGCTTGCCATATGGAATTCCCTAATTATGGAAGAGCACACTATTGGCCTAA
>Ga0209573_1005610_pt1 | contig 11132 bp, 6 predicted proteins | sample TNRBio252014_DNA_FD_185870 | JGI IMG/M metagenome (GOLD analysis project Ga0209573, IMG submission 185870) | Wastewater treatment Type I Accumulibacter community from EBPR Bioreactor in Madison, WI, USA - TNR Reactor_6/25/2014_ DNA (SPAdes)... | ecosystem: Engineered > Bioreactor > EBPR >...
GACGCTGACGTGTTCCGGCTGATCACAGCACCCCGGGTTCTTACCTCTGACAATGTTTCACCCTTCCGGATACTGCAGGTTCTCAAAATGACTGAGAAAGTCACGATCATCGGCTCGGGCCCCGCCGGCTGGACGGCTGCCATCTACGCTGCCCGCGCAGAACTCAAACCGGTGGTTTACGAAGGCGCGTTTAATGAAGAAAACCGTCAAAAGGGAACGTTGCCGCTTGGTCAGCTTTCGCTCACCACGGAAGTAGAGAATTTCCCAGGTTTTCCTGCCGGAAATCTGTGGCCGTATTTCAGTTCGGCCATCGACGAATCCAAGATGAAGTACCTGATGAATTCGGAAGTCGGGCCGAGGAATCAGATTCGGCCCGAATTCGTTTCTCACCTGCATCCGGCGTCCAGCGGCTGGTACGTTCGAAGGGGAGTGACCGGGCCGGAACTGATGGAATTGATGCGACAGCAGGCGACCAATTTTGGTGCTCGTGTGGTAACCGACGACATCGTCAATGTGGATATGTCGCAGCGTCCTTTTCGTCTGACCACATTAGGTGGTGAAGAATTCACCTCGCATGCAGTCATCATTGCAACGGGAGCCAGAGCGAATTACCTGGGACTGCCATCAGAAGACAAATACAAGAACATGGGCGTGTCAGCGTGTGCGGTGTGTGATGGAGCACTGCCGCGATTTCGTAACAAGCCTGTTGTTGTTGTCGGTGGCGGTGACAGTGCGATGGAAGAGGCCACGTTTCTGACGAAGTTTGCTTCCGTCGTGTATCTCGTTCATCGCAGGGACTCGTTTCGTGCCAGTCGAATCATGGCCGAGCGCGCACTGAACAATCACAAGATTCAGGTCAAATGGAATTCGACCATCGATGAAGTTCTGGGTGATGAGAAGCAGGGGGTCACCTCCGTACGAATCCGCAGCACGACGGATTCCGCAAAGACGGAAACCCTGGAGGCCACAGGCTACTTTGCGGCAATTGGCCACACTCCCAATACCGACTTTCTGAAAGGGCAGTTGCAGACCAATGAAAAGGGCTACGTCGTCTGGACTGTGCCGTTTCGTACCTGGACCAGTGTGGAAGGTGTTTTTGCGGCCGGGGATGTGGCCGACGATTACTTTCGTCAGGCGATTACGGCTGCCGGAACCGGGTGCATGGCCGCTCTGGACGCCGAACGATGGCTGGCAGCTCAGGGGATCGAATAACACAGTCGGAGTCGCCGTCCTGGAGCGGTTTCAGCAGACTTGATGGGCTTCGGAACGCGGTCTGCTATGATCTGGGTGACTTTGGCAAACTTGTCGGGATTCCTTTCACGGAATGGCCTGTTGCGACGTGATGGTGGCACTGGCCGAATGACGATCAGCCGTTTTTGGTGTGCCGAGAGTGAGTTCCGGGCTGCCGAGTCGAGCCCCGAGAACGGCGCGGGGGAAAGCTCGTCCAGCAGAGAATGATTTTGTAAGTGATGTCGGTGGGGAAATCCGGGTCTCAGGACGCGGACTTGCGGAAGGAATTCATGTCGGAAGAACCACAGAACGATGTTTCGGCCGAAGCCGTGGACATGCTGCACCAGGCTTACGGGCGGCTTCAGGAGCAGATCCGCAAAGTCATCGTGGGACAGGATGAAGTCATCGAGCAGTTACTGATCGGACTCTTCAGTCAGGGACATGTCCTGCTGGAGGGAGTTCCGGGACTGGCCAAGACGCTGATGGTCAGCACACTGGCCAAAAGTCTGTCGATGACCTTCTCACGCATTCAGTTTACTCCTGACCTGATGCCGGCGGACATTACCGGAACCGACATCCTTCAGGAGAATCGCACCACAGGACAACGCGAATTCCGGTTCATCCCCGGGCCGCTGTTTCACAACGTGGTGCTGGCTGACGAAATCAATCGAACGCCGCCCAAAACTCAGGCAGCTCTGCTGGAAGCCATGCAGGAGCGTCAGGTCACTGTGGGGCAGGTTATTCACAAACTCAGTGCCCCATTTTTTGTGCTGGCGACTCAGAATCCCATCGAACAGGAAGGCACCTATTCGCTGCCGGAAGCGCAGCAGGACCGTTTCATGTTCAAGGTGTTTGTCAGATACCCGACGTTTGAAGAAGAGCGCCGGATTGCGAGACAGACGACATCCAACTTTCGCCCGGAAGTTCTGCCGGTTCTGACCGGAGAACAGGTGCTGCAGATCCAGAGCACTGTCCGACAGGTTCCGGTGTCTGACCATGTGATCAACTACACACTGGCGGTTGTCAGGCAGACTCGCGTGGGCGAACCCGGAACTCCGCAGTGGATTAACGAATGGCTTGGCTGGGGAGCTGGGCCGCGAGCTGTTCAGAATCTGCTGCTGGGAGCCAAGACGCGCGCTTTGCTGAACGGCCGCACGACGGTTTCGACGGATGACATCCAGAAACTGGCGGCTCCGGTGCTGCGGCATCGTATCGTTCCGAACTTTACGGCGCAGAGCGAAGGGATCACTTCGGACAAAGTGATTGAACGGCTGCTCCAGGAAACACCTGCTCGTGAAAGTGAACTGACGAGTGACCCAGGACTTGGAAAGATTTTTGCGGCCTGAAGAGATCGCGAGGATTTCGCGACTGGAGCTGCGGGCCCGCCGGGTCGTCGAAGGGTTTGTCTCCGGGATGCATCGCAGTCCGTACTTTGGTCAGTCGCTGGAGTTCGTGCAGCACCGTGAATACGTGCCCGGGGACGATCTTCGCCGTATCGACTGGAAATTGTGGTCACGCTCCGATCGCTACTATCTGAAGCAGTTCGAAGAGGATACGAACGTTCGGATCATGCTGGTCGTCGATGGCAGTGAGTCGATGAAGTTTGCGTCCGGAGTGATCTCCAAGTTTGATTATGCGTGCACCGTGGCGGCGGCGTTTGGCATGCTGGCCCTGAAGCAGCATGATTCTGTAGGCGTGACCGTGTTCGATTCCACGATCCGAGCGCAGGTGCCGGCGAGCAGTCGCAACAATCATCTGCAGTCGATTCTGAAAGGTCTGGAGTCTCAGACGGCCGGTGGCAAGACAGATATCTACGGAGTTCTCAGGCGGATCAATGAATCGCTGACCGGCCGCAGCATCATCATTCTGATGTCGGACCTGTTCTGTCCTCGCGAGGAGCTGTTCCGGGGGCTGACGATGCTGCGTCAGCGGAGACACGAAGTCATCGCCATGCATGTGATGGACGATGAAGAACTGGAATTCCGCTACTCGGGGACGCTGCGATTTGAAGGTCTGGAAGATGGCGGCAAGCTGACCTGTGACCCGGCAGCCCTGCGAGTCGGGTACATGCAGGCGCTGGACCGCTTTCTGGATTCCATTCGCCGTCGTTGTGCCGGCAGTGCGATCGATTACAAGCTGATTCGGACGTCCGACAACCTGGATGCTGCTCTGGCACACGTGCTGATGAAACGACGGAAGAAATAACCAATGCGTTAGGTCCAATGATCAACGAATCGCCTGTCGCACCCTACTGAATTCTGGCGACTCTTTGGTCATTAAGGCCTGGACATTGGTCATTCTCCGGTCCCTGGTCAATCTTCATTAATCATTGGTCATTTATCCCATGTCCTGGCTCACGCAGTTCTTCCTCAATCCGGCTTACGTGCTGCCCGGGGCTGCGCTGGTGTCATTGCCGATCCTGATCCATATTCTCAGTCGATTGAGATATCGGCGGGTGCGGTTTGCGGCGATGGAGTTTCTGCTGGAGAGCGAGGAACTCAATCGACGGCGCATCATTCTGGAACAGTTGCTGCTTCTGGCATTGAGAATCCTGGCGGTCGTGCTGATCGCGTTGCTGATCGCACGACTGGTGCTGGATCCGGGGCGTCTGCTGATGCTCCGTGGAGCCAGCATGCACCATGTGGTATTGCTGGATGATTCTCTGTCAATGCGGGATCGTGACGGTGACAGAACGGTTTTCCAGGATACGCTGACCACGCTGGAAAACATGCTGGCAGAAGGAAGTCGTCAGCCGGGTGCTTCGCGTGTCACCATATTGTCGATGACAGATCCTGCTCGACCCATTGTGTCGGATCGAGTGTTGGATGGAGCCCTGGTTCAGGAACTGCTGCCTCGCCTGCGTAATCTGACGTGCACCTGGCGAGCTGCTTCGCCGGTTCCGGCGATCAATGCAGCACGAGACATTCTGGCGGCCGATGGCAGTGCATCTCCCCAGATTCATGTGTTGACGGATCTGCGGGCCACGGATTGGAACAATCGTCCGGAAGTGGCATCGGCACTGGAATCGCTGAAGTCGATCGGTGCGTCAGTTGATCTGATCCGGATTACCAGAGAACCCCGTCCCAACGTCGCACTGCAGGAACTGACTTCAGACACGTTTTCAACGGCTCAGGGGATTCCATGGCGCATTACGGCGACGCTGAGAAACCACGGATCTGCGAAAGTGACCGGACTTCGAGGTGCGGTGCTGATCGATAGTCGTCCGCTGCCTGGTCGAATTCTGATTCCGGATCTTGAGGCTGGCGCAGAAGTCCAGGTGTCGCATGACCTGGCGTTTGATTCCGAAGGCCTTCATCATGTGGAAGTCCGGCTGGATAATGACGCGTTGCGCGAAGACAACCATCGATTTCTTGCAGTTGAGGTCAGTGAGCGTCGCACGGTGCTGATTGTCGATGATGAAGGCCAGCAGGAGGATGCTTCGTTTGTCGCCGCTGCACTGAGTGCTGATCCGGCATTGACGGGGTTAACCTGCGAGGTTCGTACGTCTCAGGTGCTGACATCCGCAAAGCTGGCGCAGTATGACTGCATCTATCTGCTGAATGTCCGGGATCTTCCGGCCGATGCTGTGGACGAACTGGCCAGCTATGTTCGGGAAGGCGGGGGTGTTGCCTGGTTTCCCGGAGAACAGGCAAACACTCGCTGGTATTCCGAAACTCTGCGGGAACCCAAACGGAATCTGTTTCCCGTGCCACTGGGAACGCTCAGAGATACCGCTGCAGAAACCGGAGGAAATTCCAGTCAGCAGTCATCGCCATTTGTGAGTCCCGTTTTTGAACGGCATCCGATCTTTGTCGTCTACAACACGCCCGATAGTCCATTTCCGGACACCGTCCAGATCGCTCGCTGGCTGCAGGTCACTGCGGATTTCAAGGCAGACGATGCAGAGCGTCAGGATGGCGTGCGGTCACTGATGCGACTGAAAAATGGACAGCCGGTGGCATTTGAACATGCCGTGGGACGAGGCAGGGTGCTTACGTTTCTGACCGGGGCCGGTCGGCGATGGAGCAACTGGCCGGTCGCTCCGGCTGCTCCTGGCTATGTTGTCATGCATCTGCTGATGCATCAATACCTTCAGCGCCAGACCGATTACGTGGAGCGGCGTGAACTGACGGAAGTGTTGCGACTGGATTGGCCAGGGGGTCAGTTTTCCGAAAACGTGGAGGTGTTTCTCCCGGAGGCTGTGGGTGATGAGGATCCGATCGCAGAGACGTTTCTCCGACTGCAGGCGACTCCGGTGAAACCCGACGGAACGAAGCCGGCTGCGACGCCAACGGACGCGGAGACGTCAGACTCCGAAGAACCGGTTGCTGGTCCGGTCGCAAAGATCGAGACAGGTGATCCGCAGTCCGCGCGATCCGACCTTTCGAACGCTGCGGAATCCGGTCGTGAACCCGAACGATTGAGCATTACAATTTCTCAGGCCGATCGTCCAGGCATTTATAAAGTGCGTCGATTCGACGCGGACGGGACCGGGAAAGATCTGTCGATCGCCCTTAACGTGCCTCCGACGGAAAGTGCGCTGGCTCTGGCTGATGCCGGGGCGCTGACTCAGCAGGCCGATCTGGCTCATGTGCGAGTTCTGGAAGCGGATGCTGCTGAGGCTCTGGGCGGATCGGAAGCGGGCCGTGAGATTCGCTGGGTCCTGCTGGGGTTGTTGATTGCAACTCTGATTGCCGAACAGCTCCTGGCCCTGCGACTGAGCTATCACCCGGCATAGCCGTTTATCGGTATCAGGCATGCTGTCTGCAGGCTGCCTGATGTGAGTGCATGCAGGCTTCTGTAGTCAGGCGCGGCGTGCTTTCGGAAACAGCAAACCTTCGCAGACTTATGCACTGATGCGTCGACGGCTGCGGGCGTGGCGGAGCGTGCGATTTCGGAGCTTCAGGAAGATCGACAGCATCTGCCGGGCATCGCGATACCGCCTGCGGGGATTCACTTCGATCGCTCGGCGCATGAAGTCAATGAAGTCCGGATGGATACGTCCTCGCAGTCGAGAGTAACCATGGCAGGGCCATTCGAATGGCCATTCCGGCCATTGTCCGGACAGCAGCCTCCAGATAATCAGGCCGATGGAAAACACATCTGATCGAAACGAAGGCTTGCCCATCGCCTGCTCGGGCGCCATATAGCCAACGGTTCCGGTTCCACCACCCTGAATTGTCTTCTGTGAGACTTTCGCGATGCCAAAATCCGCCAGCCGGATTCGGTTGCCTGAGAACACGATGACGTTTTCAGGTTTGATATCACAATGAATGATGCGGTGCTCGTGGGCCATTGCGACCGCACTGAGAATCTGTTCGGTGATTTCGAAGGCACTCTCAAGAGAGATTCTCCTCATCATTCGCTGCTGCAGCGTCTCTTCACCCAGTGGAAACACAACAACCAGACGATCTTCTATAATGCTGGCGTCTTTGATCGGAAGAATGTTGTCATGTTCCAGCGGCGCCGTTGTGCGAATTTCACGGCGAAAGTCGGTCAGCACCGCTTCCGTCGTGTATTGAGCGTGGGGCACCTTAATTGCGACTCGGATCCCCTGAACCGTATCCATCGCCTGATACACGGCGGCAAAGCCGCCTGAGCCCAGACGCCGCTCGATGCGGTACTTACCCAGCTTTTGACGGATCTTAAGTTCGTTCGTCGGTTTGGGACCGTGAGGCATAGTTCGCTGCGATGAATCGGACAACCAGAGACACCAACGACCAGAGCGGCACATCCGCCAGTGAATTCAATTTCCAGATTCGGCGACCGATTGCAACTGGCGAGATTCCCTTTTCTGCGCGATGGCCAGAACCGTCAAATCCCCAACAGCTCGATCCTTCCTGCAGCATAATCGGAAAGGCTTGTTTTGGCTTTCCGAGGGAATCTCAGAATTCGCTTCAAGCGAAATGCGGATCGCTTTCTCAGACGGACATTGGCCGAATTGTGACGCGTACCCGCAGAAACCAGCCCATCGCCTGGTGTGACATACAACTGAGTGGCCAGAAGGACAGTGGTGGCAGGCCTGCTGGAGGCAGATGTCCGAGTTCCCGGGAACTATTCGAGCGGAATGTCGATCGGATGATCACTGGGATCGGAAATCCGTCCAGACTGCCCGGAAGAGGGAGCCCCGTGAAAGTAGACGACACCGTTCTTTTCCGTACTTTCAGCAGTCTGGCGAGCAGCAGTTCGCGGTAGAGCCTCTGGCCTCTGCGAGGTGTTCGTAGAACCCATTGACTCGGCTGCGGGCCCAGAATGCAGAGTTGTTTCGTTGTCTGCGTCTGGTGCCTGAGCTGATACGGAAGGACGCAGACGTTCAGGTCCGTCGAGGACTGGAGTCATGTCAATGGCGGATGCGGATGCCGAGTTCCGATTGGTTCGGGCGGACGATGTGATGGTCAGGTTTCCGCGAGGACGTGGCGCTTCAATATTGCCTGCCTGAACAATTCCGGAACTGGCTGATGAGGAGACCTCGTAGTTTGCCGTACGGATCCCTCCGGACGGATCGGTCAGGAATTGCTGAGCCATTTCCTGGCGAAGTGTTTTTCGGAGTTCCAACGTGGACCCATCGGTCTGAGGCAGCAGAATTTCGTCAACAACCCAGGCCGTGTTTTCTCGAATCAGGGTCACCACCACCGAGCCACTGTTCTGGCTTTGCAGCTCCAGTGTGGCTTTTCGATCCACGACCTGTGACCTGAGCACCGGAGCCAGCAGGGCGTCCACCATCTGATCGTAATGAGCCGGCAGCTGGGTCACGTTACTCCAGACCAGTCGATTGAAATCCAGCGAACTGTTGCGACGGACGGACTGCAGGTCACGATTGCGCCACGCGGTTGCCAGTTCGATCATCGGGAGTGTCAGGGTCAGTTCCGACTTCAGGGAGGTCACCAGAGCATCATGATTCGGGTATTCGACATCTTCGACTTTCAGCTGGCCATTCTCATCCCGCATGATGACGTTGAAGAGTCGGCCGGACGAAGACTGAAACTCCAGTTCTGTGACATCACCGCGGACCCAGCTGTTCTGAAGGGTCAGGTTTCCATCAGGCACTCCGCCAAGGGGCAGATAGGTGATGAGTTCCGGATCCAGCCGGCGCCAGACTTTTTCATTGAGGTCCAGGCTCGACAGTTCCCGGATGACCGGCATGTCGCGGTCATTCAGGGCCGACATGAACAGCATGGCGTGGGCAGGAGCCACAAAAACAGATTTCAGGTTTTTCTGCTGCTGAGACTGTCGATCGTAAACGGTGACGTTTCCGACAATGAATCGGGCTTCAATCTCGCCCGTGACGGGTTTCATCTCAGCGCGTTTACTGGCGAGTTCCGGTGTCGTCAGATCCAAACGAACGACACTGGATTCGTCCGGGATCATCACGGTCAGCTGACCAGCGAATGACTGAATCTCAAAATCTTCAGGTGCATGCTGCGGACCTGGCAGCTGGATCATCGACAGGTCACCGATCCTGAGCGCACTCTGAAAAAATCGAGCCTCAGTCAAGGGTTCCAGTGCTGTCAGATCCTCTGAAGCATAGGCTGCTAAAAAGCTGGTTACGGTATTGAGAGCCCGGGCCTGGCGAAGTACTGAGCCCGGGTGATCGTCTACGCGTCGTCGTCGAACTTCGATATCTGACACCAGCCAGACATCGTTCTCACGGACGGCCTTCATCAGTATGAATCCGTTTTTGGACGGCATCTTGACGACCGCGTCCGATTCGTTCATCTGAGCTTCCGGACGCCGTGCCATATCAGTCTCGTATTCGGCGGTAACGGCTGCGATCAGGCGTTGCAACCACGGTTCGGGAAGCTGTTCCAGCGGGTCCCGGAGTTCAGAGTTCAGCGCTGACAGAACCGTTTCTCTGTCAGACGATTTCCAGATATCCAGGAACTCCCGAACTGTCAGCAGCAGGTCCATCACTTCAACCGACGATTTCGTGGCGCGAGTGCCCTTTTTCTGCTGCCGAATCAGGACATCGTCAATCACCCATCTCTTTTTTGATTCATCACGAACGATCAGAAACTGATACTTGGTGCCCTCTTTCACTTCCTTCGCCACAGTTTCCCGCATGCCATCAGGAAGCTCTTTGCTTTCGACAACTTCCAGTTTGGTTTTGGGCAGATGCAGAATGCTCAGGTCACGAAACGAGTCCCCGGACCGCATGGCTTTCTGCTCGAAGCGAGTCGAGACCACTTTGCGAAACGCCGCTTCGTTGTCTTCTGCCAGGGCGTCGGTGAACAACGTGATGACGCGCTGTTCAGTTGCATGCCCATCCATGACGGCTGGCTTGAAAGCCGAAGCCTGCAGCCATTCCGTAGTGAACAGAGACGACGAACAGCCTGTGCTGCCGAGGAACAGGCTGCTGCCCAGAAGGAACTGACGGAGTTTCAGAGGAATGCGAAGCATTGGGACACTCCTGCAGCCGCAACCAGAGGGGAAATGTCTGGAACGCCGGCTGACAAGAATCGGAGAGGAAAGTGACGAGTAACTGACGGAGGCATGGCCTGCGTCAGCGTCAGTCGCTGCTGTACGACGCCGCCGTTGTCGTTGTCTCAGTTCAGCGGATTCGGGTCAACAGCCTGCTCGCCGGACTGCCGTTGTCTGTGCAAACGGATTTCTCGGCGGTGCGTCATATTCGGCGATTTTGGCGACGCCGAACAAGTTTCTGTGACGTCTCGTCCAGACAAATCCGCTGTTGGCGCAACATCTGCCGATGCAGGATTCTCACGAATGTCATCAGTGAAAACGGTGATCAGCAGCGGGAGTTATGTCGAAGCGGACAAACGAGCCTCAGATCGGGCGATGACCACTGGTAAGGCTTCAGGTTTGCAGCGAATTGAGTCGTGAAGGTAAGGTGAGTTCTGGATCCGGCGGATTGAGACCGCTCGGAAATTCTTCATGCGGTGGTCCGGATGTCCGCTGATCCTGCTCTTTCAGAATGCAGCCGACTGCGAGCAAGTTCGCATGGCGAGAACGTGGACAGAACAGGATTCTCGTGATAAACCCTGAACGAGATGGGGCGGGATCGTAACACCTGATTTGAGAAAATCATGCACCCGGAACGAGTTGGGCCGTATCTCATCGATCGAAAGATCGGTGCCGGCGGGATGGGAAATGTGTATCACGGAGTACACGAATCCACGGGGCAGGAGGTGGCTGTCAAGGTGCTTCCCGCGTCGATGGCGCGTGAGGAAGGGTTCGTTCAGCGATTCACTCGCGAGATCGATGCCCTTCGGCAGTTGTCAAACCGGCATATCGTTCAGTTGTATCACGACGGAGCGACAGACGATGGCACGTTTTATTATGCCATGGAGTTTGTCGATGGAGTGACGCTGACGTCGGAGATCATTGAACGAAAACGGTTGCCATGGAAGGAAGTCCTTGATCTTTCGATGCAGATTGCCGCCGCACTGAAGGCGGCTCATGATGCCGGAATCATTCACCGGGATCTGAAGCCCAGCAACCTCATGCTGACGAAGGGACGCGTGCTGAAACTGACGGATTTTGGAGTGGCCAGTCTTTTTGCGTCCACTCGCCTGACGCGTACTGGTGGAGTCGTCGGCACTGCGGAATATATGTCTCCTGAACAAGCGCGTGGTCAGCGGGCAAGTCGCCGAAGTGATCTCTATTCTCTGGGAGCCGTCATCTATGCCATGTTGACGGGGCGTCCGCCGTTTACCGGTGCGTCAGCCAACGACATTCTGCAGAAGCATCAGTTCGCACAGTTTGATAAACCCAGCCGATATGTTCCGGAACTGCCACGTCTGCTGGAAGAACTGGTGTGTCAGCTGCTTGAAAAAGATCCGGCAAAACGCCTTCCCGATGCTCTTGTGGTCATGAAGCGACTGGAGCAGATTCGGACTCGCCTGGAGTTTGCCGAACAGAATCTGGAATCAGAAACGATTGAACGT
>Ga0209573_1005611_pt1 | contig 11130 bp, 8 predicted proteins | sample TNRBio252014_DNA_FD_185870 | JGI IMG/M metagenome (GOLD analysis project Ga0209573, IMG submission 185870) | Wastewater treatment Type I Accumulibacter community from EBPR Bioreactor in Madison, WI, USA - TNR Reactor_6/25/2014_ DNA (SPAdes)... | ecosystem: Engineered > Bioreactor > EBPR >...
TACACAATTCTGGTCAATACCGGCAGTGGCGATGGAACGTTGCGCCTCGACCTTTTGGATAACGATAGTATTTTGGATGTGGACTCGTTCCCGTTGGGCGGGACTGGCATGGGGAATGGAAACTTTTCGAGCGGCGAGATGTACATCGTCAACAAACTCGCTCCTTCCGTGACCTCAAGCCTGCGAGCCGACCCAAGCCCCACCTCGGCTGAAAGCGTACGCTTCATGGTCACGTTCTCTGAATCTGTTAGCGGGGTGGATCCTGCTGATTTTGTGCTGGCAGTTTCCGGGTTGAGCGAAGCGGGGGTCCTATCCGTTAGCGGCGTGGATTCGGTCTACATTGTCACGGTCAAGACAGGTAATGGCAGCGGTCCTCTTCGCCTTGACGTGGTTGACAATGACAGCATTCTTGATGCGGCTGGAGCACCGCTGGGCGGTGCCGGTTTGGGGAATGGAAACTTTAACGCGGGCGACCTGTATCTCGTGGATCGAAAGGTGCCTGTCATTCAATCGGCGACTTTCTCTTCGGACGGCGCGCAGGATGGCTGGGTGATGGAATCGAAGGAGACCAGCAACAAGGGCGGCACGATGAACTCCAACGCGATCACGTTCCGGTTGGGAGATAACGGACAGAATAATCAGTATCGTTCCATTTTGTCCTTCCAAACCGACTCACTGCCTGATAATGCCGTGATCACACAGGCAATGCTGACCATGCAACTTGAGACCACGGTTGGCGTGGACCCGTTCAAGACGCATTTGAATATCTGGGTGGATATTCGTCAGGGTGCCTTTGGCAGCTTTGGTCCGTTCCAGATCGGCGCATTGCAAGTGTCTGATTTTCAAGCGCCTGCCAGCCTGTATACGGCGGGGACGGTCATGAACAATCCTGTCGGCGGTTGGTATTGGACTACTCTGGACGCGAAGTCATTTCCGTTCATTAACCTGAAAGGTACGACCCAGTTCCGGCTGGGATTCCAATTGGATGACGACAATGACAAGCGCGATGATTATCTATCTTTCTTCAGTGGAGATTACAGCGTGCCGTCGGCGCGACCGCAACTGTCCATCAAGTATTATGTGCCGTAAAGGGTTTGAAATTTAGAATGATATTGAAATAGTCATACCCCAACAGGCGGATATATGATGGAAATGCAAAAATAGGTGGGAAATTGCTTTAACCTTGAAGGAGCGCATTATGAAACTCAATATCCGCAACATGATCTGGAGAGTCATTGTTGGACTCCTCCTGTTGCTTACGCTTGCCTCGGCGGGTGGCTTGGCTGTTGTGCAGGCGGCGCCGGGTGACTATACCTGGATTTCGGCGGGGGCGAATGACACTTCGTATCGCGGGCAAATTTCAGCCAATGGACGCTTCGCCGTCTTTGAATCGGAAGCGACGACATTCGTCCCGGACGATACCAACGGCGTGGGAGATGTATTCCTGCGCGATCTGCAACTGGGTTCGATCATCCGCGTTTCGGTGGATGCGGCTGGTTTGCAGGCAAATGGCGGTGGTGGGATGCCGTCTATTTCGGCAGATGGGCGTTTTGTCGCTTATGAATCTGGGGCGACCAACCTTGCTGCGGGCGATACAAATGGGTTTGGCGATGTGTATGTAAAAGATACGGTCATTGGCACAGTGACACGCGCTTCATTGACTTCCACGGGCAGCGAACCGAACAATGATGTGACAGATGCGTCCATTTCAGGTGATGGACGGTTTGTGGTCTTTGACTCCGATGCGGATAATCTTGTGCCGAACGATACGAACGGCGCGGGCGATATCTTTGTCCGGGATATGCAACTGGGTACGACAACAGGCGTTTCTGTTTCTGGGAATCTGGGCGGCTTTGATGGCGGCATTTCTTTGGACGGGCGATTTGTCGTCTTTAGTTCAAGGTCCACCAACCTGGTCCCTGACGATACCAATGGGGTTCTGGATATTTTTGTGTACTCGATCCAAACGGGGCAGATCGTGCGTGCTTCGGTAAATTCGAGCGGGGGGCAGGGCGATTTTTCTTCCATCGAACCTTCCATTTCGGGCGATGGACGATATGTTGCATTCTCTACGGCTTCGAATGGCTTCACAACGGTGGATACGTATGGCTATTCCCACCTTTATGTGCGTGACATGCAAACCGGTACGACCGTCTTGGCGTCCTACCAGGATGGCTATGCAATGGTGGGCGAATCGGATGCATCGGTGATTTCTGCCGATGGGCGTTACATCGCTTTCAGTTTCGACGATAAGGGTGATGGGATGCCGCGGCGCGCTCTTTACGTCCATGACCGGCTCGCAAACCAGACATATCTGGCTGTTTATGGTCGCGACAGCAGCGGCATGGATAATCCCATCCTGCCGTCCATTTCCGGGGATGGAAGACTTCTTCTGTTTGCGACGTCTTTCGCGCATGTGGCGGAAGATACCAACGGTACGAGAGACATTTATGTGAAAGAAATGTCCTATCAGACAGACGCTTTGCCGGCGGTTGTCTCCATCCAGCCTTCCTGCCCGGTCAGTTGTTCCCCTGCGGATCAGACCGTTAATTTCCTCATTCGATTTTCAGAGAATGTCACTGGTGTGGAGATCGGTGATTTCGTTCTAACCGTCAGCGGGGGAATTTCCGGGGCGGTGATAACCGCTGTCAGCGGGGCGGGAAGCGAATATTATGTCAGTGTGGATACTGGAGCGGGGGATGGCACGCTGCGTCTGGATGTCGTGGATGATGATGGAATCAGGGACGCTTCACAAAATCCTCTGGGTGGTACGGGCGCGGGCAATGGCAATTTTACGAACGGCGCAATATACATTGTGAACAAAAATATTGCTGTTCTGACCAGTATCTTGAGGCTCGATGCGAGTCCGACTGCAGGTGGAAGTGTGCGCTATGCGGTGAATTTCTCCGAGCCAGTGATCGGCGTGGATGTAAGTGATTTTGTGATTACCACTACAGGGTTGGTTGGAAGCGCGTCTTTGGTCGATATCAACGGCGCGGCGGACTCTTATACGGTTAATGTCAATACAGGTTTTGGGGATGGAACCCTGCGGCTCGATCTGGTGGATGATGACAGCGTTGTGGATGGGAGCGGAATTCCGCTCGGTGGTTTGGGCACTGGCAATGGAAATTTTTCGGCTGGAGAGGCATATACGCTTGACCGGACCCCGCCACAAGTGTTGACCATTCTGCGTCTCGACCCGGATCCGACTGCGGCGGAAACGGTTCATTTCAGCGTGGTCTTTACCGAACCCGTGAGGTACGTTGATGTTCACCAATTTGCGCTGGTGGCAAATGGACCTACGGGGCTTTCGATCCCGGAGCTGTCCATTGACGCAAGCACGGCGATCGTCACGGTTGGCACAGGGACGGGGAATGGAACCATTCAACTCAATGTTATTGATGACGATAGCCTTTTCGACGCGGCTGGGAATCCGCTGGGTGGGCTTGGGGTTGGGAATGGGAATTTCACCGGACCTTTCTATTCGATCAGTAAAAAGGTCAACGAAGCGAAGACGGAGAAATTACGCTCGAACGGAGCGAACGATGGCTGGATTCTCGAAACATCGGAAGACAGTGGTGTCGGTGGTGTGAAAAATTCTTCATCCGATACCTTCCGCGTTGGTGACGACGGACAGGACCGTCAATATCGTTCCATTTTACATTTTCCCACCCACTATCTGCCAGATCATGCGATTATTACTCAGGCGATTCTGGTTATCAAAGTGCAAGGCGTTGCGGGCAGTGATCCGTTCGCCACGCACGGAAACATTCTGGTGGATCTGAACTATGGACCGTACGGTTTCTTTGGTCCATTTAGGATCAATGCCCTGCAATCCATGGATTTTCAGTCAACTGCCAGTTTTGGAAATGCGGGGATCATTCAAAATAATCCCGTAGGTGGATGGTACTGGGCGGTGTTGTCGCCGAATGCCTTTGTCTACATCAACAAGACAGGCAATACCCAACTCCGTCTTGCTTTCCAACTGGACGATAATGACGATCTCGGCGCAGACTTCCTGACGTTTTTTAGCGGCGACGCCATTGAACAGTCAGATCGTCCGCACTTGCTCATTGATTATTATGTGCCGTGAGGATGATGGGATGTAGATAAAAAAATCGGGTCACGCTTTAAGCGTGACCCGATTGTTACACCAGCATTCTTACTGGATTTTCGAGGAACTCAGCCAGTTTTTGCATGAACTGGGCGGCTTCGGCGCCGTCGCTGACGCGGTGGTCAACGGAGATGGTGGCTTTCATGCGCGAGCCGATCTTGATCTCGCCGTTCACGACCACAGGCGTTTCCTTGGCGGAGCCAATGGCGAGGATGGCAGCCTCAGGCGGGTTGACGATGGCGATGAATTCTTCCACGTCGTACATGCCGAGGTTGGAGGTGGAGAAGGTCGAGCCGTCCACATCCTCTGGCTTGACCTTGCCCTCGCGGGCGCGTCCTGCCATGGCTTTGATCTCGCCTGATATCTGGCGCAGGGATTTGACATCCGCATCTTTCACGACGACGGTCATGAGTCCGCCCGGGACGGTGACGGCTACGCTGACGTTGACGTGCCCGAACTGGATGATCTCGTTGCCTTTGATAGTGGCGTTGAGGTTCGGGAATTGACGCAGGGTGAGCGCTGTGGCTTTGATGATGAAGTCGTTGACGGAGACTTTTTCGTTCTCAGGCAGGTAGGCGTTGATCTGCTTGCGCATTTCCATCACCGCTTCCATCTTGTATTCGTGGGTGACGTAGAAGTGGGGGATGGTTTGCTTGGATTCGACGAGGCGGCGACCGATGGCTTGGCGCAGTTTGGTGGTTGCAATGACCTTGTCTTCAGTAGAAACAGGTAATTGGTAATTGGTAATTGGGGCGGAAGGGCGGCTGACTGCTGATGGCTGACCGCTGGATAATGCCGCTTCCACATCCTTACGCACCACGCGCCCGCCGGGACCGGTTCCTTGGAGCGAGGCGAGGTTGACACCATTATCCTTGGCAACTTTGCGCGCAAGCGGGCTGGCTTTCACGGGTCCGCTTGCGGCGGGGGCAGAGGTTTGGGCAACAGGAGCAGCTGTCGGCGCGGATTGAGGCGCAGGCTTTTCATCCGCTTTTACTTCCGACTTTCCACTTTCCACTTTTGCAGGCGCATCCACTTTTTCACCTTCAGCGCCAACAATGGCAATGGGCGCGTTAACGGGAACGATGCTGCCCTGGTCCACGATATGCGAGAGCACAACACCGCTGGCGGAGGATTCCACTTCGACGGTGGCTTTGTCGGTTTCGATCTCGGCGAGCACGTCACCTTTGTTTATATTTTCGCCAACTTGCTTCACCCAGCGGACGAGCAGACCTTCCGCCATGTCGAAGCCGAGTTTTGGCATGTTGATGGTTTCAGCCATTATTTCAAGACCTCCTTTGCCGCGGCGATGATGTCGGCAACTTGCGGGAGTGCGGCTTGTTCGAGGGTACGATTGTAGGGCAGGGGGACTTCTTTTTGTGCCACGCGGATGATCGGTGCGTCTACATAATCGAAGGCTTCTTCGTAGATGCGGCTGACGATCTCGGAGCCGACGCCGTAAGATTTCCAACCTTCTTCAACGACGATGGCGCGGTTGGTTTTCTTGAACGACTCAAGCACGGGTTCCATGTCGAGCGGACGCAAAGTACGCAGGTCAACGATCTCGGCTTCGATACCTTCTTTGGAAAGTTGCTCTGCGGCTTTCATGGAAAGTTCGAGCCCCTTGCAGTAGGTGACGATGGTGAGGTCTTTGCCTTCGCGCTGTACTTTGGATTTGCCGATGGGAATGGTGTATTCGCCTTCAGGAACTTCACCGCGCACTTGATACATGGTGGCATGTTCGATGAAGAGAATCGGATCATTCGACCGAATGGCGGATTTCAAAAGACCCTTGGCATCTTCCGGCGTTCCGGGGCTGACCACTTTCAGACCGGGAAAGTGCGCGAAGATGGCGTCGGGAGTCTGCGAGTGGGTGGCGCCGAGTTGGCGTCCGCCGCCGCCGACAGCACGAATGACGAGCGGAAGCATGAACTGTCCGCCGAACATGTAGCGCAATTTCGCGGCTTGGTTGACGATGTAGTCCATCGCCGAGAAAGCGAAGTTGATCGTCATTAACTCTGCCACGGGACGTTGCCCTACCATCGCCGCGCCGATGGCACCGCCGAGGATGGCGTTCTCTGCGATGGGGGTGTCTTTGATTCGGTCAGGTCCGTATTTATCGTAAAAACCTTTGGTGACGGCGTAGGTGCCGCCCCAAACGCCTACTTCCTCGCCCATGATAAAGACGGCGGGGTCGCGGTCCATTTCTTCCATTAAGGCTTGCGAGATCGCCTCGCGCATTGTGATTTTTGCCATGTTTTTTCTTTACCACAAGGTGTCACGAAGAAACACTAAGGTAAACCTTTGTGACACTTTGTGCTCCTTTGTGGTTAGTTATCTGCGTATATATCCGTGTACAGTTCTTCGAGCGCGGGTTCGGGGCTGGTCTCTGCGAATTCGACCGCCTTGTTGGTTTCTTCTTCCACGCGGGCTTCGATCTCATCGAGTGCCTTGCGGGTGGCAATTTTTTTCTCGAGCAGATACTTGTTGAAAATGCCGATCGGGTCGTTCTCCTGCCACTGCTTTACTTCTTCCGCTTTGCGGTAGCGTTCGGGATCGCCCATCGAATGACCACGGAAGCGGTAGGTGTTGATCTCAAGGAAGTAGGGCTGCCCTTCCTTGCGGATGTAGTCCATCGCTTCTTTTGCGGCTTCATACACCTTCATCACATCCATGCCATCTACGGCAGCGTTCTTCATGCCATAGCCTTCGGCTTTCTGGCGGATTTCATCCACTGCAGAGGCGCGTTCCACCGAGGTGCCCATGCCATACTGATTGTTTTCACAAACCCACAACACGCGCAACCCCCAGGTCTTGGCGAGGTTCAAGGCTTCGTGGAAATAGCCAATGTTGGTCGCGCCATCACCGAACATACAAATGGTAATGTTGTCGTTCTTGGCGTATTGGTCGCCGAGCGCAAAGCCTGCCGCAATGGGCAAATGCCCGCCGACGATGGCATGTCCGCCCCACATATTCTTGGAGACATCCGCCATGTGCATCGAACCGCCCTTGCCCTTCGACATGCCCGTGGCTTTGCCAAGCAATTCCGCCATCACTTCATTAGCAGAAATGCCGCAGTTCAACGCCACACCATGGTCACGATAGGCAGTGATGACACGGTCACGAGGTTCGCGCGCCGCGATCAAACCGGTCGAAACGGCTTCCTGCCCGATGTACAGGTGCATAAAGCCGCCGATCTTGCCAGCCTGGTACAGTTCCGCGCCGCGTTCTTCCACACGGCGAATGAGTACCATCTGGTAATACAGGTCTAATAGTTGTTCTTTCTTCATTGTGATTGGAACTCCGCTAAAAGTTTCGTACGCACAAGGCGTAACGCAGATTAAATAGAATCGAAATCAAAACACTGAAACTGAATTTAAGTTGTGATTCGTGCTAACCGAGTCGGGGATTATATCAGAGAAAAAACATCCGAATTCATTCCTGATAGATTTTGAAAGATGCGAAAATTCAAACCGCCCACCCCCATGAATCTGATCCATAAAAAATGCCAAAAGGAGCAAATTTTTGGACATTTTAGGGCTATTTTTCTGCGGGTTTGAGATCCTTCAAATTCAATTGATAACTGATGCGCCCATTGTACTCGTTGATCTCGTACGTAAATAAAATATCCACCCGTGCAGGCATGGACTTGTGCCAGTCTCCCAACCGGAAACCGATGGCGTCATGCGCGACGCCCTTTTCATCTTCAAGCGACATCTTTAAGTGTTTGCCGTCTGCGCCTACAATGCGGGAGCTCCGCACTTTGACGTTCCGCGCCACAAATGAGGCTTCGCGATTTCCGTAGCCGGTGGGTTCGAGATACTTGAGCGCCTTTTCGTACAACTCCGGCCGGATCTCTGCGAGGGACACTTCCGCATCTGCCGTGACTGTGGGCTTTAAATCGCTTCCAGACAGTTTTTCCCCGGCGATGGCTTTCAGCCGCGCGACCAATTCCGGCAGGTTTTCGTTTCTGACCGTGAAACCAGCCGCCGCCGCATGCCCGCCGTGACGGACAAGCAGATCTGCACATTGATCGAGTGCATCGGTGATGTGAAACTCGGGGATCGAACGGCATGAGCCGCGCGTCTCTTCCTCGCCTTGGGAAGCAACAATGGCAGGACGATAGAATTTTTCCGTCAGCCGTGAGGCGGCAAGACCGACCACGCCCGAATTGAAATTCTCGTCCGCGGCAAACAGCAGGTAGGCATCCGGGTCGTCGCTCAAGGCGATCTCTTCGGCGCGGGTTTGCATCTCGCGTGTGATCCGCTGCCGTTCGCGGTTTTGCATGTCGAGCTGTTGGGCAAGTTCCCCGGCGCGGAAGACATCCGTCGTGGTGAGCAATTCGAAGGAAGCCAGCGCTTCCTTCAGCCGCCCCGCCGCATTCAGGCGCGGACCCAGCATAAAGCCGATGTGCCCGGCGTTGACCTTTTGTATGGCAACCTCTGAAACTGCCGCCAACGAGAACAGCCCCTGGCGTGTGGTTTGCCGTATTTGGCGCAACCCCTTTTTGACCAGCACGCGATTCTCACCGACCAATGGGGCGAGGTCGGCGACGGTTCCGAGGGCAACAAGGTCAAGCAGCGCGTTGAGGATCATCTGCGTTGTTTTGTCTTCATTGCCAAGCAGCGCTTCTGCGATCTTGTACGCGATGCCCACGCCCGCCAGGTCTTTGTCGGGGTACATGTCGCCATGCTGTTTGGGGTTGATGACAGCCAAAGCGGGCGGCAGGTTTTCATTGTCGGGGTGGTGGTGGTCGCTGATGATCAGATCCAAACCCAACGTCTGGGCATGAAGCGCTTCACTTGGCGAGCGGATGCCGCAATCCACGGTGATGACCAGCTTTACCCCGTCTGCTTTTAATTCTTCCAAAGCGTTGTTGTTGAGTCCGTAGCCTTCTTCGAAGCGATTGGGAATGTACCCGCGCACATCGGCGCCCATCCGTTTGAGGGTTTCCACCAGCAAGGCAGTGGCGGTCACACCGTCCACGTCATAGTCGCCATAGATGGCAACGGCTTCGTTGTTCTGGATGGCAAGGCAGATGCGTTCCACGGCTGTCTGCATGCCGGTCATTTGAAACGGATCGGTGTTGAAGTTGGGTTCAGCTCTTAAAAAGGCGCGTGCTTCGGCGTCGGCGGCGAATCCGCGATTGAAAAGGACTTGCCGCAAAACGGGTGGAAATGCCGAAAGGGCTATATCTGCTTCGGGAGTAATGGGAGGCAGGATGTTCCAGTGTTTGCTGTTTGGTTGCATGGCATGGGAGTATAAACGTTCCGGCATCGGCTTGGAAGGGTGCTGTATAATGGGTTCATTCCACTGGAGGTTGCTATGAAGCCGCTTGCGCCTGACGAAAAAACTGCTTTGGTGATGCTGTACACACGGACTATGCTTGTGCGGGGAGAGATCGTGGTAAAGGAAAATGTGCGGGTGAGCATCTGGCTTCGTACGCAGGGTGTACCGAACTTTATTCACATTCAAAACCCGAACGTTATTTTATTCGAAGGGACGCCGCCGAAGTCCTATGCGTATCCACAGATATTTGTCCCGACCGCCGAGGTGATTGCTTTTCATCTTGTGCCGCCCGCACAGGACCCATTGGATTATGACAATAGTGAAATTAACCGGATGATGCAGCCGGTGAACATGCTGGTCGGTTCGTTCATGTTGAAGGGAAAGTTGCGCATCTCGACCCAGACGGATCTGGCGACGTATCTCGATGTGTCGCGCTCCGCCTGGATGTCTGTGTATGAAGCGGATATCAGCAACCCATACCTGCCGCAGTTCAGTCTGCATGTCCCTATGCTGCTTGTCAGTCCGAATCATGTCAGTTTTGGAATTGCCTAGAAATGGATTTTTCGCTTACAACCCCGGCTTTGTTGTTCCCGACCGTCTCATTGCTGCTATTGGCATACACCAATCGTTTTTTAACGCTTGCCACCATCATCCGTAATTTGTACGATCGGTATCATCAAAGCGAAAACAGGAACTTGCTCGCCCAGATCGATAACCTTCGTTATCGCATTTATCTTATCCGCAATATGCAGATCTTTGGCGTATTAAGCCTGCTTTTGTGCGTCATCAGCATGTTTGCGTTGTTTGCGGGATGGCACACCGGTGGTGCCTGGAGTTTCGGTATTGCGCTCATTTTAATGATCATATCCCTGGGCATTTCCCTGCGGGAATTGCAGATTTCCGTCGGCGCACTGGATCTATTGTTGACGGATCTGGAAAAGAAGGACATCGTGTCCTGACCTGCCGAATCGACCAAAACAGGCCGAATGTTATAATCCCATTTTTCCTTCATTTACTGCACGACAGGAGTTTCACTATGTCCATCAAATCGAAGCGGTCAGATGATGATGACGATGATGAAGAGTACAGAACCAGTCACTATCTGGATCAGTTAAACCAAATCTACAGCAAACATCAGCGGAGCAACACCATGTCTTGGGAGGATATGGACAATGAGGTTAAATATGAGCTGATCGTAAAGGCTCTTTTTGTGATCGCAAACATGGAAGACCCTTCCTCCGAGCAAATAAAGGAAAGCCTGCGCGTCGTGTTCGAGCGGGATATGCATTTTGCGGAGTCCATGCTTCGTTTCATGCTGGATCAGGATCTGTTGACCATTGCCAATGGGGGAACCGTCCGGCTGACCAAGTCTGCCAAGGAAATTCTGGATTAGGTTGAAGGGCATTCTTTTACAAATGTGCCCGGAACGAATGGAGGATGAATGATGAACGCGGAATGGATAGATTATTTTGCCGTACTGCTGCTGGGGGCGATGATCGGCTTTGTGGAAATCCTCGCACGCTACAAGGATGCACCCTTCAAAGTGGCATTCAGCCCTCCAGGGTTGCTGTATATTTTTATCAATGCAGGCGTATCGGGGCTGGCGCTTTGGGGTGTGCGGTTGTTTGGCATCGAGTTTGGTAGCAACCCCAACTGGTCGGAAGAAGCGGTTCGCTGGTTGCAAGTCGGCGTTTCGGGTCTCTCGGCGATGACGTTGTTCCGCAGTTCAC
>Ga0209573_1005612_pt1 | contig 11129 bp, 8 predicted proteins | sample TNRBio252014_DNA_FD_185870 | JGI IMG/M metagenome (GOLD analysis project Ga0209573, IMG submission 185870) | Wastewater treatment Type I Accumulibacter community from EBPR Bioreactor in Madison, WI, USA - TNR Reactor_6/25/2014_ DNA (SPAdes)... | ecosystem: Engineered > Bioreactor > EBPR >...
GGGATCGATGCGGGTGTTGGCCCAGGAAAAATCCACCTGATTGACGCCCTTGACCAAGGGCACGATGCGTTCTTCCTCGACCAGGGCGATTTGCGGGTGATCGAGCTGGATTTCCACCCGCTCACGCACCGGCAGCGTGGTGAGCTTGATACGGGCCAGCACGTCCGCCGGCGCGGTGCCGAGCAGCAGCAGAATGCCAAGCGGATACAACAACGGGGTTCGATGCATCGGTCGCGACCTCCAAGGGTTGAACGTATTTGGTATAACCATAAACGCTCGCGACCGACTTTTGGGGTTAAGCCTACGCCACGAATCGGTTGCATCGAGCCTCAGGTGGGACTGCTTCCTCTTGATCGGCCGATTCAGGCATGAGTCGGGAATGTTTCAGATGTGGTTACGGATTGCGTTCGCTACATTCATTCATGTTACAGATCAGTATATCCATGTCAGGAAAACTACTGAATGGGCAGCATGAATTGGTCAAGATCTTCTATATCGTGGAAGTGGTCTCCCAACCATTCACGTAGCACATCCAACAGCGCCAGTTTGTGGGGATTTTCACAGATGAATGCGCGAATCGTGAAGGCAGCGGCGTGGAGTGGTAGATTTTCAGCGATAAACTCGATTGGGTTTTTCGGATTGTCCGTGGCGGCTTTTGCCGAGTTCGCTGTGCCATGCAGGATACCCAGAAATATCTGACGCATTCTGAAGCGCTGCTCGGATAGGGTTTTGCGGTTGAGACCGAAAATATCGATTGCCGTAGCGGCTTTAAGGGTTTCTATTTCTGGTTTGGATTCGTCGAATCGAGGTAGGACGATTGTTGAGCGAATCGTTCCACTCCATTGAAGGCTTTCTGGCGGGCGAAGACCTGCCAAATCGATAAAGTCAAAGTAATTTAACAAGGTTTTCCAGTTAATTCCATTGTCGCCGGGATGCAGCAATAAAGGTGAATCAGGGTTGTTTATTTCGACTGGAAAACGGTCCAGTTTGCCAGATTTGTGTGGCCTATCGGCAAAGTCGCGGATGTTTTTGCCGCCGGTATTGCAATCGGGACAGGCTGGAATAATGTTAGTTGGTTCAATGCAAAGCCTTGCATGGGTTTTTGGATATTCATGGTTAATAAAAAAATTGTCTTCTCGTTCTGGTAGCCGGTATTTTTTAATTTCACCAGCTAAGCAACGATAGTATTCTAGTAAAGGTGATTTAGGGTGTTGGTGCTTGGGTATTCCCTTCGGGTAGAAATGGTCGAGATCTAGTCGATCCCGTTTTTCGCCACAGTAACAGCAATGGAAGCCTGAAGCCTCTTTATAGCGACCCGCCTCAGATTCACGAAATTTCTTATAAAAACTATCTTTTTCTTTTTCAACTTGTTCAGGTTGAAGTTTCAGAAATTTCCTCAGTAGTTTTTCATGCGTTTCGGAAATTCGTGGGTGGCGAAAAGGATGCTTGGCCATGGTTTAACGGTTCCAAATTTCGACCAACAGTTTTTTGACTGTCTCGATATATTGAGCACTTTCAATTTTAGCTTGTTCATCCGCCGGTGTGTCGCTAGGTTTTTTGGATGATTTTTGTTCTTTGTCCCAATATTCGGCATAGATAGTATCGATCACCGGCAAGATCAATTGATCTCGTGGATGTCCCAGACCCGCGTAGCCTCCACCACAGCGGCGACGGAGAAATTCAAGTTCCGTTTTTTCTTCATCGCTCAGTTTAGGATGTTTCTCAGCTTCTTTCGGCTTTCCGGCTGCCCGGTCCGCATGGGCCTTTTTCAGCAAGAGATATAAGTACCGTTCATAGTATTCGGCATCTTCCTCGTCGCGTAGGATGTCCATTTTGAAGAGTTTTGAGATAAGTAGGTCGTCAATCTCGAAACCGGTCAGGTACGTGGCTTCGTTCAGGTTGATCGGCGTGACCTTGCCATTTTCTGGAGCCGGCAGGCGGAATACATTGGACGTTGGCATCCCGCGTAATATCACTGGATCATGAGTGGTAAAGATGCATTGTACGTTCGGAAATACTGTTTTCATCTGCTTGAGAATGCTCAAGCGCCAGCGGGGGTGCAAATGGGCGTCGAATTCGTCGATCAGCACAATACCCGACATGGTGGTTTGCAAGCCGCTCCCAGATGGTGCTCCAGAATCTTCCGCCAGCATGCCGAAGATCACGGCCAGCGCCAGGGTGTAGGTGGTCTGGAAGCCTTCGCTCCAATTCTCGAAGGAGATAGGTTCGCTTTGGGAACTGCCTTCTTTCAGTTTTAGTTCGGCTCTTGGTTTATTTTCTTCTTTTTTCAGTGGGTTAAAATGCACTTGAGCGGTATCTGTTTCTTTGGTTTTCGGCGGACAAAGACCGACCAGCAGCCAGCGGATCGCCTGGATTTTCAGCTCATCGTCTATTGAACGATCCTCGCTCGGTTTGAACCAACCAAACTGATCGAATGGCAGGTAGTGCAGTGGATGCGGTACATGCCTGTCCCTTCTAAACAGGGTCATGGCACATTCGATGAAATACTCCTTATTTTTTTGCGGAGAATTTTTGCGAGAATCGGGTTCGGTAGCCGGCGCGCGATTGGAGCCGAAGGCGAGCACCGGGATGCGAGATGAATAATTCTCCCTGCCAAGTCGTCGCGTATATTGACCTGTGTCCAAAAAATCATTGGGAAATTTGACTACCAGTTGTTCTTTATCAGGGCGGTCGAAGAATTCGATGGTGATCGTGGTTCCTTTCGGTAGATAATGATCGGGAACTTCTTGGCGAAGATTCTCTACATCCTCGCACCCTGCCAAGGCCCAGACCAAAGCTTGCAATAACCGGGTTTTGCCCGCTGCGTTGTCTGCTAGGAAAGCCGCGTCGGGGACGGGCACAGCGTATTGTTGGCTATCGTCCGCTTCATCGCTTATTGGATGAGGTTCAAGGCAAATCGGTTTGATGGTTAGCCCGCGATAGTTATTAATCGAAAATTTGCGGATGAAGCGCGGCGGGCGCATGGGAAGCGGTGGATAATGGAACGGTTGATTCGATTGTGGCTGCACTGTATCCAACCATCGGAGAAAATCTTTTTGCAGAGTGTTGAATGCGGCTTGGATATTCTGCTGTTCCTGTGTATGCCACCAAGTAAGCAATTCGGGTCGCCAAGAGTTTTCCACCAGTTTGGGGTGGCATTTGACTTCTTCGAGATATTCATAAGCGCGGATAAAATCGACAATTTGAAAACTTCCATCTTGGCTTTGCACTCCAGCCCCAGTCTTACCAAAAATATCCTCCAAAGCGGAATATCGCGCCAGCGTGTAAGGTAACTCGGTTGAAAAAATCTCATGTATTTCTTTGTTGAGTCTAGTGGGTTGTCTTGGTTTTTTTAAATACTTGATCTGTTCGAGAGTTTTCTGGTAGGCTTTTTTGCGTTGCTCAACCAAATGAGGACGGTTAAGATTCATTTCATGAATTATCGACCAACGTCGGTTCATTGCGATGTTATCGGCCGCAACCTTTTTTTCGGCGATCTGCCCATTAGGTAAGATCAAAAACGTTGTGGTTTCTGGGTCGAGCGGATTTGAAGGGTCACGCACGAGATTCATACTTACCGTATTCGATAGAACAAACAAAACTCGACTACTTCTGAAGCAATCAGAACATAGTAAACATAAACCGGCTATATCTAAACCCGGAATTGCTAGTTTGAAATTTATACTGTCTCTCGAATAAATGTTGCCATTAAAGCTTAATCGAGCCAAGTTGAATATGTGATAAAATAATGAAGTTTTTTCATCAATTAATTTTTCGCAAAATCTGCATTTATTTCTCTGGATTGATATATATTCTTTTTTGATGTGGGTTTCCGCTTTGTTAATATGTCTAATGAAGCGATCTAAATCCGTACAGCTAAGTTTTTTTGGTATCTCTTTGGCTATATAATATGGCTGTTTTATAAATAGTTTTTCTATTTCGACATGCTGTTTTGCGTATTGCTGAATACTTATTAATATATTAAAGAGCTTATTAAAATTGTGATCAAGGTTTTTATCTTTGTTTATAAATTTTCTAAATTCTTCATCTGAAAGCATTGGTATGATAGGTATCATTTAATTTTCTCAATTTGATTTTTAATCAGATTCATATAATGGCCAGTCTGCATTTCATGGTGCTCGCAGGTCATGTGTCAGAATAATATTATATGTACTATTCATTCTACGTCAACTTGATGCTATATTGTCTTGGAGGTAAGTGCTCGCCCGGTTTTGTTCTCTTCCTCGGACAGTGCAAATAATGGGCGGGTAAGACGGGTGACCAAGGATTCAATACATATAAAAAGAACACATCATGACCGACTTCAACCCTCTCGAACTTTGGAAGGCACTGGTACAAGACTGGGGCGGGCAAACCGTGCAAGCCGGCGGACAGCCGTTTGCCGCGCTTTCGCACCTACCCTTGGAACTGGCCAGCGGCGAGCAGGTGGGCCAAATCGTCGCGGTGTTCGATTGGAACTCGACCTCGGAGCGGGCCATCCTCGACGCGATGCAAGCCTCGGATCAGCAACTGCGAGCGCAAATGCGGGATTACGCGGGAACCGCTCTGACCATCGGCAGCGACGAATTTTTGGGACTGGTCGTACTTTCCTCGCGAGACGAGGCGTTCCCGGAATCGATAGAGCCGATTCGGCAACCCTTGGGTGGCAAGTGCAGATTCCATGGCCCAAAGACGCTGGAATCCTTCGCTCATCGGTTTCCAGCCATCCACCAAACTTTTTTTGGCGAGACAGCGGCCAAACTAGAGGAGTTGCGGGCGCAGCTTCGGCAGGTTCGCTCGGAGAAAAGGAAACTCGAAAAGGAACTGAAGCGCTACCAGCATGAATACCAGACCGTCGCCAGCCGGCAAAAGCGACTGGAGCAAGCGGAAGCCTGGCAAAAGCTGCTGGAAGTGACCCAGCACAAACTCAGCACCAAACTCGGTTCGCTCAAGCTGCTCATCGACTTTCACCAAGCTCGTGCCCGTGCCAACTGGGACGATGACGTGTTCGTTCGGCTGCACAAGATCGTGAACGAAGTACAGGATCGCCTAGCCGTGCTGGAAGGCCGCAAGGTTCAGGCGCTCGATCGCCGCCAACAGAATATCCAGGATGTGGTTTCCGAATTGCAGTCCGTAGCCGAAACCCGACAAATTCCCTTCGTGGTGAGACCAGGAACGCACGGCCGCATGGAAGTCGATCGAACCGGATTGGTGGATTGCGTGGAAGAACTAATCGCCAACGCCCGGTACTGGACGGATTGGAAAACGAATGAAGCGCGGCGCGACAAACCCGCCAAGATCGAAATTTCCGTATCCTTACGTCCGATGCCCGATGGTGAGCGGATGCTGGAAATCGTTTGCCAGGATGATGGTCCCGGCATCGACGACGGCGACAAGGTGCTGATCTTCCATCCTTATATGACCGGACGGGAGGACGGCAAGGGCTTGGGCCTACACATGCTCAAGCGCTTCTGCGAGATCCATCACGGCGAAATCTTCGAAAACGGCAAATTCGGGCAGGGCGCGCATTTTGTCATGCACCTGCCCATCAAGCAGGATACATCCAATGAGCCAACTGACGATCAGGCACATTCTTCTTCTTGAAGACGAGGACGATTTCCGCGACATCCTGGTTCGCTCTCGCGACGAGTTGGGCATTCGAAAGGATGATGATCTGCGCGATTTCGGCAATAGCTGGAAGGCGAAGACGTTTCTGGATGCTTTGAGCAAGGCTGTCGATATTGCTGTGTTGGATCTGGTGTTGAACGAAAAACCTTCGCTCGCTTACGCGAGAATCAAGCGGGCCACGGAATTTGAAGGAATCGACATTTATGAAAAGTACAAAAGCCGCATTCGGCGGACGATCTTTCTGACTTCCGCCGCGAATTACCGGATGGCCATGGTGGCGGGGTTCGATTTCCAGCAGCCGAATGTGGTGGCCTGCCTCAAGACCAATCCTTACGAAGCCAGGGAAGAAGACCGCTTTCCCAATAACTTGATCGAAGCTATCAAGAACGCCTACGTAGCGCTGGATGAAGAAGACGCACGACAAGGAGAAACGCGTGACGACTGATCGCGAAGAGAACTATTCCTACTGGTTGCGACTGCATAGATTGCCGCCGCATTTTCCCTTGCTCGGCGGCGATGTGGCCGAACCGCCGTCGGAGCCGTTCCTGCGCGACGGCGGTGAGGAGATGCGGCGGCTGATCGATCAGGTACTGGGCGGTTTCCGCAGCATGGTCCTGGTGCCGCCGGGACAGGGCGCCACCACCCTGCTGAACGAGATGATCCGCCGGCTGCGGGCCAGCGAGTATCGGCTCTTCGATCTGTTCGTGCCCATCGACGTCCGGGCGCTGGCGCAGGCCGACTACCTTAACGAGGAGTTGGAACGGATGATCCGTGAGGATATCTTCCGCCAGTTCGCCCGGCAAGGCTGGGTGCGGGCGCTGAAAGGTACCCGCAAGCAACTGCTGCTGGCCTGCTTCGAGATGGCGAACGAGAGGGAAATGTTCGATCTCGAATACGGCCTGCTGCGCGGCGATCCAACCGCCGAAACACTGCTACTTGAAGCCGCTTCCCGCCACGAAAGCCAACTGGCGAAACTGATCCGCCATCTCCACACCAATTTGGGCATCTCCACCGCGCTCTGCTTCGACTTCCCCCACGACATCGGTGACGATGCGGTGCTGGAAACCTTCCGCGAGGTGAAGTGGTTCGACGAGCAGGAAAAAGGCGACGATTTCCCGCCTCCGGCCCTGCGCGAAACCTATTTCCTGACCCGGCAGCAGGCCAATCTGGCGCGAACGGTATGGGCGGTGAATTTCAACGAGTTCGAGATTCGCTCGTTCAACACCGGCGAGGTGTTTTCCATCCTCAATCATCATTTCCGTCCGGCCATGGGCGGACAGCCCTATTCCCTGCTCAACGCCCTGTCCGACGAGTTCGTCGCCCAGGTGTGGGAAGACAACCAACCCTTGGCGCGCATGAGCTGCCACCTGAAGGACAAGATGCTTGATGTTTTGGCCGCCCTCCCTCGCGGCAAGATTCCCTACCAGCTCACCCCCGAAGTCAAACCATGAAGAAGCGAGAGATCGTCCAGTACGCCGAAACCCTGTTCGCCCATACCGACGCCTACAACTTCCCGGCCCTGTTCGCCAACCGCAACGACTCGCGCGCGTTCGTGGTGGATCGCGTCCAGGCCAACGACCCGCGCGTCATCGTGGTGTCCGATATCCTGGGCAGCGGCAAGACCTTTCTGGTCAATATGGTGGTGAACGCGCTGGGGCAAAAAAACAACCGCCCCCTGATCTGCGGGCGCATTCGGCCCGGCGACCTCGGGACCAGCCCGTTCGCGATGATCGACGAATGGGACATCAAGGCCAATCCCAAGCGCTTCCGTCAAACCCTTGATCTGGTGAAGGAGGCTCATGCCAAGGGCGGGACGACCCTGATTCTGCTTGGCGATTTCACCTTGAAATCCGCCGGTTTCCGCCAGGCGATGGGCGGCGGGGCGGCGCTGGCCTACGTGCCGATGGAGCCGCTCAACCCGGCGTTTTTCAACCTCGCGATGCGGCAACGAGTCCACCGAATCCGGGGCAATCTGTCCGAAGATCAACCGGACGCCGACCGAGACCGCTTCATTGCCCTGGAACTTGAAGCCGCCCTGGTTCCAGATTGGACGGTGACTTCGGCCAATTTCCGCGACGTGCTCAAGGCGCTGTTGCAAATGGCCGGGCATCTGGAGCCGGTGGACCGGGAAGGGATGATCAGCGAGCGCGAGGCCAGGGCATGGCTGAACGAACACGCGCCCCAGGGCATGTCCGAGGCGCAACGACGCTTTTATCAGGAGTTCGTCGTGTATTTGCGCGGCATGGTCCACGATGGCGGCGGTTGGCCGGCGATCCAGCCCATGGCGGAAGGAACCCTGAAAAGTGATCTCAGTTTCGACCACCTGTCCGACGAGGCTTTTCGCCTCGAAGTGGTCGAGCCGCTGGCGCGCTCGCCCGGCTTGGTGTCGGCGATGGGCACGCCGGAGGTCAGCGAGGACGGCTCCTATTACGACCGCTTTCCCGGCCCCTATCTGCCGGGCACCTACACGCGCCTGCGGATCGGTTTTGGAGCGTGAGCCATGGCCGAGAAACGCTTATCCCTGCAAGATCGGCTGCTCGCCGCCGCTGTGGTGTTCGGCGGCCCCGGCAACGTGCACGATGTGGAATTCCGCCTGAAGGCCTACCTTCGTTTGCTGGAACTGGCCGACGAGATCGAGCCGGGCCGCATCGAGGAATTCGATGTCATCAACGCCCTGGAAGACCTGCCGAGCTTCAAGCCCCGCGAGGAACTGCGGCGTATCGCCAACGAGCTGCGGCTGTTGGAGCGCCAGGGTGACGGCTTACAGCGGCTGAAACCCAAGCTGCATCTCGACGACTACCGCCCGAGCGAATTCCCCTTTTCCGCCCCGGCCTCGGTGCCGGTGGATTTCGTGCGGGAGGTCAAGCCAACCACGACGGGCGCTGGTGTAGATACCATGTCAGCATTGCGGATGGCGGTGGAGGCGTGGCCTGTGTTATTGCAGGCTGCGGCAAGCAGTGGTCTATCTTTTATCACCCCGTTCTTCCGTTTGGAGCCGGCTGAAATACCCAAGCTGGATTATGTGGGCACGGCTTCCGCGACGACCCCCTTCTTGGATACCTATACGCTAGCAAAGGATGTAACCAGACTTTTTCCGGAGCTTGCGCCGGAGAGCATCCAGGCGTTCAGAAAGGCGGCCGGACCTTGGATCGATACTTACCTTGAGCATCTGTTGCCTGACGACGCCTATGGAGACGCCGGCGCGCTACTGCTGAGGGACGACGACGACTATCCCGGCGCGGATCGCCCGACGGTGTTTTCCAGTGCCGAGTTAATCAGCGTTCTGGTACAGGAAACTGCTTGGCGTAAAACCCAATCGCAACCTGAACGCCCAAGGTTGCTGGAAATCCTGTCGGGTTTGACGCGCTTCGTGCTGGTCAACCAGAACCCGGACGGTGGCTGGCCAATTTATCGCTACCGTTCCGAAAGCTTTATTGATAAACCCACGGCGGCACCATCAGTGCCTTTCTTTTCTTTCGTGGCGTTCGCTGGTCTGATCGATGCCTTCTTCGACGGCGATCCTGCTTTACAGAGTGACATCCTGGCCGCCGCCACCCGCTACGGCGCACTGATCGTCGCCAGCGCGCGGCGCTGCGAGGACGGCTCGGTGAGCTGGGCCGCCGATTTTTCCTCCGACGCGCCCATCGATCTCGGTGATACCGCTACCCATTTGCAAGCCTGCCTGCTGTTGCCACTTCTACTCAAAGACCAGAAAGAGGTGTTCATTGCGTTGGCGACGGCTGCTACTCGGCATCTGGCTAGCCGCTGGAGTCCGACACCGGATGTCTTCGGCAACATCCATCGCGTGACTTTCCGGGTACCGACGCTGGAAGGTTCCGCAGGTCTCCCCATGTCCTGGGAACACGCCGGCCACGCCAAGATATTGCTGGCTTTGTCGAAAGCGTATTCGCACGGTATCGACCCTGGCTTCGACGGCGCAACGCGAATGGCCGCCGCCGCCGCTATCCTTGCTCAGGATTGCCGCCAAGGTTTTTGGCTGGATATGAATCGGGAAAACATTGCCCGTTCCATCATCAACGTAAGCACCAGCAATATGTCGACGTCAGCTTTGTTGTTTTACGAAGCCGCGCTTGCCAAGAGCCGGATGCCGCCAAAGCCCGCCGAGCCGCCATGACCGCGCCGCCCCTGACCCTGCGCTGGTGGAACCTGGAGCAAACCTTCACCCAGGTCGACGCCGCGCGGGAAGCCAGCCCTTGGCCCCTGGATTCCCCCGCCGGTCGCAAGGCGGCGCTCTGGGACGTGGACGGCCCCACGCTGACGCTGACCTCCCACCGCCCCGCCCGCGCGCTGCTAGCCCACGGGCTGGCGCCCGAACAACGCTATGCCGTGCTGCCGGAATGCGAGGAGAACGAGCGCTGGCAGGATTCCGCGAACGGCGCGGTGTTGATGCGGATCGCCCACGAGGTGGGTGCGGTGCAGCTGGCCCCCTGCGTCTGGACCCGACAGGCCGAGATGATCGCGCGAGTGCTCGAAAAAGAGCAGGTCGCCGTCGAAGCCGAAACGCCCTGCCCGCACGGCCGGGTGTTTTACTGGAACACGCGAGTGGGAATGCGGGATCTGTTTCTGTCAATTCCCGCCCTGACCGATCATCTACCCCCCTCTCTGGTTTGCCACGACGCCGCGCAAGTGGAAATCGCGGCGGCGCGGCTAGGTCAGCACGATTTGTTGGTGAAATCGAATTTCGCGCTTGGCGGTACCGGTTCGGTCATGCTGCGGGCTGGTAAACCCTATCGACGTGATTGGGTGGAGGCCATCGCGGCGCGAGCGCCTGGCAAGGGCAATGGCAAGGGCAAGGGCAAGAAAACCTTTGCCTGGGCGTGGCGCGAGGAGCCTTACGTGGTCGAAAGGATGGTGGGGAACTGGCGGACCAACATTTCGGTGACGCTGGATGCTCGCCAGACGGCGACGAGAACCGAGATCGCCGGCCTTTCCGAGCAATTGATCGAGGGTTTGGCCTATCGAGGCATCCGTAGCCTCGACCTGCGACTGGAAACCGACTACCGTCCGCGCTTGCACACCTTGGCCGAGGCGGTCGGGGTGGGACTGGCGGTGCGGGGATTTGCCGGCTGGTTCAACCTGGATTTCGTGCTGACGCGCGACGGGCAGTGTTTTCTGGCGGATTTGAACGTGCGCCGTTCGGCCCCGCTCGATCTGCATATGCTGGTGGCGCGCATCCAGCAACGCAGCGGGCGGATGTCGCGCTACCGGGCATTCGAGGCGTTCCGCACCCACCTCGCCGACGAGGATGCGGTGAACCGTTCGCTGGAGACGGCTGGGTTGGCCTTCGATGGAGCGACTGGCGTCCTGCCGCTGCGCGGCCCGATGGCCGAATCGGATCGAACCTACAGCCTGCCAGTGTTGCTGCTGGCCGAGGACGAATCGGCGCTGGACAAACTGGCGGCAGGATTGCGTCGTGCCCTCGGAAGCTGAGATCGATGCCCTGGCGCGGCGGATGGCGCGCGTGGCCTACGAGTTCCGCC
>Ga0209573_1005613_pt1 | contig 11129 bp, 13 predicted proteins | sample TNRBio252014_DNA_FD_185870 | JGI IMG/M metagenome (GOLD analysis project Ga0209573, IMG submission 185870) | Wastewater treatment Type I Accumulibacter community from EBPR Bioreactor in Madison, WI, USA - TNR Reactor_6/25/2014_ DNA (SPAdes)... | ecosystem: Engineered > Bioreactor > EBPR >...
AGAGAGGCAGTTGCCATGTCCCGGGCATTGCAGGTTTTGAGGAGTCCGAATGTTCCAGAATCTCTTGCAGAGATCCAGGGATATTGTGAATCGGTTCAGCAGTCTTCAACCCGTGCTTTCTGGGATTGTCTGGGGGTATTGGAAAAGGAGGGGCGGCTTTCAGATCTGGGCATCCAGGTAATGAAAGATACCCGGGTGGCTATGCTTGAAAACGGGCTTGAACTGGTTTGAGGAGTATGCTAGTGTTCTGCAAGAAGTTTCGGGGCGTAAGTCCGGGTTGACTACGTAAGTCCGGGTTGACTACGTAACGTTGGCGGTTTCCCGTTTCGGATGATTCCGGATTTTGCAGAATCTGATGGCTTCGGTCATGGATCATTTACAGGAGAGCCATACTTACAGCTTAAGATCGGACGGAAAAAAACGTCTCATACAGACCATGGACGTTGGTTGCCTAGGTTGAAGACAAGGTGTTTTTGTAAAGTCGGAGCATACTGAGTCCTGGGTAAGTTTTCGAATTTTATACGGTTGATGACTTGTTTTCAGATTCTAAAGCCTGTTTTGAACAGGCAGGAAAACACATCTGCCATCATGATAAAAGTGCATGAACTGCATGTCAGGATGTTGTATTTTTGTGTTAGAGTGTTGTTGTTAGAGTGTTGTTTGGTATGTTTGATTTTAATTTTTTTCGAGGAGATTACAATGAACAAGAACAAGAATATAGCTTTGTTGGCCCCTTATGGTTCCATGAAATTTGCTCCGCTGGCGGTTAAAGTGGGGAAGGTTCCGCCCCCACCAGTAGCTCCTGCGAACAAAATTCCCGGAAAAATTCCCGGTTAAAAATTTTTTACTGAACCTGATGCCCGGAGTAGCTAAAAGCTTTCTTTTTTGGGCGACTGGTTCGATTCAGGAAAAAATTCAACTGTACAGTTTTGAATATTTTCCGCTATGGAGGATGCGATGCTAACTCAAAATACCAGGTTTGTCCTGGCTCCTTATGGTTCGATGGAATTTGCTTCATTGGTCACCAAGGTTGGCGAGGGAAAAAACTTTTCCATTCTGGCTCCTTACGGGAGCATGAAACTTGCTGCTCTGGCCACCAAAGTGAGTGGCAAGGCTACGGCACCAGTTGGCCAGGTTTCAGTTTAGGAAGCCTGCGGGTGAGAGCCTGATTAACTTGTTTCATTGAGGAAAATAATTATGTCGAATATCAATAGCGTTGTTTTATTGGCACCATATGGTTCGATGAAGTTCAAGGCAATGGCGACCAAGGTAGGAGTAAGCAAGATGCCGGTACAGCCGCCTTCACCTGCACCTTCGCCTTCGCCTTCACCAGGGGTAACTTCTGCTATCCCGAGTTAGCGTATTCGGTTCAAATGAAATATCCGTTAGGCCGTTCGCAGAACGGCCTAACCTTTTATACTGGGAAAAAGTGTCTTTAGGCAGGCAGTAGGCATTTCTTGCGGATTGATTTGGGTTGAATATGCCTGCTGGTAATATTCGAACCGGGTTCTCAGGCAGTGACCCCCTGATCCCGCAGATACTCCTCATACGTGCCATGATAATCGGATACCCCGTGTGGAGCGAGTTCGATGATGCGGGTGGCGAGTGATGACACAAATTCGCGGTCGTGGCTGACAAATATCAAGGTGCCCTTGTATTCATTCAGAGCAGTATTCAGCGACTCAATGGATTCCATGTCCAGGTGGTTGGTTGGTTCATCCATCAGTAATACGTTCGGTCTTTGCAGTATTAGTTTTCCGAAAATCATGCGACCTTTTTCGCCACCGGACAGAATTTTTACGCTTTTCTTGACCTCATCCCCGGAAAACAGCAGGCGTCCAAGAACGCTGCGCACTTTTTGATCATCGTCTCCTTCTCGTCTCCAGTTGCTCATCCAGTCGGTCAGGCTGATGTCCATATCAAAATCATGAGCATGGTCTTGCGCGAAGTAGCCGCGATTGGCTTTGTCTGTCCATTTGATTGTGCCGTAATCCGCATCAAGGTCGCCAGCGAGGCAGCGCAACAGTGTAGTTTTGCCGATACCGTTCGGGCCGATGATAGCAATGCGTTCCCCTGCATCAACCCGGAAATTCAGATTGGAAAATATCGGCCGGTCAAACCCCTTGCTCATGTTTTCAACTTCAACGGCAACGCGATGCAGCTTTTCGCGTTCATCGTATTCAAAACGTATGAAGGGATATTGACGGCTGGATGGCTTGATTTCCTCAATTTTGATTTTGTCGATCAGCTTGGCTCTGGATTGAGCCTGGCTTGATTTGGATGCGTTTGCTGAAAACCGTGCCACGAAGGCTTTCAGTTCCGCGACTTTTTCCTTGGCTCGTGCGTTTTCTGCGGCAAGTTGCGTGCGGGCAGTCAGGGAAGCGAGCATGTAATTGTCATAGTTACCCGGGTAAGTGGTAATTTTTCCATAATCCAGGTCGGACATGTGGGTACAGACGCTATTCAGGAAATGACGGTCATGGGAGATGATGATCATGGTGCTTTTGCGGCTATTCAGCAAATTTTCCAGCCATCGTATGGTGTTAATGTCGAGATTGTTGGTTGGCTCATCCAGCAGCAGAATTTCCGGGTCGGCAAACAATGCCTGTGCCAGAAGCACGCGCAACTTATAACCTGGTGCGATCGCACGCATGGAGCCATTATGTTGTTCCTGGGGTATGCCAACTCCGTTCAGTAGTTCGCCTGCTCGCGCCTCTGCAGTGTAGCCATCCATTTCGGCGAATTTTGCCTCAAGATTGGCTGCATGCATGTAATCCTCTTCGCTGGCATCGGGATTGGCATAAATGGCATCTCGCTCTCGCATGACTTCCCACATTTCAGCGTGACCCATCAATACTACCTCCAGTACGGTATAGTCCTCGAATGCGAACTGGTCCTGGCGCAATTTGCCAAGTCGCTCCCCTTTGTCCAGCATTACTGTGCCGGATGTTGGGGCGAGGTCTCCACCCAGGATTTTCATGAAGGTGGATTTTCCACAACCATTTGCGCCGATCAGGCCGTAACGATTGCCATCTCCAAATTTGACGGAAACATTTTCGAACAGTGGCTTGGAGCCGAACTGCATAGTGATATTAGCGGTAGATAACATGGCATGCCTGTAATATTGAGATGTGCATTCTACCATGTGCAAGGTTTACACCGGTTCGGTTGGCTGGGCTACAATGACCCCCTTGCTATTATGTTCTTTAATTGCCCGTATTTTTGAAGGAAACCATGATCCCTCATCTCACTACTGCCCTGAATGGTCCCCTGCTTGACCTTGAGCAGCGCATGTTGGATGCGCAACCTGTAATTGAGCATTGGTTTCGCTTGCAATGGATTGAACGCACCGTCCCTTTTTATGCTTCGGTAGATTTGCGCAACAGTGGATTCAAGCTGGCACCGGTGGATACCAATTTGTTCCCGGGCGGTTTTAACAACCTGAACCCGGATTTTTTGCCTTTGTGTGTGCACGCTGCGCAAAGTGCCATAGAAAAAATCTGCCCGGAAGCGCGTGGTGTATTGCTGATTCCTGAAAATCATACGCGTAATCTATTTTACTTGCAGAATGTAGCCCAACTAGCCCTGATTCTCAAACGGGCAGGGTTGAATGTGCGGATTGGCAGCCTGTTGCCTGAAATTTCCCAGCCTACCAGGCTTGCTCTGCCCAATGGCAGCACGCTGACTTTGGAGCCTCTGCAGCGCAGGAATAATCGTCTTGTCCTGGAAAATTTTGATCCCTGCGTAGTATTGTTGAACAATGATCTTTCTGCAGGGGTGCCAGAAATACTGAAAAATCTAGAACAGACTACGCTACCGCCCTTGGCAGCGGGCTGGACATCACGACGGAAATCCCAGCATTTTCGAGCCTACGATCAGGTTGCTGCCGAGTTTTGCCAGTTGCTCGATATCGATCCCTGGCTGATCAATCCTTATTTTGCAAGTTGTGGCCAGGTTGATTTCAAGCAGAGCGAAAGTGAGGAGTGCCTGGCTTATCATGTGGAGACTATTTTGCAAAAAATGCGGGTGAAATATGCAGAATACAATGTCAAGGATACGCCATTTGTGATCGTCAAGGCCGATGCAGGTACGTACGGCATGGGTATTATGACGGTGAAGGATGCCAGCGAAATCCGCGGACTGAACCGCAAACAACGCAACAAGATGTCGGTCGTAAAGGAAGGTATGCACGTCTCCGACGTGCTGGTGCAAGAGGGAGTGTACACCTTTGAGAGCATTAACGATGCCGTAGCGGAACCGGTTGTGTATATGATGGATCATTTCGTGGTAGGTGGTTTTTATCGCGTGCATACCGGGCGTGCGGTGGATGAAAACCTGAATGCTCCGGGGATGCATTTCGTCCCGCTTGCGTTCGATACCAGTTGTATCTTGCCTAACCCGGATTGTGCGCCAGATGACACGCCGAACCGCTTCTATGCTTATGCTGTGGTGGCCAGGATTGCGTTGCTGGCGGCGGCACTGGAACTTGAAGCAATGGAAGCGTGAATCCGGTCTGTTTTATTCAGGGGGTGGTACTGGAAAGAACACAATAAATCAATATCCAATGATTGGTTGCTGGGCGAAAAAATGGCTGCATAGATATTTTCTGAAAAAACGGGTTGCCACTTGCTTTACGCAGGCACGCGATGTATTGCCGCATTTTTCCCTAGATAATGTCATTTGCAGGGCAGGACTTCCATATTACAAGCATGGATCAATCTGGCATTCATGAGGGGATCAAGCTGGGATGGCCGGGCAGAGGCAGGGCAGGGAATCCGTGTGGTGGATGCTTCATCTGGAATTTCTGCTGGCAGGCATTCAGGTTTTGTGCTTCTGATAATTACTGTTATGGAGTGTTTTTAAGTGATCGGGATTTTATTGATAACCCACAATGCTCTTGGGGATAGCTTGGTGGATTGTGTTCGACATGTCATGGGAAGTGTGCCAGAAAATCTGAAAGTGTTGTCCGTTCTTGCAGAGGATGATTTGCAGTGCAAGGAAGAAGAAGGACGTGACCTGATGGAGCAGTTGGATACGGGTCAGGGGGTGCTGGTGCTATCTGATTTGTGTGGGGCAACTCCATATAATATTGGCCAGCGGCTGATTCAGCCTGGGCATGCAGAAGGTATAACCGGAGTCAATTTGCCAATGCTGTTGCGTGCAATCTCTTACAGCCATATGCCGTTGGTCGAGGTTACCCGGAAAGCCCTTGATGGTGGCCGTGATTGTATAGTTTCGATGAATAACGATGAGGGAAAAAATGCTGAATCAGGATGCTGTGATCATTAACAGATTGGGTTTGCATGCCCGTGCTTCATCCAAACTTACGCAACTCGCTTCAACATTTCCATGCGAAATCTGGATGTCCCGTGGCAACAGACGTGTAAACGCAAAAAGTATCATGGGGGTAATGATGCTGGCTGCAGCCAAGGGAAGCACGGTTCACATCGAAACAAATGGCGAAAAAGAGCAGGAAGCGATGGATGCGATTGTTGGACTGATCAGCAGTTATTTTGGAGAAACAGAGTGAGTTTCACAATGCATGGCATACCGGTTTCCAGTGGTATTGCCATTGGTTATGCACATCTTCTTTCTCATACCGCGCTCGAAGTCGTGCACTATGTGTTACCCAGGAATCTGGTGCATGAAGAAATTGCGCGGTTTGATGCCGCTCTGGAAAGCACTCGTAATGAGCTTGAGGGATTGCGCAGTAATCGCCCGGTATATGCTGCTGCCGAGTTTGATGCTTTTCTTGACCTGCATCTGATGATTCTGGCGGATGAGCATATCACCCTTACGTCCCGGAAAATGATCGAGCATGAGCAGTGCAATGCAGAGTGGGCTCTCAAGGTGCAGATGGATGCCTTGGTTGCAGAATTTGAAGCCTTTGAGGATGCTTACCTGAGCGAGCGAAAAACGGATGTTGTGCAGGTAGTGGAGCGTGTGCTTAAAAAACTGACAGGCCAGCCGGGGTATGTACCCCCCGTTGATAATCAGGGCGTAAAAATGATCCTGGTTGCTCATGATGTCAGCCCGGCTGATTTAATCCAGCTCAAACCGCATCAATTTGCAGCTATCCTGACGGACCTGGGTGGCGCCACTTCGCACACAGCCATTATTGCCCGTGGGTTGAGCACGCCTTGTGTTGTGGGATTGCATCATGCACGCCAGCTGCTGCGAGAAAATGATCTGGTGATTGTGGATGGCACGCAGGGTGTCATCATGGTTAACCCTGAGGAACCTGTTCTGGTTGAATACAGGTTGCTTCAGAGCCAATGGGAAGAGGAACGGAAAAAACTCAGGCGCCTAAAAACCACTCCTGCCCAGACTCTGGATGGAACAGCCATTGAGTTGCATGCCAACATTGAGCTGCCAGATGATTTGCCTGAAGTTTTTGAGAATGGTGCCACCGGTATCGGTTTGTTTCGCAGCGAATTCTTGTTTCTTAATCGCGATGTGCTGCCGGATGAAGAAGAGCAGTTTACAGCTTACCGGAGGGTGGCAGAGTCAATGAAGGGAATGCCTGTAACGATTCGTACCTTTGATCTTGGCGCGGACAAACAGCTTAACGGTGCACAACGAGTCGCCAGTAATCCTGCGCTGGGACTGCGCGCCATACGTTTTTGCCTTGCCGAGCCACAATTATTCCGCACTCAATTACGCGCATTATTGCGCGCGTCTCTTTACGGTAATGTAAAAATCCTGATCCCCATGCTTTCCGGCGCATCTGAAATAAACCAGACTCTGCAATTTATCACGGATACCCGGAAACGCCTGGATGAAGAAGGGATTCCCTATGATCGTGAGATAAAAATCGGGGGTATGATCGAAATCCCCGCTGCAGCATTGTCGATGGGTACGTTTGTAAAAAAACTGGATTTCCTGTCTATTGGGACTAATGATTTGATACAGTATACATTAGCAGTGGATCGCACGGATGAAGAAGTCGCGCATCTGTATGACCCGTTGCATCCTGCAGTATTATTTTTGCTGTCTCACATAATCGGGAGCGCTGTCAAGGCTGCCGTTCCTATTTCAGTTTGTGGGGAAATGGCCGGTAATGTGTCGTATACGCGCTTGCTGCTTGGCTTTGGCTTGCGCAATTTTTCCATGAACCCGTCACAATTGCTCCCTATCAAACAGTGCGTACTGGGGACAGATCTGTCAGAAATTTCAACATTGATGCAAAGGATGTTGCGAGCCAACGATCCTAATAAAATACGCGAGTTGCTGGAGAAACTGAACTGTAACCTGTGAACCGGGAACAGGACGGTGAATGGTCAGATTATTGTTCCTGGTGTGGCGCTATGTCAGCACGGATTATTTTTTCTTCCAGACTGGGTGAGCATAGTTCGATAAAACGGTACGCAAAGTCACGTAGAAAGTGCCCGTGGCGCAAGGCGATATACGTGGTGTTTTTGCCAAACAGATGTGCGCTGTCAAGCATGCGGAGATCTGTGTCCTTTGCAGGGTTGAATGCCATTGAGGCAATGATCCCGATACCTAGCCCCAGTTCTACATATGTCTTGATTACGTCTGCATCCAGTGCGGACATGGCGATATCCGGCTCCAGCCCTGCAGCGGCAAAGGCTTGATCTATTGAGGCTCGTCCTGTCAGGCCATCGTGGTAAGTAATAATGGGATATTCTGCGGCTGCTTCCAGTGATACAGGATGGATACTTTCCAGGGGATGTCCGGCTGGAACAATCACCGCATGATGCCATGAATAATAAGGGAATATATTCAGGCCGGTGACGTCCGAGACGGCTTCAGTGGCCACGCCGATGTCTGCATCGCCGTCCAGCAGCATGGAAACAATTTCATTCGGGCTGGCCTGGTCCAATTTCAGATGGACCTTGGGAAAAGCTTTCTTGAATTCAGCAACCACTCTGGGGAGCGCGTAACGAGCCTGGGTATGAGTGGCAGCCAGGGTCAGTCGGCCTTCATCACGGCCGCTGTAATGATTGGCAAGGGTTTTGATGTTGTTCGCGTCCAACAGGATACGATTGACAATGGTTACCAGTTCACGTCCGGGTTCGGTTAGCCCCAGAAGCCGTTTCCCTTTGCGTACGAATAATTCTATACCCAGCTCGTCTTCCAGATCCTTAATGTGTTTGGAGACGCCGGACTGAGAAGTGAACAGTGCATTTGCTGCTTCGGTGAGGTTGAAGTTGTTTGCTACGGTTTCGCGAATGATGCGCAATTGCTGAAAATTCATGATTTCCCTTTTTGTCCATCAAAAACAGCCTGATCTGGCGAGGATAGTTGATGACTGTATCCCATGCGCATGCGGGTACTGCATTAAATTGCTTGCAACTCAGCGTGATTTCTACTATTTCTCCGTCGTGCAGACAGCCACATTTCTCGGGTAGTGTAACGATTCCATGCAGCTTTCAGAAATCATTTATTTGGCTAACCTTATCTGGTTTTCGAATTAGCAAGGTTGGGACAAGGCTAGGTTTCTTTAAACTGAACGGAACAGATCTTGATTGGGTTGGAGTAGGCTTTTTTTTGTGAATTAACTTTTGTCTAAATGGGAAATTTCATTCAAATCGTAATTATTTCTGAGCCGGGCGTAACCGGTGACCTGACAAAATCCCTATGTTATAGATGCGAGGCTGATGCAAAATTTTTCAAGAAGGGAAGAAGGGTATCTTCAGATGTTATTTCTGGGAAAAAATGCATGTGGCGTTTAATGCAATAATCTGTGTAATTTTCCAGGTTTTACCCTAAAAAATGACAGGCAATGGGAACATGTTTTTTCCTGGAAAATCAGTGTCAGTGACTGCCTGTGCTGCCAAAACCTGCGCTTCCGCGCTGACTCGTAGGGAAATCCTGCACGACATTAAGTTCCATTTGCTGTACTGGAACAATTACCAGTTGTGCGATGCGTTCCAGGGGCATCAGGGTAAACGGGTGTTGTCCTCGGTTCCAGGTTGAAATGAATATTTGGCCCTGATAATCCGAGTCGATTAGTCCGACCAAATTGCCCAGCACGATGCCATGCTTATGGCCCAGTCCGGAGCGAGGCAGGATCATGGCTGCGAAATGAGGGTCGGCCAGATGAATTGCAATTCCACTTGGGATAAGTTCGGACTGGCCGGGATAAATGGTCAGGCTTTGGTTTATGCATGCGCGCAAATCTATCCCCGCTGACCCCGGAGTGGCGTATGCAGGCGGGTGTTCATGTAGGCGAGGATCAAGTATTTTTATATCCACTCTTTTTTTCATGTCTGGGTTCCTTGCCGGTAAAGTTGGATTATGCGCTGCAATAAAGCGCGCGCTTGTGTAAGTTTATCAGCACGCGGCAATATTGTTTCCCCTACAGCATCGAATAACACCATTTCATTGTCGTCGGCCCCAATTGCATCTTGTACTAGATTTGCAGCAATTAACTGGATATTCTTTGCCTTTCGCTTGGTTTCAGCATATTCCCGGAGATTTTGGCTCTCAGCTGCAAAACCAACACAGAAGGGGGGGCTGGGTAATCCGGCGACATATCCAAGGATATCAGGGTTGGGTATCAGTTCCAGAGTAAGTGTGCTGGCACGTTTCTTAATTTTATGCCCAACTGGCTGGGCTACCCGATAATCCGCCACAGCTGCTACCCCGATAAAGATATCGGCATCCGCAACAAGCTCTTGAACTGCAGAGAACATTTCCGCTGCACTGGTTACATTCTTCAATGCAATTCCATGTGGGCACAATAATGCGGTAGGACCGGAAATCATGGTAACTTCTGCACCAAGTTCAAGCGCTGCCTTTGCGACGGCATATCCCATTTTCCCAGAACTGCGGTTTGTAATGCCGCGTACTGCATCAATCTGTTCATAGGTTGGCCCAGCGGTAATCAGGATTTTGATGCCGGAAAGCAATTTTGGCCAAAAAAAAGAGGATACAGCATCAGCCAGTTCCTCGGGCTCCAGCATCCGCCCCATGCCTTCTTCCCCACATGCCTGGATGCCACTGGCCGGCCCCAGGATGGTAATGCCATCCGTTTCAAGTTGTTTGAGATTTCGCTGCATTGCGGGGTTCTCCCACATTTTCCGGTTCATTGCAGGCGCAACTATCAAGGGGCAATCGCGGGCGAGACAAACCGTGGAAAGCAGATCATCGGCCAGCCCATGAGCCAATTTTGCGATGAAATCTGCAGATGCAGGTGCAATCAGGATAGCATTGGTTGCACGGCCCAGATTAATATGGTCCATCTGATTGGTGGCATGATTATCATGCCAAAGTTCGGTGAATACTGGCTTGCCTGATAATGCCTGCATTGTGGCAGGAGTAATAAAGCGGCAGGCCGCATCGGTCATTACGACTTGTACTTGTATTCCTTGGTCTAGCAACAAGCGGGTTAATTCGGCGCTTTTGTAGACGGCAATGCTACCTGTCAGGCCAAGGATAATATTTTTGTTCTGGATTTGATTCATAATGCGCTGCATATATTGCAAATATTTGCCATTATATTAGTTTAGTTTGTTAGCCGCTGCAGGGAGAAATAATGGGTATCAATGATTGGCCCGAAGGGGAGCGGCCACGCGAGAAATTAATTATGCGCGGGGCCTCTGCACTTTCAGATGCAGAACTGCTGGCAATTTTTCTACGTACTGGAGTGACCGGGAAAAGTGCGGTGGATTTGTCGCGCGATCTTCTTGCCAGGTTTGGCAATCTGACCGGCCTGTTTTCAGCCAGTCAGGATGAGTTTTGCATGATTCATGGTATGGGGCAGGCTAAATACGTTCAGCTGCAAGCTGTGCTGGAAATGTCAAAACGAGCCTTACAGGAGGTAATGCATGTTGGGGATGCACTGAATTCTCCAGGTGCGGTACGGGATTATTTGCGGTTGCTTTTGCGTGATCGGGAACAGGAGGTATTTATGGTGGTTTTCCTTTCTGCCCAAAATCGTGTAATTGCATCAGAGGAATTATTTTACGGTACGCTCACTCAAACCAGTGTATATCCGCGCGAAGTGTTGAAAAGAGCCCTGTACCATAATGCTGCCGCGGTCATATTGGCTCATAATCATCCCTCAGGCATTGCAGAACCCAGCCGGTCCGACCGTTTGCTTACCGAATCGCTAAAACAGGCGCTGGCGCTAATCGATGTAAATGTGCTGGATCATTTCATTG
>Ga0209573_1005614_pt1 | contig 11128 bp, 9 predicted proteins | sample TNRBio252014_DNA_FD_185870 | JGI IMG/M metagenome (GOLD analysis project Ga0209573, IMG submission 185870) | Wastewater treatment Type I Accumulibacter community from EBPR Bioreactor in Madison, WI, USA - TNR Reactor_6/25/2014_ DNA (SPAdes)... | ecosystem: Engineered > Bioreactor > EBPR >...
TTGCTAAAGTTGAAGGCGCAACTGAGTTGAGTCATATATTGATGTTTTACCACCGTATACACCCATTGGTATTGAAAGAGACCGACAGATGGTATGATTTTGGTCATTTGGAGTCATTTATACAGTCTAAAAAAACCTTGTTGAGACCCAGGTATTTTAATTCGTTGGTCATAGATCCTCTTTTAAATACCATTACAAAACATAGTCTTAAAGATGATAAGTTGTCAGATGAATTAAATTGGTTTAATTTATTGCCTGATTCTTTAAAAGTTTTAACGCCCAGACTTTATACAAATGAAATAAATGAGTCAGGTAAAATCATTATCACCCAGGAGTTTTATGGGTATCCGACCCTATCCGAATTATTTGTGTATGGTGATTTAGGTGAAACGGTTTGGGAATCAATCATAGATTATTTGTTTCAGATTCATACGCTTTTTACTTCTTACAAAGCCGATTTTTCAGGTGCAAATTGTAAAGAAATATATGTTGACAAAACTTATAACAGAATAGAGGCGCTGCTCGAACAAAATATTTTTTGGAAAACATTATGGTCTAAAGATTCAGTTATTATTAATGGCAAATCATATCCATCCATAAGATTAATTTTAGAAAGATTAAGTGATTCGATAAATGAATTATGTCAAAAGGGAAATTTTTCAATTATTCATGGAGATTTTTGTTTATCCAATATATTATACGATTTAAACAATCAGATAGTCAGGCTTATTGACCCGAGAGGTAGTTTTGGTGAAAAGGGAATATATGGTGATCCCCGATATGATATAGCAAAGTTAAGACATAGTATATCTGGTTGTTATGATTATATCGTAAGCGATTTATTTAATGTAAGTTATCAGGAAGAATCATTTACGTACAATATTTTTCAAGATGCTAAGGATGTATTTTTACAAAAATATTTTGACAAATCTTTAGCAAAAAAGGGATATCAGTTACGAGATATTCAATTGATTGAAGGCTTGTTGTTTTTAAGTATGATTCCTTATCATGAGGATAACTTTGAACGACAACAAATGATGTTCATACGCGCAACAGAAATATTATCAGAATTATAATATACTTTAATGAGAATAGTAATTGATTTAGATGGTACCATTTGTTCATTAAAAACATCTGCTGAAACTTATGCAGATGTAAAAGTGATTCCCGGTGCAAAGGAGTACATCAGAAAATTGCGTGCGGAAGGGCATTACATTATCATCCAAACCGCCAGAAATATGGCTACATGTGATAGTAATTTGGGCAAGGTTATTAAAAATGTTGGCAAAGTGACTTTGGAATGGTTGGAAAAAAATGAAATTGAATATGATGAAATTTATTTTGGAAAACCCAATGCACACCTGTATATTGATGATCGGGCGTTTCGGTTTACGGATTGGGAGTCCATGGATCTTTTACAACTTGAAATCATAGCAAAAGAAAAATAAGATGATAGTAATAATACCCATGGCCGGAAGGGGTAGTCGCTATACTAAAGAGGGTTTTCAGACTCCCAAACCATTAATTGAAGTTGGCGGAAAACCAATGATATATCACGCATGGTGTTCTGTAAAAAATGTTCCCTGCCGAAAACTCATTTTTATTGCGTTAAGAGAACATGAAGAACATTTTGGAGTGAGTTCGGTTTTAGCCCAATGGATCCCGGTTCCTTTTGAATTGATATTTATAGATGAAGTTACTGAAGGTCAACTTTGTACGATATTACTCGCATCATTACATTTTGAAGAAGGTGAAGGTGTATTAATCACAGCTTCGGATACTTATATCGAAAGTGAGATTGGGCAGGAGATTGTAACTACAAAGGCGTCGGGTATCATTTCTGTCTTTGATTTGCCCGGTGATCAATGGAGTTTTGCTTTGACAGACGAAAAGGGAAAAGTTGTCCGGGTTACTGAAAAAGAACGAATCTCAAATCATGCCAGTACCGGCATCTATTATTTTTCTGATGCCAAAGAAATGGAGAGGGAGGCTCGCATCATGATAGCCGAGAATGATCGTACCCGAGGTGAGTTTTATATCATGCCTTTGTACAATAAGTTGATAAAAAAAGGTGCGGACATTGTATTGTCATATGCTCAGTCCATGTGGGATATGGGTACACCGGAAGCAAAAAGTAAATTTGAAAAATATTTATCAAATGGCAGAGTTTAGTATTTGTATACCAAATTTTAATTATGAAAAATATTTAGGAATAACACTTAAAAGTGTTCAGGAACAAATCTATCCCAATTTTAATGTATGTATAACCGACAATGCAAGTACAGATAATTCTGTAGATGTTATAAAAAAGTATGCTGACCAGGATTGTAGATTTTTATATAATGTGAATACTACTAATGTTGGATTTGCGGCTAATTTAGACAAATGTGGTAGTATGGCTGATAAGGAGTGGATGATCATGTTGTCATCAGACGATGTTATGCTCCCGGATGCATTACAAGAGTATAATAAATTTATTTCCAAAATGCCTGGTCATGAAAGATGTGCTTTTACATCTACATTTGATAAAATTGATAGCGAAGGAAGTCACATATCTTATGTAAAAGGTTCAAATTCTTTGTGGTTTGAAAGTGATATTGATCGAAGATTAACTATGGAAATGGGGTGTAACGTTTACAAAGTTGAATCATCTGAAATGCTGAGACGATGTATTCAGATTTTTTATAACCCATTTAATTTTGCGGCTACTTGTTTTTTAAGAGATTCGTATCAAACCGTAAATGGGTATGGTGGCGGCAGGGTATATAATCCTGATAAATGGTTTCATTGGAAGATAATGACGGTGACAGATTATGTATATTTCATTGATAAACCTTTATTTCAATATCGGTGGCATCAGCAAAACCAGCAAGCGATAGAAAAGGAATCTGATGTGCTGAAATTTTGGTATGATGAATATCGAAATTGTTTTGAAATTGACAATGTTATGTTGGAAAAAGTCGGAATGAAACGTGAGGATGTTATAAAAATGTATTGTAAACATCTGATAAAATATGTTTTTGCAGAAATTAAAGCAAATAATCAATATAAAGCAAAACGATTGTTGAATTGGGGGTGCGCCTGTTATCCGAAAGCTTTTCGATCTGATAGGTATTATCAAATATTAAGTATATTAAGTGCTTTAGGATTTGCAGGATGTAAAGTTGCCAACCTACTCCAAAGCGTATCGAAAAAATAAAAATGCAGAATATTGCAGAACCATACAAACCTTCTTTGCCGTTTCACCCAAAGGTAAATAAAACAAAGGATAAGCTTTTAGCTATCACTGCGTGGTTTGCCTTTTTAATGAGCTTTAACAATTTATTGTTGGGAGGAATAAATGTATCAATGTTTTTATTTTTATACTTTGCTATAATTGCTGTATCCAGATACAAAGTTTTGTATCTTCAATCTTTACCTCATTGGGCTGCACTTTTTTTTGCTCTTGGAGCTGTGGCTTCTGTAGCTGATGTAAATGCTAATGGTGAAGGAGCCTTAACCCGTTCATTGGCCGTATTGCCCAATTATATTTACTGGAGTTTTATGATTGTTTTGTTGACCAATGTTGCACCGATTATTGGTTTATTGAAGACAACGAATTTAATTCTTACAGCTCGGTATATTATGATAGGAGTCTTTCTCAGTGTTGTCTTTTATGAGATGAGAGAATTTTTAAACTTCCCTTTTTTGAAAAGGAATACGCCTAATTCTTATGCCTTTGTATTGGTTTGTTATTCTGCAATTGCAATGATATATTTACGTTATCGATATAGCCGTAATATTATGCTTGTTGGTTTGTCTGTAATATTGTTATCTATGCTGCTTTTAGAACGAAGAGCAGGTTTTATGCTGGTTGCATTATCAACTTTTTTAGCTTTGAATTTTGATCGAATTAAATTAAAAGCTTTCTTGTCAATCTTGTTTTTAAGTCTTGCTGTTTATTTATTGCTACAATTAAATTTTATTGGAAACCAAATAAAAAATCTGAGTCCACGGATTCATGAGGTAATCTATGAATCCGGAAATATCTCTACACAGGATCAGTCTTACCTGACACGTGTTGCAATGATAGAAAAGGGTCTTGAAATATTTAATGAGCATAAACTTAATGGAATAGGTCTGAATAATTTTGCAAACCATTATGTCAATATACCTGGTCTTTTTGCCGGTGCGGAATTAGTAATCCATAAGGAACTCAATGATAAAAGCGGACATAACTCTTATATTACCCTTTTGGCTGAAGGAGGATTATTTATTTTCCTGCCATTTTTAACTCTTATTTTATATAATTTGTATCATTTTGTTGCAAATCTTAAGAAGAGAACCAAACTCGAAACGGCCTTTTATTGGTCCTTTATAGCTATGTGTGTACATATTTTTTTTATATCGGAGATTTTAAATGTGTTTGCCTGGTTTCTATTAGCCATGGTTACCACTATTAGTTTAAAATATGCCACACCGAAACTTTTGCTCAAAAGAAAGTTTGTATGAAATTAGCATTCTACTATCATATACCTATACTGGCGCTTGAAGGTAATCTTCATATGCCCGGATTTTTGGGAGTCTTTATTGATTCACTAGCTAATAATGTCGATGAATTGCATATTGTAATGCATGAGGCACATGGCACACAGATAAAGGATTGTGACTATGTGCTTAAGCAAACAAATATAAAATGGATTAATCTTGGTAAAAGATCACCTGCATGGTACCGAACTTTTTTTCCTGGTCAATGCCTTAAACATAATTTGCAGGCTATTGAAAAATGTGATGCGTTTATTGTGCGTTCGCCGAGTCCACTTGCACCACACTTTTACAAATTTGTAAAAAACCCTAAGATATTTTTTATGATTGTTGGTAATTATGTGGACGATGCAGGCCACTTAAAATCATCTACCTGGCGCAATCAGATAATCTATCATTATCTGCATTATTATGATAAACAATTTACTTCGAGAATTGCCCAAACCGATGTGTTGGTCAATTCCCCTTTCTTGTATGATAAATACCATAAAGTAGCCAAATCCATTTATCAGATACGTACAACCACATTAACGCAAAATGACTTTTTTTATCGGGAAGATACCTGTTTAGAAAAACCTGTTCATTCGCTTTTTACCGGACGCATTGACCCGGCCAAAGGCCTGACTGAACTTGTGCATGCTTTACATACGTTGCGTAAGGCAAACAATGAAGTGATATTAGACATTGTTGGTTGGGAAGACGCCAAAGATAAACCATACCAAAAAGAACTTATGGATTTGGCTACCCATTTAGGAGTCGCCGACCTGGTAGTTTTTCATGGTAAAAAGCAAATTGGTGAAGAATTGAATGCAATGTATAAAATGGCAGATGTATATGTACTGCCTTCGTATTATGAAGGCTTTCCTCGCACCATTTGGGAAGCTATGGCCAATAGTTTGCCGGTAATCGCAACCCGCGTAGGTGGTATTCCCGATACATTAACGAATGAAGAAAATGTATTGTTGATAGAACCTAAGGATAGTCAAGCCATAATGGATGCTATAATCAGAGTGACAGGCGATGAAATTCTGAGACGAAAACTCATTGTAAATGGAAGGCAGATGGCCAAGGGAAACACCCTTGAAATACAAACCAACAAAATGCTGGATTATGTTAGAAAGCGTCTAATTATAACAAATTAAAACCCTATGTGGGAAAAACATACAAGAATAGCCCCTTTCATCAAAATAGCTAATCATTTGGGTTTATTCCAGGTAATGCGGAAATGGCGTTTACGGAAGAATGCAAGAACTATATTGTTGCATGGTACTTATGGAAAGAAGTATGAACATATACCGGACGAATTGCATTTTGGTATGTACAAGGATGAACTGGAAAAAATGCTTATTTGGTTACGTGATCACAACATTCCGGTTATTTCCTATACACAATACTTAAATGGTTCTCCCGGGCTTCATATTACCATGGATGATGGTTATGCCAACAATTTTGATGTTGCACTGCCTTTGTTTGAAAAATATCAAATCCCGGCAACTATTTTTGTCACTACCAGACATATTTTACAAAACGGACATTGCGATGTGTTGGATTATTTTATAGAAAAGATGAAGTTTTATAAGATAGTAGTTCCATATGACATTGGATACGATTTATTTTATGGATTAACACCCGAACAACTTCGTACATTAGCCAGGCATCCTTTGATTACCTTAGGTGGTCACACACATAATCATCCACATCTAGATAAATGTTCAAGCCAGCAAATTCGCGATGAAATCCAGGTCAATTTAAAAACTCTGGAGCAATTAACAGGAATTAAACCTAAATACTTTGCCTACCCGTTTGGAGATTACAATCAGGAAGTAATTGATGTTTTGAAAGAAGAAGGTATAGAACATGCAATGGCCGTTATACCAAAGTTGAATACTAATGCAGGTTATGAAGATAAGAGAATCGGTATATATTACGCGGATAATCATTATCTTTCTGCTAAACTAAATTTTATCACCAGCCATTAGTATGAAGATTACCATTTTTACATCAACTGTACCTGATTTTATTTCTTTATATCAAATACAAGAGGTTAGAAAATGCTTTAAAGACGTGATAGTGGTTGCAGTAGATGTAAAATCGGTAGATTTTAAAAAAGAACGGATTCAATCCCTATGGAAGTTATTTAAAAAGAGAGGATATAAATGGTTTTTTTTTAGGTTAATAGATAGATTTAAACTTAAAAGAGTACAACAAGAATGGAATGAAGTTTTAGCAAAATCGATAGAGAAAGAACCCAAGCTTCAATTTATTGAACCCCTGCGTTACGACTATTCTTGTAAGGATGTGAACGGCGAATCGACAACAGCATTGATTGCTTCTTCAAAACCCGATATTCTCATTCAATGTGGCGCTGGAATTTTAAAAGAGAATATTTTTTCTATACCCACCATTGCTACAATAAATGTGCACGGTGCCATGGCTCCCGGGCTTAGAGGCGGTAACTCCATATTTTGGTCTTACTATTATGGAAGACCGGATTGGCTTGGGGTTACTGTTCATAAAATAGATAAAGGTATAGATACTGGTGAAGTGTTCGATCGCAAGCTCATAAGCTATGAACCGGGAAAACATCCGGCAGGAAAAATGGTTGAGAGTTGTTTGATGGGTGCTGAGTTACTTTGTGAAGTATTAATGAAAATTCAGGCAGGGAATGCTACATCCACCAAAATGAATGAAAAAAGTGTTTATCTCGGTTTTTATGGTTCTGCTCATTACATATCTTTACTTAAAAATAAATGGTATCCTGTGGATACTAATACTTATGTTAAATAAATTAAATTTATTATAATAAATCAACTATCCATATGGTCATTATAGGAATTAATTTCAGTCATGATGCCTCACTTACAATTATTCGGGATGGCAGAATCCTGGGATCCATAGAGGAAGAAAAAACAAGCCGGATCAAACAAGATTTTGGGTGGCCTGTTACTGCTTGCGACCGACTATTTAAAGAAAATAATATTCGTCCGGAAGATGTTGATGTGGTAGCTTTTGGAGGAAAAATATATTCACTGATTAATAAAAATGAAATACGTTATCGTTTTGATAAAAATCAATCTACCAAGAATAAGGAAATAATTAATCGGATCACTTCATTTTTGGGCATTACAGGTGAAATCAACCGGGATAATAATGATAAAGTAATCACCGAAGAACTTAGAAAACTTGGGTTCAAAAAAGCTGAAGTTAAATTTTATAATCACCATCTTTGCCATGCGGTATCGGCCTGGTATGCTGCACCTTTTGCATGCGATTTAGTGTTTACCTCAGATGGACACGGAGATGGAGAAGCAATGACTTTTTACGAACCAAATGAGATTAATGGACTATCTTTACTACAGTCTTTTGATCATCAAACATCTACAGGGCAGTTTTATAGCGGCATCACCCAATTGCTTGGATTCAGACCTACACGCCATGAAGGTAAAATTACAGGTCTTGCAGCCTATGGGAAACCAACGGAATTACTCGATAAGTTTCGTTCTCTTTTCCGTTTTGAGGATGGCCGGTTAACCAGGTTTCCATTTGACAAAAAGGAAAGTTTATGGAAAAAGTACAATTTGGATAAAGCACTTAAGTTAAAAACCAAGATTAACTTTCATTCAGAATCTGAAGTTGGTATATTGTATGCACATAATGCCTGGATTTTGGATGCATGGCTCAGGGAAGAGACAGCCGGTTATTCAAGGGAAGATATAGCTTATGCTTGTCAAAAAGTAGCAGAAGAAGTTAGTTTGACATTGTTAGATTATGCAATAAAAAAGTTTAAAAACGGACAAAAAATAAATCTTGGATTAGCAGGTGGAGTTTTTGCTAATGTTCGGATAAATCAATTTTTATTCGAACATGAATTGGTAGAAAATATCTTTGTTCAGCCGGCAATGGGAGACTCCGGATTATCTCTTGGTGCAGCTATATTGGCAGATATAGAAAATCATAAAAAACAATTGACAGATCAATATCGGTTTAGCCATACCTACCTTGGTCCTGATTATTCAGGTGATTTACATGACTTCATAAAGGAATTAGATAACCAAAAATATTTGGTAACCAATATGAAAGAAGATGCTGCCTTTCAAATAGCCACTATCATAAAGGACAACAAAATCGTAGGGTTTTGGCACGGTAGTATGGAATGGGGCCCCAGAGCACTTGGAAGACGTTCGATGATTTTGAATACCTTTGACCGAACCGTTAACGATACACTCAATAAAAGACTTAATAGAACTGAATTTATGCCCTTTGCTCCTTCAGTGATTGATTACATTGTTAAGAAATATATGCCTAAGTATGAAGCCGGCGATATTGCAGCCGATTATATGACCATTACGTATGATGTGGCTCCGGAGTTTCATGAACAATTGCAGGCAGTAGTTCATGTGGATGGTACCGCCAGACCTCAGGTGGTCAGAAAAGAAACAAACCCTTATTATTACGCCATTATCGATGAATTTTATAAATTGACAGGTTGTGGTGCTATTGTAAATACCAGTTTTAATGTTCATGAAGAACCTATTGTGGCCACACCGGCCTCTGCTTTCAAAGCTCTTGAAGATAGCAGAATTGATGTGTTGGTACTTGACAATTATCTTATTGAAAGAAAGTAATCAGAAAAGAGTTAATGAAGAAGATGCTTTTTGTGGGTACCTTTCAAAGTAGCAGACATCAAACTAAAGATGTTGCTGAAAGTATCGCTTTGCATTTACGACAAGAAGGTATACAAACCGATTTGACTTCCTTCCGGGATAATAAAGTATTACGCCTGCTTGATATATTAACCCGAATTTTTTTTTATTCAGGCGGGTTTATACATATTAATACGTTTAGTGATCAGGCTTTTATGATAGCTGAATGGGGCTCTTTGGTAGCTAAAATACGAAAAAAGAAGATATTTTTTACTCTGCATGGCGGAAAGTTAAATGAGTTTGAACAAGTGAATCATACAAGAGTAAGAAAAGTACTTTCCAGAGCCACTAAGATAATGACTCCTTCTCTTTTTTTACAATCATACTTTAAACAAAAAGGTTATGATGTAGAATATGTTCCTAATCCTCTTTCATTGGACAAGTTTCCTTTTAAGCAGTCACGTGAAAGAGAAGTTGTTTTCAAATTGCTTTGGGTAAGAGCATTTGGTCAAATTTACCAACCGGAGCTTGCAATTCAAACTTTATTTGAATTGAAGAAAAAAAATCTTTCTGTTTCATTAACTATGATAGGTCCTGATAAAGGATTATTACTTAGTTGTAAAGAACTCGCTAAAAATTTAGGTTTAATTGAAGATATTCAGTTCGTGGGACCTGTTTCTAACGATAAATTATTTGAATATTATCAAAGTCATCACTGCTATCTGAACACACCAAGATATGAAAGTTTTGGAGTGGCACTTATGGAAGCTGCCTCATGCGGTATACCTATAGTTTCTGTAAGGGTAGGAGAAATTCCGTATTTATGGAAACATGAAGAGTCGATACGCCTTGTAAATGATCATAAACCCGAAAGTCTGGCTTCCCAGGTTTCTTTTCTGGAGAGTAATCCCATGAAAGCCCAACAACAATCATGGAATGCCAAAAAGGTTGCGGAACAATTTGATTGGAAGAATATCAAACCATTTTGGTTAAAATTGTTGGGGATCGACACATAAAACAATGATCTATGTCAGGAATTCTTGAGAAACTGTATTACAAAATGCCGGTTTGGTTACAAAATCTTGCGGTAAGTGCGTATGGTTATATTTGGTATAAAAGAAGGTTGCAAGGTAAATTTAAAAGTGTTTTAGCAGAATGCAAAAAACGTGAATTATATACCTCTGAGCAATGGGAATCTTACAATAATCAACAACTCCGGAATATCCTCTTACATTCTTTTCGAAATGTTCCCTATTATCGGAACTTGTATATAAAGCTGGGGTTTTCAGAAGAAAATCTCGCCAATTTTACCGTAAATGATTTGTACCGGCTACCCATCCTGGAGAAAAACACTTATCGTGTTTTTGGTCAAACAGAAATGATGTCACAAAAATTTAATACTGACGGAGCTTTTTTTCCGAGTAGCGGAAGCACGGGCACTCCAACACAAACCTGGTATTCCAAAAGTATGCATCAAACTTATTTTGCTATGTTTGAAGCAAGGGTTAATCATTGGGCCGGTTTGGATTATAAAGTTCCGAGAGGCACCTTCGGTCCACGCAGAATTGTCATTGATCCTCATTCTGAAGGACCTTTTTACAGATATAATTTTGTAGAAAGACAAACTTACTTTTCAGCATTTCATCTCAGTGCAAAAAATATTGCCAATTATCTTGAAGGATTAATAAAACATAAAGCTGAATATATGACAGGTTACTGTATGTCAAATTATATCATGGCCCGTTTTATAGAAGAATCAGGACTTAAGGCACCTAAGTTAAAAGCTGTACTTACTTCAAGTGAAAAGTTAACTGAGGAAATGAGAGAAACCTTTCGTCGCGTTTACGGTTGTGAAACCTTTGATTCTTACAATGGTGTTGAGGCTTGTAATTTAGTGTCTGAATGTGAACATCATCGTTTACACATAGTACCTGATGTAGGGTATACAGAAATTATAAACC
>Ga0209573_1005615_pt1 | contig 11127 bp, 8 predicted proteins | sample TNRBio252014_DNA_FD_185870 | JGI IMG/M metagenome (GOLD analysis project Ga0209573, IMG submission 185870) | Wastewater treatment Type I Accumulibacter community from EBPR Bioreactor in Madison, WI, USA - TNR Reactor_6/25/2014_ DNA (SPAdes)... | ecosystem: Engineered > Bioreactor > EBPR >...
CGGCGCGGGCGAGCGAGGTCGAGTTCGGCCACAGCGTCGCGTCCGGGTCCGGCGAGTGGCGGAACATGATCCAGCCACCGAACTGCACGTCGAGGTCGGCGGCGAGGTCCCAGCGCAACAGCGCTTGGCCGCCGACGACCACCAGCGTCAGGTTCTGCAGGTCGTCCGGCGGGCCGAGGCGGCCGATGACGTAAGTGGCGTTGATCGCCGTGATCGGCGAAGCGAACTGGTTTCGGCTTCGGCTCCAGTACTGCAGCCGGAAGTCGTAGGTCTCGCCCGACTGCAGGCCGATGATGGCGACGGTGTTTTCCGTCTCCTCCTGGATCGTCGCCGTCTGCCACGCGGCATCGGTGCCCTGCTGGCGGAACAGGACGTGGGTCGTCACGTCGAAGGGAACCGGCTGCAGGGTGAAGATCACCCGGTCGATCAGCGTTCGCGAGGGCGTGACCAGCATCACCCGCGCGTCGGACTCGATGCCCAGCACCAGCGGCGCCGGCAGGCTGTTGGTCAGGGTGACCACCGGATCGTACGGCGGGATCGGCCCGTCCTCGGCGGTGTGCACCCCCGGCGCCTCGGCGATCAGGGTGAGTTTCGCTGAGAGGTCCTGTTGCGGCTCGATGTCGCGCACCAGCACGCGCAGCGTCTCGCGGTCGTAAATGCCGAAGCCGGCGAGGTCGCCTTCGGACGGCGCGTCGGCGATCGGCGGCGGGCTGGTGAACCAGAGGCGCGGCGAGGTGCCGGCGATGGTGTTGAGCCGGTAGAGGTCGGTCCGCATCGCGCCGGAAACGACGCGCCGGACGCGCAGGCCATAGAGCTTGCCGGTCTGCATCGTCACCGTGGTGTCGAGGGTGACGTCGATGACCGACGTCACCGTTTCCGTCCGGGACTTGATGCGCGCCGTGGCGATGCCGACGGAGATGACATCGTGCTGCAGCGCCACCAGGTCGCCGCGCTCGCACGCCAGGTGCTCGATATCGACGTTGATCCGATGCACCTCGCGCCGCAGCCGCTGCTGCGCGAGGTGGTAGCGGCCTTCTTTCCAGGCCTGGTCGCGGTCGTAGATGCCCGGCCATTCGACCTTGTCGACCCGTACGGCGTTCGAAGCGTCGTAGCCGTCGTCGTAGACGAGGACTTCGTCGGTACGCCAGTCATGGGCCCGGTCGACGTAGCCGATGCGGTAGGCGTTCGGCGTCGGCACGTGCGTCATCTCGCTGTCGTAGTTCAGCGAGTTGCGCGGCGTGAACATCCGTACCGGCACGGTCTTCGGCTCGTCGATCATCACCGAGAACTGCAGGTCGCGTAAGCTGGGCATCGCCCGGCCGATCCGGCCGAGCTTGACCAGCACATCCCAGAGCGAGCCCTTGGCGTCGATGACGCCGTTGAACTCGCGGGCCTTCGGCCGGGTGACGCCGTCCCAGTACTGCAGCCGCCCGAGGTCGATCTGCGCGTCGGTCGCCGGCTTCTCACGCGCCGGATGCTGCAGGACGTGGCGGAACAGCGCCGCCGGCTGCGAGGTCGGCCGCCACACCCATTCTCCGGTCGACGAGTCCCAGTCGCGGGCGATCGTCCGGGCGACGACGTTGAACGTGTCGAGCACCCCCTGCAGCTGCTCCGAGGAGCGGATCCGCATCGCCAGCAGCGCCACCCCAGGGACCGGCGTCGGATCGCCGTAGGTCAGCGTCCGCAGCGCGATCCAGGAGAAGTTGCCGAAGTTGCGCTCCTCGTCGGAATTGCCGCTCAGGCGGACGACGCGCACATCCCAGGTCTTGGTCGCGTTCGGTGTGGAGAAGGCGCCGGGCTTCCAGGCGCGACCCCAATACAACGGCGTCGACTGCGCCGCGTAGACGCTGGTGCTCAGTACCGTCGCCCAGGCGTTCGCGCCGGCCGGCGACTGCTCGATCCGCACGCCGACGCTGGTGCCTTTCTTCTTGCCGGCCGGCTGGTTCTCGATGTGGACGATGCCACGCTCGAACACCAGCTCGATCGCCAGTTCGTCGCCGTTCTGCTGGCTGGTGCGGATCTGCGGCGCGCCGTACTTGACGGCGACGTTCAGCCCGTCCTCGTAGACGTCGTCGGGAAACAGCGTGAACGGCTTGCCCTGGTCGAGATCCCAGGCGTCGGCGCTGCTCGGGTCGGCGAGGCCGTTGAATGTGATCGTCTGGGCACCGCGCGTCCAGGTATCGCCGAACTCCGGGTTGGTCGGGTAGCCGCCGCCGCTCCAGGTGCCCTTGTCCGGCATCGACCAGTAGCCGCGGCGGAACTGCCATTCGACATCCTTGAAATTGGCGAGTGCCGTTTCGCCGATGTACATTTCCTCGATGACGATCGGTCCGTGCGAGATGGCGAACATCGTGCGGAAGTAGACTTGGCCGCCGATCATCTCGCGGTACGGCAGCGCCGCGTAGGGCGGCGTCAGCTTGAAGCGGCCGAGCAGGAACGGCACCTTGCTCCAGTTCTGCGCCGTATTGCGCTGACCGGTGATCGCGTACGTCGGCTGGTCGGCGCCCCTGTTCTTCGAGAGTTCCGGCACCGGTGCCGGTAGCAGCAGGTTGATGGCGAGCGTGCCGATGATGGTGATCGCCGCGGCGCCGATCATGCCCCACGCTGCGCCGGACAATCCGAAGAGAAGCGGCGCCGCCATTCCTCCGGTGGCGATCGTCAGCGCGACCGCGGCAACCGCGACCATGATCATCAAGCCGATACGCAGGCCGCCGCCGCCGCGGGGCAGCAACCGGAGCGACAGCAGCGTCCCCGGCTTCGGGCGGACGCGGTGCCAGTCGACGCGATTGATGACATGCTCGCCGATCAGCGCGACGCCATGCTGGCGCAGCGTCGTGTCCGGTTGAATGATCTCGACGATCTCGGCGATGGTCAGCCCGGCCGGCACGACGCAGTCGACCCGTCGACCGTCGAAGGGATGCAGGCACGCCGAGACTCGCTGCATCTCTCTCTCGGGCACGAAGATCAGCTCGTCACGCGGCATCGTCGAGCTCCCTGTGACGCCAGAAACCGACGATCCGATTGCGGACCATCCGGTCGCAGCGGTAGTCGACCAACAGCGAGTCGGTGATGCGCTCCACATGCATCAAGGTGCCGGGAATGACGACGACCCCGGCGTGGATCGGCAGGAACTGGACGCAACCGGCGGTTCGCACCAGCTGCGTCATCTCGACGACATCGAACGCGCGCTCGAAGTCCGGCTGGATCCGCCGCCACAGGCCGCGCGCCTTCTGCTGGCCGGCAAGGTCGAGCACGGCGGGCAGGTTGGCCTCGCTCGCGTAATCGGTCGCCCAGCACGGCACGGCCACGCCGGCGCGCTCGGCGAGGATCAGGCGGACCAGGCCCCAGCAGTCGCAGCCATCGCGGTCGCGGCCGAGATCGACGAACGGAATGCCGACGTAGCCGCCGGCCCACGAGGGGATCATGGCCATCGAACATCCAACAAGAAGAAACGACAATAGAAGGAGTCTTGCGCGCGCCCGCAGGGCCGCCCCAAGGGCGCGCGCTCCGCATCAACCAGGGCGAAGTACACCGAGGCGAAGCCGAGGGACTTCGGCCTGAATTTAGGGCCAGAGGCCCTTGAAGCGGCCGTCGAAGGTGACGTACGGGAACTCTTCCGTCGCCAGGTCGTCGACCGACAGCGTGCCGATGATGGCGCCGATATCGAAGGTCGACGCGCGCCATTCGAGGCCGACCCACTCGCGCTCGACGACATCCGGGTCGGCCGAGCGGACGATCTGCATGGTCAGCGAAGCCGGCGTCACCATCCCGCGCAACACGGCGACGATTTCCTGCGAGGTGTTGTCGATGCGCAGCCGCGCCTGCGGCGCGCGGCCCTCGACGTCGTCCGGCAGCGTCACATCGAAGGGAAACGGTTCGAACGTCTTGCCGTTGCTGATGGTCGGCACGCCGTCGGAGGTGACGCGGATCGGCGTGTCGAGGTTCGGGTGATCGAGCGTCAGCAGCACCAGCCAGGCGGTGCCGGTTTCCGGCGCGGCGAGTTCGCCCAGGCCGGCGGCAGAGAACGTCATGGCAGCATCTCGAAGACGACAGCGATCCGCCAGGCGAGGCCGTTGGCGATCGCCTCAAACGTCGGTTGTTCGGCAATGCGGAACGTGCCGACGACGCCGGTGACCGGATGCGCCCACGTGAACGCCAGCGCCCGGTCCTGAATATCGTTGGCGAGAAAGCCGCGGAACGTCGCGAGCTGCGCGGGCGTGAGATGGAAAGCCATCTGCAGTCTGGTGACGCCGGCGGTGGTGCGGCGGCGAACCTTGGCCGGGCCGACGTCCATCGGACTGCGAACGACGAGGTTCGGGGGTTGTTCGCTGTAGCCGTCGGCGAGCGGTCGCTGCGGCAGGCTGATCGGCCAGACAGGCACGCTCATCGCGCGCGCACCGGGTTCGACGCCTGCCCCAGCGCCCGGTTGAGCGTGGAGCCGGGCCGCTGCGCGCGTTGTGCCATCGCCTGCTCCACGGCATCGATCATCACGGTGAGGCTGAACCCTCCGTTCTCGTCGCGCTGCTCCTCGGTCGTCACCTTGGCACCCGCGTTGTTGATGACGTTGACGGTGACGTTGGTGCCGCCGCCGGCGATGACGCCCAGGTCACCTGATCGCGTCCGCCGGAGCGGCATTACCGCTTCCGGGCCGGCTTCGCCCATCAGCCCGGCGCCGCGCGCCATCGGGAACAGCGTCGGCCGGTCGACGACGCCGCCACGGGCGAACGGGATGACGTTGCCGCGGTCGAAGGCGAGGCCGTGCGCGGCGAACGTCGAGACCGACGAGTTATCGGCCGCGTTCGGCGTCGTGGAAGGTCCGGAAAAAGCACCGACCGCGGCGTTGGCGCCGATCTCGATCAGCTTCATCATCGCCATGCGCAACAGCACTTTCTGCAGGTCGTTCGCCAGTCCTTCGAGCACCGTCGACAGCTTGCCGCCGTTGAGAACCGCCTCGGCGAATGCGTCGGCGGCCGAAGAGCCCAGGTCGCCCAACCGGTCGGCCACGTCCTGCACCAGCGGCGGCTGCGCCTCGAGCCAGTCGGTGAAGCGCGTCTGCCGGGCTTCGTCGACCAGCCGCTCGTTCCGAATTCCTTCCATGCCGACCAGCGCGGCCTGCGTTCCCGCCGAGAACCCGCTGTCGCGAATTTGCTGAAGCCGCTGCTGGTGCTCGATTTCGAGCGCTTCGAGCGTGTTTCCGGCTTGGCGTGCGGCGTCGGCGCGAGCGCTGGCGATGGCACTTTCCTCAGCGCGCACCTGCGTGCCGTACTTCTCTGCAGCGGCCATCAACGCGGAATTCTGCTCTGTCATCAGGTCGAAGTGCCTGGCGCCGGCATCTCGCGCCGCTGCCAACCTCGCCGCGCCGGCGCGCTGCTCTGCGGCTCGCTCCAGCGCCGCTCGCTGCTCCCGGTCGATGTCCGTCCGCAGAGCGATCTCGCGGCGTTCCTGCGCGAGTTGCTCGTCGATGGCGAGGAGTTGCTGCCCTGTGGCTCTCAGTTCAGCGATCTTGGCAGACGACAGGTCTTTGCTGATCGAGAGTTCCGTCTGCGCGTGCTGTCGCGCGGCGGCTTCGGCTACGCGAGCGAGACGCTCCTGCTCCGACTTCGCCTTCTGCTCGCCCGGAGCGTTCAGCTTTTCGATTTCCCGGCGCGCGGCCTCTCGCGCATCGCGCTCGGTCTTGTCGAACTCCGCTGCGTTGTGGCCGTCTGCAGTCCGCATCTGCTTGATCAGAGCAAGCCGCTCCTGCAGCTGCGCATTGACCTCGGCAATGGCCTCCTCGACGGTTGCGTTGCTGCTCAAGTCATCGGCGACGCCAGCCTGCAGGCTGGACATCGCCGCGGCGTCCTGGGCAGCCTTGGTGTTGCGGGCCTCGATTTGCCGGCGCTTCGCCGCGGCGAACGCCTCCTGGTCGGCGAGGTCGGCTTCGGCAGCCTGCTGTTCCGGGCTGGTGAACAGCCGATGCCAGAACCCGGCGTTCGCCTCCGCGACGCGGATGAAAACCCGCTCGGTGTCGAGCAACAGCTGCCGGACGTCGTTGATCGCTCGCTGCACATCGACTGCGCCGCCAGCTGCCAGCGCCTTGAACCCGTCGTCGATCCGCTTCGACTCGTCTTCGAGCGCGGCGAGTGCGCGCGTGGTCGCCTGTGCAGCGATGGTGCCTTCTTTCAGTCCTTCTTCGCGGAGCTTGTCCAGCCCGCCGTTCAACGCTGCGAGCGCCGGCTGCATGCCCTTTGCGCCTTTGCCGAGCAACTCGACTGCAGCCGCGGTCTGCTGCCCGGAGTCGCCGGCTGTCGACAGGTTCTTCGACAGCAAGTCGAGCACCACCGTCGCGTCACCGCCAGCCGCGCGCAGATCGTCGAGGGTGACGCCGGCACGGGCGAAACTGGCGACAGCGTCATCGCTGCCCGACAGCGCTTCGCCCATTTTGACGTGCAGCTTTTCCAGCGCTGCGCTCAACTCGTCGGCCGACGACGCGTTGTCCTGGAAGACGATCCGCAGCGCCTGGAAGTTTTCGCTCGACGCGCCGACGCGCTCGGACGCGTCCTGGATGTCGCCGAAGTGCTGGACGACTTCGCGCGAGTATCGGATCGCCGCGACCGCCGCGACGACGATGGCGCCGATACCTGCGGCGGCGAGCAGGCCGCGCGGGCCAGTGGCTTCCAGCGCGGATCCGAGCGCACCCGCCTGGCCGCTGAGTTGACCGAGCTGGCCGCGCACTTCGTCGCTCGCCGCGCCCAGCGCCTTCAGGCCGGCCGACGGCGTCCGCCCGGCCGCTTCGATCCGCTTCAGCGCCTTCTCGCCGTCGGCGCCCAGCGCCACCAGCCCGCGCTGAACCGCGTCGGCGTCCTTCAGGCTGAGGCGGACGATGACGTTCGACTGTGCCATGCGGTTTTTCCCTCGCGATGAGTGACAGGCATCAACGCATCTTCAGCCCAACTGGCATGTAATGAAGGGGTCGAAAAATTCTGGGCCAGATCGATGCGAACAATCTTGTGTTTGGTTGCGGCAGGATTGACTTCTACAGTATATGCTACCCGCCCGGAGTTGAGCGCGCGAGTGCTCGAAGACGCAGGGTATACCAACGTGGCAATAGCCAGTTCAGACATTGCCGGCTGCCCAGTTGGTAATCACCGGTGGCTTGGTTCTACGATGGAGATGACTGGCTTTACCGCTACTGGCCCGTCTGGCAGGCCCATAAAGGGTACCATCTGTGGCAAAACCTTCGGCGGATACTCGATCAACCTGTACTAGACGTGTCGGACCCGACTGGACGGTAGCTTCCCCTGACATGTCTCGCTGTAAGCGACTACTGGAGTCTCGCCTGCTGCATCCCCGCGAGTGCGCCTGCTTCGCCCGCGAGTAGCAGCGACTCCAGCGCCTCGCCGTCGGCCTCCGCCGCGGACGGTCGTGCCAGGCAGTTGGCGAGGTTCAATCCTACGATCGCGCCGTCCATGCCGGCCCGCAGCCACTGCGCGGCGCCTTCGGTCAGCAGCGCCCAGGCGACAGCACCTTCGAGGCTTACGGGAGCGTGTTCATCGTAGGGGCAGAAGCGTCCGTCCCACGGGTCTGGCCTTTGCCCAGCCCGAGGGCTGGTTCTGCCCCGTCGGCCGTCGGCACAGGCTGCGCCGCTGGCGCGGCAGTTTCCGCAGTAGCCGGCGCCGCCGCCGAAGTGCCATTCGGCGCGGCGCCTGATCCGTTTCCCTCGACGGCCAGTTCGGTGATATCGCGAAGGTATTCGAGCTCGAACCGCTCGGCGATCAACGGATGTCCGCAGATCAGCGCATCGGTCGCCTCCGGCGTCACCGGCGCCGGGTCACCGGCTTCGTCAGCGACGCCTTGCCAGCCGATGATCGCGTGCCGCGCCAGCGCCTGTAGCAGGAACTGGTCGCGCAGGCCGCGCATGCCGTCACGGTCGTGCGGCTCGGGGATGTCGAGGATCGACCCGCCGGCCGCTTCGATCAGGCCGACTTCAGCGGCCATTTCCCGCGCCCGGCGTTCGGCGGAATGGATCGCCGCCCGGTAGACGGCGAACGACAGCGGCTTCAGCGTGACGGTGACGCCGAAGCCCAGCGCGACCGTGCGCGGCTCGCGTGGGCGGCTCAGCCGGATCATGAGTAGGCCGCCACGTCGTTGATCAGCGTGATCTTCAGCATGGAGGCGGCGCCGGCGTCGAAGGCAGCACGCCAGTCGTAGCCGGCCTCGACGCCACCCGGGCCGGCGATGGTGTATTTCGGCTTCGGCAAGAAGACGCGGGCCATTTCGAGCTTCAGCAGGCTGGTGCCGGCGGTGGTAAAGCCGTATTCGAGGACCAGCGGCGCGCCCGACGCCGCCTCGGCGACCAGCGTCGTGCCGTCGAAGCGGACCGTCATCGAGCCGCTGCAGTTGGCGATGGTCGGATCCGCTCCATCGATCTTGCCGTCGGGGCGGATCGTCCGCACCCGCTCCAACGTGTTGCTGAACAGGAACGTACCGGCGGTGACGCTGGCGAGCTGCTCGCCGCCCTTCTTGATATAGCCCAGCCCGCGGGCGAAGCGGCCGGGGGCGTAGGCGGTCCGCGGCGTCGCATCGATCGTCGATCCTGCCAACGTCTCGCCCTGGGCGACCAGCACCACCTTGCCGTTGGCGGGACCCTCGGTGCCCATGTCGAAGGCGAGGCTTTCCATCGTCACGCCGGCATGCCGAAAGAACACCGGCGTCGTCAGCTTCGGGTGGCCGACCTCGAAGGTGTAGCTCGGGATGGTGTCGCTGCCGCTTTGCCAGACGTGGGTATACGGGCCGGCACCGGTGGTGACCGCATCGCCGAACAGCCCGGTCAGCCACCAGCCGATGCCGCGTTCGTCGAGCGGGATCTCGACGGTGCCCTCGTCGGTCACCAGGCCGCGATAGGGGTCCTGGGCGTTGCGGCCGTAGCCGAGCAGTGTGTCGTCGGCGAGCGGGATTTCCGCCGAAAGATCGCACGACTTGAACGCCAGCGGCTGATAGTTGTCGACCGGCGCCGTGCCATAGGTCGTCTCCTTGGCGGCCAGCAGGACGCTGTCCGCGCCGTATGCGCGAGGCTTGGCCATTGTCACCTCATCAGGTCAGCAGGTCGGGGGCGATCACCAGCATGCCGGAGGCGAGCGTCGCCACGTCGCCGGCCGCGCTGGTCAGTTCGAGCTGGTGGTAGTAGCGACCGGCGGGTAATGCCGCGGTATCGCTCGGCGACAGCGTGACGTCGATAATGCCGCCTGCCGGATCGATCATGGTGACGCCCTCGCCGAGCGTTTTCTCCAGCGCCGGCGTGGGGACAAACGATCCGTTCGCCTGCCGGCGGACGCATCCCCAGCGCACCGACTGCGCTCCGGTCAGATCGGCCGCGGCACCGCCGTCGCCGGTGACGGTGAAGCGCAGCGTCCGGCTGTCGCCGGCAACCATCGTCCAATCCTGGAAGAACGCGGTCATTCGCCGACGCCATCCGTGCCGAGGCGGGCCTGCAACCCTACGACCCGTGTCAGCTCGGCTTGCAGCGCCGTGCCGGCTTGCCGGACGCCCTGCAGCCGTGCGACCGGGGACAGACTGGCTGACAAATCGATGATCGCCCCTCGCGCAAGCGCGCGCTTGATGACGACGTCGCAAGCGACACCGAACGAGATCAGTCGCTGGACATGAGCGTCGATGCCGACGGCCATCGTCTGCAGCCGCGCGAGCGCAGCGTCGAAGCCGGCCTGTGACGCTCGCTCGGCAGCGACTGCCGCGTCGGCGAGTGTCGCGCCGCTCGGCTGGCCCAGGACGGCCGCCGATGCGGCCAGGCTCACGTTCAGCGCACTTTGAACTGCCGCGTTGGCGCCGAGGCCGGCACTCAGGCTCGTGCGTACCGCTGCGTCGAGGGCGGCACCCGCCGTCCGCAGCGTCTGCGTGGCGGCATCGAGTGACGCCGCCAGCGCGCCCGAACCGGCCGCAGCGGCGTCGACCCCGGCTGTCGCCGCGAGCGTCGTCTGCACGGCGGCGTCGGCTGAAGCCGTGGCGGCGATCGCCCTTTGCACGGCAGCGTCGAACGAGGCGGTCCTGGTGACGGTGCTGGCGGCGGCGAGCCGCAAGACGGCCAGCGTCTGGTCGCCGGCGTAGGCTTGCGAGGTGGTCTCCGACTTGTACTGCCAGCGCCAGGTGGTCGCGCTGTTGGCCGGGGTGGTGATCGCGGCGAAGCCGACCGGATAGTAGCTCGCGTTGGCTGCCGGCTCCTGCGGAAACTCGAAGAACGTGCCCGCCGGGTTGTCGGTGATCGCCTGCAGCCAGCTGGTGCGCGAGGTCGAGGCGATCCGCTGGACGGCGGTGCCGATGATCAGGTGGGCCACCGCCTGCGGCGTGCCGGAGACGGTGAGCCCGTTCTGGTAGCTGGTCGACGTGGTGCCGACCGGCGTGCCGAAGTCCTGGCCCTGGAACACCTCGTCGAAGCCGTCGAGGCGCAACGCCAGGATGGCGCCGCGCAGACAGTAGGCGACCGTGGTGTTGTCCGGCGAGTTGTACTGCAGGTTGAAGGTCTGCGAGGCGTTCGGCAGGCTGATCTTCGGCGCCACGGCGAAGACGCGGTTCTCGAAGTCGTCGATGACATTGAGCGTGCGCCCGCCGTAACTGACGCTGGCGGTCGCGTGCACCAGCCGGGCGGCAACGTTGCCGGCGTTGACGTCCGAGGCGATGGCGGCTACGGCGAGCACCAGATAATCGCCGGTCGACGCCGGGGTGAAGGTCAGCGCCTGATAGGTGGAAAACGTGCTCGATGTCTGGCTGCCGAGGCCCGACGTGGCGGCGAACTGGTCGGCGACGGCGGCCTTGATCGCGATGATGCGGACGTTCTTGACCTTGACGGTCTGCCCCGAGGCGGAAGAATTGAAGACCGCATCGTAGCTGTGTGCGCCGGGGCTGGCGCCAAACGACACCTTGGCGATGCCGAACACCGACGCATAGTCCTGCGGCCCGCTGAACTCGTGCGCCCTGATTTCGTTGCGCCACAACAGCGCGTAGCCGGCCTCCACGTCGGCGAGGTCGACGATGACGCGATCGTCGTCGGTGGTCGAGTCGCAGGTCGCCTGCGCCGAGAAGAACAGGAAGTAGTCGCTGTTGGCGTCCGGCGTGAACGTCAGCGTGGTGACGGGA
>Ga0209573_1005616_pt1 | contig 11125 bp, 9 predicted proteins | sample TNRBio252014_DNA_FD_185870 | JGI IMG/M metagenome (GOLD analysis project Ga0209573, IMG submission 185870) | Wastewater treatment Type I Accumulibacter community from EBPR Bioreactor in Madison, WI, USA - TNR Reactor_6/25/2014_ DNA (SPAdes)... | ecosystem: Engineered > Bioreactor > EBPR >...
GACCTCGAAGGAGAATCCGACCTTCTCCCGCGTCATCGCAAACCGCCTCTGGAAGCGGGTCTTTGGTCACGGGGTCTTCGAACCGGTCGATGAACTCACCGATGTCACCCCGATCTCGAATCCCGAGCTGCTCGCTTACCTCGAAGAGTTGGTGAAGACCCTCGATTTCGACATGCGCCGTTATCAGGAGGTGCTCTACAACACCAAGACCTACCAACGCGGAGCCAATTCCCAGGAGATGGTCTTGGGTGAGCATTATTACTTCCAGGGCCCGCTCCTGCGCCGCATGAGCGCCGAACAGATCTGGGATTCCATCGTCGCCCTCGCCCTTCCCGAGGCCGACGGTTACCGTCCGCGCATCGCCGATCAGGTCGCCTCGGTCGAAAAGGTGCGCCGCATCTACGGTGCCCTTGAGAACCGGAGCGAAGAGGAGTACATCTCGATGGTCAAGGAAGTGGGGGAGGTCTTCGAGGCCGTTCGTCCCCGCGAGGAAAAACTCCGCGCCGAGTCCGCCAAGGCCCTCGAGTCGGGAGACAAGGAGCGTTTCCAAAAGCTGCGCAATGATCTCAACGCGATCCGAGGCGAAACCCGCAAAGCGGTCGAGCGCGTCGCCTACAAGAGCGTCGGCGAAAAAGTGGATGGCCGCGACCTCCTCGCCGCGATGGGCATGTCCGAGATGGCGATGGGTGCCAACGGAACGATGATGGAGCCGGAAGGCGAGGGCGAACGCGTCGTCCTGACGAAACTCCCCAAACCCGAGATGCCTGCGCCGCCCGCGGAGCTTGAGAAAAACGCGAAGAAGGATTGGATCAACCGCCAGCGCAACGATTACAAGACCTACACATCCCTCGTCAGCCAGATGGCGCGGGCGTCCGAGCTCGAATCTCCCGCGCGCCGCGGCCATTTCCTCCGTGAATTCGGCCAGTCCGACCGCGAGGTGATCGAAAACGCGGCCAACGCCGCCTCGGTGCCCCAGGCCCTGAATCTCCTCAACGGCCCGATGGTCGATGCCCTCACGAACCAGTTCGCCGTCTTCGGACGTCGGCTTCACGACGCGGGAGACGCCGATGAAAAGATCCGCATGATCTTTCAGGGCATGCTCACCCGCGAGCCCAATGCCCGCGAATTGGAACTGGCCCGCGCCGAGATCACCGCCAAAGGCGATGCGGGATACTCCGCGCTCGTCTGGACCCTTCTGAACACGCAGCAATTCATCTTCGTCCAGTAATCTTTCCGTTCCAACCCACACCGCCACTGTCTCCCAGCTCAACGACGTCATGAAAACCGCCTTCACATCCGATGAATGGAGCCGCCGCCGCTTCCTCGAGGGAACCGCCAAGACCTTCCTCGGGGTCGGTGCCCTCGGTCTCACCACCCGGGGCCGTGCCGCCCTCGGTCCCGATCTTGGCATCGCAGAGCGGGCTGGTGCCGCCAAGCACGTCATCTACCTCTACATGAACGGGGGCATGACGCACCTCGATACCTTCGACACGAAGCCGGGTCACGAAAACCAGGGCGAGACGAAGACGATCGATACCGCCGTCGATGACATCAAGATTTCGGCGCTGCTCCCGCGGCTCGCCTCCCAGACCGACAAGCTCGCGATCGTGCGATCGCTCACGTCGACGGCCGGTGCCCACGATCAGGGCAATTACCTGATGCACACCAGCTACGAACAGCGCGCCACGATCCGCCACCCCGGAATCGGTGCCTGGGCGCTCAAGTTCAAGGGCCGTCTCAATCCGAACCTGCCCGGATCCGTCTACATTGGTTCCGACAGCCGCATCAACGGCGGGGGCGGTTTCTTCGAGCCCGAATACGAGCCTCTCGCGATCAACGACCCGCTCGGAGGACTCAAGAATTCGAAACTCCGCAGCGTGAAGCAGGAGGAATTCGACCAGCGGCTCAGTCTCGCCCGCGAGTTCGACGCCGAGTTCCACCAGCGCTACAACGTGAAGCAGGTGCGCGCCTACACCCAGATGTATGACGACGCCGTCCGCATCATGCAGAGCCGAGATCTCCAGGCCTTCGACCTCAGCGGCGAAGAAAAGATGACCCGCGAGCGCTATGGTGACAATCCCTTTGGTCAGGGCTGTCTTCTCGCCCGTCGCCTCATCGAACACGATGTGCGTGCGGTCGAGGTCGGCTACGGCGGGTGGGACATGCACAACAACGTTTTCGTCGCCGCTCCCGAGCGTTGCGATGTGCTCGACCAAGGCATGTCGGCGCTGATCGACGATCTCGAGCGTCGCGGGAAGCTCGAGGATACCCTCATCGTGCTCACCACTGAATTCGGCCGGACCCCGCGGATCAACCAGAACGCGGGGCGCGACCATTACCCGAAAGCCTTCAGCTCCGTCCTCGCTGGAGGCGGCATCAAGGGCGGGATTGTCTACGGCAAGACCGACGAAGGCGGCGAGAACGTGGTCGAGAATGCGGTGAAGATCCAGGATTTCAACGCCACGGTCGCTTACGCGCTCGGTCTGCCTCTCGATCAGGTGCTCTACAGCCCGAGCAAGCGTCCCTTCACCGTTGCCCACAAGGGCGAGCCGGTGTTGGATCTGTTTGCCTGATCGGCGGGATCAGCAACCCACCATTCCCTCGACACCCTGTCAGGTCTCTCATTCGAGAGGGGCTGACGGGGTGTTTTGTTTGGTGGCGAAGCAAGGCGGAGAGGGGATTGAATCGCAAAAATAAAATTTTATTAAAATTGTTATTTTGCTTGCCTGACATTTCGGATGCCTTAAATTAATGCGCTGTTAACCACCCGTGATTTGCGATGCGTGCGACTTCTGTGATCCTCGTTTTTGTCTTGGGAGGATTTTTCCCGATGGGGGAGGCCTCTGCCAATGGTTCCGCTTCGGCGACAGGACTGCTCAGCGTCTACGCCGATCTCTATCAAGGTCGCCCGACTGCGAGCGGAGCGCTCTACGAACGCGCAGCACTGACGGCGGCCCATGCGACGCTGCCCTTTGGTACGATGGTGCGGGTGGCGAACTTCGAATCGGGCCGGATGGTGGATCTAAGGATCAACGACAGAAAGCGTGAAGATGGCCGACTCATCACCATTTCCCGCGCCGCCGCCGACGCGATCGGACTCGACCCGAACCGCACCGCGCCCGGTTCGCTGCTGGTAATCCAGGGTGCGGCACCCGTTTCCACAACGATGACCGCTCCGGCACCGGTCGCGCCCGCCGCTGCTCCAGCATCGGGCGCCGAACCCCGGAAATTCCGTCCGCTCGCCGGACTCTTCGGCAAAGAATCTGCCCCGGCTGCCGCGGCACCGGGACAGGCGCTCCAGTATGGCATTCCGGGGGATCGTTTCGCTCCACCGACGGTGCCGTCGGGGAGAAGCTTGATCGCGCAGAAGTCCACCATTCCGGCTGCCTCGTATCCGAATCCGATTCCGATGCCTTCGGGGGCGGCTCCAATGCCGAATCGCGGCGAATTGCTGGCAATGAACGCCCGCTCAGCTCTCCCGCAGTCTGCACCCGCCCCGATGATGGCGCCGCCGGCTCCGGCCGTCGCCTTGCCTCCGGCCTCGCCGAGCACGCCGTACCGGGTCCAGTTCGGGGCATTTCGCCGGATCTCGAGCGCGGAGGAGCTTTCCACGATGCTTGATGGAGCAGGAATCCCCACATCGATTTTTGCCGCGCCGGGGTCGGGACTCAATGTCGTCGTCACGGATGGCGGCTTCCGCACGTCCGAGGAGGCGCAGGGCTGGATCGACTTTGAAGGTACCCGCCGGGGCTGGACGGATCGCCCGGTCGTGATTCGCTGATCGGCGAAGCAGGACGCTGCGGGGCAATGGGGGATTTCGGCGGGAAAATCGCCGAAAGAATTTTTGAATATCCGCCGGGATCGGGTGTCGTAACGGTGCGTTAAATCGCCTCTTTGATTCAAAATCCATGATTGTATTGGCCCAACAACTCGCTCCCTCCGTTCCCACCTTCGATCCCGTTTACCTCATCATCACCGGCGGCGCGATGCTCGTCAGTTGGCTCGTCGGTGCAATGCTGCAACGTCGCTTCCGCGAGTATTCGCAGATGCCGGTCCGCATGACCGGCGCCCAGGTCGCGCAGAAGATGCTGCACGATAGCGGCATCCACGACGTGCGGATCATCTCGACGCCAGGTCAGCTCACCGATCACTACAACCCCTTGGACAAGACGGTGAATCTCAGCGAGCCCGTCTATCACGCCAACAGCGTCGCCGCCGCCGCGGTGGCCGCACACGAGTGCGGACACGCCATCCAGCATGCCCGCGCTTACGCTCCGCTGAAAATGCGTTCGGCCCTGGTGCCGGTCGTCAGCTTCACGAGCCACTGGGTCCAGTATGTCCTGATCTTTGGTCTGATTCTCGCTTCTTCGGGAACGGGAAATGTCACGGTGCTCTTCATCGGTGTCGCCCTTTTCGCCATGACGACGCTCTTCTCGGTCATCACCCTGCCGGTGGAGTTCGACGCGAGCAACCGGGCTCTCGCTTGGCTGGATTCGTCGCGCACGCTCGCCAATGTCGAGCACGAGAAGGCGAAAAACGCCCTTTTCTGGGCAGCCATGACCTACACGGTGGCGGCGATCGCCTCGATCGGGCAGTTGCTCTACTATGTCTTCCGCCTCATGGAGGCCCGTCGCTGATCCGGGCTCGGTTTTCCTCAAAAGAGAGGGCGGGAATCGGACCGGTTGCAAATCCGGCGGCGCTTTGCTAGGCTCCGGCTCCGTTTTTCCTGCAATCTCAAACTCCCTCTCTTCATGAATCGAAAACTGCGCATGGGCATGGTCGGTGGCGGCCGTGGAGCCTTCATCGGAAACGTGCACCGCATGGCCGCGAACCTCGACGGCAAGATCGAGCTGGTGGCAGGCTGTTTCTCCTCCGATCCGGAAAAGTCGCGTCTCTCGGGGGAGGACTTCTTCCTTTCACCCGACCGCGTCTACGCGAGTTATCAGGAGATGGCGGAGAAGGAGGCGCAGCGTGAGGACAAGATCGACTTCGTCTCCATCGTCGTGCAAAATCACCTCCACTTCCCGGTGGCGAAGGCCTTTCTTGAGGCGGGATTCAACGTCATCTGCGACAAACCGCTCACCCATGACTACGAGCAGGCTCTCGAGCTGCGCGAGATCGTCCGGAAAAGTGGTAGGGTCTTCGCCCTCACCCACAACTACACGGGTTACCCAATGGTGAAAGAGGCGCGCCGCATGGTGCGCGACGGCGAACTCGGCCGCATTCTCAAGATCGTGGCGGAGTATCCCCAGGGATATGCCGTGGGCGATGTCGAGGGCGATGGCCAGGGCAAGATCAACAACTGGCGCTCCGACCCGAAGATCGCCGGGATTTCGAACTGCATGGGCGATATCGGCACCCACGCGCACAACCTCATCCGCTACATCACCGGACTGGAGATCGAGGAAATTTGCTCGGAACTGACCGCGTTCATTCCCGGTCGCGTCCTCGATGATGACGGGAACAACCTCGTCCGTTTCACCGGCGGGGCCAAAGGCATCATCCATGCCTCTCAGATCTCGAACGGCGACGAAAACGCGCTGAACATCCGCGTCTACGGCACCAAGGCATCGCTCGAATGGCATCAGGAGGACCCGAACGAGCTGATCGTGAAATACGCGAACGCTCCGCGGAAGATCTACCGCCGCGGCAACGATTACATCAGCGAAGCGGCTTCGGGACACGGGTACACCCGCACCCCCTTCGCCCACCCCGAAGGGTTCATTGAGGCCTTCGCCAACATCTATCTCGCGGCGGCCCGGGCCATCGCCGACCAGATCGACGGCAATCCGGCTCCCGCCGAGGGCTACGACTTCCCCACGGTGGACGATGGTGTCGCCGGGGTGGCCTTCATCAAGGCAACGGTGGAGAGTTCGGCCTCCTCGCAGAAGTGGCTGAAATTCCCCGCCGTGTGAGACCAAGCCATGGCCCAGGCGCCGTCTACTTACGAGGTCCGGGACGGTGATGGTCCGCTCTGGGCCTCGGAGCCGTTCCGCGTCTTCTTTCCACTTGGCATCGTCGCGGCCGTTTTCGGACTGGCGCTCTGGCCGCTGCATTATGCGGGCTGGTGGCCGCTCTATCCGGCGATCCAACATCCCCGCATCCTCATTTTCGGGTTCGGGGCGGCCTTTGTCTTTGGTTTTCTCGGGACGGCCTGGCCAAGGTTCCTCGGATCCGCGGCGCTCGGGCGTTCGGAGGTGACGGCGACGGCGCTCACCTGGCTCCTCGCTCAAATCTTGTATGCGCGGGGGGCAATCAGCGGCGGGGATCTTGCGATGGCGCTGGCGGCGACAGGATTTCTTCTCATTCTCGGGCGACGTCTCTTCGCCGAGGGCCGCGAATTTCCGCCTCCGGGATTCGCACTCGCTTTTCTCGCGGTGGCAATGGGGGCCGCAGTCCTTTTGGCCTGGTCGATGGGGTGGGGGAGCCAATCGGTGCCATGGAGCCATTTTCTCCGCCTCGTCGCGTATCAAGGTTTCTTGCTTCTACCGGTGCTGGGGGTGGGATCCTACCTCTTTGCTCGATTTTTCGTAGTGCCAGGTCGGCCTGGAGCAGGGCGTCCGATGGGAAAATCGGAAAGTCGATCCCGGCGGACCGTGATACTTTTCACGACGGTCCTGGCGATCCTCGTCTCCTTCGCCGTGGAGGCGTGGGGATCGGTGCGTTTGGGAAATGGACTGCGGCTCGCCGCCTATGTCGCTTGGGCGGGACTCGCCCTGCCCGGGATCTGGCGGGTGAGGGCGCCCGGCACCCGGTCGTGGGCGCTTCGCTCCGGCTTGATTCTGATCGGGGCGGCTTTCGCCTGCCGCTTCCTCTGGCCGACGCCGATGTTTGCCTTCGAACACCTTCTCTTTCTCGGGGGGGTCACCCTCGTGATCCTGCTGACGGCGGATCGCGTCATTCTCGGCCATTGTGACGACCCGGCCCGTTTCCCCCAACGGAGCAAGGTCTGGCGATGGATGACATGGCTGTTGTTTCTGACGGCGGCGACCCGGGCGACGTCGGATCTGGTACCCTCGACCCGGGTATCGCATCACATCTACGCCGCCCTGATGCTGATCGTGGTGCTGGCAATTTGGGCGATACTTCACGTCAGGCGATTGAGGCACCGTCCGGACGTGACCGGGTGAGGTCCACGGATCGCCGGGATGACCGTTCGAAACGCCTTATTGCGGGCGGGAATTGCCGGAGTGCGTACGTTGCCCCGCTCATTCCCAATTGAAACTTTTCAAGGTGCTGCCACATTAAGCTCCCTTCACCCCCCCCCTGACAAATGCCCAAGCGCTCCGCCTTTTCGCGTAGGGAACTGCTCGCCATGACCGGTGCCTTCGCCGGATCGGCTTCGGTTCCTTTGATTTCACGCTCGCAAGACTCCGAGGAGGAGGAGAATGTGATGAGCACCGAAACGGACGGTGACGGGGAGAAGACGGGCGTCCTTTACAAGGCGGCCGAGGGGCCCTGGGGTTCCCTGAATTACTTTTATTTCTATCTTGAGGCTCCGATGCACCTCATCGAGGTCTTTCCTCTGAGAAACCCGCGGACTCGCTGGGCTGTGCCGCTGGCGTTCGAAAGCGAATTCCGTGCCGTTCTGGAAGGTGCCCCGATGTCGGCGGAGCAGAAAGCGACTCTTTTCCACCCGAACAATCTCGGCGTCGGCGATGGCATCTATGCCATCTTTCCTCCCAAGGACGTGCTTGAGACGATTTCGCAGGAAGCTCGTGGGCTCATCTACAATTATCTGGCCCGGTTCGACGAGAACCCCGATCTCAAGAATCCCGTCCGCATCCGTTCCGGCTCCGTCGACGAGTGGGCGAGCGGGACGTCGATTCGTCCGGAACTCGTGGCCCAGATGAGGTCGATGACGTACTATCGAGGCGATCTGATGTTGTTCGGCGACTTTCCCCACCTGATCTCGCAGGCCAAGTCGGAACAGGAGGCCAGAATCCTGCAGCGGCATTCCTCGCGTGTGCGGTCCATGGTCGTTCGTCTCGATGTGAAAAACAGTCCTCCGGTCGATCAGATTATGCCCTATTGGACGACGGGCCTCGGTTTGCGCCGGAAGGAAATCGAACCGCTCATTCAAGCGTCGATGGACACTCCTGGAGTCACCGGGTTAGATCTCGTCCATTTGTTGCCGCCGCTGCCGCGAAAGGTTCTCTACACCTATCCGGATGTGAGTATGGCGGTCGAAGGGGTCTTGCCGGACTGTCACTGGACGGCGCTGAACTTCTTCAATTACAATCCGGAGCCAATTTATCTCGACGAGTTCTTCGCGGCATCCCGGCTGATGAGCAGTTTCGAGCAAATCCAGCCGCCCTATCGTTTTGGTGATGCCCTCGTCTTCGTGACGGAGGAAATGAATGCCCATCATTCCTGCATCTACATCGCCGCGGACATTGTTTACACGAAAAACGGCCGCAGTCTATACGCTCCCTGGACGATCCTCCATCTCAAAGACGTCGAGAGCACCTACCCGGACTTCGAGGGCAAGCCCCTGCGGATCCAAGGTTTCCGAAGATTGCCCGAGGCGGTTTGACGCGGCGACCGGCGCAGGAAAGAGTTGAGGGCATGGAAAAAGTGTTCCATCCTTGTCGGGTGAAGACGCTATCCTTGGCATCTTTTTTCCTGGTCGCCATCGTTCTCCCGGCATTTTCCGCCGATCCGAAGGTGGATCACGGCAATCCCGAAACCGTGGCGCGGGTATTTTATTCGGAGTTGCGCAGACTGGGCGTCTCGGGGCTGCCGGGTGAAGAGGATTGGGCTCACCTGAAGCCTTTCTGTTCCGAAACGCTCGGCGCGGCGTTGGATCTTGCGGTCAAGGAGCAGATCGAATTCATGCGGAAGAACCCCGACGAAAAGCCGCCTTGGATCGAAGGGGATCTTTTCAGCAGTCTTTTCGAGGGCCCGAAGCAGTTCGTGGTGGGAGGCGCCGTCATCAAAGGCGAGACCGCGGAAGTTCCGGTGGAATGTACCCATACCGAAGGTGGCGAGACCGTGAAGTGGAGCGATACCCTCCTCCTCGTCAAAGAGGGCGGAAAGTGGCTCATTGACGATGTCAGCTACGGCGGGACCTGGGATTTCGCCAACTCGGGCACTCTCAAGGAGGCTCTCGATCCCGAAGAGGACGAGTGATATCGGCGGGAACCGCCGGGTGGGGGACCTTCGGGGAGAACCGAAAAACGGCCGCAGGGATTCCTCCCGGCGGCCGTTGCGAAAATCGCGAAGTGCGGACGGTTCTCAGACGGCGTCGCGCACGTCGATCATGGTCTTGAGGATCGTGTTCCAGGTCGAGGGGGTCTCGAGGACGGCATTGGGGAACATGCAGCCATCCCAGCAGATGTGCGAGATTCCGCGCGCCGCGGAATCTTTCAGCCAGTATTGGGAACAACGCACGATGTCGAGCTTGCCATTCGGGTCGTCGGCCTGGCAGTGTTTGCCGGTCTTGTCGTGACTTCCGGCTCCGTGCACCGTGCCGTCGTTCTGGGCGACATGGAAATCGATCGTCCAGGGACGAAGCTTGTCGGTCATCTCCTCGTAGGCGGCATAAAACTCCTCGGTGGTGTAGCCGTCCTTGAGGAGGGCGTATTCGGGCGCGTTGTAGCCGAGCAGGTAAAGGTAGGTGTGGGCGAGGTCGGCCTGAAAGCCGAGGGTTTCAGGCATGCCCACTGCCTCGAGGAGATCGAGCATGTCTTTCCAGCTGTGCATCCCGGCCCAGCAGATTTCCCCTTCGGCGGCAAGGCGCTCGCCGTGGTCGGCGGCGATCTTGGCGGCTTCGCGGAAGGTGGCGGCGATGCGGGCGGTATTCGCGCCCGGATTTTCACGCCACTGGTTGACGCCGAATTCGGCCGAGTCGATGCGGATGACGCCGCGTTTCCGCACGCCGTGTTGGTTGAAGATGCCGGCGATGCGGCAGCCCACCTTGACCGCTTCGAGGAACTTGGCTTGCGCAGCGTCGTCTCCCATGGCGGAATCACCCACCGTGCCGGGCCAGACCGGGGCGACGAGGGAGCCGACTTCGAATCCCTTCGAGGCGATCATGTCGGCGATCCCGCGGAGTTCGTCATCCGTGGCGGCGGGGTCGGTGTGGGGGAGGAACAGGAAGTAGTCGATGCCGTCGAATTTCTGTCCGTTCACCTCGGCTGCGGCGGTCAGGTCGAGCATGCGCTCGAGCGAGATGGGCGGTTCCTGCCCGTCACCGTCGCCTTTACCGACGAGACCGGGCCACATGGCATTGTGCAGTTTGAGAGAGGACATGAGAATGGGATGATGGGTTGGTTTTGAAAATGGGATCGCTAGGATACATGAAGCCGCTTTTCCGGCAAGAAGGAAGGGGCTACTTTCACGCGATACGCCTTGACGCGATCCGGGACTGCGGGGACTTTTGCCCATGCTCCGGGCTTCGCATCCGATCTTTCTTGGTATGGCGGTCATCTTTGTCACGTTGGCGACGACGGTGCCGGGTCGTGCCGAGGAAGCCCCCCCGCGCCCCCGCATCCTCGACGAGCGCCCCTGCGGTCCTGATGCGGTTTGCGGTCCGCTCCGCTACCTGCTTTTCCAAGGATGTGCCGGAGCTGATTTTCGCGATGCGTGCCGGCGTCACGATGCCTGTTACGACACGATCGGTTCCGATCGACAGGCCTGTGACCGGAAGTTCCTGGAAGAAATGCTCGAGGAATGTCCCAAGTCGAAACATCCGTTTCGCGCGCGATATCGCGCCCATTTCGCTTTCTTTGGCGTGAAAATCGCCGGAAAGGGGGCCTGGAAGTCAGCCCAGGAGCTCGCCCGGAAACTGGCGGGACTCGGATCGGACCGGTCTTGATCTGACTTCAAAAACCCCGGTCGGCCGTCATTTCCCGCCGCTGGCGAGGAGAGCACTGAGGTGATCGACGAGCGTGGCAAGACGATCGACGACATCGTCCATCTCAAGGAGACGTTGACGTTCCGACGGGTCGGTGACAAAGCTCTGCGCGACGACATCGGCGATGGCGCAGGGATCCTTCACGCAATGCAGGTGGCTGCGCAGTTGTTCCGAGATCGGTTGGCCTTTACCGCAGAGGCGGGTGCTGAGATCGACGAGATCTAGGGCGGCGCTGGCGGCGGTGGACACATCGCTGATTTGGCAGGG
>Ga0209573_1005617_pt1 | contig 11125 bp, 8 predicted proteins | sample TNRBio252014_DNA_FD_185870 | JGI IMG/M metagenome (GOLD analysis project Ga0209573, IMG submission 185870) | Wastewater treatment Type I Accumulibacter community from EBPR Bioreactor in Madison, WI, USA - TNR Reactor_6/25/2014_ DNA (SPAdes)... | ecosystem: Engineered > Bioreactor > EBPR >...
ATGTCGGCGGCTGAATTCGCGGCTTGCGCCGCTCCTACGTTCCGCCGGCCGGCGACGTCATTCCCGCGGCTGCTTTCGCTCTTGCAGCAGCGCGGAGGTCCGGCGGTTGATGTAGGAGCGGCGCAAGCCGCGAACGTGGCGGTTCGGCAATCGGCGCGTCGCAATCACCACCACCGCATTCGCACCTGGCGGCGCTCCTGCAATCTGCCGGGCCGCGCCCCCAACCCCCCGTTCAACGCCCCAGCAGCGCCTCGGCCGGCATGCCGACGCGCACGTTGCCCCAGTGGCGCCCCGCCACCACGATCGGCATGGCGAGATCGCACAGCACCTCACCGGTGTCGCGCAGGTAGGTCTGCAGCAGCATCGGCTCGGTGTTGCGTGCGGCACGCAGCTCGGCAGGGTTCTCGAACTTGCGGCAGGTGCGGTTGCCGACCAGATCCTTGGCCGGATCTCCGGTCAGCGGCCGCGAGTAACGGGTGTTGTGCGCCGACAGGTAACCGTCGGCGTTGACCGCCACCGCGAACACCGCACCGCGGGCGCGCTCCAGGCTCTCGTCAAGCAGATGCTGGCAGCGGCGGGTGAATTCGTCGCCCCAGGCCACGCGGAACTTGGGGGGGTTGCTGCCCGGCACCGGCCGGTAGTTGCGATCGAAGACGTCCAGCCGCGCCGCCATCTGCTCGAGCTCGGCCTGCACCCGATCGCGAAAGCCCCGTGTCTCGTTCACCAGCAGGTCGAACACGCCCGTGCCGATCTTGAAGCGCGCCACCAGCTCCTGCACGGCCTCGGTGGACTTGGTGAGGGCGAGGGTGCGCTGCTCGCAGTTCACCATGCGACCGGCCACCTCCGCGGAGAGGCGGTGGATATCGGTCACGTTGGCATGCACATGGGCGTTGGTCTCGGTCAGCGAGGCCATGCCGGCGGCGATCTGCGAGAGCTGCCCGCCAGTGCGCTCGAACTCGCCCACCATGTGTTCGAACTGCTTGGCCGAGCGCGTCACCACGTCGCGTGTCTGCTCGACGTCCTCGTTGATCACGTCGTTCTCCGCGCGAGTGTCGCCCACCAGCTCGAGCATGCCGTTGATGTTGCCGACGATCTCCTGGGTGGCCTGATTCACCCGCTCGGCGAGCTTGCGTACCTCGTCCGCGACCACCGCGAACCCGCGCCCGGCCTCGCCGGCGCGCGCAGCCTCGATCGCCGCGTTGAGCGCGAGCAGGTTGGTCTGGTCGGCGATCTCGCGGATCAGCGCGGCGATCTGCTTGACGCTCTCCGAGCGCTGCGAGAGTTCGTCCACAGTGTGGTTGAAGCGTTGCAGCTTCTCGCTCACTGCGAGGATCTTCGCGGCGACGTGCTGCACCTCGCCGAGCGACTCGCGTGCGATGTCGAGATTGCGCAGCGTCGAGGCGTCGATCGCGCCCGCGCTCACCGACACTTCGCCGATCGCCTCGGTCGAGCGCGTGCTGGCCTCGAACACGGTGTCGGTCATCTCGCCCTGGCGCTGCGCATCGCGGGCGGAGTTCTCCACGCCCACCTTCACCTGGACCGCCTCGCGCGCAATGTTCACGCTCATCGAGCGCACCTTGCCGATGATCTCGCGCATCTTGGCGGCGAAGCGGTTGTAGCTTGCCGCGAGCTCGCGCAGCTCGTCGTGGGTGGTGAGCGGGAGATCGCGGGAGAAGTCGCCCTCGCCGCGCGCGATCTCGTCGAAGATCCCCGTGATGATGCGGATCGGTCGGACGATCAGGTGGCGTAGGTACAGGATCTGCCCGAACAGCATCACGAACGCAAGTGCCGAGAGCGCCAGCATCGCGTAGAGACCGACGTCGAAGACCGCAGCCACCGCTGCGACCGCCTCCGCCGGCACCGAACCGCCGGCCAGCGCCGTTTCCACGGCCTCGCGTCGGTCCTGCCAGATGATCAGGTAGCCAAGATTGACCACGGACAACAGCAGGAGGCTGAAGAGTTTCTTGGTCAGCGAGTTCCAGAAGGTCTTCTCGATACCTTCGTAGATTTCCCGGAAGTTGCTCATGGGGGTTCCGTTGGGACGGTGAATCGACAGTGCTGATATCGGTCCGCGGTACGGCGACTTTAGGATGGGGGTGGAAAGATCCTCTCCTCATGCTGCGGGCAGGCGCCGGAGCGGCGTCGCAGCGCGACTTGCAACGCGCCCGCGCAGGCACGGGATCGGGGACGCCGCTGCTACGGGAAACCCTATTCGCCGCCATGCGGGAAGGCTGAGCGCGGCCTTCGGCGCGTTGCGCAATTGCCCCGCCTTGCGGGCCCTGCCACAATTACGCCTTTCGCGCGCGGCAAGCTGCGGCGCATCCCCTTTCAGAGCTTCGACATCCAGATCATGGCCGACCAGACGCAGACCACGCCCCAGCCCCAGGACGAAAACCACCTCATCGCCGAGCGCCGCGAGAAACTCGCCGCCTGGCGCGCGAGCGGCCGTGCCTTCCCCAACGATTTCTCGCGCGAGAACACCGCCGGCAAGCTCGACGAGCTCTATGGCGAGAAGGACGCCGAGACCCTGGAGGCCACCCCGGTCGAGGTCAAGGTGGCCGGCCGCATCATGCTCAAGCGCATCATGGGCAAGGCGAGCTTCGTCACCATCCAGGACCTGTCGGGCCGCATCCAGCTCTACGTGCAGCGCGACGCCGTCGGCGACGAGGTCTATGCCGAATTCAAGACCTGGGACATCGGCGACATCGTCGGCTGCGTCGGCACCGTGTTCAAGACGCGTACCGGCGAGCTCTCCATCAAGGCCGCCGAGATCCGCCTGCTCACCAAGAGCCTGCGCCCGCTGCCCGACAAATTCCACGGCCTCACCGACGTCGAGCAGAAGTACCGCCAGCGCTATGTCGACCTGATCATGAACGAGCAGTCGCGCTTCACCTTCGTGGCCCGCAGCCGCATGGTGCAGTCGATCCGCAACTACATGACCGGGCACGGCTTCCTCGAGGTCGAGACGCCGATGATGCACCCGATCCCGGGCGGCGCCGCCGCAAAGCCCTTCACGACGCACCACAACGCGCTCGACATGGAGCTCTTCCTGCGCATCGCACCAGAGCTGTATCTGAAGCGACTGGTGGTGGGCGGCCTGGAAAAGGTCTTCGAGGTCAACCGCAACTTCCGCAACGAAGGCCTCAGCCCGCGCCACAACCCCGAGTTCACCATGATGGAGTTCTACGAGGCGTACGCGAACTACCGCACGCTGATGGACTTCACCGAGGGCCTGATCCGCCACGCTGCGCGCGAGGCGCTGGGCACCGAATCCTTCGTCTACCAGGGCCGCGAGCTCGACCTGTCCAAGCCCTTCCACCGTCTCACGATCGTTCAGGCGATCCGCAAGTATCACCCGGGTTTCACCGAGGAGCAGCTTGCCGACGCCGCCTGGCTGAAGGAAAAGATCGTCGCCTTCGGCGAGAAGGTGAAGCCAGGCGGCCTGGGCAGCCTGCAACTGCAGCTCTTCGAGGCCTGCGCCGAGGCCGAGCTGTGGGAGCCGACCTTCATCATCGACTACCCGGTCGAAGTCTCGCCGCTGGCGCGCGCCTCCGACACCGATCCCGAGATCACCGAGCGTTTCGAGCTCTTCATCGTCGGCCGCGAGATCGCCAACGGCTTCTCCGAGCTCAACGACGCCGAGGACCAGGCCGCGCGCTTCCGCGCCCAGGTCGAGGCCAAGGAGGCCGGCGACGAAGAGGCCATGTATTACGACGCCGACTACATCCGCGCGCTCGAGTACGGCCTGCCCCCGACCGGCGGCTGCGGAATCGGCATCGACCGCCTGGTGATGCTGCTGACCGATGCACCGGCAATCCGCGACGTGATCCTGTTCCCGCAGATGCGCCCCGAGGCCGCCGCGGGCCTGGTCATCCCGGAACCCGAGCTCTGATCCCGGCGGCCGCCGCGCGGGGCGTCTCCACGCCTCGCGCCGGCGGCCTGTGCGCGCCCTCGCCATGCCGATCCTTCCCGCCCGCCTCGAGCACTCGCCCGAGGGCCTGCTGTACTCGGGCAGCTTCGGCGATTTCTACCACTCGCGCGACGACGCCCTCGGCCAGGCGCATGAGGTCTTCCTTGCCGGAAACGAGCTGCCGCAGCGCTGGCGGGGACGCGAGCGCTTCACCATCGTCGAGACCGGCTTCGGCGCCGGGCTGAACTTCCTCGCCACCTGGGCAGCGTGGCGCGAGGATGCGCGCCGCAGCGCCCGCCTGCACTTCGTCTCCTGCGAGCTGCACCCTTTCACTGGCGAGGATCTCGCCCTCATCCACGCCGCCTGGCCCGGCTTCGCCGCGCTGGCAACCGAGCTGCGCGCGCAGTGGCCGGTGCTGGCGCCCGGCCTGCACCGGCTGAACCTCGACGCAGGCCGCGTCACCCTGACGCTCTTTCTCGGCGATGCGGCCGAAGGCCTCGCACGCATCGACGCGCGCGCCGACGCGTTCTATCTCGACGGCTTCGCCCCGGCGAAGAATCCCGCGCTGTGGTCGGAGCGCGTCTTCCACCTGCTCGCCCGCCTCGCCGCCCCGGGCGCGACGCTCGCCACGTGGTCGGTCGCCGGCCCGGTGCGCGAAGGCCTGCGCCGCGCGGGCTTCGTCACCGAGAAGGCACCCGGCTTCGGCACCAAGTGGCAGATGCTGCGCGGTCGGCTGGCATGCGAACCCCGCCCGCTCTCGACACCGCAGGCGGACCCGGCTGGTCGCCACGCGCTCGTGATCGGTGCCGGCATCGCCGGCTGCACCATGGTCGAGCGCCTCACCGAGCGCGGCTGGACGGTCGAGCTGGTCGACCGTGCCCCCTCCCCGGCGAACGGCGCCTCGGGCAACCTCGCCGGCGTCCTGCGCCCGCTGCCGAGCCTGGACGACAACCGCATGAGCCGGCTCACCCGCGCCGGCAGCCTGTACGCGTGGCGGCGCATCCATCAGCTGCTGGCGCGCAGCCTCGCGCTGCGCGCCGACGACTGCGGCGTGCTCCACCTGGCACGCGACACCACGCAGGAGGCCAAGATGCGCGCAGCGGTCGAACGCCTCGCGCTGCCGCCCGATCACCTGCGCTTCGTCGGCGTCGACGAGGCGGCGGAGCTCGCCGGCTGCGCGGTCGCCAATGGCGGCTGGTGGTTCGCCGGCAGCGGCTGGGTGCAGCCGCCCAGCCTGTGCGCGGCCAGCCTCGAAGCGGCGGGGGCGCGCCTGCGCACGCACTTCGGCCAGACCGTGGCGCGGCTCGGGCACGACGGTAGCGCCTGGCACGCGCTCGGTCCTGACGACAGCACGATCGCGAGCGCGCCGGTGGTGATCCTCGCGCCCGGCACCGGCATCGCCGGCTTCGAGCAGGTGAGCCTGCCGGTGGTGAGCGCGCGCGGCCAGGTCTCCCATCTGCCCGCCAACGCGGGCAGCGCACCCAGGGTGGTGGTGTGCCGCGGCGGCTATGTGAGCCCGGCATTCGACGGCCTGCGCTGCGCCGGCGCCACCTTCGCGGTGGACGATTTCGACCCCGGCCTGCGCCCGCAGGACCACGTCGAGAACCTGCAGCGCCTGGAGGCCATGTTGCCCGGCTTCGGCGCGGGCTTGGGCGTGGGCTTCGACCCCACGCGGCTCGATGGCCGCGTGGGGTTCCGTCCCGCCTCGCCCGACCGCCTGCCGATGATCGGCGCCCTGCCCGATCCGGCGGCCCTTGCGGATGCCGGCTCGCCAGCCCGCAGTCTCGACGAAGTGCAACGCCGGCCCGGGCTGTACGCGCTATCGGGCTACGGCGCACGCGGCCTGGTGTGGTCTGCGCTGGCGGCCGAGCTCCTCGCCAGCAAGCTCGAAGGCGACCCCTCGCCACTCGAGCGCGACCTGGCCGAGGCGATCGATCCGGCGCGCTTCGCGCTGCGCCCGGCCACCAGGACTGCGGTGCGCGAATGAAATCGAGACGGCTCGAAGCCCTGCGTGCTGCGCTGGAGAAGGCCGAGTTCCGCCTTGCCGCCACTCAGGACCTCGCCCGTGTCGGCGACTGGGAGCTCGATCGCCACACCGGCCGCATGTACTGGTCGCGCGAACTCTTCCGCCTCTTCGAGCGTCCGGAGGCGCTCGGCGTGCCCGACCTCAACGAGGCGCTCGGTTACTTCAGCCTGGAGTCGACGAATCGCACCCGCGACCTGTTCTGGGAAGCGATCGACACCGGCCGGCGCTGCGCGCTGGAGCAGGAAGTCCTGCTGCCCTCTGGCGAGGTGCGGCGCCACTTCACGGTGATCGTCCCGGTCGCCGACGAGACCGGACGCGTGTTCCGCCTCTACGGCACGGTGCAGGACATCACCGAGCGCCGGCGCCTGGAAACCGAGCGCCTGGAGCATCTGGAACGCCTGGAGGAGCTCTCGCGCCATCTGGTCGAGATCGAGGAGCGCGAGCGCCGCGAACTCGCCAGCGCGCTCCACGACCGCGCCAGCCCCAACCTCGCGGCACTGCAGATCCTGTTCTCCAGTCTCGCCGAAGCCCTGCCCGAACCCGTCGGCCGCAAGCTCGCCCCGCTGCTCGAGGACGCCTCGGCCCTGCTCGCCGACACCACCGCCGGCATCCGCGAGATCTGCACCAACCTGCGCCCGGCCACGCTCGACTACTCCGGCCTGGTGCCCGCGTTGCGCGAGTACGTGGCGCAATTCCGCGCCCGCACCGGACTGGACGTCTGCATCGATGCCGATCCTGGCAACGCACCGCAGGTCCTCTCCCGAGCGACCCAGACCCTGTGCTTCCGCCTGGTGCAGGAGGCCCTGACCAACTGTGCCAAGCACGCACAGGCCGGCAGCGTGCGGATCGAGCTCGCTGCGAGCGCGGACGGCATCCTGCTGCAGATCGGCGACGACGGGGTCGGCTTCGATCTTTCCCGCCTCGGCGAGGCCGGAAGCACGCCGGGGCTTGGCCTGATCACGATGCGCGAGCGCGTCCAGCTCGCTGGCGGCGACTTCCGCCTCTACACCCAGCCGGGCGACGGCACGGTGATCGAGGTCCGCCTGCCCGCCGACCTCCACCCTGCCGACGACACCCGATGAGCACCCGATGAGCCTGCGAATCCTGCTTGCCGACGACCACCAGATGTTCCGCCATGCGCTGCGTGCGCTGCTCGCCCGCGACCCGGAGCTGGTCGTGGTCGCCGAGGCCGCGAGCGGCGAGGAGGTGCTCGCGATCGCCGACGCCCAGCCGGTCGACCTCGTCTGCATGGACATCGCGATGCCGGGCATGGATGGCATCGAGGCGACCCGCCGCCTCCTCGCCCGCCATCCGGCGCTGCGCGTGATCGGCCTGTCGGCCTTCGCCGACCGCCAGTTCGTGATCGACCTGCTCAACGCGGGCGCACGCGGCTACATCACCAAGGGCGAGGCCGGCGACGAGCTGTTGCGCGCGATCCGTACCGTGTGCGAGGGGCGCAGCTACCTCTGTCCGGAGGTCGCCGCCACGGTCGCCGACGCCCTGCGCGACAGCCCCGGCGTCTATGCCGCCGCGCCACGGCTCACCGCGCGCGAACGTCAGGTGCTGCAGCTCATCGCAGAGGGACTGACCTCGGTGCAGATCGGCGAGCGCCTCCACATTGCCGCCTCCACCGTCGAGGTGCACCGCCGCAACCTGATGCGCAAGCTCGACCTCCACAACGTCGCCGAACTCACGCGCTACGCGATCCACAGCGGCATCAGTCCGAGCGGCAATCCCGGCAGCACGTCCTGAGGCCATCCCGTCGCGCCGACTACCGGGAAACCGGTAGTTCAAACACTGCGAACGCTGTATATGCCCGGAAAGGGTAGCCACTTAAGATCGCGGGCTGAGAGATCCAACCGGCATCCTTTAGCGGAGACTTCGCAATGAACACCCATCCGGCCTTCCAGCAGTTCACCCACTCGACCCGAAATGGCTTCGAGCAATTCCAGGCCTATGCCCTGATTGCGCTCGACGCCTCGGAGAAGCTGTGCGCGCTCAACTTCGGCGCCGCACGCACGCTGTGCGAAGCCGCATCGGCCGCCCCGCTCGCGCAAGCCGGTGCCGATTTCGAGGAGAGCTTCGCGAAGCAGCGCGAGACCCAGGGCCAGACGCTCGAGCAACTTGGCAGCTACCTTCAACAGGTGAACGAGGTGGTGTCGGGCGCGCAGAGCGAGATGCTCGAACTCGGCAGCCGCCATTTCGAGGACTTCCAGGCTTCGATGCAGTCGATGATGGAAGAGGCCCGCAAGCTGGGCAGCGTCGAGGCCTTCCAGTCCGCTGTCGCCGAGCCACGCAGCCGCACGATGCGCAAGGCCGCCTGAGGCGCCTCCGCGCCCGGCTCGACCACCCCATTCGCGCCCTGTCGGTGCTCCTGCGGACACCGACGCGCATGCTCACCATCACCGCCGCATTCGCGGCTTGCGCCGCTCCTACAGAAACCGCCGCATATCCCGGCCCCATGTAGGAGCGGCGCGAGCCGCGAACGAGGCGCTCCGGCAATCGACGCGCATACCCACCCTCGCCGCCGCATTCGCGGCTTGCGCCGCTTCTACAGAAACCGCCGCGCATCCCGGCCCCATGTAGGAGCGGCGCGAGCCGCGAACGAGGCGCTCCGGCAATCGATGCGCATGCCGACCATCGCCGCCGCATTCGCGGCTTGCGCCGCTCCTACAGAAACCGCCGCGCATCCCGGCCCCATGTAGGAGCGGCGCGAGCCGCGAACGGGGCGCTCCGGCAATCGACGCGCGTTCCGACCATCACCGCCGCATTCGCGGCTTGCGCCGCTCCTACAGAAACCGCCGCGCATCCCGGCCCCATGTAGGAGCGGCGCGAGCCGCGAACGGCGCGCGTGCCCACCCTCGCCGCCGCACTCATGCCGGCAGGCTCGAATGCCGCATCGAGCTCATAGGCGGCGGTCGAGGCGGTCGAGCACACGCTCACGGCCGAGCACTTCAAGCACGGCGTCGATCGCCGGGGTCTGCGGCACACCGAGCACCGCCACCCGCAGCGGGATCGCCACCTGCGGCATCTTCAATCCGTGTTCGGCCATGGTGTCCTTGATCGCCTGCGACAACGCGGCCTTGTTCCATTCGAGCGTGGCGAGACGTGCGCGCAGACTGGCAAGCGCGGCCTTGGCGACCTCGGTCAGGTGCTGACCGACCACCTCCGGCGCCGGATGCACGTCGGCGACGAACAACTCCACCGCATCGGCCAACTCGTTGAGGTTGGCGACGCGATCCTTGTACAGCGCCACCACCGCCTCCAGGCTCACCCCGGTCTCGGGATTCACCTCGCGCCGTGCCAGACGGCTGGCGACCTCGGCGGCCAGGAACGCATCGTCGGCCTTCCTGATGTACTGCGCGTTGAGCCAGTTCAGCTTCTCGGTGTTGAACTGCGCGGCCGAAGGCGTGATGTGGTCGAGGTCGAACCACTCGACGAACTGCTCGCGGCTGAAGACCTCGTCGTCGCCGTGGCTCCAGCCCAGGCGCGCCAGGTAGTTGAGGACGGCCTCGGGCAGATAGCCGTCGTCGTCGTACTGCATCACGCTCACCGCGCCGTGGCGCTTGGAGAGCTTGGTGCCGTCGTCGCCGAGAATCATCGACAGGTGGGCGTAGAGCGGCACCTCGGCGCCGAGCGCGCGCAGCACGTTGATCTGGCGCGGGGTGTTGTTCACATGGTCGTCGCCGCGGATAACGTGGGTGATGCCCATGTCCCAGTCGTCCACCACCACGCAGAAGTTGTAGGTCGGCGTGCCGTCGGCGCGCGCGATGATGAAGTCGTCCATCTCGGTGTTGGCGATCTCGATGCGACCCTTGACCAGGTCGTCCCAGGCCACCACGCCGTCTGCCGGGTTGCAGAAGCGCACCACCGGCTGCACGCCCGCGGGCGGCGGCGGCAGGGTCTTGCCCGCCTCGGGGCGCCAGCGCCCGTCGTAGCGCGGCTTCTCGCCGCGCTCGCGCTGCGCCTCGCGGATCTGGTCGAGCTCTTCGGACGACATGTAGCAGTGGTAGGCGGTGCCGGCGGCCAGCATCTGACCGATGACCTCCTTGTACCGGTCCATGCGCTGCATCTGGTAGAACGGGCCCTCGTCGTGCTCCAGGCCCAGCCAGTGCATGCCGTCGAGGATGGCCTGCACCGCCGCGGGCGTGGAGCGCGCGACGTCGGTGTCCTCGATGCGCAGGATGAAGCTGCCGCCGTGGCGACGGGCGAAGGCCCACGAGAACAGCGCGGTGCGCGCGCCGCCGATGTGGAGGTAGCCGGTCGGGCTGGGGGCGAAGCGGGTGCGGATGGGGCGGGAAGCGGAGATCTGGGACATGGCAGAGTCGATGCAAACTTGAGCGAAGCGCGGATTCTAAGCCATTGCCAGAAACATCGGCGGCCGTGAGCATAGGAAAGCGCGGCGAAGACGGCCGTTCGCCCAAGACAATCTGGCGTTCAAAGTCCTTGAACGAAATGGGACCTCGGCAACATCCAGCGTCCCGGCTGGCCAGGAAGCTCGACGAATCCGAAGTGCTTGTAGAAAGCAGCCGCAGCGGGCGATTTGGCGTCGACAATGATGGCCGCCACCGCGAGCGTCTGGCTGGCCGCTGCCACCCGCTTGCACGCATCGACCAGCAAGATCGAACCCAGGCCCTGCCCTTGCGCCCGTTCGCTCACGGCTAGCCGACCGAGCAAGGCGGCAGGAACGGGGTAACGCGGCAGCTTCTTGCGCAAGGACTCGGGTAGCTTTTCGGCGGCAACGCTGGCGGCGCTCAGTGTGTAGAAGCCTGCGACCTCGCTGGCGAGATCCCCCGGCGTCGCCACGAACACCCGCGCCACACCGCGCTTGACGTCCTGCCTGGCATAACGGTGCAAGTACTCATCCAGCGCCGCCTCCCCACATCGAAAATCGGCGGTCGCCGTCTCGTTGTCGAGCGCGCGAATGCCGTACTCCACTCAGCGCACCTGCTTGGCGTGACGGGCGAATGCCCTCTGCAGAGCCGGGGCGGGTTTTGCCGGGGTATCCAGTGCATCGAGAAATGCGGAGAAATCCTGCTGCGACAGTGTGATGGCCTCGTGCAGCTGAACCAGAGTCTGCGCTTGCTCGACCGCGTTTCGCAGCACGAACTCCGACACGCTCATGTGCGCGTAGGCCGCAGCCTTGTCGAGCAGACGCCGAACTTCCTGGTCACAACGGATGTGCAGGC
>Ga0209573_1005618_pt1 | contig 11125 bp, 9 predicted proteins | sample TNRBio252014_DNA_FD_185870 | JGI IMG/M metagenome (GOLD analysis project Ga0209573, IMG submission 185870) | Wastewater treatment Type I Accumulibacter community from EBPR Bioreactor in Madison, WI, USA - TNR Reactor_6/25/2014_ DNA (SPAdes)... | ecosystem: Engineered > Bioreactor > EBPR >...
TGGTCAGCACCGCCGAGCGCGCGAGTTCCGTGGCGATGGTTCCCGGCGCCACCGCGTTGACGCGCACGCCGCGCTCGGCGAGGGCGAGCGCCATCACGCGCGTGAGCTGGTTGATGCCGCCCTTGCTGACGTTGTAGCTGGCAATGGTCGGGATCGTCAGCGTCCCGTTGACCGAGCTCATGTTGACGATGGCACCGCCGCCATCGCGCACCATGGCGCGCGCGACCGCCTGGCCGACCAGGAAGGCACCCTTGAGGTTGACGGCCATCACGGCGTCCCAGTCGGACTCACTGATGTCGAGAAAGTCGGCCGCCTTGAAGATGCCGGCGTTGTTCACCAGCCCGTGCACGCGCCCGAGACGGGCCTGCGTGGCCGCCAGCGCGGACTCCACGGCCTGCCGGTCGGCCACGTCGCAGGCCACGAACTGCACCGGGCAGCCCGCGCCGGCGAGTTCCTCGGCCAGTGACTGGCCACGTGCGGCGTCGCGGTCCCAGACGGCGACCCGCGCGGCTTCGCGGGCCAGACGCCTGACACAGGCTTCGCCTATGCCCTGCGCGCCGCCGGTGACCACCACGCAGCGGCCGGCCAGGCCGAACCGGATGTCGGTGGCCATGCTCACCCGGCCGCGGCGGCGGCTGCACTTCTCCGCCCTGCCTTCCAGGCGCCGAACAGCACCACCAGGCCGGGAAGCACGATCATCGCCCAGATGATCTTCGACAGATGCGCCTGCACCCAGCTCAGGTTGCCGAACAAGTAGCCCGCCGTCACCAGGCCCAGCACCCAGATGACGGCGCCCAGCACGTTGTAGAAGCTGAACCTGGCGCGCGTCATCTCGGCGACGCCGGCCACGAAGGGCGCGAAGGTGCGCACGAACGGCATGAAGCGGCCGACCACCAGCGTGATGCCGCCGTAGCGCTCGTAGAACTCGTGCGTGCGGTCGAAGGCACGGCGGTTGAACCAGCGCGACTGTTCCCACTGGAACACACGTGGCCCGACGGCGCGGCCGATCGAGTAGTTCACCTGGTCGCCGACGATGGCGGCGGCCAGCAGGATGGCGTAGGCTGCGCCGAGGTCCATCAGGCCCAGGCCGCACAGGGCGCCGACCACGAACAGCAGCGAATCGCCCGGCAGGAAGGGCATCACGACCAGGCCGGTCTCGACGAAGACGACCAGGAACAGCAGCGCGTAGACCCAGGTGCCGTAGTCCAGCACGAACTGCCGCAGGTGCACGTCGACATGCAGGATGAAGTCGATCAGCCACATCAGGACATCCATGCCGCGGATTATCCCGGTGCGCCGCGGCGCCGGCGCCGGCGCCTCCTAGAATGACCGTGATGGATGCCGTGGCGAACGCGAGGCCGGGGACCACCGGCCGCCGCCCGATCCGGGAGCTGGGCGACGAGCTGGTCAGCCAGATCGCCGCCGGCGAGGTCGTCGAGCGTCCGGCCTCGGTGGTGCGCGAGCTGCTCGACAACGCGCTGGATGCCGGTGCGCGGCAGGTCGTCGTGCGGCTGCTCGGCGGCGGTGTGCGGGCCACCGTGGTCGAGGACGACGGCGCCGGCGTGCCGGCCGACGAGTTGCCGCTGGCCTTGCGTCGGCATGCGACGAGCAAGATCACCACGCTGGCCGAGCTCGAGTCGGTGGCGACGATGGGTTTTCGTGGTGAGGCGCTGGCAGCGATCGCGTCGGTCTCGGACCTGTCGATCACCAGCCGGGTGGCCGAAGCCGCACACGCGACGCGACTGGACGCGCGCAGCGGCGAGTTGCAGGCGGCGGCGCGCGGCACCGGCACCACCGTCGAGGTGCGCGAGCTCTTCTTCTCCACGCCGGCCCGGCGCAAGTTCCTGAAGTCCGACGCCACCGAGCTGGCCCATGCCCTGGAGGCCGTGCGCCGGCATGCGCTGGCCCGACCCGATGTGGGCTTCACGGTCTGGCACGACGGCCGCCTGGTCGCGCAATGGCGCGCGCTCGCCGACCTCGAGCCGCCCGAGGCCGCCGTACAGCGCCTGGCCGCCGTGCTGGGGCCGGACTTCGTGGCGGGCAGTCGTGCGGTCGATGCGCAGCGCGGCCCGCTGGCTCTGGTCGGCCGGGTCGGCCGGCCCGAGGCCGCGCGCAGCCGGGCCGATCAGCAGTACCTGTTCGTCAATGGCCGCTACGTGCGCGATCGCCTGGTGGGGCATGCCGTTCGCGCGGCCTACGAAGATCAGCTGCACGGCAGCCGCCAGCCCAGCTGGGCCCTGTTCATCACCGCCGCGCCCGAGCTGGTGGATGTCAATGTGCACCCGGCCAAGTCGGAAGTGCGTTTCCGGGACTCGCGCGCCGTGCACGCCAGCGTGCAGGGGGTCGTGCAGGACGCACTGGCGCGCCCGGCCGCCGCCCTGCCCGCGCCGCCACAGCCTGCCGGGGCAGGGTCCACGGGGAGCGGCCTGCCGAGCGCCGCCCAGCTGCCACCGGCGTGGTCGCGGCAGGCGACGCTGGGCCTGGTCGATGCGCGGGAGCGCCCCCCTTCCTGGCCGCTGCAAACGACGTCGCCGGCGGCGGGCCGGCCCGCAGGGGCGCCCGGCGTCGAAGCCTGGGCCGCACTGTATGCGGCCGCTGCGCCCGCGCCGGTGGCCGGCGGGCCGGAGTCATCGGCGCCGGCGGGCGCACCGGGTGCCGAGGGTGCCGAGGCTGAGGGACCGCTTGAGCCATCGGGTGAGTGGCCGCTGGGGCGGGCGCTGGCCCAGCTGGCGGGCGTCTACATCCTGGCCGAGAGTGCGCAGGGCCTGGTCGTCGTCGACATGCATGCGGCTCATGAGCGTGTCGTCTACGAACGGCTGAAGTCGTCGCTGGCCGGCCAGGCGCAGCTGCCGACACAGCCGCTGCTGGTGCCGGTCAGCTTTGCGGCCACCGCCCTCGAGATGGCCACCGCCGAGGCCGAGTCCGAGGCCTTGCGGGCGGTCGGGCTGGATGTGTCGCCCCTGGCCGCCGGCACGCTGGTCGTGCGCAGCCGGCCGGCCGCCTTGCCCGACGCCGACCTGGCCGAGCTGACACGTACGGTGCTTGCCGAGCTGCAGGCCGTCGGTGCCAGCCGCGTCGTGCAGCGCTCGCGCGACCGGCTGCTGGCGACACTGGCCTGCCATGGTGCCGTGCGCGCGCGCCGTCGGCTGACGCTGTTGGAAATGAACGCCCTGCTGCGTGACATGGAGGCCACGGAGCGGTCCGGCCAATGCAACCACGGCCGTCCGACCTGGCGGCAGGTGACGCTGCAGGAACTCGATGCGCTGTTCCTGCGCGGGCGCTAGGCGACGGCAGGGGCAGGCGAAGTCACGGATTGCCGGCCGATGCGCCGTGGCGCATGCTCGGCATCGTGCAGGGTGGCGACCTGGCACACCCGGCCTGTCGACCCGACAGCCGTGGCGTGCTTGTCGCCGTCGTTGATCAAAATCAAGATCGAAGGCCGAGAAGCTGCAGACACTGCGGTCCGGTCGTGGCCACCGAAGGCAAGCCCATGGAACAGCTCTTCCGCCAATGCAGCGGGTTCAACCTGCCGCGCTACCTGTCGCTGCAGCCGCTGTTCCAGGAGATGAGCCCGGGCGAGCTCGAGCGGCTGGCGGCCGGGTGTTCCTTGCACCGCCTGTCGCGTGGCGAGATGGTGTTCAGGGTCGGCGAGCCGTGCGAAGCCTTCCATGTCACCGTGACCGGGCAGGTCAAGCTGTTCGTGATCTCGCCTGCGGGCGCCGAGAAAGTCATCGAGATCATCGGCCCCGGCCAGAGCTTTGCCGAGGCGCTGATGTTCACCGGCCGACCCTACATCGTGAACTCGCAGGCGTTGTCGGACGCGCTGGTGCTGTCGATCGGCAAGGCGGTGGTCGTCGAGGGCATAGAGAGCGATCCGCGGTTCGCGATGCGCATGCTGGCCGGCATTTCACGCCGTCTGCATGGCCTGGTGCACGACGTCGAGAGCTACGCCCTGCACAGTGGCGTGCAGCGCGTCATCGGCTACCTGCTGCGCGACCAGGTGGCCGAGGACTGCGTCAGCGGTGAACCGGTGACCGTGTCGCTGCCGGTCAGCAAGGCCACGATCGCCTCGCGGCTGTCGCTGACGCCGGAGTACTTCTCGCGCGTGCTGCACGAACTCGAGGCCGCCGGCCTGGTGCGCATCGACAAGCGGGACGTGCACATCCTCGACGTGCAGCGCCTGGTCAGCTACCAGCCTGGTTGAGCGGCGCGCCACCGCCGCTGGCCACGGCTTGCACCGGCCGCTTGAGCACCAGCGTCAGGATGTCGTAGCTGGCGACCAGGTCGCCGTGCTGGTTGCTGACCTGCACATCCCAGGCAACCACGCCTTGCGGTGGCTGGTCCTTGCGCGGCGGACGGTCGATCTTTCGCTTGCAGGTCAGGCGGGCCTGCAGGGTGTCGCCGATGCCGACCGGCTTGACGAAACGCAGCGTGTCCAGGCCGTAGTTGGCCAGCACCGGGCCGGGCGCCGGCGAGACGAAAAGCCCGGCCGCGGCCGACAGCACGAAGTAGCCATGCGCGATGCGCTTGCCGAACGGGGACTCGCGCGCCGCCACCTCGTCGAAGTGCATGTAGAAGTAGTCGCCCGAGATGCCGCCAAAGGCCACGATGTCGGCTTCGCTGACGGTGCGCCGGTGGGTGAGCAGTGAATCGCCGACCTCGAGTTCGTCGAAGTGCCGGCGGAAGGGGTGCACCGGGCTTTCCCGCAGCTGTGCGCCGCGCTGGTACTCGCCGCTGATGGCCGTCAGCATCGTCGGGGAGCCCTGCACGGCGCAGCGCTGCAGGTAGTGCTTGACGGCGCGCAGGCCGCCGAGCTCCTCGCCGCCGCCCGCGCGGCCCGGCCCGCCATGCTTGAGCAGCGGCAGCGGCGAGCCATGGCCGGTGGATTCGGCGGCCGCCTCGCGCTCGAGCAGGTGCACACGGCCGTGCCAGGCGGCCAGCGCCGGGACGACCCGGGCCGCGCGCTGCGGGTCGCGGGTGACCAGGCTGCAGACCAGGCTGCCGCGGCCGCAGGCGGCAAGTGCCACCGCCTCGTCGAGCTCGTCGTAGGGCATCAGCGTGCACACCGGACCGAAGGCCTCGACCTCGTGCGCCGGGTGGCCGGCGCTGCGGTGCGCCAGCAGCAGCGTGGGGGGGAAGAACGCGCCTTCCGAGGTGCCCGGGCCGACCGGGGAGAAAGGCCCGCTGCCGAACACGCGTTCGCTGTCCGCCCGCAACTGCTCCACACGGGCGCCGACGTCGAGCTGCTGCGAGCGCGACGCCAGCGGGCCCATCTTCACGCCTTCCATGGCCGGGTCGCCGACCAGCACCTTGGCCAGGCGAGCCGAGAGGGCGCGCGCGACGGCATCGACATGGTGCCGGGGCACCAGCGCGCGCCGGATGGCCGTGCACTTCTGGCCGGCCTTGACCGTCATCTCGCGCACCACCTCGTTGACGAAGAGCTCGAACTCCTCGTCGTCGGGGCTTACGTCGTCGGCCAGCAAGGCGGCATTGAGCGAGTCGGCCTCCGCGTTGAAGGGCACCGAGCGGGCCAGCAGCCGGGGATGCGAGCGCAGCAGCGTGGCCGTCTCGGCGGAGCCGGTGAAGGTCACCATGTCCTGGCCGTCGAGCCGGTCGAGCAGGTCGCCCGTGCCGCCGATCACCAGCTGCAGGCTGCCTGCCGGCAGCAAGCCCGAGCGCCACATCAGGCGCACCAGCGCCTCGGTCAGCCAGCTGGTGGCGGTCGCCGGCTTGGCGATGCAGGGCATGCCGGCCAGGAAGCAGGGCGCGAACTTCTCCAGCAGGCCCCACACCGGAAAGTTGAACGCATTGATGTGCACCGCCACGCCGCCTCGTGGCACCAGGATGTGCGTGCCGGCGAAACGGCCCTTCTTGCCCAGGGGCACCGCCGGCCCCTCGTGGATCAGGTTGCCCGACGGCAGCTCGGCGGCGCCCAGCGACGCGTAGGCGAACATCGTGCCCGCGCCGCCTTCGATGTCGATCCAGCTGTCGGACCGCGTCGCCCCGGTGGCCGCGGACAAGGCGTACAGCGCTTCCTTGTGCTCGAGGAGAAAGCTGCCCAGGGCCTTCAGGCGGGCCGCGCGCTGCTGGAAGTCCAGCGCAAGCAGCGACGGGCCCCCGACCCGCCGCGCGTGGTGGATGGCGGCGCCGAAGTCGAGGCCTTCCTCGTGCGTGGCGGCGACTGCACGGCCGTCGACGGCGCTGGACAGCACATGGGCGGGCCGCTGGCCGACCCACTGGTCGGCGATCAGGCTCTGCAGGGTCGGAATCATGGGCGGGGCCGGGCGTTCGTGGCGACGGCGCGCAGTATCGCTTCCCCGCGGGCGCCCGAAGGTCCCGAGGGCCGGCCGCGAGACCCCGCAGGGCGGCCGGCGCAGGGGCTGCCGCACTCCTAGAATCGCGCGTTCGCCCGACGCCATGCCCAGCCCCCCCTCGACCGCCTCCGATGATTCGGCGGGCCCGAAGCCGGCCGATGCCGGGCCGCAGCCCTGGCCCGCCCGCGCGCCGGGACCGTTGGCGATCGTGATGGGGTCGGCCAGCGACTGGGAGACCATGAAGGCCGCGGCCGAGGTGCTCGACGAGTTTGGCGTCGCGCACGAGCGCCGGGTGCTCTCCGCCCACCGCATGCCCGACGAGATGTTCCGCTTCGCGGAGCAGGCGCACTCGCGCGGGCTGTCGCTGATCATCGCCGGCGCCGGCGGGGCCGCCCACCTGCCCGGCATGCTGGCGGCCAAGACCGTCGTGCCCGTGCTGGGCGTGCCGGTGGCCAGCCGCCACCTGCAAGGGCAGGACTCGCTGTACTCCATCGTGCAGATGCCCAGGGGCGTACCGGTGGCGACGTTTGCCATCGGCGCGGCCGGGGCGGCCAACGCGGCGCTGTTCGCCGTCGCCGTGCTGGCCCGGCAGGACGCCGCGCTGGCGCAACGCCTGGCGGCGTTCCGCGAGCGGCAGACGCAGGCCGCGCGCGCGATGACCCGGGACCTGCCGTGACCTCGCAGGCGCTGGGCATGCTGGGTGGCGGCCAGCTCGGACGCATGTTCGTGCATGCCGCGCAGTGCCTGGGCTGGCGCGTGGTCGTGCTCGACCCCGACGCCGACAGCCCGGCCGGCCGCGCGGCCGACACCCATCTGTGCGCGCGCTACGACGACGTGGCCGCACTTGACGAACTGGCGCGCCGATGTCTGGCCGTGAGCACCGAGTTCGAGAACGTGCCCGCCGCCTCGCTCGAGCATCTGGCGCAGCGCTGCCGTGTCGCGCCGGCGGCCGCAGCGGTGCGTGTCACCCAGCACCGCGGCAGGGAAAAGGCCTGGTTCGCCCAGGCCGGCGTGCCCTGCGCCCCGCATGCCGTGGTCGACAGCGACGAGGCGATCGCCCACCTGCCGCCGACGCTGTTCCCGGCCATCGCCAAGACCGCGGAGCTCGGCTACGACGGCAAGGGCCAGCGTCGGGTGGCCGATGCGGCCGCCGTCCGCCAGGCCTGGACGGACTTCGGACGGGTCACGCTGGTGGTCGAGAAGGCGCTCGATCTGCGCGTCGAGCTCAGCGTGGTCGTTGCCCGCGACAGTGCGGGCCGGATGGTCGAACTGCCGGTGCAGCAGAACCTGCACCGCGACGGCATCCTGGCGGTCACCCAGGTGCCGGCGCCCGACGTCGACCCTGCGCGGGCGGCCGAAGCCGTGGCCTGTGCGCGCCGGCTGGCCGAAGCCCTGGGCTATGTGGGCGTGCTGTGCGTGGAGTTCTTCGTGCTGGCCGACGGCTCGCTGTGCGCCAACGAGATGGCGCCACGGCCGCACAACTCGGGCCACTACAGCCTGGAGGCCTGCGACCTCTCGCAGTTCGAGCTGCAGGCCCGGGTGCTGGCCGGCTGGCCGCTGCGGCCCCCAAGGCTGGAGTCGGCGGCCGTCATGCTCAACCTGCTGGGCGACCTGTGGCGGGCCGCGGACGGCTCCTTGCGGGAACCCGACTGGGCCGCCGTGCTGGCGCTCCCCGGGGCCCACCTGCACCTGTATGGCAAGGCCGAACCGAGGCCCGGTCGCAAGATGGGCCACCTGACCTTGACCGCCCCCGACCCCGTAGCCGCGCGTGCAATGGCGCTGCAAGCGGCCCGGCGGCTCGGCCTGCCGGCGTTCTGAACCGACACGGCAAGTTCCCGCCACGATGGTGACCTTGACCCCCGAGGGCGATCTCCCCGGCCTGCTGGACGGCCACGACCCGGCCGACATCGAGCGCGCGGCGTTGCGGCTGGTCGCCGGCGGGCTGGTCGCCTTCCCGACGGAAACCGTCTACGGCCTCGGCGCGCGGGCCGACGACGACGCGGCGGTGGCGGCCATCTTCGCGGCCAAGGGCCGGCCGGCGGATCACCCGCTGATCGTGCATGTCGCCTCGCTCGCCGCGGCCGAGTCCTTCGGTGACCTGTCCTCGGACGCTGCGCGACGCCTGGCCGCGCGCGGCTGGCCGGGCCCGCTGACCCTGATCGTGCCCCGGCAGCCGGGGCGGGCCCGCGCGGCGGCAGCCGGCCAGCCCAGCATCGGACTGCGCTGGCCTGCGCACCCCGTGGCCCAGGCCCTGCTCGAGCGCTGTGCGGCGCTCGGCGTGTGGGGGCTGGCGGGGCCGAGTGCCAACCGCTTCGGCCGCGTCAGCCCGACCTGCGCCGACCATGTGCGGCAGGAGTTCGCTGATGCGGTGCCGGTGCTCGACGGCGGCATCTGCCGGCGAGGCATCGAGTCGGCCATCGTCGACTGCACCTCGCCGCGGCCGGCGCTGCTGCGGCCGGGCGTGCTGTCGCGCCGCGAGCTCGAGGCGATCGTGGGCCTGGCGCTGGCCGCGCCGGACGCCGCCTCGCCGAAAGCCCCGGGCACGCTGCTGGCCCATTACGCGCCGAACGCCCGCCTGCGCCTGATGGACGGCGACGCGCTGCGAACGGCGCTCGCCATCCTGGCCGACGGTCAGGTGCCGGCGGGGCTCGCGGTATATTCCCGCAGCGCTTTGCGGCCCCCCCGGGGGATCGATCATCGGCGCATGCCCGACTCCGCCGCGGCGGCGGCCCATGAGTTGTTCGGGGCCTTGCGCGCGTTCGACGACCGGGGTGCGCGCCTGATCTGGGTCGAGACCCCGCCGCCCGACCCGGCCTGGGACGGTGTCAGGGACCGCCTGCAACGCGCTGCGGCTGCCGCCTGAGCGGCCCCTACCCCGCGACCTTCGGAGAAGTCATGAGTTTTCGCCCTTCCGCCCGCGCCGTCCGCCGTGCGCTTGCCACGGCCGGCCTGTCGGTGGTCCTGGCCGCGACGCTGGCCGGTTGCGGCGGCGGCACTTCGCAGCGCGAGCCTTTCGTGCCCTTGCGCTACTTCGCCTTCGGCGACGAAGCCAGCGTGCTGACCACCGACGGCCGCAAGTACAGCGTCAATGCCCTGACGACCGCCGGCGCGCACGACTGCACGACCGAGCCGATCTGGACGCAGGTGGTGGCGTCCACGTTCAGCCTGCGCTTTTCCGAATGCAACCCCGACGCCGCCGAGCCCAAGGCCTTCCTGCTCGCCGCGGCCGGCGCCACGGCGGCCGACCTGAAAGCCCAGGTCGATGCCCGCGTGGCGGCCGGGGGCTTCGCGTCCAAGGACCTGGCGACGGTGCTGGTCGGCGCCCACGACGTGCTCGAGCAGTACGCGCGCTTCCCGGCGGTGCCCGAAGCCGAGCTGACCGCCGAGCTGCGCCGGCGCGGCGAAGCGATCGCCGTGCAAGTCAACCGCTTGATCGACCTGGGTGTGCGCGTGGTGGTCGCCACGGTGCCCGACATGGGTCTGACGCCCTTCGCCCTGGCGCAGAAGGCGGCCTTCACCGACACCGACCGCGCAGCCCTGCTGAGCCGGCTGACCGCGGCGGTCAATGGCCGCATCCGCGTCAACATCCTCAACGACGGACGCTTCGTCGGGCTGGTGCTGGCCGACGAGCTGGTGCAGGCCATCGTCGCCTCGCCGTCGTTCTATGGTGTCACCAACACCACTGCCGCGGTGTGCACGGTGGCCTTGCCCGATTGCACCAGCGCCACCCTGGTCGAGTCGGGAAGCTCGGCGGCCTACCTGTGGGCCGATGCCACGCGAATGGCCTGGGGGGGGCAGCAGCAGCTGGGTTCGCTGGCGGCGGCCCGGGCGACGAACAACCCGTTTTGACGCCGCTGCGCCTGCCTGCACCGCGCCGGCCGGCGCCAGCGCCCCAGGGTTGTCATTCGGTGGCTGCGGGGCAGCGCACCGGCGGTCGAGGACCGGCCATCTCCTACACTGCGCGGCAATGAGCCGGACCGTTGACCCTGCCGCCCGCTCGGCCAGGACGTCCGCGTCCCGCAAGCCGGACAGGCCGACGTCGACGAGGCGCCCAGCCGCGGCGGCCGCGGTCGCGGCATCTGAGTCGTCGCGCACGCATGACCCGCAGCGCACGATGGCCGACATCCTGGAGGTCGCCACGCGGGAGTTCGCCGACAAGGGCCTGGCGGGCGCACGTGTCGACGACATCGCTGCCGCGATGCGCACCAGCAAGCGCATGATCTACTACTACTTCGGCAGCAAGGAAGGGCTGTACGTCGCGGTGCTGGAAGAGGCCTACCGCCGCATGCGCGCCATCGAGGCGGACCTGCAGCTGGAAGACCTGCCACCGGAGGACGCCCTGCGCAAGCTCGTCGGCTACACGGTGGACTACCAGCGTTCGCACCCGGAGTTCATCCGCCTGGTGATGAACGAGAACATGCACCGCGGTCAGTACCTCGCCCGGAGCCGTGGCATCCAGAAGCTGAACGTGCCGGCCATCGAAGGGCTGGCGCGCGTGTACGAGCGCGGCCTCGCCGCCGGCGTGTTCCGCAGCGGGCTGGACATGGTCGACCTGCACCAGTCGATCTCGGCGCTGTCGGTCTTCAACGTCGCCAACCACCACAGCTTCTCTTTCATCTTCCGCCGCGACCTGGAAAGCCCTGCGGCGCAGACCGCGCGACGCGACAGCATCGTCGAGATGGTGGCGCGCTTCGTGCGCAGCTAGTCCGCCCTCGGGGCGGATGCGGGTGGCGCATCGATGGACGGGTAATCCCGGATGCGCACGAACTAACCAGTTCGTACATTTTGTTGGCCGCATGGGCATGGTGCCC
>Ga0209573_1005619_pt1 | contig 11123 bp, 9 predicted proteins | sample TNRBio252014_DNA_FD_185870 | JGI IMG/M metagenome (GOLD analysis project Ga0209573, IMG submission 185870) | Wastewater treatment Type I Accumulibacter community from EBPR Bioreactor in Madison, WI, USA - TNR Reactor_6/25/2014_ DNA (SPAdes)... | ecosystem: Engineered > Bioreactor > EBPR >...
ACGTGTTTGCGGCGACCGGTTTCATGTCGCGCTACGGGAGCCTCGAAACCGAGGCGCGGAACGCCAAGGCCGGGCTCTGGGCATCTGAAGCGGAACGGCCGGCGGCCTACCGGGCGCGCATGTGGGAAGAGGCCAAGAAGCGCGCACCCGACGGATGCCCGATCAAGGGGCACGTCACGGGAGGCGCGCGCAGCTACGTCATGCCCTGGGCTGCCGACTACGATCGGGTCCGCGTCAACATCCAGCGCGGAGGGCGCTGGTTCTGCTCGGAAGAGGATGCCGTCGCGGCGGGCTGGAAGATCAAGCTCGCGAGCGGCATCTGAATGCACTACAGGATGGCGCCATGCCACCTGAGCTGAAAGACATCCTGCTGCTCGCGATCATGAACCCGGCAACTTTGCTTGCCGGCTATTGGCTCGGCCGTGCGTCGGATCAGGCGCAGAAAATCGCGATCGCCGCCTTCATCGCCGCCGTTGCCGGTACGATCTACGTCTGGCTGTTGATGTATCTCGGTTTCTCAGCCTGGAAGCCGAGATTAGTTGCCGGTGTGTTCATCGCGTCGGCGGTGCTCGGCGCCGGGTATGGCTGGTTCGGGTATTGGACCCGGCGCTTTCGCGGACCGCACTGACTGAGACGGTTCAGCCGCAACATTTATCCTTGGTTGCAGCCTTGAGCGTCTGCAGCGTTTCGAGCGATGTGCAGTTCGGGCAATAGGACTTCCACCCGTCGTCGTCCGGCCGCATGTCCATGTCATGACGACAGACTTCCTGAGCGTCACACAGGCCGCAGGTCCGTTCGAGATCGCGCTGGAACCCGGCCTTCTCGATATCTTCGCGGGTCAGCCCCAACCGCGTCAGGCGCTCGTAAAGGAGCAGCCCTGCGTCGCTGTCACGCGACGCGAGACGGGTCAGATCGTCGGCCGAGATGCCAAGGTCCTGCGCCATGCGGGCAACTTCGGCGGAGCTGATCCCATCGAGATCCGAACGCCGGGGGCCGTTCTTCCACCAATCGATGATCCGATCCGCCAAGGCATGAAGTCGGCCATGCGCCGCAGCCGTGCCTGCATCAATTGCCATCTGCCATCTCCCATCGCGCGGTCAACTGTTGCGACAGGGTCCGACAAGTCCAGTCCCGATACTTTGATCCCGATCAAGCGTTCAGCTCAGGGAAGGAAGCCTTTGGTCAGGCTCAGCGCCTGGCGGTCGCGCTCGCGGCCTTTTGCGCCCCGGACGGCGAACGACCAGGCAATGTCCGTCCCGCCCGCTTCCGAGGATTTGGTGTGAATTTCGGCGATCAATGTGTCGCCGGCGGCGAGTTGCAGCGGCTCCAGGACGGGAAAGTAAAGCTGCTCCCAATGGGTCGGCGCCGCGAGCGGGCTCGTCGTCAGCGTCACCGGCGGGGAGAGACTCGCCGTCCACCAAACAGCGAGGCCGTAAACGGTCACCTTGTCGCGCGGCGTCCACTCGACATTACCCTTGCGCGACAGCCGGTTCGGCTTGGTGAAGTCGACGGTGTCCCAGACCTTCGCCGAGCTGCCGGCGTCGAGCAATTCGGCCGGCTTCAAGGTGCGGATGTAGACGTTGTTGAGGCTCATGACGCGCGCGGGCGTGAGGTCGAGGCCGTATCCGACGCGATCCCATACGGTCAGATCCTCGAACAGCCGCGACGACACGACCGGCGCCACGAACTGCGACACGGCGTTCGGGATCAGCACACCGCCCGGTTTCAGATGGCGGGCGCGGGCATCGTTCATGGTCTCGATCAGGAATTCCTCGAGCGCGAAATTGCCGAGCGTCTCGGTCACGACGACATCGACGCGCGGTGGATCGATGTGGTCCGTGGATCGCCCGGGGACAAGCTCGACGGCGCGCATGCGGTTCAGCGACTTCAATCTTTCAGCAACGGCGCCGATTTCCGACATCTCGTAGGCATAGACCTTCTTCGCCCCGAGCTTGGCGGCGAGAAAAGCCAGGATGCCAGTGCCGGTGCCGATGTCGGCGACGACCGTCTCGCCTTTGCGGATCACCTTGGCTAGCGCGTCGTGATAGGCGGCAATCCGAACACGATCGCCGATCAGGGTGCGATGATACTCGATGCGCATTGGGGCTCCCGTCCAGCCGCCCGCCGACCTGGGAGAGGCACAACCGGAGCACTATCGGCAGCGAGTTCACGCAGCAAGGCGAATTGCCGCCGGATATCCGGACGCCCTTCGCCACTTGCCAAGCACGGAGGCCACGGATCATGGTGCGGGGCTAATCGACCCGGCGGCCTCGCGAGGATCCCATGTCTCCCTACCCAAAGCTTCTCGAGCCGCTCGACCTCGGTTTCACGACCCTCGCCAACCGGGCCATCATGGGGTCGATGCACACCCGGCTCGAGACCCTCGACCGGGCCGGCGAGCGGATCGCCCGCTTCTACGCCGACAGGGCCCGAGGCGGCGCGGCGCTGATCGTTACCGGCGGCTTCTCCCCCAATGGCGATGGCCTTCTCGAGCCCGGCGGTCCCGTGCTCGCGCCCGGCTCGGACCTTGGCGAACACCGGCATGTGACGAAGGCCGTGCAAGCGGCTGGCGGCAAGATCGCGCTGCAGATCCTGCACGCGGGACGCTATGCGACCCATGGTGCCTCGGTCGCTCCATCGACAATCGCCTCGCCGATCAATCCCAAGGCGCCGCGGCGCATGACGGAAGCCGATATCGAAAGGACGATCGAGGACTACGCCGTGTGCGCGGCGCTCGCCCGGGAGGCCGGCTACGACGGCGTCGAGATCATGGGCAGCGAGGGCTACCTGATCAACGAGTTCACAGCACCGCGCACCAACGACCGTGGCGACGACTGGGGCGGCAGCCTGATCAACAGGCTGAGGTTTCCGGTGGAGATCCTGAGACGCGTGCGGTCGCGAGTCGGCAGCGATTTCATCATCATCTACCGGATCTCGTCGATCGACCTCGTGGACGGCGGATTGACCGCCGACGAGATCATCGCGCAGGCGAAGGCTGCCGCAGGCTCCGGCGCGACCATCCTAAACCAGGGCGTCGGCTGGCACGAGGCGCGGGTGCCGACGATCGCGCAGAAGGTGCCGCGGGCGGCCTGGACCTTCGCAGCGGAGCGCTTGAAGCAGGCCGTCACAATCCCCGTCATCGCCTCAAACCGGATTTCGACGCCCGAGGTGGCGGAGCGCATCCTCGCCGCCGGTGACGCCGATCTCGTCTCGATGGCGCGGCCGTGGCTCGCCGACCCCGAGTTCATCACAAAGGCGCAATCGGGACGACGCGACGAGATCAACGTGTGCATCGCCTGCAATCAGGCGTGCCTTGACTACATCTTCTCGGGCCGCGTGGCGTCCTGTCTGGTCAATCCCAAAGCTGGCCGAGAGCTGGAGTTCGATGCGCCGCCGCCGGCCAAGGCCAAGAGCATTGCGGTGGTCGGAGCCGGACCCGCCGGACTTGCCTGTGCCACGGCGGCCGCCGAGCGTGGGCACGCGGTGACGCTGTTCGAGGCCGGCAACCGGATCGGCGGTCAACTCAATCTGGCCCGGAACGTACCCGGCAAGGAGGAGTTCGACGAGACGCTGCGCACCTGGCGGCGCCTTATCGACAAGCATGGCGTGGCGTTGCGGCTGTCGACGCGGCCGACCGTTGAAGCCTTGAAGGCGTTCGACGAGATCGTGGTTGCAACCGGCGTATCGCCGCGCGCGCCGGACATTCCCGGCATCGACCACGCCAAATGCGTGTCATACGTGGATATCCTGTCGGGGCGCGCCAGTGCGGGCCGGAACGTGGCCATCATCGGTGCCGGCGGCATTGGGTTCGACGTGGCGGAGTTCCTGACTTCGCCACCGGCCGACATCGCCATGGATCCCCGCCACTTCCTGGCGGAATGGGGCGTGGATGCCGGTAATTCGGGGCGCGGCGGATTGATGGAAGCGTCGGAGCCGGGCGGCGGCCGGCAGGTGTTCATGCTGCAGCGGCGACCGGGGCGGATGGGCCGAGGGCTCGGTGTCTCGACCGGCTGGATCTTGCGACTGGCGCTGGCCAAGCGGCGGGTCGTGCAGATGACCGGCGTGACCTACGAGCGGATCGACGACAAGGGGCTGCACATCCTGGCAGGGGGCGAGCCGCGCCTCATTCCGGCTGATACCATCGTCGTCTGTGCGGGCCAGGACGAGGAGCGATCGCTCTACGACACGCTGACAGGCGCCGGCGTCAAGGCGCACGTGATCGGAGGTGCGGCCAAAGCTGCCGAGCTGGATGCGATGCGGGCGATCGACGACGGCACCCGGCTGGCCTATGCGCTCTGAACGATGAAGACCGCTGCCTCAGTCCTGCCGTTGACAGAGGCCATTTTCGGCTCGATGGATAAATGCCCTGATTTCCGGGGCCTCTCGGCGCCACGGTCCGCCACCAACGAGGTCTGACAGATGCTCACGCAACGTCCCGGTTCCGCCAGAGGCCGCGTCTGCCGGCTCGCCGCCGGACTTGCGGCGCTGGTTTTCGTCGTCGCCGCGGCACTGCCATCCGCGCTGACGGCGCGTGGCGGACCACAGTCGGTCGCTCCGCTCGCCGAGCAACTGATCGACGCCGTGGTGAACATCTCGACCAGCCAGACCGTGAAGGGGCCACAAGGCGGGCAATTGCCGAATGTGCCGAAGGGCTCGCCGTTCGAGGAATTCTTCGAGGACTTCTTCAATCGCAAGGGCGGCCGGCCGCCGCAGGACCGCAAGGTGTCGTCACTCGGCTCCGGTTTCGTCATCGACGCCAAGGAAGGGCTGATCGTGACGAACAATCATGTCATCGAGGGCGCCGACGAGATCATCATCAATTTCCACGACGGATCGAAGCTCAAGGTCGACAAGGTGATCGGACGCGATCCAAAGACGGACCTGGCGTTGCTGAAGGTGACGCCGAAGAAGCCGCTGGTCGCCGTCAAGTTCGGGTCATCGGACCGCATCAAGGTCGGCGACTGGGTGATGGCGATCGGCAATCCGTTCGGCCTCGGCGGCTCGGTTTCGGTCGGTATCATCTCGGCCAAGCAGCGCGACATCAATTCGGGCCCCTACGACGACTACCTGCAGACGGATGCGGCCATCAACAAGGGCAACTCGGGCGGTCCGCTGTTCTCGATGGACGGCGAGGTGATCGGCGTGAACACGGCCATCATTTCTCCCTCGGGCGGCTCGATCGGCATCGGCTTCGCCGTGCCGTCGGACACGGCCATGGCGGTGATCGAGCAGTTGCGCCAGTTCGGCGAAACGCGGCGAGGCTGGCTCGGCGTCAAGATCCAGAGCGTCACCGACGACATCGCCGAGACGCTTGGCGTGAAGGAGAATACGGGCGCCCTGATCTCAGGCGTGACACCAGGCGGGCCGGCGGCCACGGCCGGCATCCAGGCCGGCGACGTCGTCACCAAGTTCGACGGTCGCGACATCGCGACAATGCGAGGACTACCGCGGCTGGTATCGCAGACGCCCGTCGGCAAGACCGTCGACATCGAGGTGCTGCGCAAGGGCCAGAAGATCGCGATGAAGATCACGATCGGCCGACTGCAGGAGGACGACGACAAGAAGTCGGATAGCGCTCCAGCGAAGCCCGGCGAAGGCAAGTCGATCCTCGGCATGACCTTGTCGCCGCTGACGGACGAGGTGCGGAAGAAGTTCCAGATCGACGGCAAGGTGAAGGGCGTCGTGGTTACGCAGGTCGAGCCCAACAGCAAGGCCGGGCAGAAGGGCATCAAGGCCGGCGATGTGATCGTCGAGGCGGCGCAGGAGACGGTGTCGGCCGTCGAGGATATCGGGAAAGCCATCGAAAAGGTGCGCAAGGCCGGTCGCAAGGCCGTGCTGTTCCGGGTCGAGGACGCGAAGGGCGACATGCGCTTCGTCGCGGTGTCGATCGATTAGCACGAAAGGGCAGAGCCGGGCGACGGCTCTGCTTTCACGCTTCAGTTGGCCTTGGCGAAGCCGAGCCGGCCCATGGCCGCTTTCTCGTCCTCATTCAGCTTGACGACGAACTTCTCGTAGTCGGCGGTGGCCATGTACCGGCGCACGAAGTCGAACTTGTCGTAGGTTTCTATGACCTTCGGATCGTCGAAAGCAATCTTGAAGGCGTCGTGCAGCTTCTTGACGATCGCCGGCGGCGTTCCTCTTGCGGCAACGACGCCATAAGGCGAGTCGAAGGTGTACTGGTAGCCGAGCTCCCGGATGGTCGGGACATTGGGCCACTTCTTGCTGCGCTCCTGATTCAGCAGAAACAGGAGCCGCAGTTCGCCGCTCGCAACCAGCGGACCCCAGGCCGGGCTTTCCACCATGGCATTGACGTGACCGCCCAACACGGCGGCGATGCCTTCCCCGCCGCCCTTGCCAGGAACGTGGGTGAACTTGACGTTCGATTCGCGGGCCATGGTTTCCATGGCGATGGCATTCGTCGTGTGCGGGCCAACGGTGGTGTAGGTGAAGGCGCCCGGGTTGGCTTTCGCGAAATCCAGCACGTCCTTCCAGGACTTGAACTGGGTGTCGGATCTCACAACGCCGCCGAGCGTGTAACCGCCGAGTAAGATGACGGGCTGGAAGTCCTTCACGGGATCATAGGACGTTTTCTGCAAAGCCGGGACGCGGTAGATGGGAATTGTGATGTTGAGCAGCAGGTAGCCGTCCGGCTTGGCGTTGGCGGCCACGTAGGACGCGGCGAGCGCGCCACTGCCTCCCGGCCTATTTTCGATCACCACGGGCTGCCCGAGGATCTTGCCGACGATATCGGCATAGGCGCGCATGATGAGGTCGCCGGAGACGCTGGGACCGGTCGGAATAACGACGGTGATGGGCTTGGTCGGGTAATCAGACGGGGACGTTTGGCCGTGTACGGCGCTCGCAAAGCTTGCGAGACCAATGGCAACTGCACTCATGGTGCCGAAGGCACGAATGGTCATGGCTCACCCTTTCTGTTGGGCAGCGCGGGAATCAATGATCGAGCGCTCGCAATGGGGACGCCTTTCGCGCGCCACCATGGGCGTGTGGACCTGCTCCGGAGCGCACACGTTCTGCGCGCCCGGTTGCCGGTAGAGCCGACGGGTCAGCGATGACGTCACACGCACGATGGGATCGCCACCGTCGCAGAAACCAGCTTCGAGCGCGGGGTCGCCGCGGCGTGTCCGTGTCGCCGGCCTTGACTGCCGTCAGCGGCGCCAGGACGCCGGCGCGCGCGCCACGACATTGTCGCGGCGATTCCTCAATCGTCGATGTCGAAATGGCGCAACAGCCTGCACGATGAACTTCGGCATGCCTGCCTCCCTGCGCGAGCCAATATGGGCTTCTGCGTCTCGTTCGGCCCGATGGTGACCCGACGGTTGCCAGTCCGCAACGACGCGGCCGGTCGTTTCTCGTCCGATCGACGGAATGCCATCGAGCGGCGGCAGACTAGCTCAGACTTGGCGATGAGTCACGGCCGAGACGGCGCCGGATCAGACGGGCTGGACCGGCCAGCGCTTCCGATAGGCGGCCCGTAGCGCGGTATAAGGTTGCGGCGGACGGGCTGGACCGCTAAATCCGGGCGACTTCGCCGCCCCGCCCTGCCGGCGCCGAGGCAGCCGACAGCCAATGTCCGGGAGTGACGACTTGTCCGACAACCACAGCCTGATTTCGACCATCCGATCGAACCTGGCGCCCGTGCATCCCGACGGGCACAAGTTCCTGTACATCGCCGTGCCGGTGGCCTTGGTGCTTTTGTTCCTGTGGATCCCGCTCGGGCTCATCGCCGGGGCCGTTGCCGTCTACATCGCCTACTTCTTCCGCGACCCCGTGCGCGTGACGCCCTTGCGCGACGGGCTGATCATATCGCCGGCCGATGGCCGAATCTCGAGCATCGAGACGGTGAAACCGCCGCCGGAGCTCGGGCTCGGCAGCGATGAGCGCCTGAGAATCTCGATCTTCCTGTCGGTGTTCGACGTGCACATCAACCGCTCGCCGGTGGCGGGTAAGATCACGCGCTCCGTGTATGTGCCGGGTGCGTTCCTCAATGCCGCTCTCGACAAGGCGAGCGAGGAGAACGAGCGGCGCAGCCTGGTCATCACCACATCCGCCGGAACCGAGATCGCCGTCGTCCAGATCGCCGGACTGATCGCCAAGCGGATTGTCACCTTCAAGGGCGAGGGCACCAGCCTCGGCGTCGGCGAGCGGTTCGGGCTGATCCGGTTCGGCAGCCGGGTCGACGTCTTCCTGCCTCCCGGCAAAGGGTGCCTTGCCGCGGTCGGCCAGCGCGCCGTCGGCGGCGAGACCGTGCTTGCCGACCTCAAGTCCGACGAACCGGAGCGCGAGGCCCGCGCAACGTGATCCGCGCACCGGAATTTCCGGCGCCACGGCGCCGTCACGATCGCCGTTGACCTTCAACCTCGAGTGCAGCAGCCGACCGCGAGGCACGTCATGATCCCCGAGTCCGATCCGCACGGCACCGACGGCATTCATCGCCGGAGGCGGCGGCTGTTCCGGCAGCGCAAGATCCCGGTTCGCTTCCTGGTGCCGAACTTTTTCACGCTGCTCAGCCTGTGTGCCGGTGTCACGGCGATCCGCATGGCGATCGAGAGTCGCTACGACTTCGCGGTGGCGCTGATCGTGGCCGCAGCGCTCCTCGACGGAGTCGACGGCCGGCTCGCCCGTGCGCTCAAGGCGCAGTCGCGCTTCGGCGCCGAGCTGGACAGCCTGGCCGACTTCATCAACTTCGGCGTGGCGCCGGCCATCATCGTGTTCCACTGGGCGCTCGGCGGCCTCAAAGGCTTCGGATGGCTGGCGGTGCTGGTGTTCGCGTGCGGCATGGGTCTGCGCCTCGCTCGCTTCAATGCCATGCTCGATGTCGACAAACCGAAGTGGCAGTCGAACTATTTCACGGGCATGCCGGCCCCGGCCGGCGCCGTTACGATTTTCCTGCCGTTCTACCTGACCGCTCTCGACATCATCGATGCCAAAAACTGGCCGCTGCTCGTGTCGCTCTACACGCTGGGGCTCGCGGGCATGCTCGTGTCGACGATCCCGACGTTCTCGGGCAAGCTGCTCGGCGAGAGAATCCCACGCGAGCTGGTGTTGCCGGTCCTGGTCGGCGCGGCGCTGATCATCGGCCTCCTCTTTACATATCCCTATGCGACACTCGCGATCGTCACGATCGCCTACCTGGCTCTCATTCCCGTGAGCTATTTGCGGTTCCAGGCGCAAAAGCGGGCCTGGGAGGCGGTCCATCCGCCCACTGAGACAGCGGCTGCAACTCCGTTTGGCCAACCGGCAGCGACGGCCGGCCCGGCTTCGTCCATCCAGACGGCGCCGCCCGGCGAGACGAAGCACTGAACAGGACGCGTTGTCGCTGCAGCACCAGCGCTCGTACCGCACCGCTGGTTCCCAAATGGCAGGCCGCAAGCTCACTTCCGGGCTGCGACGCAATCGTGCAATGTCGGCTGAACGATCCTGAGTGCGGGCAAAAGGAGTGGGCGACGTGGCAAGGAAATCCCTGAGAGCCAGAGCCATGAGCGGCGACATGGTGCTCGGCGCCATGGTGTTCGAGTTCTTTTCACCGGGCATTGCGCAAGTGCTGAAGCACGCCGGTGCCGAGTACATCATCTACGACATGGAGCATACAGGCGTCGGCCTGGAGACGGTGAAGGCGCAGGTCGCGCACTGCCGGGGGATCGATGTCGCGCCGATGGTGCGCGTGCCGCGCGGCGAGTACCACTTTCTCGCCAGGGCGCTCGATATCGGCTGCCACGGCGTCATGATCCCGATGGTGGAGAGCGTCGCGCAGGCGAAGTCGATCGTCGAGGCGACACACTATCCGCCACGCGGCCGCCGCGGCGCCGCCTTCGGATTTGCGCACGACGATTACACGCCGGGCGACCCGCTGGCCAAGATGAAGGCCGCCGATGCGCGCACCCTCGTCATCGCGCAGATCGAAACCGAGCGCGGGCTCGAGGCGGTTGACGAGATCGCGGCGGTGGATGGCGTCGATGTGCTCTGGGTCGGTCACTTCGACCTGACCAACTTCCTCGGCATACCCGGCCAGTTCGACAACCCACTCTACGTCAATGCGGTGAAGCGCGTGGTCGCCGCCGGGCGCAAGCACAAGAAGGGACTGGGCTTCATGTCGGCGGATGCGACCTGGGCGAAGCAGTACAAAAAGCTCGGCTTCAACATGCAGGCGACGGGCACCGACCACGGAATTCTGATGGCCGGGGTCAAGGGCATCTTGTCCTCGATCGCCGATTGAGAGCCGCGCGTTCACTCCGCATCCGACAAGGGCTGAAACCATGACCTTCCGCATCGGCATAACGCGGGACCTGCTGACCGCGGCCGGAGAGCCCGCATTCGGGTCAAAGGCGCTGGAGCTGCTGGCTCCGCATAGTCACATCACCTGGGAGTGGATCCCCGAGGACGTCGCCGAGATCACGCCGGAGATTGCGGCGCGCTATGACGGCTTGCACGTCAACGTTCCGCGTGTCACGGCGGCGAGCGTCGGCCGGAAAGATTGCCGCGTGAAGATCGTGGCACGCAACGGCGTCGGATACGATTCCGTCGATATTCCCGCACTGACCGCCAAAGGCATCGTGCTCACCAACACGCCGATCGCGGTGCGCAGGCCGGTAGCCGTGGCGACGCTGACGCTGCTGTTCGCGCTCACAGGACGGCTGCTGAAGAAGAACGAAATCGTACACCAGGGACGCTGGAACGATCGCACGAGCTACATGGGACAGGGTCTGACGACGCGCACGCTGGGTCTCGTTGGCGCCGGCGGCATCGGCCAGGAGATCATGACGCTGGCACGGCCGTTCTTTGCGCGCATGATCGCGGCGGACCCCTTCGCCGATGCGACCCGTCTAGCGCAGCTCGGCACGGACGTGGTGCCGCTCGATGCGCTGATGCGGGAGGCGGATTTCGTCGTCGTGTGCTGCCTGCTCGATGCCAGCACGCATCATCTCATCAACGAGGCGCGGTTGAAGCTGATGAAGCCGTCGGCCTATTTCATCAACGTGGCGCGCGGCCCGATCGTCGATCAGTCCGCCCTGTATGACGCGCTGCGCGCAGGGGTGATCGCCGCTGCTGGCCTCGATGTCACCAACCCTGAACCGCTGCCGCTGGACGATCCGCTGCTGACGCTG
>Ga0209573_1005620_pt1 | contig 11123 bp, 7 predicted proteins | sample TNRBio252014_DNA_FD_185870 | JGI IMG/M metagenome (GOLD analysis project Ga0209573, IMG submission 185870) | Wastewater treatment Type I Accumulibacter community from EBPR Bioreactor in Madison, WI, USA - TNR Reactor_6/25/2014_ DNA (SPAdes)... | ecosystem: Engineered > Bioreactor > EBPR >...
TCGACGCGGTAGCTGTCCATATCGATGGCTTCGAGGATGCCCTTGGACAGGTCCTGCTCCACGGGCGCGGGCAGCTTGGGAATCAGGAAGTTCAGGAAGATGGACGACCGCTCCCAGTGGGCGTTGCTGTAGGGCAGGATCGAGGCCAGAAAGCCGTAGGTGCGAGTGAATGCCTTGGCCTTGCCCTTGAAATCCACCTGGCCGTCTTCGTCCAGGCTCTCCTTGTAGCCTGCCACGCAGGCGTCGAGGATCGGGTCTAGCCGGTCCCGCGCCGCGCCGCCCAGATACAGCGCCACCAGCGCCTCGACCTGCTCGGCGCTGTAGACCTGGTAGCGCTCCAGGTCAGCCAGCAGGTCGTGGAGCTTGTTGGGGTCGGTCTCCTCGCTGAGGATGGTGGTGCGGTAGTAAGGCTCGAAGGCGGCCTGGATCACCGCGGCGTCGTTGTTGAAGTCCAGCACGAAGGTGTCGTGCTTCTTGGGATGGGCGCGGTTGAGGCGCGACAGGGTCTGCACGGCCTTGACGCCCGCCAGCACCTTGTCCACGTACATGGTGTGCAGCAGCGGCTCGTCGTAGCCGGTCTGGAACTTGTCGGCGCAGACCAGCAGGCGATAGGGGTCCTCCTGGATGCGGTCGGCGATCTGGCTGCTGGGAAAGCCGTTGAGCGACGCTTCCGTGACCTTGACGCCGCCGTACTCGTGCTCGCCTGAGAAGGCGACGATAGCCTGGTAGGGGCTCTTGATCTCCTGCAAGTAGGCGCGGATGGCGTGGTAATACTGGATCGCGCGCGCGATGCCGCTGGTGACCACCATGGCCCGCGCCTGGCCGCCGATCTTCTGCAGGCCAATCACCTGCTCGTGGAAGTGATCGACCATGATCTCGGCTTTGAGGTGCACGGCGTAGTCGTGGCCCTCCACGTAGCGACGCAGCTTCTTCTGCGCGCGCTTGACGTCGAACTCTGGGTCGGCCTTCACGGTCTTGACCAGCCGGTAGTAGCTGTGCACCGGCGTGTAGCTCTTCAGCACGTCCAGGATGAAGCCCTCCTGGATGGCCTGCTTCATGGTGTAGCTGTGGAAGGGGCGGTGTTTGATGGGGCCGCCGCTGAGAAGTTGGACTTCTCGGAGAAGTCCAACTTCTGGCTGGCCAACCTCTGGCTGGCCGAAGATCTCCAGCGTCTTGTTTTTAGGCGTGGCGGTGAAGGCGAAGTAGCTGGCGTTGGGTAATAATTTGCGCGCTTCCATGATGCGGTTGATGGCGTCCTCGACCGTCTCGTCGTCCTCCTCGGCGCCGGCAGCCGACAGGGCCATGCTCATGGCTGCCGACGTGCGGCCGCCCTGGCTGGAGTGCGCCTCGTCGATGATGATGGCAAAGCGCCGCCCGCGCGGCTCGCTGCCGATCTCGTCCAGGATGAAGGGAAACTTCTGCACCGTGGAGATGATAATCTTCTTGCCGGCCGCGATGAACTGGCGCAGGTCGCCCGAGTGCTCGGCGTGCCCCACGGTGGCGCCCACCTGCGCGAATTGCTTGATGGTGTCGCGTATCTGCTGGTCGAGGATGCGCCGGTCGGTGACGACGATGATGGAGTCGAAGACCGGGTCGCCCTCCAAGTGCCGGGCACTGCCGAAAGTGCCCGGCACTTGGAGGGCCACGCGCCGCAGCCCGATCAACTGGTGCGCGAGCCAGGCGATGGAGTTGGACTTGCCGCTGCCGGCCGAGTGTTGGATCAGGTAGCGGCTGCCCGCGCCGTGCAGCGCGGCGTCGGCCAGCAGCTTGCGCACCACGTCGAGCTGATGGTAGCGCGGCCAGATCTGTGTGCGCTTCTTCTTGCCGGTCTTCTCGTCTCGTAGTTCGACGATCTGAGCGTAGTTCTCGATGATGTCGGTCAGGCCCTGCGGGGTGAGGATGCGCTTCCACAGGTAGTCGGTCTTCAGGCCGTCCGGGTTGGGTGGGTTGCCCGCGCCGTCGTCCCAGCCCTGATTGAAGGGCAGGAACCAGGACGCCTTGCCCTGCAGGTGCGTGCACATGCGCACCTCGTGATCGTCCACGGCCAAGTGCACCATGCAACGGCCAAACTGGAAGAGCAGCTCGCGCGGGTCGCGGTCACGCCGGTACTGCTCGACCGCATCCTCCACCGTCTGCTTGGTCAGGCTATTCTTGAGCTCGAAGGTGGCCACCGGCAGGCCGTTGACGAACAGGGCCAGGTCCAGCGCCAGTTGCGTCTCGTCGCGGCTGTAGCGCAGTTGGCGGGTGACGCTGAAGCGGTTGGCCGCGCAGCGCTCGGCCGCCTTGACGTTGCCGGGCGAGGGCGCGCCGTAGAAGAGGTCCAGGCTGTGCGGGCCGTGCTTGACACCGCGGCGCAACACGTCGATCACCCCGCGCTTGCCGACTTCGCCTTGCAGGCGGGCCAGGAACTTGCGCCGGGCGGGGCTGTCGTGGGCCAGATCGACGGCTGCGGCAACGGCCGGCTGGGTGGTTTCCAAGAAAGCCTGCACCTGTGCCAGGTCCACGGCGTATTCGCGGTCGTAGTCCTGCCACTGGCCCAGCAGCCAGCCCGCGCCGCCGTAAAGCGCGCTGGGCTCAGCGAGGCGGCCGGCCGCAGCCGGCCGCGCCGGCTCGCCGGCCATGGCCGCGACAATGAGGCTTTCGAGGCCTTTTTCGCTGGTGTCGGTGGTAGTCATGGTTCAATGCTTTGGGATGTCACAGCGTATTGTCACAGCCTGTCACAGCTTGTTGTCACAGCCTGTCATAGCTCGAACGATCTCTGATATCGGCGATTTGGATCAGTCGCTGCCTGACCAACCTCCGCGATCAACCCTTTGACCAGTAGGTCCTTCAGATCTCGCTGTAGAGTGCGCCGAGCGACGCTTGGATGGATACGCTCGAAGTCCTGGATGTTCATCGACTCCTGAAGCATGAGGTAGCGAAGCGCTTCTACCTGACGGGCATTGAGCCGGTGTTCAGCAGCCAGCACATCTAGTTGAATAGCCTGTTTGCCCCTCTCCTTGACTTCCTCCAACTGGGTTTCCAGACCCACAACAAAGTACTCAAGCCAGCCGGTCAAATCCAGATCAGCCTCGCGGACGCTTTGCAGAGCATTGTAGAAAGCGCTGCGATTACGATCGTAATACTCGCTGATGGTGAACAGGCGCTTGAAGTCATAGCCGGCGCGATAGAGGCAGAGCGTCGAGAGCAGCCGGGACGTCCGGCCGTTGCCGTCCAGAAAGGGGTGGATGTGAACAAGCTGGAACTGGGCGACGCCGCTGACCAGAACAGGATGCATGTCGCCCGTCTCGTTGAGCCACCTGACCAGATCTTGCATGAGATCAGGCACGTCGCCCGGCGGGGGCGGCGTGTAGATGATCTCATGGGTTAGCGAGTTGACGACGTAGTTCTGCGCCAGGCGGTACTCTCCTGGCCGGGCGCGGTTGCCGCGCACTCCTTGCACCAGTCGTTTGTGGATCTCGCGGATCAACCCTTCGGTAATGGGAGCGCCGGAGTCGAGATAGTCCGAGACCAGGCTGAAGGCATCGCGGTAGTTCAGCAACTCGCGCACGTCGTCGGGGTCAGCGCCGGGCGCTGGTTGGCCGGCTAACAATTGCTCGGACTGGTCGAGCGTCAGCCGCGTGCCCTCGATGTGCGTCGTGTGATGCGCCTCCAGCAGCAGCGCCCGCTCGCTCATTTGGCGCACCCAGCCTTCGGACAACTGGGCCGCTTCGAGAAAACCGCGCGCTCGCTCGATGCGGGCCAAGCCCTGAGTCATGAGGTGGGTGATAGTGAAGCGGGGGTTCATGCGTCCGTCTCCTCGTCCACGTCCATCTGCTCCTCGCCCGGCTCCTCCTCGTCCAGCGGTTCCACCTCAGGCAACGCATCGGCCTCCTCCGCTTCCTCCGGCAACTGCGCAGCTGCAGCGCGCACGTCCACCTGGCCCGTCACCACGTCGGCGATGAGGCGGGTGCGGTATTCGCGCAGGAGGTCGATTTCGCGTTGAACGCGATCACTGGTGCTCAGGATCCCGCCAAGCAACGTGTCCAATTCGGCCATAATTCGTGATTGCTCATTGCGTGGGGGTAAGGGTACCGCAATCAGGCCAAAACGATCTGTGTACAGCCGAAGGAAACCCGCTGTGCCGGTGCCAAGCCCCTTGGACTCAACGCGAAACTTGCGCTTCATCGTTGGAGTTCGAAACAAGGTAGTCAGGTATTGAAGGTCTACATCAGTGATGGGATCGAACACGGCATAATCCGGGCTAACGACACCATACACATCGGATGCAAAAACAAGCCCATTGTTTGCTTGAAGTCTGTTCAGAACGACTTGTCCAGGTCGAACCAACTTGTATCCCACGAGTGTAGATGCCTGGCCAGGCCGCGAAAAGTGTTCGTCATGCGGCACCAAACCGTGGTTCATACGAAGTGACAACAGAGTCTCTTGTCCAGAGGTCGATCTGTGGTCAATCTCCCGAAGCAAGTACTTGATGCGCTTCACCTCCCAATGCTCCGGCACCTCCCCCAGCCACGCCACCCCCGACGGCTTGAGCCGCACCGTGGGATCGAGGCCCCGCGTCACGGCCTGGTGGATGATGGCCCGCTTCTGCTCCTCCAGCAGCGCGATCAGCCGCTGCTTGGCGCGGATATAGCGCCGGATGCGCCGGTCCATGTGGTCGAGGTAGCGGGTGATGGCGTGTTGTTCGTCGGGAGGAGGGAGCGGAATCTCGGATCGTTTCAGTTTTTCAAAATCGATATTCTGTCCCTGCCGAATTCCAGTGACATGGAGTGTCAGGTTTTCGATGAAGGGTCTCGACTTGAAAAGCCATGCCAGGAACTTATGCACATCTGATTGAACCGGATAGAAAACCGTATATGCCGGGCTGATAATGCCTTGTACACGAGCATACTCAATTCCACCCTGAAAGGAACGGAGACTGATAACGAAATCACTGACACGGACCAATTTCAGCAAGTGCAGGTCCTTAAGAGCAAGGACGGTCCGGTTTTCGTATTCTTCCTTGCGAACCACACCTTTTGTCTGAGTTGCAGCAAGCAGAGGTTCAGTCGGAAATCCCTTCTCGCTACGTTCGCGAACGATCGTCTTCATCCGCTGCACCTCCCAATGCGCGGGAATCCTCCCCAGCCACGGCACGCCGGAGTCTTTGTAGGCGGGGTAGGGGGGGAGGGTGTCAGGCATCGCGGGCCTCGCAAGTGCCGCGTGATTGTCTCAGCAGTGATGAGACAATCACGCCTTTGTTCGCGACCTTTCTCGACTTCTGCTTCCAAGGCGTGGGAATCCTGTCCAGCCACGGCGCGCAGGAGTCTTTGCAGGCGGGATAGGGGGGGACGGGGATCATGACTTCGCTCCGGGCGGCGAACCAGGCTCGTCGGGCTTATTTGGAACCGCTGGGCGAGTGCCTTTACAATCGGGGTAAGCCGGGCACCCCCAGAAGGACTGCCCTGCGCGCGGCCCTTGACGTGCTGTGCGCAGGACCATGGGCTTCGCACAGTGCGGACAAGCAGGAGCCTGCCCGACTTGCTGCGACTTGCTCTTGAACTCCGAGCGTGCCTGGTAGAGGCGCTCGGTGAAGCCGCCCTGCTCGATGAATTCCCGCTCCAGCTTTTCAATCTGCCGTCTCAACAAATAGGTTGCCTGGTTGATCAGGCAGATCAATGTGTTGGCGGCAGTCTCAGCGCTCGCTTGGCTCAGGCCATACGGGTCATAGGCGTTGGCTTCAGCGCCCTGATATCCTCTCCGCACAGCAAGCGCCTCGGGCGACTCCTTGTCCCACTGTCGCAAGCGACGCTGCCGCAGGAAATCCTCGTAGTCCAGCAACAGCTCCTCGAGGCTGGCCTTGGCTACATTCGTTAGTTTTAGCTCTGACTTCTTCGAAGTGGCTGAGGCCATGCTGCCTTCTGCGATGTTTTGCCGTCCGCTGCGGGCAGCCTGCACCATCTGGTCATGCGTGCGGGAACGCTTGTCGATGAAACGGTCGCAGAAGATCACAGTGCCGTCGTAGATCAGCTCTGCGGTCTGGAAACTGCGCAGCTTTCGGTAGCCGCCTGATGGCGGGATTGCTCGTTGTAGGTTGTCGGACTCGTCAGACTGGTCGGACTTGCCTAACATGGTCTTATACTTCCTCCCAAAATCCCATCAAGCAGCCCCTCCGTCTCCCGCTCCAGCGCCAGGATGTCCGCCCGGATCTCGGCCAGCGTGCGCAGCGGCTGCGGCTTGTAGAAGTAGCGCGTGAAGCTGATCTCGTAGCCGGTCCTGACGCTGGCTGGGTCGACCCAGGCGTCGGGCGCGTGGGGCAGCACCTCGCGGCCGATGAAGCCCTCGATGCCGCCCGGCTCCAGCAGCGGGATCTGCTCTGTGTCGCGCAGGTCGGGGTCGGGCTCGTATTCGACGACCATGCCCTCACCCCCGGCCCCTCTCCCGCCCGCGGGCGAGGGGAGCAGGAAGAGGCCGTGCAGCGAATCGGGCGCCGTGCCCTTCTTGTGGAGCTTCTTGATGACCGGCGGCGCGTCGCTGGCCCGCTGGCCGCTGGCGCGCAGCTCCTTGATCTCCTTGGCCGCGTAGACGCGGCTGGGGTCGACGCCCTTCAGCCGCAGCGGCCGCTCCACCGTCACCTTCCAGTAGCCAAAGGCCGCGTTGGGGAAGATCTTGGACTGCTCGCTCTCCTCGAAGCGCAGGAACGCGTCGCAGACCCTCTGGATGTCCTCCTCGCCCAGCTCGCAGTTCTTCTTGCCCAGGTTCTTGCGCAGCGGTTTATACCACTGGGTGGCGTCGATCAACTGCACCTGGCCGCGGCGGTGCGCAGGCTTGCGATTGCTCAGCACCCAGATGTAGGTGGCGATGCCGGTGTTGTAGAACATGTTCAGCGGCAGCGCCACGATGGCTTCCAGCCAGTCGTTCTCGACGATCCAGCGGCGGATGTTGCTCTCACCCTGGCCTGCGTCGCCAGTGAAGAGCGACGAGCCGTTGTGTACCTCGGCGATGCGGCTGCCCAGCGGCGTGCCGTGCTTCATCTTGCTCAGCATGTTGGCCAGGAAGAGCATCTGGCCGTCGCTGGAGCGGGTCAGCAGCGAATACTCCGGGTCGCCGCCGTGCTGGATGACGAAGCGGGAGTCCTTGATGCTGCCCTTGCCGCCCATGCGCTCCAGGTCGCTCTTCCAGCTCTTGCCGTAGGGCGGGTTGCTGAGCATGAAGTCGAACGCGCGCGCCCGGAAGGCGTCGTTGGCCAGAGTCGAGTGCTCCGGCCCACCCACGATGTTGTCCGCCGCGTCCCCTTCCCCCTTGAGCAGCAGGTCGGCCTTGCAGATGGCGTAGGTCTCGGCGTTGATCTCCTGGCCGTAGAGGTGGGTCGCCACCTGTTTGCCCTGCGCGGCCGCCAGCTCCTTCAACGTCTCCTCGGCCACGGTCAGCATGCCGCCGGTGCCGCAGGCGCCGTCGTATAGCAGGTACGTGCCCGATTCGATCTGGCCGGCGATGGGCAGAAAAATCAGCTTCGCCATCAGCTTGACCGCGTCGCGCGGCGTCCAGTGCTCGCCGGCCTCCTCGTTGTTCTCCTCGTTGAAGCGGCGCACCAGCTCCTCGAAGATGGTGCCCATGGCGTGGTTGTCCAGACCGGGATGCTTGACCGAGCCGTCGCCGTTCAACACCGGGTTGGGGCTGAGGTTGATGTCGGGCGAGAGGAACTTTTCGATCAGCGTGCCCAGCGCGTCGGCCTTGGACAGCCGTGGGATCTGGTTGCGGAACTCGAAGTTCTCCAGGATATCCTGCACGTTGGGCGAGTAACCGTCGAGATAGGCCTCGAAATCGGCGCGCAGCTGCTGCTGGCTGGCGCGGGCCCGCAAGTCGCGCAGCGTAAAGCGGGAAATGTTGTAGAACTCCTGCCCGGCCGCCTGGCGCAGCGCCCGCTCCTGGTTGACGATGCCGGCCTCGTCCAACGCGGCTTTCATGGCAAGGACAGCTTGCTTGGTCGGCTCCAACACTACGTCCAGGCGGCGCAACACCGTCATTGGCAGGATCACGTCGCGGTATTTGCCGCGCACGTACAGGTCGCGCAGCACGTCGTCGGCAATGCCCCAGATGAAGTTGGTGATCCAGTTTAGCTGACCTTGTTCCATGGTCGTTCCACTACCCACCCAACCGCGCCAACTCCACCTGCAAAATCCGCCGCAGGATGGCGATGCTGGTGGCGTAGGTGGCGTCGATGCCGAAGTAGCTCAGGCTCTTGCTGAGCAGGCTCTGCCGCCGGCTGTAGGGCGTGTCCGACGCATAGTGCAGGATGCCGATGTCGTAGGGCGCGTTGATGAACAGGTTGACGATCTCGTTGACCGGGTAGCGCTGTGGGTAGATGTCTTCGTAGATGCCGCTCAGGTAGGGCCCAGCTTCCATCTCGATGTCGGTGTAGCCCTCGTTGTAGAAGACGTGCATGAACTGGCGGTTCTGCAGGAAGGTGCCGCGCACGGTGACGCTCTTCTGGTTGTCGAACACGTCGCCGTAGAGCAGATAGGGGCGCACGTCGCCGGCCCGGAAGCTGTTCTTGAACAGGTAGGTGTTCTTGGAGTGCTCGTCGTACACCACGTTGGGGATCATCACGTCGCCCACGCGGCCGTTAAGCGAGGCCGCCTTGCCCATGATGTAGACGCCCTGGATGTCGGGCAGGTCGGCCGAGAGCTGCGAGAAGACCAGGTAGGCCGCCATGCCCAGCGGGTAGTCGATGTTGAGGATCAACGACTGGCTGTGCTGCAAGCGCTCCAGCCCTGGCATGGCCAGCCGTGGATCGAAGTGCGCCGGGTCCAGCCGGGCCAGCTCGATCACCTGGCCGCTGACGTCCAGGTAGTGCGGGTTGTCGACGCGATGGATGCCCAACTGGCGTTCGTGCTGGTAGTATCCCTCGTAGCGCTGCGGCTGAGCGGCCAAAAAGCTGCGCTGCAGAAAATAGAGCAGATTTTGCTGGCCGGCCACGCTGCCTTTCTCGCTCAGCGTCTGCCACTCCTGCCACAGCCCATCGGGGTTGTGCTCCTGCAGATAGGCCAACATCTCAGTTCGTTGGTGTTGGGCATAGCCGTTCAGCAGATTAGGTAGGGCATGTGGGTTGCTGGAGATGAAATAAATCGGGCGCTGGTTGATGGGGCCAATCTCGCCGACCTTGATCACGCTGCGCCACCAGGCCTGCACCGCCTGACGGTAATCAGCCGCTGAGCCGGCCAGCAGGTTGAGCTGCAAATCAGCCGGTTCCGTGGCCAGGCTGCGCAGCGCCCAGAAAAACTCATCCTGCCAGACGCGCTGCAACAACCGAAAATCACTCTCGCTCAACCCCAGTGCGATCCGTACCTTAGTCAGCCGGCTATCGCTCAACTTCTTTTTCTTCGTCTGCTGGCGCAGCCACTCGCCGGTCTCGGCCGGCTGCAAGCGCTGGTGCAGCTTGTTCCATTCAATTTGGTAGGCCGTCAGGATCGGGATCAGGTCGTCGATATCGCTGACGCTGGAGATGTAAGCCGCCAGGGCGCCTTGGCCGTCGAAGAACATCTTGCGCCGTCGGGCCGCGGCAAACACCTGCTGCCATTCAGTCACGTTGACCCCGGCGCGACGCAAGAAAACCTCGTCCGACTGGCCCAGCAGCACCAACTTGACCTTATAGATGCAGCCAGGCAGCCGCATGGCCGCGTAGACCAGCGCCGGCACGTCGGGTTCCTGACCCTCGGCCTTGGGATGCAAGCTGGCGCGCATACCAGCGTGGGTCTCCTCCAGCGATCGCACGCGAATCGGCTGCGAACTGCGCAGCAGCGAGTAATAGGTGCGGATGTAGAGGTCGACCTCTTCGTTGATAGTTTCGGGGACAGTTCGTAGCATGGGTGATTGGGTGATTGATCACGGGTTACGGGTTACAATCAGAGTATAGTCTACGGCGCGCTTATGGTCAAACTGCGGCGGCATTTCGTGCGGGCGCGGTGGATGCTTGGCGGCAGGATTGCGGCTGTGGTATACTCGCATCATGTCTGACGCACTGATCCACCCATCACCTCTGTTGACTCCCAAACGAGCGCTGGTCCTGGCAGCAGCCCTGCTGGCGCTGCTGGCTGTGCTGCTGATCCTGTCGCCGGCCGAGGCCCAACTGGGCAACCTGATCAAGGTCATCTACCTGCATGGCGCGCTGGCGCGGGTTGGGCTGTACGCGCTGATGCTGGCCGCGCTGCCTGCGCTGGCCTACCTGATTCGGCCGCGGCCAGCGCTGCTGCGCTGGTCCAACGCCATCCAGGTGGCCGGCATGATCGTCTTCGTCGTCCACTTCGCGCTCAGCGTCATCCCGACCCACGAAACCTGGGGCGTGTGGATCGCCTTCGACGAGCCGCGCACCCGCATGAGTTTGCAGATCATCGGCGTTGGCCTGCTGGTGATCGTCGTGCGCCGCCTGATCGACGACCACCGTTTCAGCGCGGTGGCCAACCTGCTGCTGGGCGCGGCTGTGCTGCTGCTCAACCTGCGCACCGGCGTCCTGCGCCACCCCCTCAACCCCATCGGCGAATCCACGTCGTCGGCCATCCAGCTCTACTACGCCGGCATCCTGCTGACCTGCGCGGCGTTGACGGGGCTGTTGGCCTGGTGGCTTGCACAGAGAACGATGAATGATGAACGATGAATGATGAACGGCGGAGCGCGCCTCCGGCATTCATCATTCATCGTTCATCGTTTCCCCCTTTGCCATGAAAATCGTAACCGTCGCCGAAATGGTGCGCATCGAGCGGGCTTCCGATGCGGCCGGGCATTCCTATGACGCCATGATGGAGCTGGCCGGCCGGGCTGTGGCGGCCGCGACGCTGCGCCACATGCACCCCTGGGACAGCGCTGGGGGCGCGCTGCTGCTGGTCGGCCCCGGCAACAACGGCGGCGACGGCCTGGTGGCCGCGCGCTATCTGCACCAGTGGCAGCCCCAGCGGCCGGTGTCCATCTATTGCTGGAAGCGCCAGCAGGAGGGCGATGACAACTACGAGGCCGCGCGCCGGCTGCGGCTGCCCATCGTCCACGCCGAGGACGACCCTGGTTTCGAGCGATTACGCCGAATGGCGCTGGAGGCCGACGTCCTCGTCGACGCGCTGCTAGGCACCGGCGTCGCCCGGCCGATCAGCGGC
>Ga0209573_1005621_pt1 | contig 11115 bp, 11 predicted proteins | sample TNRBio252014_DNA_FD_185870 | JGI IMG/M metagenome (GOLD analysis project Ga0209573, IMG submission 185870) | Wastewater treatment Type I Accumulibacter community from EBPR Bioreactor in Madison, WI, USA - TNR Reactor_6/25/2014_ DNA (SPAdes)... | ecosystem: Engineered > Bioreactor > EBPR >...
TTTCCAGAAATACTGGGCGGCCCAGCAGGCGTTCCAGGTCCTGGCGGGCTTGGCGACCGACTTCGCGCAGCGTGGCGCCCTTCTCGCCGATGACGATGCCTTTCTGGCTGGCGCGTTCGACCCAGATCATGGCGTGAATCCGCGTCAGCCGCTCCTCCTCGGCGAAGCGCTCGATCTCCACCGTCAAGGCATACGGCAGTTCCTCGCGCAGCAACCGGGTCAACTTTTCGCGGATCAGTTCGGCGGCCAGAAAGCGCTCGCTGGCCGTGGTGACCTGATCCGCCGGGAACAGGAAGTCGCCGACCGGCAGCAGGCGGGCGATGGCTTGCTCCAGCGTCGCCACGTTATCGCCCTTGAGCGCGGACAGTGGCACGACCTCGGCGAACGCGCGCCGGCCGGCCCTATCCCGCAGGAACGGCAGCAGGCGGGTCTTGTCGGCGATCCGGTCCGTCTTGTTGACCGCCAGCACCACCGGCCCCGGAAAAGCGGCCAGCCGCTGCAGCACGTCCTCGTCCTCGTCGGTCCAGCGCAGGGCCTCGATCAGGAACACCGCCACGTCCACGTAGCCCAGCACGCTGGCCGCCGCCCGGTTCAGGTAGCGGTTCATCGCCCGCCGCCCCTGGCGGTGCAGGCCAGGCGTGTCCACATACACGATCTGCGCTTCCGGCAGGGTCTGGATGCCGAGAATGACGTGGCGGGTGGTTTGCGGCTTGGGCGCGGTGATGCTGATCTTCTGGCCGATCAGCCGGTTCAGCAGCGTGGACTTGCCGACGTTGGGCCGGCCCAACAGGGCTGCGTAGCCGGCGTGGGTGGGAACGATCATGGAAGCAGTTGCTCCAGCATTTGACGGGCGGCGTCCTGTTCGGCCTTGCGCCGGCTGCCACCTACCGCGACCGCGCGACGGTCGGCGACTGCGCACTCCATCGTAAAGCTCTGGGCATGCGGTTCGCCGCGGATTTCCAGCACGCTATAGACCGGCAGGGGCTGCTGACGGGCTTGCAGATATTCCTGCAGGCGGGTTTTGGGATCCTTCAACTCGCTGGCGCTGGCCAATCCCGTCAGTTCATTTCGATACAGATGCAAAATCAGCGCGCGACAGGCGTCCAACCCACCGTCCAGGTAAACCGCCCCGAAAATCGCCTCCAGCGCGTCCGCCAGAATGGACTCGCGTTGTGGACCGCCGCTGCGCAGTTCGCCCTGCCCCAACCACAACTCCTCGCCCAGCTTCAGGCTGCGGGCTAGCTCCGCCAGCGCCACGCCTCTCACCAAAGTTGCCCGCAGCCGACTCAGTTCGCCCTCGCTGGCCTGGGGATAGCGATGGAACAAATATTCGGCCATCACCAAGTTCAACAGTGCATCGCCCAGAAATTCCAGCCGCTCGTTGTTGCGCGGCGAGGCACTGCGATGGGTCAGCGCTTCCTCCAACAACCCAGGACGCCGAAACGCATAACCCAGGGCGGCGCACAGCCGCTCGGCCGATGAATTCACTTGGACAGCGGAATGACTTCTTTGACCTTGAGGACGACAAACAGGCCCTTGATCAGCTCCCGCTCGTCCTGATAGACCAGATCGAGCACCTTCCCACTGCGATCGTTGCGAACATTCAGATCCTTGGCCTCAACATTTGTCACATAACCAATATCGAACCGCTTTTGAATAGCGCGCTGGATTTCCTCCTTGGCCATGTCGCCCACCGACTCCTTGCGGACGCTCTCGATGGTGGACTTGATCGAGTAATACTGGACATACATCGGGATCACCCGCATCGCGACCAGGGCCACAGCCCCGATCAAGACCAGCAGCAACAGCAATCCGATCACGGACATGCCGCGCTGCCGTCCGTTCGCTTGTCGTTTCATCAGCGTGAATCGTCGCATTTTCGTATCCCCCTGTTCACCTACTTGATGCCATCGCCAATCCGACCGCATTGACCGCGCAAGGTAATGCAATCCCAGTTCATCCAGATAAAAAATGCCCGGCCGATCAGGTTTTCCTCGGGCAACGGCCCCCACACCCGACTGTCGCTGCTATTGTCGCGGTTGTCGCCCATCATGAAATAATGCCCGGCCGGCACTTGGTATTGCCAACCCATCGCCCCATCCGGCTCGCGGCGCGGCTGGACGACGGGCCGCATTATACCTAGCCCGTTGATCCAGCAACCGCCGGTCAGCGTCTGAATCCGATGCTGGATCTCGCCCAACTGTTCGGTAAATCCCTGGTAATTCGGCGCGGCGAGATTGCCGGGCAGCGGCGTCAGCGGTATTGGCTGGCCGTTGATGAAAAGTTGCTTTTCACGGCACTCCAGTCGGTCGCCGGGCAAACCCACCACTCGCTTGATATAGGCCACCGCCGGATCGGGCGGATAGCGGAACACCACCACATCGCCCCGTTGTGGCTGGCCGTTACCGATCACCTTGGTATTGAGCACCGGCAACCGCAAGCCATAGGCGAATTTGTTGACCAGGATGAAATCGCCCTTCAGCAGGGTCGGCACCATGGATTCCGAGGGAATCCGAAACGGCTCGACCACGCACGAGCGTAGCACCAGCACCGCCAGAATCACTGGAAAAAACGACTTCGACAGATCCACGTACCAGGGCAGCTTGACCGCGACCGCCGCCGCCGCGCCCGTCTCTCCCACGACCGGGACGCGGGTGCGGCGCGGCGCCAGCACCAGGGCATCCAGCAGCCAGATGCCGCCGGTCAACCCGGTCAGCACCACCAGAACAGCAGAAAAATCAATATTCATGGTTTGACGATCCGACGGCGCGACCGCGCTCGCTTCCTAAGAGTTCTTGTCGACCTGCAACACGGCCAGGAAGGCCTGTTGCGGGATTTCCACCTTGCCCACCTGCTTCATCCGCTTCTTGCCGGCTTTCTGCTTTTCCAGCAGCTTGCGCTTGCGGGTCACGTCGCCGCCGTAGCACTTGGCCAGCACGTTCTTGCGCAGCGCCTTGACCGTGGTGCGAGCGATGATCTGACTGCCGATCGCCGCCTGAATGGCCACCTCAAACATCTGCGAGTGAATCAGTTTCTTGAGTTTAACCGCGACTTCGTGACCCCGGCGCTGGGCTTGGTCGCGATGGACGATGGCTGACATCGCATCCACCCGGTCGCCGTTGATCAGCACGTCAAGCTTGACCAGCGGCGCGGCCTGAAACCGGTCGAGACTGTATTCGAACGAGGCAAAGCCTCGGCTGACCGACTTCAGCCGGTCAAAGAAATCCAGGACCACCTCGCTCAACGGCAATTCAAAACTCAGTTGCACCTGGCCGCCGGCGTAGTGCAAACCGCGCTGTGCGCCACGCTTTTCGATGCACAGGGTCATGATCGCGCCCAGATAATCCTGCGGCGTTAGAATGTGCGCCACGATGATCGGCTCGCGAATTTCGGCGATTTCGTTGGCCGGCGGCAGCTTGGCGGGATTGTCGATCTTCAGGACTTCGTTGCTGTTGGTCAGCACTTCGTAGACCACGGTTGGTGCGGTCGTCACCAAATCGAGGTTGTACTCCCGCTCCAGCCGTTCCTGGACAATTTCCATATGCAGCAGGCCCAGAAAGCCGCAGCGAAAGCCGAAGCCCATGGCCTGCGAGGTTTCCGGCTCAAAATACAGCGAGGCGTCGTTGAGGCGCAGTTTCTGCAACGCCTCGCGCAGGTTGCCGAAGTCGTCCGAATCCACGGGGAACAACCCGGCGAACACCCGGGGCTGGATTTTCTGGAATCCGGGCAACGGCTCCGCCGCCGGCCGGTCGGCTCCGGTGAAGGTATCGCCCACCGGCGCGCCGTCGATGTCCTTGATCCCGGCGATGATGTACCCTACTTCGCCGGCGCTCAGGCTGGGTTGCTCGCTGCGCTTGGGGGTGAAAATGCCGACCGATTCCACCTGAAAAGCCCGGCCGGTGGACATCACCTGAAGCTTCTGCCTGGGCGCGATCTGGCCGTCCACCACCCGCACCAGCGAGATCACCCCGACGAAGTTGTCGAACCAGGAATCGACGATCAGGGCCTTGAGCGGCCCATCCGGATCGCCCTGCGGGGCCGGAATGCGGGCGATGATCTCCTCCAGCAGTTCCGCCACTCCCAGGCCGCTCTTGGCGCTGACCCGCAGCGCGTGGCTGGCGTCGAGACCGATGATGTCGCCGATCTCGTGGGCCACCCGCTCTGGATCGGCCGAGGGCAGATCCACCTTGTTGAGCACGGGCAGCACTTCCAGGCGCTGCTCCATGGCGGTATAGCAGTTGGCGACGCTTTGCGCCTCGACGCCCTGGGCAGCGTCCACAACCAGCAGCGCGCCCTCGCAGGCGGCCAGCGAACGGGATACTTCGTAGGAGAAATCCACGTGCCCCGGCGTATCGATGATATTGAGTTGGTAGGTCCGGCCATCGCGGGCCGGATAGCGCAACGACACGCTTTGCGCCTTGATGGTGATGCCGCGCTCCCGCTCCAGGTCCATCGAATCGAGCACCTGCTCGGCCATCTCCCGCTCGCTCAGGCCGCCGCAGATTTGGATGAAGCGGTCGGCCAGCGTGGATTTGCCGTGATCGATGTGCGCGATGATCGAAAAGTTGCGAATGTGATCCATGAATTCCGCTACAGGGTCGGCCATCGGTCGCGTTCCACGCCATCCAGCGGCCACGGCCCAGAAAGAAAAGCCCCGCCCCCTCCGGACTTCGAGGCTCGCGAGTGCTCGGTCATGTTGGAAAGCGAGGGATTATAGCGTCATCGCCCCGAGGAAAGCATTTTCGCCCAATCGCCGCACCACCACCGGCTGAAACCGCGCATCGCCCCGCAACCGCCGGGACACAACGCGCGCCGCCAGGAACCCCAACGCCAGACCCACCGCGCCCGCCAGAATCACTGGTTCCTCGCCCGCGCCGGCGAACACGGCTTGCCCCAGCAGGGCGCCGGCCAGCAGTAGAATGATCGGCAACAGGTAGATCAGCAGCGATCCGCGCACCAGCGCGCCCTCGACCAGACCCACGATCACCGCGTCGCCCGGCCGCAACGGCAAGGTCGAAATGGCCCGCACCCGAACTTGTCGCTCGCCCCAGACTTTCGCCAGCGCCGCCGTGCCGCAACCGTCGCTGGCGGCGCACGCGCCGCAAGCCGACCGGCGTTGCGTTTCGACCCAGGCGTAGCCGTCGCCGGCTTCCACCACGACCGCCGGTTCCTCGATCATGGCTTGCCGGCCTCGGGCACGTACTGGACCGAGGCGGCGATGCGCTGTACGGTCGCGGCCGGCGCCTCGCCGACCACCAGCACTTGGTGGCCGTCGATCACCGCGCCAAAGGCGTTCATCGAGCCGAGTTGAGAGCCACCCTGCAACAACGGCGGATCTCCTTCCAGCCGTTCCAGAAACACCGAGATGGTTGCCAAGCCGTCGGCGAACACCAAGTGTTCGGTCGGGTGGCGACCGGACGCTTCAGTAAAGCGGTTGTGCGACACCTGGGTGAAACCTTCGGGCAACTGTTCCACCCGCCAGGCGGATTGCGTCACCGGCTCCCCCACGGGAACTCGGGCGCCATTGGCGTTCGAACCCATTTCCGGCGCGGCGCCTTCCGGAACCAAGGCCGGGGCTGCGAAAGCGGCATCGTCGATCCGCGGCTTGAGCTGTAAATCGGTGAACATCAGTTGCTCGATTGGCTGGCCCCGCTCGTCCAGCAACGCCGAACGCAGCACCAAGCCGTTGCGCCGGTCCAGCCACAACCGGTAGCCGAACCGCCAAGCGTCGCGCGGCTTGATGGCGATCACCTGCGCCTCGAGGCCGGCGACGCGATCCTCGCCCAGCATTTGCAATTCGTAGTGGCTTTCCAGCCGGCCCAGTTCCCGGGGAATGGACCAGGGGAAGGGCGAACGCCGGTAATCGCCACCCGCGAAGGTGGCCTGCCGCTTGGGCGACAGGCAGATGACGTTGTTGTTCGCCGCTACGATTTCTCGCGGCGGACCGCTCAATGAAACCAACCGTTGCCGCTCGCCCCCGGTTCCACCGCCATGGATAATGCGCATGGCTTCCACGTAGGGTCCCTGCACGTAAATGAAGGTACCCTCGTAGTTCAGGGTTTGGGCGGAGTTCAGCATCCGCTCCAGCCAGTGTCTGGCGTCCTGCGTGGCGACTGGTTGCGTCCGGCCGACGGAGGGCAGCGATCCGGCGGCGATCGCCAGAACCGCGCAATACAGGAACCTGCGCTTCATGCGGGATCTTAGCGATCGGGCTGATAACCAACTATGCGCACGTAGGGCAACATGCCGTGCATGCTGTTCTGGGATGCATAGCCGCTATGATTGACCAGATAACTGTTCAACCGCGTCTCGAACGGTTCGCCGACCGAGTTGGTTGACTGGGCAACCGCGACGGTCTGGATTGGAAGGGAAACAGCGGGGGTGGACAGAGCGGGAGTTGTAGCAGCGAATGGAGCGGCGGGTGGGAGCGCATCGGTCTGGTTCAGCTTGAGTCCAAACAGGGCCACCAGCGCCACCGAGGCGGCCAACGCGAAACCGGTGACCGGCTTGTACCAGGCGGGCAACGGCTTGGCGACCGATCGCGGCAAGGGTTCGGCTTCGATGGCTTGGCGGATGCGAGCGGCGAAATCGGTATCCAGCGCCGCCGGAACATGGTCCTGGATTACGTCGCTGATCAAATGATACCGTTCCCAACGGTCGCGCGCGTCGCCATCCCGACTCAGTCGGCGCAGGGCCAGATCGACCTCCCTATCCGCCAGTTCGTCGTCGACCATCGCCGAAAGCTGGCTTGCTGCGACAGGGACATCGTCGGCGGGGCGCGCCGATGGTAGTTCAGCCGTGTTATCAGCCATGACTCTATCCCGAAACTAATGCAGTAGTGGATGCAGTTTGGCGTCGATCGCTTCGCGCGCCCGGAAAATCCGGGAACGCACCGTGCCGATCGGACACCCCATGGTTTGGGCGATTTCCTCATAGCTCATTCCCTCGAGTTCCCGAAGGGTGATCGCCGTGCGCAAATCCTCCGGTAAATCCTCGATCGCCCGAAATACGGTCTCCGCGATTTCGTCCTTCAGCAACAACCGTTCGGGCGTTTCGTACTCTTTCAGCAAGGACTGGCCTTCGTATTGTTCGGCCTCGTGGGCGTCGATGTCGGAACCCGGCGGCCGACGGCCCTGAGCGACCAGGTAATTCTTGGCCGTGTTGATCGCGATCCGGTACAGCCAAGTGTAGAACGCGCTGTCGCCGCGAAAACCGGGCAGCGCGCGGTAGGCCTTGAGAAATGCTTCCTGGGACACATCCAGGGCTTCGCTGGGATCGTGGACATAGCGGGAGATCAGCTTGATGATCTTGTATTGATACTTGCGCACCAGCAGATCGAACGCACTTTTATCGCCTTTTTGCACCCTGTGGACCAGATCGCGGTCCAGATGACCCTCGCCCATCCGGGCAGACCCCTTTCGACTCAATGGCAATCTCCCTGCAACCATGACGGTAGACCAACGCCTGTTTCGTTAGTTCGCGTACTTGCCGGGATGTTATAGTGTGAGCAGGCGGCGGCGGGACAAACGCGAGACGCCATGGACCCGACCGCGCGATGCTTGTGCCCGCCACGATACCCCATTCACGGAACCGCTCACAAGCCATGACCACCTCTCCTTTTTCCACCGATATTCTGATCATCGGCAGCGGCGCCGCCGGCCTGAGCCTGGCGTTGCGCATGGCCGATGCCGCCCGCGTCGTGGTTTTGGCCAAGGGATCGCTGTCTGAAGGCAGCACTTATTATGCCCAGGGCGGCGTGTCGGCGGTGCTGGACGCCGGCGATTCCATCGAATCCCATCTGCAAGACACGCTGATCGCCGGCGCGGGCTTGTGCCATGCCGACGCGGTGCGCCTGACGGTGGAGCATGGCCGGGAGGTGATCGAATGGCTCAGCGCGCGGGGCGTCCCCTTCACCCGCGACCCCAACGCCGAGCACGGCGCGGACTATCACCTGACCCGCGAGGGCGGCCACAGTCACCGGCGAGTGGCGCATGTCGCCGACGCCACCGGCCGCGCCATTCAAACCACGCTGGAGGCGCGCGCCCGCGAACATCCGAATATCACGCTGCTGGATCAGTATATCGCGGTGGATCTGATCACCCGCCGCAAGCTAGGTCTGGACGGCAACCGTTGCCTGGGCGCTTATGTACTGGACCGCCGCGACGGTCAGGTCGAGGCCCTGGCGGCGCGCTTCGTGGTGCTGGCCACCGGCGGCGCCAGCCGGGTTTACCTGTATTCCAGCAACCCCGATGGCTCCACCGGCGATGGCATCGCCATGGCTTGGCGGGCGGGTTGCCGGGTGGCGAACCTGGAATTCATGCAGTTTCACCCGACCTGCCTGTATCACCCGCAGGCCAAGAATTTCCTGATTTCCGAGGCGGTGCGCGGCGAGGGCGGCTATCTGCTGCTGCCCGATGGCGCCCGGTTCATGCGCCATTTCGACGTGCGGATGGAATTGGCTCCCCGCGACATCGTGGCCCGCGCCATCGACCACGAGATGAAGCGGCTGGGCGCGGAATGCGTGTATCTGGACATCAGCCACAAACCGGCGGCGTTCGTGCAGGAGCATTTCCCGAACATTTACGCCAAGTGTCTGGAATACGGTTTCGACCTGACCCGCCAGCCCATTCCGGTGGTGCCGGCGGCCCATTACACCTGCGGCGGGGTATTGACCGATTTGCGGGCGCGAACCGACGTGGCCGGCTTGTACGCGGTGGGCGAAGTCGCGTTCACCGGCCTGCACGGGGCCAACCGCATGGCCAGCAACTCGCTGCTGGAATGCCTGGTGTTCGCGGCGGCGGCGGCGGACGATCTCCATCCGCGCCTGGCGCGCGCCCCGGAGCCGCCCCCGCTGCCGGCCTGGGACGAGAGCCGGGTCACCGACTCCGACGAGGAAGTGGTGGTCAGCCACAACTGGGCGGAACTGCGCCAGTTCATGTGGGACTACGTGGGCATCGTGCGCACCAACAAGCGCCTGCAACGCGCCCAGCATCGGGTGGAACTGCTGTTGCGGGAGATCGGCGAGTATTACGGCAACTTCCGCGTTAGCGGCAATCTGATCGAACTGCGCAATCTGGCGCAGGTGGCGGATTTGATCATTCGCTGCGCCCTGGCGCGCAAGGAAAGCCGGGGCCTGCACTACACCCTGGATTATCCCCAGGCCAACGAGGCCACGCCGGTGCGAGACACGATACTGGTGCCGGGGAATTTCGCCGGAGCGGACGCACCGCCGCTTTGGGGAGAGCGAGTTCAAGGCTGATCCGCCCCGTCCTCGTCCCGCCGGGTCCGCAACCAGACCCGCAGCCGCCGCAAGGCTTGGGCGTCGGCGGCATCCGGCAACAGCGCCAGCGACCGTCGCCTGCCGCTTTCCAGCCGGAAATTGAGGATGACGACCAGTGGATGGGCGTAACCGCCGGTCAACCGGGCGCGATGAAGCGCTCCATCACCCATTTCCAGCCGCCAGACGCCATCCAGCCGTTCAATCCGCGCGATAAAGCTACGCCCTCGTCGATAGCCGTATTGCCACCCAAACCGGATCAGCGCCAGCGTGATGCCGGCGATCCATGCCGCTTTGATCCACAGTGGAAGGCTGCTCACGACCACGGCGACGCCCGCCAGGACGTGAGCGCTGCCGCTGCTGACGAGCAGAAGCCGCGAGGGGCGTAGTTCGATGCTCAAGGCGGCGAGGTTACGCAACTTTCCGATGGATGCGGCGTTCCCGGTCAAGCTTGGCGCCCCTGCGGATTCAGGTTTATAGCACTATACCGGTTGTGAAATTTTCCCTCCTTGGATAAAGAGGGGTGGCGCGTAGCGCCGGGGTGGTTTGAAAGCGGTGATTCCTCAAATCAGACAGGAGCGCCATTTTTAAAGAAAAGGGTCGGACCCACTTTCTATTCAATAAACTCCAGATAATTATCACGATTGATCAAATTCCATTTTGCATTCGGGTAGGCCGTTATCCACTCTTTTGGCGGGCGGTGTTTGCCCGTACCCCATTTAATCTCATATCCATATAGATGACCATCGCGTTCCTCGACCAGATCCAACTCTTTTTTTGTATAGGTGCGCCAGAAATAATTGTTAGCTGATTGCCGTAGATATTCCTGTCGTTTCAACCGCTCGATCACCAGATAATTTTCCCAGAGTTCGCCTGCATCATTGCGTAATTCGAGCAAATTAAAATTGTTAATCAGGGCATTCCTGACGCCGTTATCAACGAAATAATACCGGCTGTTTTTGGTGATTTCATTTCGCAGGTTACGACTGAAACCGCCAAGCTTTTGAATGACGAAGGCTTTTTCAAGCAGGTCAAGATAATGATCCACCGTGTTTTTGCTCATCCCCAGGCTGGCGCCAAGCTCCGTATAAGACACTTCCTTGCCGATCTGGAACGCTATCAGTTGCAGCAGTCGGCTAATCTTGGCGGATTGCCTGATGCCCTCCAGTTCGAGAATATCCTTGTACAGGTATGAAGAGACCAGTTCCTTCAGATACCGCTCCCGCTCGCGGTTATCCTCCAGCAGTACGATTTCAGGATAGGCTCCATAGATCAGACGGCTTTCCAAGCGCGCTGCCGTTTCGTGGCGTTGTTCGATGGTGGTGAGTTCCAGTTGAGCGAGGGGATACTGAACCAGGGTGATTTTTCTTCCGGTCAGAGGCTCTCCGATACCGCGCGCCAGATCGAAGGATGATGACCCGGTAGCCACAATGCGGATATCGGGAATATGATCGACGATCAGTTTGAGATTTAGTCCAATGTTCTGGACCTTTTGGGCCTCGTCAACGACCAAGAGACGGTTGTTTCCAACAAAAGCTTTCAACTTCTCGGTGGATTGGGATGAGAGATACCCCTGAATGATAATGTCCTCTCCATTCACCAGCAGACAGGGTTCGGTTTCCCCCTTCAGAAATTCGTTGAGGAGCGTCGTCTTACCGGTGCGTCTGGCGCCATAAATGACCACCACCTTGCCAGGCTTCAATGAACTTTTGAGGTTTTCAAGCTGACGCTGGGATATGTACATTATAATTCCGTCAATAAACTGACTGAATTATATATTTATTCTTGCTGAATGCAACCCCCCTCGCAAAAGGGGCCAGACACCTTTTGCTTAATCC
>Ga0209573_1005623_pt1 | contig 11110 bp, 10 predicted proteins | sample TNRBio252014_DNA_FD_185870 | JGI IMG/M metagenome (GOLD analysis project Ga0209573, IMG submission 185870) | Wastewater treatment Type I Accumulibacter community from EBPR Bioreactor in Madison, WI, USA - TNR Reactor_6/25/2014_ DNA (SPAdes)... | ecosystem: Engineered > Bioreactor > EBPR >...
CCACCAACTCCACAATGTCATCTGGGCTGGCCAGCCAGCGCCAGTCCAACAATGTGTGCATTTCCGTATCGATGACACCTTTGGTGGTGCGCACCCAACTCATCACATAGCCGGTCAGAGCCGCCACATCTTTGCCGATCAGCATCAGCATCAGATCAGCGTCGTCGCTGTGATAGGTATTGAGCAGCCAGACCCGCTTCACATCCGGGTGGAGGGGCAGGTCGATGAGTGCCTGAAAGCAACGCCGATCCAGCCCCGGCTCCACATCGATCAGCACACTGGTGGCGATGGCTTTGCTGTTGGGGCTGACTTCCATCTCCAATTCCAAAAGGGTATCGATGTCCGCCCGCCCGCCAAAGCTGAGCATTGTGCGGGTTTCCCGCATCCCCTCCACATTGCGCACAATATCCAGCATAAAGCGGTTGAACTCCCGCACATCCCGCACCAGACAGGCAAAGCGCAGATCGGCCCGCTGGCGCATCCAATTGACCCACAGGGGCGAAACCCCCTCCGAACGGTAGCGGCGCAGATTGCTCAGAAGCTGTTCTCGGGCGATTTCGTCCTTGCCGCTGGTAATATCTGCATCGACAAAGGCCAGCATGGGGGGTATCAACCGTTCGGTATTCTCTTCACGTTCAAAAGCCATAGGGGGTATCCAGTGGGTGCAGGTCGTTGTGAGTTATCATCTTCTTTACTACTCCCATTCAACCTCACATAAAAGAAAAATGCAAACGTTGTCAATGTTGACACAATGGCGGGAATGGCAGAAAATGTTCGATGGCATTCGAGTACAGCATCTGACAGGTGTGCAGGCGCTGCTCAATTTCATGGCAAGTTTTCGGACTCTGGGTACCTGACAGTGTAAAACCAAAGAGATTTTTGGACACAGATTTTCAGGATTCAATCTACACAACCTGTGGATTAAGACTTTCTTGGAATCACAAAGCGTCGGTGGGCAAAAGAGTACGCAATTGTTTCAGAAGAAGAAGTGAGGTCTCTGTTGTACGACTACATAAGCGAAAATGCAGCGCCAACCGGCAACCCAACCCTCTACACACGCAGCTACTTCTACCCCTTTGTTTCGGTCTTCTCCCCATTCAGCTACAGCGTTCTGGCCGAGATCAGCCGACGCGCCTGGTTTCACTATTACACAAAGCTGGGAACGGGGATTGGCTTTGCCCCCAAAACCCTCATCCGCAATGCGGATGGCCGTCCCTATCTGGATTTGAAGTGGATTTGCGAACAGGACGTGGCCTTTGCTGGCCTGGAACCACCTGTGCTACGACTCAACCACATGCCGGTCTCCGTCTGTCCCTGGGAAAAACCTGGGCTGGTGGCCGGCTTTCGATTGGGACGCAACCAGAAAAAAATCGCTGACCTGTTGAGTACCCTCTCCAGCGAAATGCCCGCCATCACCGCCCGTATGCAGAAGTGGCATGGCAAGGTGATGTCCATGCGCTGGACCCAGGCCGAAATTCTGCAAATTATGGAGGAGATTGAGCGCTTTGGCCCAGAAAGTCTGATGGCCTACTTTGCGGCCCGTCATCATTTGGAGCGCGCACACAATGGGCTGGTCAATCTGCTCCCCAGCGGCGACGGTGCCCACAGGCTACATCTCATCAACAGCGCTCTTTCCGATCTGGACGGGTTGATCGAATTGACTCTGACCGACGACATCCTGGCATTGGCCCGTTTGGCCGCTGCGGATAGCACTCTGATGGCGTGGCTCGGAGAGCACACTGCGGCCAACTGGCCGGAGAGCGTCCCACCCGGCCCCTTCGCCGAGAAGTTGCGCCGCCTCTTCGCCGACTTTGGCCATTGGGCCACCGGCGTGGGCGAGATGGCCCACCCCACCTGGAAGGAAGAGCCAGGGCTGGTTCTCTCTGCCATTGTGGCCTGCCAAAAGCCAGGCCAGAGAACCCAAGCGTGTCCCCTCTGCCGGTGCCCGCCAACAACTGCTGGAGTCTGTAGATAGCAAGTCGCGCAAACAGGCCGAGCAATTGCTGGAATCCCTGCGCGAATTGACGATCTTGCAAAGCCAGGCACTGCACGCCTTTGCCTATCTGCTGGCCGGAACGCGGACCTGGGCGTTGGCCGCGGGTGAAGAGGCGGCATCCGACGGCCGTCTGCTTGATCCCCAGGACGCCTTCCTCTTCGAGTTGGAAGAGATCAAACAGATGATGACCGGTGAATGGAACATCACCAGCACCGATGAAATCCGTCAGCGAGCCGAAGAACGGCGGATCATCTATGCCCAGTGGCAGAGCCGTCGGGCACCAGCGGCTTTCTTTGGCGACGTGCCCGCGTGGATGGAGCATCTGGGGTTACCCTCTGTGGGTGGACAGATCACCGGCCCCCTGCGCCCGCAAAAGCATCTGCGCCCGGTTCTCTGCCAGGACGCAGTGGTGGGCGCGCGGCGGGTGGACAGCAGTTGGACGCCCACCCTGCCCGTGGCGGGCGCTTTCGTCGCCGCGGCTGGTTCGCCCTTGGACCCGATTATTGCCGCGGCCCGGGCCTGGCACGTGCCTGCAGTCGTCGGCCTGGGCGCAGCCTACGACGATCTGGTGGACGGCGCGCAGACGGTTGTGGATGGCACGGCAGGGAAAGTCGAACAATAAAAGGTGCCTGATCTCCACTTGGCCCTGACATTTCTGACGACGTTGCCTCTACCTGCTCTTAGGGCAGACGGGACGTCGTCCTTGCGTGGGGATGCGGGGCGCGCCTTTGTCTGGTATCCCTTTGTGGGGCTGCTCATCGGCCTGCTGTTGGCGGGCACTGCCTGGCTGCTGGGCTGGACGACTCTGACCCTACCCGTGCAGGCCGGTCTGCTCCTCCTCCTCTGGACGGGGATCACCGGCGGGCTGCATCTGGACGGAGTAATGGACAGTTGCGACGCCCTCTTTGCCCCGGTCAGCCTAGAGCGGCGGCTGGCGATTCTGAAGGATGTTCACACTGGAGCGTTCGGTGTGATCGGTCTCTTTTTTGTGCTGGGGCTGAAGTGGGCACTGTTGGCCGATCTGTTAGGCCGATCGGCACTTTGGCCCGTTCTCTTGCTGGCCCCGCTCTGGGGGCGCTGGATGCTCATCTGGGCCGCCCAGCGCTTCCCCTATGCCCGCCCCCAGGCCAGCCTGGGCAGCGCAATGACCGCCGGTCTCTCCCGCCGGGAATTGGGGATCGCCAGCCTCTACACCGGGCTGGTGCAGATCGGAATCGGCGTCTGGCAGCCTCTTCTCTTTGGCGCTCTGCTCGCACCCCTGGCCGGTCTGCTCCTGGCGCGCTGGGCCGCGGCAAAGTTGGGCGGCGGGCTGACCGGCGATCTCTACGGCTTTCTCTGCGAAGGGGTAGAGCTTTTCGTGCTGTTGGCCGCAGCACTTTTGGCCGGGGTCAAATGGCTGTGATAGACTCTCGAAAATTGTCCTGAAGCGGATTCAAGCCTGAAAATCTGAAAAATCCGCGCGCCTAGTCATATCGTCTGCACTGACTTCCTTGTAAAGAGAGTTTTATGAAGAGTTTTTGGCAGCAGGTAAAGTATTACTCACAGGTTGTTGGGGACTTTCAGGCCCGTCTCATTCTTACTTTTCTGTATGGAATTCTGATTGTGCCCACCGGGTTGATTGCCAAAATCGGCGGATCCTTTCTGGATGAGAAGCACAGGGAAAAGGCTTCCTATTGGCAGACCCGGCCCACCGATAAGCCATCCATCCGCAACGCACGCGGGCAGGGGTGAGCTGTGTACGTCTTGGGCATCTCCTGCTACTATCACGACGCGGCGGCGGCGCTGCTCCACAACGGTCAACTGGTGGCCGCGGCCGAGGAAGAGCGTTTCTCCCGGATCAAATTCGATGCGGACTACCCCCAGCTTGCCATCGACTTCTGCCTGCGCCAGGCCGGGATCAGCGCCGAGGATTTGGACTACGTCGTTTTTTATGAAAAGCCCCTGCAAAAGTTTGAACGGATTCTGCTCTCCACCCTCTCGGGCACACCCCGCACAGCCAAACTCTTCCGCGAGGCGATGGCGACCTGGTTCAGCGAAAAGCTCTGGATCAAATCCCACCTTCTGGGCAAACTGAAGATTCCCGCCCAAAAGCTGCTCTTTGTGGAGCATCACCTGAGCCACGCGGCCAGCACTTTCTTCTGCTCACCCTTCCAAGAAGCAGCCATCCTGACTATCGACGGTGTGGGGGAGTGGACCACCACCGCCCTGGGCCGGGCCACTGCGGATTGGGGCGACGGCGGTCAGAATGCCATCCATTTGGAGCAGGAGATTCGCTTTCCCCATTCGCTGGGCCTTTTCTACTCCGCCTTCACCGCCTGGCTGGGCTTTCAAGTCAACAACGGCGAGTACAAAGTGATGGGGATGTCGCCCTACGGCGAACCCCGCTATATGGACAAAGTGGAGAAGGTGCTGCGTCTGGCCGACGACGGCTCTTTTGCCCTGAATATGGACTATTTCAGCTTCCACACCTCCACCAGCGACACGTATAACCGGCGCTTTGTGGAGCTTTTCGGCGAACCCCGGGACCCCACCAGCGAATTCATCACCGATCGGACCCACCCCAACGGCGCAGGCAACCCGGACCGGGCATTGCGCGCCCGCAACCAGCACTACGCGGATGTGGCGATGTCCATCCAGCGGGCCACAGAAGAGGCTCTGCTGCGGATGGTGCGCCATTTGCACAAGACGACGGGCAGTGAGAATCTCTGCATTGCCGGCGGGGTGGCCCTCAACAGTGTCGCCAATGGGCGGATTACCCGCGAGGGACCTTTCCAAAATGTCTTCATCCAGCCCGCGGCTGGGGACAGCGGCGGCGCGCTGGGCGCAGCTCTCTACGCCTGGCACGTTCTCCTGGGCAAACCCCGTACATTTGTCATGGAGCACGCCTATTGGGGCGAGGAGTACGCCCCGGCGCAGATTGCCGCCTTTCTGCGGGAGAAGGGGCTGCCCTATCGGGAGATGGAAGACGACTGTCTGCTGGATGAACTGGTGGACGACCTGACCGGTGGGCGGGTGATCGGCTGGTTCCAGGGCCGCTTTGAATGGGGACCCCGTGCCCTGGGCAATCGTTCGATTCTGGCCGACCCCCGCAGCGAGGCGATGAAAGAGATCGTCAACGAAAAGATCAAATTTCGCGAACCCTTTCGTCCCTTTGCCCCCGCGATTTTGGAGGAACGGGCCAGGGAGTACTACGCCACCCCCCGCCTGGACGAGAATCTGATGGCCCGTTATATGCTGCTGGTCAGCCCGGTGGACGAAAGACGCTGGGACGAAGTGCCCGCCACAACCCATATGGGGTCGGGCCGCTTGCGCTACTACGACCTCATCGCCCGCTTTGGGCAGGCCACGGGCACGCCTGTGCTGCTCAACACATCCTTCAATCTGCGCGGCGAGCCGATTGTCACCAGCCCCCAGAACGCTTTCAACACATTTGTGGGCAGCGATATTGACGTGCTGGTGTTGGGCAATTTTGTCCTGCGCAAGAGCGAAATGGGCGGACGCTGGGACCCGGAACACAAAGGCGCGCTGGGCGAATAATTGGACGGAAGGGCGCGAGGTGGGGCGGGACAAAATTTGCGAGTAAAGAAGAGAGATTCACCCGCCCCACCGCATGCCCCTACCGGTGACCACAGATTGGTTTTGAATGATGCGTCGGATTCTCAGTCTCTTTCTGCTGCTTATCTTCTATACCCTATTGATTGGAGCCTGTGCAGAAGCCGTTGTGCGCCTGACCCATTCTGCGCCGCCACCGGGGAACAGTAGCTGGTTCTGGCGCGTGCCCGATCCCGTCACGGGCTGGAGCCACATCCCCAACAGCAGTGGCCGCTCCTTCGATCCTCTCTACGAATACGACGCGTCGGTGACGATCAACAGCCGGGGTATCCGGGGAGCCGAATCTCTGGGCTACGCCAAGCCAGAGGGGGTTTACCGGGTGCTGCTGCTGGGCGACTCCTTTGTGGAAGCCTTGCAGGTCAACGACGCAGAAACCTACGGCGAACAGCTACGCGCGCTGCTGGAAGCGGAACTGGGCCAGCCGGTGGAGGTGGTGAACGCCGGGGTCAGCGGCTTTGGCACGGATCAGGAGTTGCTCTGGCTGCGGGAAGAGGGGGTGAAGTACGCGCCGGACCTGGTGCTGCTGGCCGTCTACCCTCACAACGATTTTATGAACAACGCAGAAGTGCTGGAATCGGCCAACCGGGGTGCCATCAATAAACCCTTTTTTGCCCTGGTGGACGGCAAACTACAAACCCGCTATTATCCCTTCGACCCGGCGGCTGTGCCCGACGTGACCAGCCCCTTTGCCGAGATCGCCCCACCGGAACTTCCGCCAGGACCGTTGACCGGGCTGGCCGACTGGCTGCGCCCCCGCTTGTCCTTTTACCGCTACTTCGATCCCCGCATCCGTCTGGCTTCCCCCCGCCTGGCGACCTGGCTGGCCCGCATGGGTCTGCTTGCGCCGGGCCAGGAGAGTAAACTGGTGGCCCAGGGCGACGGCTATATCCCCCTGACCTACCGGGTCTACGCAGAACCCCTGGCCCCCGAGTGGCAGGATGCGGTGGCGTTGACAACCGCCCTTTTCGCGGAGATCGAACAGACCGCCAAAGAGATGGACGCGGCCAGCGCTGCGGTCTTGATCCCCTCGTTCGAGAGCAGCAATGGCGAACGCTGGCAGCGCATCCTCACCCAATTCCCGGCGATGCAATCGGGCCTGTGGAATGTCCAGCAGCCGGAAGCGTTGGCATTGAACGCATTGGCCGCCGCAGGGATGCCCGTTTCGTCATTGACCGACGCCTTCCGACAGAACAGCGCGGCCGGGCCGCCGCTCTATCTGGCCGAGGACGGCCATTGGACAGCCCCAGGCCACGCGCTGGCGGCCCGGGCCACCGTCAACTTTTTGGCCGAGAGCGGAATCGTCCCTGGGCTGGCCGGCCACACCCTACCCGTGACCGTTGCCAACCCGCCCCGCACCGCCTGGGAATGGGCTGTGCTGGCGGTAATTCTGATTCTGGCGGGTTCGCTTGTCTGGAAGGCGGTGGAAGTCGGCCCTGTGGTGTGGCTGCGTCAAACCGGGGCTGGTCTCTCGACAACAGTCGAATTGTTCGGCTATGTAGCCCGGCGGCGGCAGTTTGTTCTTCTGCCCCTGCTGGTCATTCTCCTGGCCTTTGCCGGTCTGCTGATTCTGGCCCAAGCATCGGTGGTCGGGCCGTTCATTTACACACTCATCTGATGGCATCTCTCATCTTTGTTCTCGGCGGCGCGCGCAGTGGCAAGAGCGATTATGCATTGGAGTTGGCCCGCCAACTGGCCGGGGATGGCCCGATCCTCTTTATCGCCACCGCCCAAGCCGGGGACGATGAGATGGCCGAACGCATCGCCCGCCACCGCACTGAGCGCCCCAGCCATTGGCAGACGCTGGAAGCGCCCCTGGCCGTCGGCTCCCGCTGGCGTGAACAGCAACTTGCCCACCCCCAATCCACCTCTCCTCGGGTCGCCATCCTCGACTGCCTGACCCTTCTCGTCTCCAATCTACTCTTTGCCGGAGGCCAAGACCCGGAGAGCGAGGACGAATCTGCAATTGAGCGCCGGGTGGCGGTGGAGTTGGACGAACTGTTGGATGCCCACAAGAATCTGGGCATCCCTCTGATTGTCGTCAGTAATGAAGTGGGGCTGGGGATTGTCCCGGCGGGGCGCATCAGCCGCATCTACCGGGACCAGCTGGGGCGGGCCAATCGTCGTCTGGCCGGGGCTGCGGATCACGCCCACTTTCTGCTGGCGGGGATTCCGCTTGACCTGAAAGCCTGGCAGGCTTCCTCTCTTGGGCCGGAGGGAGATCAAGCGTAGGACGGACTGAACAGTCCGTCCTACGGGGATGACTTTTGCTTCAAATTAGAGTTTGGCGCTGTCCACCAGATTGCCGTCCTCTACCCTGTGGATGGTGACACGCATAGCAGTGCGTCGTTGACCGTCAATCTCAATCTCAATAAATTCTGGCATACAGATCAGACGAATGCCCTCATCTTTTACGAATTTTTGGGCGGTGATGACGGCTTTGAACATTCCGTAGGTGGCGGCCATACCGATGGCCTGCACTGCTGATTGTTGACTTTCACGGATCTGCCCTGCAATCGCGCCGGCGACCAGTGCCGACGGCGAATCGGCGGCAACACGCAATAGACGATTGTTCATTTTCCTGGCTCCTCAATGATAGGTGTGATGTGGGTGCAGTGCTTATCCAAGGCACTGGGAGTAGACGGATTGATAATGAACGTTCAAACCGCTATACCATACCAATTCACATCTCTGTTGATCTATCGTCTCCCTATCACACTTCTATCATCAAACAGAAACTCAACGCCTACTTCCCTTGAAAGAGCGGGCGGCGTTTTTCCTGAAAGGCACGCACTCCCTCGGCATAATCTTCACTGTCATAAATCGCGTCGGGCAGCGCTCCCTCTTCCGGCGTCAGGTCGAGCAGATCGGGTTTGCGTAAGAGGGTGTGGATCATCTGTTTGTGCCAGCGTTGGGCCAGTGGGGCCATATGTACCATCCGCTCGGTCAGTTCAACTACTTTCTCATCCACTGCTGCCAGGGGGTAAATTTGGGAGCAGAGACCGATAGACTGGGCTTCCCTGGCATCCAACAGCCGGGCGGTCAACAGCAGATCGAGGGTTGCACCCAGACCGATCAGATGGACAAAGCGCTGCAACTCCCGGTAGCCAACGAGAGTGCTGAGTTGGGCTACCGGCATCCCAAACAGCGCATTGTCCCCACAGATGCGCAGATCGCAATGAGCGGCCAGCATACATCCCCCGCCCACACAATAGCCTTTGACCAGCGCAATCGTTGGTTTGGAGAGGCGGGCGATGGCTTTAAGTGCCAATTCTACTTTGCCGTTGTAGATTTTCGCCTGCCAGGGATCGTTGCGTTGGGTCGAAAATTCATGGATGTCCCCACCCGCGCTGAAGGCTTCGTCCCCTGCGCCCCGGAGAACGACGACACGCACACTGCTCTCCTGCTCCAGGCGGGTGGCCATTTCCGCCAAGGCCCGCCACATCTCCAGTGTAATGGCGTTGCGCTGGGCTGGGCGGCTGATGACCAGAGTAGCTACACCGTTTTGAATCGAGAGGTGTAGATTTTCCATAGGATTCTCCTGGATGTGTGGGTAAATCGTTCGATACGTGCATAGGATACCGGGAAGAGGGTGGAAGGTCAAAGCGGATACAACGGACAGATCATCTGCGGATCGTTTTCCCCTGTGGGCGGGTCTGCCCCAGGGGGAGTGATGACAATTGTTACAATAGAGCGTAAACCTACTTGTCAGCCTATTCGCTTTCCAGTACAATACAGTTATTGGATGGATGCGCAACCAATTCCTTCTTGGAGAGCCGGACACTTATTCCGTGCCGCCCATTTTGTCAGGAGTCGTCCGTTTGCCAATTCGGCCTTTCACTCCAGGCGATGCTCTGCTTGTCCAACGCCTGAGCCGGTATGTCACAAGATTTCATATTGGAAGATTTCTATTACAGCCCTCTTCCCCTCTCCAGGCTGCTTTCAGCACCTATTTGCCCTGGGCGTACAAAACTGGCATCACATACGTCTTGCGTCAAGAGGAACACGGCCTGGTCCGAGCAGGCTTTGTTCAATGGCAACTCCATCCCGGTCGGGCCGAGGCCGATTTGATGGTGCTCAGCCCGGCGTTGGACGCGCCCAACGGTCACCCGGCCATCTGGCACAAACTCTTGGCAGAGAGCGCCCTTTCCCTGGCGGATCAACAGATTCGCCGCCTCTACAGCGAACTTTCGGACCAACCTTTGCTGGTGAATACATTTATGCAGGCGGGTTTTCATCTCTACGCCAGAGAGTCGATCTGGCGCCTGGCCACAGAATCCCTGACGGTTCCGGTTCCATCGGGCATGGCTCTGCGTCCACAGACCGGCCAGGACCGCTGGGCGCTGGAACAGCTCTACGCCCGGATAACCCCGGCACCTGTGCGCCAGGCCGAGGCAATCGATGGGGAAGGTGAGCAATTTGCGCCGCCGATTCTCACCAATCGCCACATCCACCGTCCTTTGAGCAGCTTTGTGCTGGATGGCGCAGACGGTCTGGATGGCTGTGTGCAGATCATCTGGGGCAAGACGGGGGTCTGGCTGCGGCTGTGGGTGGACAGCAACAATCCGGATACAAGCCAGGTTCGTCTGTTGTTGAGCCATGGCCTGCAACAGATCGCGGGGGCGTCGGTGCGTCGGCCAGTCTACATTGCAGTGCGGGATTATCAAAGCGGACTCTCGTCAATTCTGGAAGAGTACGCCTTTGCGCCCTTTACCGATCGAGCACGAATGGTCCGGCCCATCTGGCAGTGGGCCAAAAAAGCAGTGGAAAACCGTCTCCCATCCCTGGAAGGAGTGGCCGAAGCGATACCCGGTTCTCTGGTCATGCCCCAGGCTACAAGCGAAAGGAGGGGAACAGTGGAACTTCTCACCCCGTGGATGCGTACTATCCCTGATAGTATTGAGAAAATCAGCTCTGTGCAAAGAAGCAGCGATCAACACAGGAACCTATGACACAAAGCAACCTATCTAACGCAAGCACGACAACCGTTTTGCAAACCAAAGAGCAGAGTAAGATGACCCTGCGCATCACCGATGATTTGGACTTGCTACTCGATGTTCTGCCCAATCGCATTCGAGAGTCACTGCGCGAGATCGGGCGACCCGCTGATCTGATCGAAATCGTCATGGACCTGGGCCGTCTACCCGAAGCCCGCTTCACCGACAGCGAGGTCTATTTGAGTACGGAAGAGATCAGCGCGGTGGATGTGCGCAACGTCATCGAAAAGATTGGCGTGTTCGGCACGGACAACCGTGCCGGAATCGAGCGCACCCTGCACCGTATCTCTGCCATTCGCAACCGCAAGGGGCTGGTGATCGGTCTCACCTGTCGGGTGGGGCGCGCTGTCTACGGCGTCATCGAAATCATCGAAGATATTGTGCTCAGCAACAAAAGCATTCTGCTGCTGGGGCGACCTGGCGTAGGCAAGACAACCCTCCTGCGCGAGGCGGCCCGGGTTCTCAGCGACAAAAAACGGGTGGTCATTGTGGACACCAGCAATGAGAT
>Ga0209573_1005624_pt1 | contig 11107 bp, 9 predicted proteins | sample TNRBio252014_DNA_FD_185870 | JGI IMG/M metagenome (GOLD analysis project Ga0209573, IMG submission 185870) | Wastewater treatment Type I Accumulibacter community from EBPR Bioreactor in Madison, WI, USA - TNR Reactor_6/25/2014_ DNA (SPAdes)... | ecosystem: Engineered > Bioreactor > EBPR >...
CAGCCGCCCCTCGGCGTCGACGAACAGGTTGCCCTGGTGCATGTCGGCATGAAAGAAGCCGTCGCGCATCGCATGGCGCAGGAAGCACTGCATCGCGGTGACGGCGAGCGCCTTTCGGTCATGCCCTGCCGCATCCAGCGCGGCGTGGTTGGCAATCGGAATGCCGTCGATCCACTCGGTGGTCAGCACTTCCCGGCCGGTGCGCTCCCAGTCGATCTTCGGCACGCGAAAATCGCGATCGTCCTTCGAGTTTTCCGCCAGTTCCGACAGGGCCGACGCTTCGAGGCGAAGGTCGGTTTCCAGCGCGACCGACCGGGCAAAGCCGCGGATCGATTCAACCGGGCGCAGGCGCCGCGCCTCCGCGTCCTTGCCCTCGGCCAGCCCGGCGGCAAACAGCATCGCCCCGATGTCCGTGGCAAAGCGCTCGCGCACCCCGGGCCGCAACACCTTGACGGCCACGAAGCCCTCGCTCCCCGGCACGCGCGCCTTGTGCACCTGGGCGACCGAGGCCGCGGCCACCGGCTCGCCCAGGTCGGCGAAGGCCTCGGTCACCGGCTTGCCGAGGGTGTCCTCGATGGTTTTCACCGCCGTTTCGCGCGGGAAGGAGGGCATGCGGTCCTGAAGCTGCTCCAGTTCGCGCGCATTGGCCATGCCGACCAGATCGGGCCGGGTGGCGAGGAACTGGCCAAGTTTCACATAGGTCGGCCCGAGCCGGGTGAAGGCGCGGGCGAGGCGCGCGCCGCCGGCGTTCGGCTTCTCGAACAGCCGCAGCAGCTTCACCGCCATGCGGGCCGAGGGGGTGAGCGTGGCAGGATCGGCGAGGCCGAACACACCCTCCCGGGTCAGAACGAAGCCGACTCGGATCAGGCGGGTCAGATGAAACAGCGCGGAAATCACGGCGACCCTAGAGCTTCCAGCCCGAATGGATGTTGACGATGCCGCCCGTATAGGCGCGATGGTCGACCCGGGAGAAGCCCGCCGCGCGGATCATGCCGGCAAACACCTCCGGGCGCGGGAACTTGCGGATCGATTCGACCAGATAGCGGTAGGATTCGGCGTCTCCCGTCACCTGCCGGCCGATGGCGGGGATGATGTTGAACGAATAGGCATCATAGATCCTGTCGAGCACCGGCGTGTCGACCGGCGCAAATTCCAGCACGAGGATGCGCCCGCCGCGCCTGAGCACGCGGAACGCCTCTTTCAGCGCCACCGGGATGCGCGGCACGTTCCGGATGCCGAAGGCGATGGTATAGGAATCAAACGTACCATCGGGGTAGGGCAGGCTCTCGGCATTGGCCTCGACGAAATCGATGGTGCCGGCGAAAGACTGCTTTTCCGCCCGGTCGCGGCCCACGCCCAGCATGTCGCCGTTGATGTCGAGCACCGTGACATGCGCGCCCGGCCCGGCCGCTTCCAGAATGCGGAAGGCGACATCGCCGGTGCCGCCGGCCACATCGAGATGGCGCCAGGGCTTGTCGCCCTTGGGCGGCCGCAGGCGGGCGACAAGCGCGCTCTTCCACGGCCGGTGCAACCCGCCCGACATCAGGTCGTTCATCAGATCGTACTTCTGCGCGACCGAATGGAAGACCTCGTTGACCTTGCCCTGCTTGTCGCCCAGCGGCACGGAGGAAAAGCCGAAATGCGTCTCTTCGGCGGCATCCGGGGCGGGGTGTGCGGGTCTTGCGGCGCGGGCCATGGCGCAGTCCTTCTCAACTCGGCGAGAAGCAATAGCGAAACCTTGGTGTCAGCGCTATGAGTTCCGTCGCATATTCTGAACACCGGAGGGCCGATGCCCGAACTGCCCGAAGTGGAGACCGTGCGTCGCGGCCTTGAGCCGGCCATGGTCGGTGCGCGCTTCAGCGCCGTGGAGACGCGGCGGCCCAACCTGCGCTTTCCCTTTCCCGAGCGGTTCGCCGACCGGCTGACCGGCGCGCGGGTGAACGCCCTGACCCGGCGGGCGAAATTCCTGATCGCCTCCCTTTCCAGCGGCGAAGCGCTGATCCTGCATCTGGGGATGAGCGGGCGTTTTCTGGTTGAAACCGGCAAGACCGCCACACAGCCCGGCGTCTTTCATCAGGATGTCGGCCGCCATGCGGCGCATGATCACGTGGTCTTCCGTTTCGATGGCGGCGCCACCGTCACCTATAATGATGTGCGGCGCTTCGGCTTCATGGATCTGGTTTCGCAGGAGGGACTTGAGGCCTCGCCGCATCTCTCCGGTCTGGGCATCGAGCCGCTGGGCAACGATTTTCATGCCGATGCGCTCGACAGGCTGTTCAGCGGCCGGGCCGCGCCGCTGAAGGCCGCGCTGCTCGACCAGAAACTGATCGCCGGGCTCGGCAACATCTATGTCTGCGAGGCTCTGCACCGGGCCGGCCTTGCCCCGACCCGCGCCGCCGGCAGCATCGCCGGGCCGGGGAAACGGGCGCTGGCGGCGCGGCAGGCGCTGGCAACCGCCATCCGCGACGTTCTGACCGAGGCGGTGGCGGCGGGGGGCTCCTCGATTTCCGATCACGCCCGCACCGATGGCTCGCTCGGCTATTTCCAGCACAGTTTCCGCGCCTATGACCGCGAGGGCAAGGCCTGCACGACGCCGGGATGCAGCGGCACCATCCGCCGCATGGTGCAATCGGGCCGATCCACCTTCCATTGTGCGCTCTGCCAGGACTGAAATCCCCCTTTCGTCACGCTTGCGGGCGGGCAAAACCTCCGCTAGCCACTCCGATCAGCCAGAACGAGGAGAGCGCCATGGGTCTGAAGTCCGTCTACGACAACATCATCGCCGAGGTGCACGGCAAGGTGGGCCTGATCCGCCTCAACCGGCCGCAGGCGCTCAACGCCCTGAATGCGGCGCTGATCGCCGACCTCAACCACGCGCTGGAGGTGTTCGAGGAGGATGCCGGGATCGGCTGCATCGTGCTGACCGGCTCGGACAAGGCCTTTGCCGCCGGGGCCGACATCAAGGAAATGCAGTCCAGGACCTACATGGACGTCTATCTGGGCGATTTCATCTCGAAGTGGGAGCAGCTCAGCCGGGCGCGCAAGCCGGTGATCGCGGCGGTGGCCGGCTTTGCGCTGGGCGGCGGCTGCGAGATCGCCATGATGTGCGATTTCATCATCGCGGCGGATACGGCGAAGTTCGGCCAGCCCGAGATCAAGCTCGGCGTCATGCCCGGCGCCGGCGGCACCCAGCGGCTGACCCGTTATGTCGGAAAATCGAAGGCGATGGACCTCTGCCTCACCGGCCGCATGATGGACGCAGCCGAAGCCGAGCGCGCCGGTCTGGTCTCGCGCATCGTCCCGGCCGACCAGCTGGTGGCCGAGGCGCTGAAGGCGGCCGAAACCATCGCGTCCATGTCGCTGCCCGCCGCGATGATGACCAAGGAGACGGTCAACCGCTCCTACGAGACCACCCTGTCCGAGGGCATCCGCTTCGAGCGGCGCGTCTTCCACTCGATGTTCTCGACCGAGGACCAGAAGGAAGGCATGGCCGCCTTCGCCGAAAAGCGCAAGGCCCAGTTCAAGAACCGCTGATCCCGCACGCTCCGGCGCTTGCCGCGCCGGGCTGCGCTTTATAGTCAGGGGAGATGGACGCGTTCATCTCCCTGTTTCATGTCTCCCCGCTCACCCTCGCCGTTCTGATGTCGGTGTCGTTTGTCGCGGCGATCATCGACGCGATCGCCGGCGGGGGCGGGCTGCTCAACGTGCCGGCCCTGATGCTGGCGGGTTTCAACCCCGTGGCAGCGGTGGCCACCAACAAGGTGCAGGGCCTGTTTGCGGTGCTTTCGGCCAGCCGCACCTATGCCCGCGCCGGGCTGATCGATGCCCGGGCCCTGCTGCCGGCCTTCATCGGCGCCTTTGTCGGCTCGATCCTGGGGGCGATCTCCGCTCAGGTCGTGCCGCTGGGACTGGTGCGCACGGTGGTGCCGGGCCTGTTGATCGCGGTGGCGCTGTTTGTCGCCTTTTCTCCCAAACTCAGCGATGCCCAGTCGCACCAGCGCCTGACGCCGCTGGCTTTCGCCGCCAGTTTTGCCGCGGGCATCGGGTTCTACGACGGCATTTTCGGCCCCGGCGGCGGGTCCTTCTTCTTCATGGCGCTGGTCTCGATGCTCGGGTTCGGGGTGACGCGGGCCGCCGCCAATGCCAAGTTCCTCAACATCGCCAGCAATGGCGGCGCCTTCCTGCTGTTCGCGCTGTCAGGGCAGATCTACTGGGCTCTGGGGCTGGCCCAGGCCCTGGCCTCGATCGCCGGGGCCCGCATCGGCGCCGGGCTGGCGCTCAGGCGCGGGGCAGCGCTGATCAAGCCGCTGGTGGTGGTGGTCTGCCTGATCATGGCGGTTCGTTTGATGCTCGATCCGAGTCATCCGGTCGGCGCCTGGCTGGGGTTTCGCCCCTGATCGGCGGCATTCGACGATTCGGCCGTTGACGTGTTCGCAGGTTCGTGCCATTGAGCCGCCATAAGCGCCGGCGGAAACGTCGGCGCGCTCCTTTTACATGACCTATGGGACCGGCGGGGTGCGCCCCGGATCAGCGGCTCCCGGAGATGGGAACGATGGCGAATACCAAGTCTGCCAAGAAGGCCGCCCGCCAGGCGGTGCGCAAGACCGAAGTCAACAAGTCGCGCCGCAGCCGCACCCGTACGGCGGTGCGCAAGGTGGAAGAGGCGATCGAGGCCGGCAAGGCCGATGAGGCGATGGCCGCTCTGCGCAGCGCCGAGCCGGAAATGATGCGCGCCGCCCGCGCCGGGGTCATTCACAAGAACACCGCCTCGCGCAAGGTTTCGCGCCTGACCAAGGCGATCAAGGCCCTCCAGGCCTGATCCGACGCTCCTTCGCGGTGAAGCGTTCAGCCCGACCGGAAACGGTCGGGCTTTTTGCGTTCGGCGCAGGGGCGTGAGTCGCAGAATCGCCAATACACCTGTCAAGTGGTCATGCAAAAAAACCGGGCTGAAGCAGCGGTGCAACAGCTTGTGCAAGCTCCTGCCCGCTCAAAAATTCTTCATATATTTCATGATGTTAATTGATAAGACGGGAATCGGTTCATAGCCAGTGGATAGAGCCTCCCTTGCCGGCAAAAATTTGAGTCAGACTGTTTCGAATACGAAACGATGTCGTGCCGTTTACCTCTGAACCAAGGAAAGCCATTGCCCGTCAAGAGCTTGTCCGGGGCGGCGGGAGACGGGGCTTTCGCCGTTAACCAAAGCGCGTTTTGCGCGGCACCGGGGGGCGACGAAAAGGGTGTTGCACGGGCCCGCTTGGCCGGGTTAACAGTTTTTTAACGACGGGCTCACCACTGCCCGCGTGCAGCAGACAAACTCAGGAAAAGCCGAGGGCAGGGCAAGACGGCACGTCATACGATCAGTAAGCGATTGTTGAGTTGTCGGTCTTGATGCGCCTTTAGTCGAGTTTAACCACAAACATCTGTTTGTGGCGCGCCCCTTTGCTTTCAAGCGCGGGGCGGTTTGCAGAAAATACGGGTCTGAACGGGCAAAACGATGATGCACGCAACATTTCTTGCGGCGCTTTGGCATGAGCAGAATGCCGGGCGCCTTGGGTTTCCCCGACGCATGACGGTCACGGGCTCCCGGCCCGGCGCCGTCTTCGCCGATCCCGTATTTTGACCCATACTCGACATCAGGTTTGAACATGCTTGCCTCTCTGCGTCTTTCCCCCGAACCCACCGCTCTTGATGACGATTCCCTGTGGCTGCGCGTCAGGACACGGCTGAGGGCCGAACTGGGCGACGACATCTTCACGAGCTGGTTCGCCCGGCTCGATCTCGTCGCCGTCGACGGCGAGGTGGCGCAGCTCTCGGTGCCGACCCGTTTCCTCAAGAGCTGGTTGCAGGGCCATTACATCGATCGGATCGAGGCGATCTACGCCGAGGAACATCCGCATGTGCGCCGCGTGGCGATTGCCCTGCGCGAGGCCGGCGGTCGTGCTGCCGCACCGGTGCGTCCCGTCGCCCCCGTACCGCAGCCGGTACCTGCCGGGGCCGGGGCCGAACGGCCCGTTCCGACCGTCCTGGTCCCCGTGCTCGCCAGCAGCCGTCCGGCCGAGCCGTTCGAGAGTTCGCCGCTCGACAAGCGGCTGAATTTCGCAGCGTTCCAGGTCGGGCGCTCCAACGTTCTGGCCCATTCCGCGGCCATGCAGATCGTGCAGGCCACCCCGGACGACATGCCGGTCTACAATCCGCTGTATGTTCATTCGGCCGTGGGTCTGGGCAAGACGCATCTGTTGCAGGCCACCGCGCAGGCCCTGGCCACGGCCGGGCGGCGGGTGACTTACCTCACCGCCGAGAAGTTCATGTACGGCTTTGTCGCCGCGCTGCGCAGCCAGACAGCGCTGGCCTTCAAGGAGAACCTGCGCGCCATCGACATTCTGGTCATCGACGACGTGCAGTTTCTCAACGGCAAGCAGACCCAGCAGGAGTTCTGCCACACGCTCAACGCCCTCATCGACGCCGGCAAGCAGGTGATTGTGGCCGCCGACCGCGGCCCGGCCGATCTTGAGACCATGGACGAACGCATCCAGTCGCGACTGGCCGGCGGGCTGGTGGTGGAGATCGGCGCGCTCGATGAGGCGCTGCGGCTTAAGGTGCTGGAATCGCGCATTCAGGCGGCCAAGCTGCGCCTGCCGGGTTTTGCGCTGGCGCCGGAGGTGGTGGCCCATGTCGCCCGCTGCGTCACCTCGAACGGCCGCGATCTTGAAGGCGCGGTCAACCGGCTGGTCGCCCATGCCACGCTCTCGGGCGGGCCACTCGACATCGAGACGGCGGAAACCGCGATCCGCGACCTGATCCGCACCCACGAGCCGAAAAAGGTCAAGATCGAGGACATCCAGCGGCTTGTGGCGAACCACTACAACGTCAGCCGTGCCGATATCCTGTCCTCGCGCCGCACCGCCACCGTGGTGCGCCCGCGCCAGATCGCCATGTACCTGTCCAAAATGCTCACCCTGCGGTCGCTGCCCGAGATCGGTCGTCGCTTCGGCGGGCGCGACCACACCACGGTGCTGCATGCGGTGCGCAAGATCGACGGGCTGGTGACGCGCGACACCTCGCTCGCCGGCGAGATCGACCACCTCAAGCGCATGCTTCAGGAATAGGCAGGCGCCGGAACAGGCGCCCCGGACCGGCGTGATCGACCGGGCATTGGGCGGATTGAGCGGGGAAAACGCAGCATCGGCGCTTGCCACGCGCCGGTTTTGCCGCCATCGTCGCTTCCCTCGTTTTGGCCTGACAGGGCCATAACCTGTTCCGTTGTGTTCTGGATCGGACGACTGGCATGAAGGTTACTGTCGAGCAGGCGGCGCTTCTCAAAGCGCTGGGGCATGTCTACCGCGTCGTCGAGCGGCGCAACACCATTCCGATCCTGTCCAACGTGCTGCTCAGGGCCGAGGGCGGCAAGCTGTCGCTGAAGGCGACCGATCTCGACATCGAGGTGACCGAGGCGATCGATGCCGAGGTGGCACAGGCCGGGGCGACCACCGTTCCCGCCCACATGCTGCATGACATCGTGCGCAAGCTGCCCGATGGCGCCCAGGTCTCGCTCGACCAGGGCGGCGACGGCGCTCAGATGCTGATCCGCTCCGGGCGCTCGCGCTTCACCCTGCAATCGCTGCCCGACAGCGACTTTCCCGATCTGGCCGCCGGCACGCTGTCGCACCGGTTCGAGGTGGGCGCGGGCGAGCTCAAGCGCCTCGTCGAGAAGACCCAGTTCGCCATCTCGACCGAGGAAACCCGCTACTACCTCAACGGCATCTACCTGCACGCGGTGGAGGGCGAGGGCGGCGCCATGCTGCGTGCGGTCGCCACCGACGGCCATCGCCTCGCGCAGGCCGATACCCCCGCGCCGAAGGGCGCCTCGGGCATGCCCGGCGTCATCGTGCCGCGCAAGACGGTGGGCGAAATCCAGAAGCTGCTGGCCGAGGCGACAGGCGATGTCGCGGTTGAACTCTCCACCGCCAAGATCCGCTTTTCGGTCGGCCCGGTGGTCTTCACCTCCAAGCTGATCGACGGCACCTTCCCCGATTACAGCCGGGTCATCCCGACGCGCAACGACAAGCTGCTGACGGTGGAACTCGACGAGTTCGCCCGCTCGGTCGACCGTGTGTCCACCATCTCCTCCGAGCGTGGGCGCGCGGTGAAGCTGGCGCTGGGCGACGGCAAGCTGACGCTCTCGGTCAACAACCCCGATGCCGGGCAGGCAACCGAGGAACTGAACGTCGATTATGAGGCGGCGCCGCTCGAAATCGGCTTCAATGCCCGCTATCTGCTCGACATCACCCAGCAGCTGGACGGCGACACGGCGCTGCTGAAGCTGGCAGAGCCGGGCTCTCCCACCCTCATCCTCGACCGCGAGGGCGCCCCCAATCTCTATGTGCTGATGCCGATGCGCGTCTGAGCACGCGGCAGCCTCCGAATCGTTCTATAGCCTGGGCCATGGCCATTCCCTGCCGGATTCTCCGGCTCCAGCTCAGCAATTTCCGCACCTACGGCGCCGCAGATGTGACGCCCGGCGCCGACCTTGTCGCGCTGGCGGGAGACAACGGCGCCGGCAAGACCAATGTGCTCGAAGCCCTGTCGCTGCTGACCCAGGGGCGCGGGCTGCGGCGGGCCGATCTGGCCGAGATGGCGCGGCTGTCGGGTCCCGGCGGCTTTGCGGTGGCGGTGGAGGCCGAGGGGGCGTGCGGCCCCTGTCATCTCGGTACCGGGCTGGTGGCGGGCGAGGCGGGCCGCAAGGCGCGGATCAATCGCGAGCCGGCGGCCTCGATCGCCGCGTTTTCCGATCATCTCAGGGTGATCTGGCTGACGCCGGATCAGGACGGACTGTTTCGCGGCGCGGCCGGCGAGCGCCGGCGTTTTCTCGACCGGCTGGTTCTGGCGGTCGACCCTGGCCACGGGGCGCGGGTGCATGCCCTGGAAAAGGCGCTGCGGGCGCGCAACCGGCTGCTGGACGATCCCTACCCCGACGCCCGCTGGCTGGATGCGACCGAGCACGAGGTGGCCGAGATCGCCATTGCCGTCTCCGCCGCGCGGCGCGAGGCGGTCGCCCGGCTGATCCATCTGATCGCGGCGCATCGCGACGATGGCTCGCCCTTTCCCTGGGCCGAGGTCAGGCTGGAGGGGGAGATCGAAACCCGGCTCGGCACCGACAGCGCCGGCGCGGTGGAGGACTGGTACCGCGGCGAACTGGCCGCCGGCCGCCCGCGCGACCGGGCGGCGGGGCGCACGCTGCTTGGCCCGCAGGCCTCCGATCTGGTGGTGCGCCATGGCCCCAAGGCGATGCCGGCCCACCAGTCCTCGACCGGCGAACAAAAAGCCCTGCTGGTCGGGCTGATCCTCGCCCATGCCCGGCTGGTCGCCGACATGTCGGGCCTGGCGCCGATCGTGCTGCTCGACGAGGTCGCCGCCCATCTCGACCCTGCCCGCCGCGCCGCCCTGATCGAGACCCTGAGCCATCTGGGCGGTCAGGTCTGGCTGACCGGGGCCGACCCGGCGCTGCTGGCCGAACTGCCGGCCGGCGCGGCCCGCTATCTGGTGACACCCGGCGCGATCAGGGCTATAGCTGCGCCATGACTGTCTCCGGCCTGCTGCTGTTTGCCGCCGTCTATGCCGCCGCCGTCGCCTCCCCCGGCCCGGGCGTGGCGCTGGTGGTTGCCCGCTCGCTGGGCAAGGGCCTCGATCGGGTCGGCTGGTTCATTGCCGGCTTTCTGGTCGGGGATTATGTGCTGTTCGTACTCGCCGCGCTCGGGCTGGCCATCGTCGCACAGACCTTCGAAACGGCGTTTACCGTGGTGCGCCTCGCCGGCGCTGCCTATCTGATCGTCATCGCCTGGAAGATCTGGCGCACGCCGGTGACGCGCGTAGCGGTGGACGCCGCAGCCCCGCGCGACACCCCCGTGCAGGCCTTCCTGTCGAGCTTCCTGCTCACCCTCGGCAACCCCAAGACGATCGTGTTCTTCCTGTCGATCATGCCGCTTGCGGTCGACCTCAAGGCGCTGGATCTGGCGATGTTCGCCGAACTGTCGGTGGTCATCACCCTCGTCCTGCCCATGGTGCTGGGCGGCTATGCGCTGCTGGCCGACCGGGCGCGCCGCATGTTCACCTCCGAGCGGGCGCTGCGCGCCGTCAACCGCACCACCGCCGGCATGATGGCCGGGGCGGCGGTGGCCATTGCGGCAAGATAACCGCGCGTAACGGCTGCAAGGCGCGTTTCCGGGCATGAAATCATCCGGTGAAGCGGCTATATTCCAGTTTCGAATCAATGATCTGACGAAAGCGTGACCCAATGGCCGATCCGGCTCGCGACGAAGCGGCAGAAAATGCCTATGGCGCCGATTCCATCAAGGTCCTCAAGGGACTCGATGCGGTGCGCAAGCGCCCCGGCATGTATATCGGCGACACCGACGACGGCTCGGGCCTGCATCACATGGTCTACGAGGTGGTGGACAATGCCATCGACGAGGCGCTGGCCGGTCATGCCGACATCGTCACCGTCACGCTGAACGCCGATGGGTCGTGCACCGTCACCGACAATGGCCGCGGCATCCCCACCGACATCCACGCCGAGGAGGGCGTGTCGGCGGCCGAAGTGATCATGACCCAGCTGCATGCGGGCGGAAAGTTCGACCAGAATTCCTACAAGGTCTCGGGCGGCCTGCACGGGGTTGGCGTGTCGGTGGTCAACGCGCTGTCGAGCTGGCTGAAGCTGAAGATCTATCGCCACGGCCAGGCCCACGAGATGGCCTTCGCGCATGGCGATGCGGTGGCGCCGCTGAAGGTGACCGGCGACGCCAACGGCAGGAAGGGCACCGAAGTGACCTTCATGCCCTCGTTCGAGACCTTCAAGGGCGTCACCGAGTTTGACTATGCGACGCTGGAACACCGCCTGCGCGAATTGGCCTTCCTCAATTCGGGCGTGCGCATCCTGCTGACCGACAATCGTCACGCCGAGCGCAGAAGCGAGGAAATGCGCTACGAAGGCGGGCTGGAAGCCTTCGTGCGCTATCTCGACCGGACGAAATCGCCGCTGGTGAGCAAGCCGGTGATGGTGCGCCGCGAGCAGGACGGCATCACCGTCGAGGCGGCGCTGTGGTGGAACGAC
>Ga0209573_1005626_pt1 | contig 11104 bp, 10 predicted proteins | sample TNRBio252014_DNA_FD_185870 | JGI IMG/M metagenome (GOLD analysis project Ga0209573, IMG submission 185870) | Wastewater treatment Type I Accumulibacter community from EBPR Bioreactor in Madison, WI, USA - TNR Reactor_6/25/2014_ DNA (SPAdes)... | ecosystem: Engineered > Bioreactor > EBPR >...
TCTCATCCACGAAAAGGGCCGCCTCTCCATCATGACGCTGCTCTCCACGCGGGGCGAATGGGCCTTCCAGGATCTCAAAACCGAGCTCGGCATGAGCGACGGCAATCTCATCTCCCACCTGCGCACCCTTGGCACCGCCGGTTACATCAAAGAAACCCGCGACGACTCCGGCACCCGCCCCCGCACCAGCTACGAACTTACCGCCGCCGGTCGCAAGGCCTTCAAAGACTACGTCGAAGTGCTCGGCGAGATCGTCAAAGCCGCCCAGCAGACCTGATCCCCCTTCTTTTTGCCAACTCACTTTGCCGCACAAAGCTAAACCAAGAACTACGAACCTCGAACCCAGAACCAGAGACATGAACATCATCCTCGCCCAACATCACGGCATGTGCTTCGGCGTCCGCGACGCCCTGCGCACGACCCACACTGCGGCGCAACGCGCTCCGCTGACCATCCTCGGCCAGCTTGTCCACAATCCGCTCGTCGATCGCCATCTCGCCGCTGTCGGCGCTCAGCGTGGCGATCTCGATGACCTCAACAGTTCAACGACTCACCAAGTCGCCATCACCGCCCACGGTGCTTCCAACAAACACCGTCATGCATGGCAAAGCGCCGGTCACACCGTCATCGACACCACCTGCCCGCTCGTCAAAAAAGCGCACCACGCCCTCGCCACGCTCGTCAGCGATGGTTACCAGCCCATCGTCATCGGCCAAAGCCAGCACGTCGAAGTTCGCAGCCTCATCGGCGACTTTCCGCAAGCCGTCGTCGTGCTTGAAGAAACCGACCTTGTGCAAATTCCCGCGCATCCACGACTCGGCATCGTCTCCCAAACCACACAGCCGGTCGAAATCGCCTTACGGCTCGTCGAGGCCATCAAGCGCCTCCATCGTAGTTCCGAGGTGCGTTTCATCGACACGATCTGCCACCCGACGAAGCAGCGCCAGACCGCGATGGATGACTTGATTCGCGAATGCGACCACATCGTCGTCATCGGCGGCCGCAATAGCAACAACACGCGTCAGCTTGCCCAAAAAGCCCTCTCCCACGGCCTGCGCACGCTGCAAATCGAACGCCCCGAAGAACTCGATCCCGCCTGGTTCCGCGATGCACGCAACGTCGGCGTCACCGCCGGCACCTCCACGCTCGACGAAACCGTCGATGCCGTCATGCAACGCCTTCGCCAGATCGCCGCCGAACTGCGCACCACGCCCGTCCACGAATTCCTCCGCGCCATGCTCCAAGCCGCCTGAACAACCGAGAACCACACATCATGAACACCCAACATTGGATCAACCACTTCGAAACCAACACGCGCCTCAATCGCGATCTCAAACTCCCCGAAGCTCCCTGCGAGCTTCCAGAGCCCGTTCGCAGCGCCCTCGCCCGCTCCATCGCCATCTTCCAGCTCGGCGAAAGCGGCGGCGGCACGCGTTTGCGCCGCTACACCCGCAGCATCGCCACCTTGGAAAATCTTCGCGGCTATCAGCGTGCCGTCGATCTCTTCGTCGCCGAGGAGCAAAGCCACGCCGCCCTGCTTGCGCGCACTGTCACGCATTTGCGTGGCACGCTGCTCCAGAAGCAATGGACTAACTCCATCTTCCGCTGGATGCGCGACCTCGTGAACCTCGAGTTCAACATCCAGGTGCTCCTCACGGCCGAACTCATCGCCGAAGTCTATTTTGGTCTCCTCGCTCTGCGTTGCAGCGATCCTGTCGTCCAAACCGTCGCCAAGAAACTCCTGCGCGATGAAATGGGCCACCTCTCCTTCCAACGCGACTTCCTTTTCGAACGTCTCAAGACACTCACACCCGCCACACAACGCCTCTGGCGCTGGCAATTCCAAGCCATCCACCTCGCCACCACCGCCGTCGTCTCCTGGGACCACCGCGACTGCTTGAGCAGCCTCAACATCACCCCCGCCGATTTCCGAGCGAGGGCCGTTCGCTGCTGGAAGAACTTCCAGTCACGACTGGAGCGCCGCTTGAGAGAATCAGAGACTCAAACACGGCACGCCGCAGTTGACTCGAATACAGTCACAACCAAGCCACCTTTGCGACGCTGCGATCCTATTGTTTTGCAATAGGCGGCTGGGTCAGCCAGCACGCCCGCAAAAGAGTGCTCAAGCTCTCACTGCCATGCCAAATCGAAGCCCACACACCGCCGTTTGCTTACTCCATTGCATAATACGGGTTTAACTTGCCGCACGATGAGATTAATCGCGGATTCAACGTCTGACATCATGCTGCCTCCTTCCATGTGAATGACATTTGATAGCAATGTGCGCTGCGGGGTGATGGCAAAGTAAGCCTCGGCATCTTCGGGCCGTGCGAGTTCGTAGTTGGCACAAGCTTCGGGGGTGTGACACCCCAGCAACTTACTTTCCCAGATCCCAGATCCCATCATTATTTTTCCCGGAAGGGTCATAAATGCTTCCACTATTTAAGATGCGTGGCGGCATCACGGAATGATCCAGAGTCAATGCCTCGTCATCCAAGCCGATAAACACAGGCATTGAAGACCACCCTTGAGGTAAATAGCTTTCAAGTTGAGATGTTGAAACTGCGTCTATCTGGGCGGTAGGATGGTCCGCCATAAATGACCGTTGAGCGGAATACACTGCCTGTAATGAAAGTGAGGCCGACTTTCCTGTTTGCCAATCTCTAACAGCGATAACACTCAAGCCAATAAATGAAGTTAGAGCGATAACCAGACCAATAACCAAGCATACTTCAACAAGAGTAAAGGCAGCTTGAAAGCGTCTGGTCTGGATATTCTTTACCATACACAATAAGTTCATGTGTTACATGTTGCCAGATTGCATCATTCTAGGCCCCATTAGGAAGATTGGCAGCATGGAACCAGCAAAGACAAATCCGATGATGAAAACAGCGATTGAAAGAGTGATAAAATTGATGATCTGAGTAAAATCATTCATAAACGCTTCTGTGTCTTCCTCATAAATATCTCTCAAAAGTTCTAGTTGTTGAGCCAATGAGGCAGATTTCTCACCAATGCCAATCATGTGAGTTACTTGCGGGTCGAGATTAGCATGGCGCTTTAGCGATTCAGCGAATGGAATTCCAGTTGTTTCATAAACTTGTGACGCCTTTACAAAACCTTCATACATAGGGGTGCCTTGTACTACCTTTGCAGCCAGCATGGATGCGTTAGCGAGGTCAACACCATTAGCATACAGCATTTGCATGGTCCCGACATAAGCACTCTGACGCAATCCCTTGACTAGTTTCGATAGAAGGCTCCAGCGGGACATCCCAAACAGCAGAAGCTTGGATCGCACGGCGGACGATTTGAACAAACTAATGATGAAAACCACAAGAACAAATACAAAAAAAGGCCACACAAATTGCACAAAATGGCTAAATGAAAAAATCGCCTTAGATAGTGGATCTGGAGCCATGTGAACACTGGCCAGAGTGTCTTCAACTTGTGCAACCACATATACTTGCGAGTATATGAATAAGCCTATTTGAAATAAAATAACTACTGATGGAACCATGATCGCAGTGCGCAACTTACTTGCGAACAATAATTCTATTTTAATTCTACGAGCCAACGAACTAAATGCCTGAGCAAGTTGGCCGGCGTTTGAACCAGCTTCGATTATTGTGATAATAGTGCTGCCGAATTTTTGTTCTTTTGCAAATGCCACATGAACAGGCACTCCCGTCTCAATTCTATTGCGTATGTTAATCAAACACCCTCTAAGGTCGGGATCTGGCAACCCTTGGGAATAGTACAAAAGTGCGTCGGAGGTGCTTATGTTAGCTTTATGCATTGAAGCAAGTCCTCGAAAAAGCTTTATAAGCTCCTTTCTAGATAACTCTTTTTTTGAAGTATGTCCTCTGGTATCCCCCGAGAGAGCCTTGATCAAAGCTACACGGTATCCTGTTTGAAAAGCATTCGATGCCGCTTGCTCACGAGTGGGCGCATCAATTTCAACCACCTTCGAAATCTCAGGCGAGTCATTTTTTCGCAATGTGACCTGATAGAGACTCATGAATTAGGAATCGTATGTCATATCCAGTTGCTTTCGCAGCGCATCCAAATCAGTTTTACCCTCAGCCAGCAATTTCAAACCGTTGTCTCGCATGGATGGCACCTTGCTATCACGACGTATTTGTTGCTCAAGCTCAAAAGGTGTTATTTCCCCCTTGGCTAGTGCATCTCCAACTTTTGGGCTAATGGGTAAAATTTCCAAGATTGCAGTCCGGCCAGAATACCCAGTGCCCTTGCAATTATCACAACCGCCAACTCGATGGACATAAACAGCGCGATTTGTCCAAGATGAATCCAAGTGAAACATGCGTAGATCGTGTTCAGCAATGCCTGTAGTTTTCTCCCGGCAAGAGTTACACAAAACTTTGACAAGTCGCTGGGCACACGCAGCCTTTAAGGTTTGGGCAATTTTCCATCTCTCAGTGCCTAGCTGCTGAAATCTTTCTATGACAAGTGAGGCTCTTGGTGTGTGAATGGTTGTTAAGACTTTATGACCGGTAATCGCGGCCTCAATGGCTAGTTCCGCAGATTCACGATCCCTGACCTCTCCCATCATAATAATATCAGGGTCAGACCTCATGAAACTGCTTATCATCGGTTTGAACTCTGTTGAATCACGCAGATCACAGTGAGTGACGCCGGGGATCTCGTCTTCAACCGGATTTTCAAGGGTGAGAATGTTGTCTTCTGCATGATTAAGTTCACGCAGCATGGCATTGAGAGTCGTAGATTTTCCACAGCCAGTCGGCCCGGACATGACAATAATACCCGAAGGGACGGCCATGGCTTTTTCTAATTGAAAAAGTGTTTCCTTGTCGAAGGCCAATGTTCCCATGCCCAGCCTGGCTTCCAAATGCGTTTTGTCGAGCAACCGCATTGTTATATGATAGCCACGATATGTGCGATGCCTTTCATATCGCACCCCAACCTGGCGTCCATAATAGATTGCGGAAAATCGCCCCGAAATTCCTGGTCTTTTACTGCGCTCCTCAGGCGAAAGACGCATCATATTAAGAAGAAATGCATCGACACGATCACGCAGTTTCAACGGCATCTCTATTCTTTGCCGTAAGTCTCCATCTATACGAAAACAATATTGAAAATTATTTTTCTCTGTTTTTATGTGTATATCTGAAGCGCGTTGCTTAATTGCATCTGCAACCATACCAGCAACTAATTGGGCAATAGGTTCATCGTAGCTCTGAGTGACATCAAAATCGAGATTATCTTCAGAAAACTCATCCACTTGGACAGCCTCTAATGTAGCCCGGCTGGGACCTGATGAACTAGAAACACTTTCGATGAGCGCTGAAATTTCCGAAACAAGAGTGACGACCTTAAGCTGTTCATCGTGAGGAAAGTGTGTGGAACAGTAATCATCAGCTCGAAAATCCCACGGGTCAGCCACTGCCAACAAAATGCGGTTCTTTGAACGTCTGAGAGGCGCAAACATCTCTTTTGAAAGGATCACAGGGTCACACAACCTTAGAAGTTCAATATCTGCAATCTCTCGAATACTTGCGAAAGATGGAAGCCTGGCTGCATATCCAAGCGCTCCTAAAATTCTTTTTTTAGACGACTTTTTAATGACTTCATCATCAGACAGCTCATTTTCATCTGGGCAGAGAGAGCGCAATTGAGCGATGACCAATTTCTGAATTGTCTCATTAAAATCAATGCCGAGAGTCAGGTTCATGGCTTAAACGTGTGGATAGGAAAGATATTCCATGTTGGAAAATCAACCATGAAAGGGAATATAAATGGAATCTCGGCTGTCGCATCAGTCAGCAGTTGATGTTTGATCCAAGAGCTCGCAATAAGCGCAGAGATTGGGTTGATCGATGCAACGTGTAGAATACTTAAATCGCTGGCAAGTGTGATGAAGCATTCCAGCAGCTCACAGATGGACTTAAGTGTGGGATGAGTAGCAAATAATGGCGACACTCCCGCGCGCATGTGCCCGAAATCCCAATAAAAAACTGAGCTGCCTATATGTTCATGCAGGATCTTTTGGATCTCACTAATTTCAGCTTCAATAGACTGAGAATTTTCGTGAGCTTTGCGCGCAGCAAGAAAAGCAACAAAATCTGTCGATATAGTTCCGGGCTTAAGACTCTGCAAATAATCTTGCTGGTAAGAGTCTTTTTCGGACTTGACGAGATAGCCGCCATTTAGCAGATGTGTTATGTTACATGAAGCTATTGCTTGCAGAACTTGAACCTTCGAAGAATATTCCGCTGAATCAACGGCACTTGGAAATTCGATACCAGTAATTTGTTCGACAGGCATGAAGAACCTCCAAAAATGTTAAAAAACTATCGAGTTTAGCGCGTGGGATTAACCGGTGTGGCTGAAGGCGGTTTCGGCACTAGTGTACGAGTAAAAATGCGCTTTAGCCAATTGCTTTGAGGCTTGGCCTGACCTGAATAAACGTTAATAGTCGATCTTGTATTGCCATTTTGTTTCGGCCGTTCAGACCAGTTTGCCGCTGGCAGCAATGATGTCGATGAATCTCCAACTTCAGCCGGCAGAAACTCAGAAAATGCTTGCTGATTCTTATTAACATCTTGCAAGCTTTTTATATCGCTGGCATCATAAACGCTAGGCGTGATGATGAACACAAGGCTCACTTGTTCCATCTGCCTCGAGTTACTTGAGAATAAGTTTTTGATAAAAGGAATGCTGCCCAAAATTGGTACTTTTCTGCTTCCAGTCGTATTGCTGTAATCATAAAACCCACCAAGAAAGAGAGACTGCCCGCTTGGAATTCGACTTATTGCCTCAACGGTTGACTCACTGACACGTGGATATGCATTACTGGCGGCACCGCTACTGCCGCGACCTGAGACAAGCTCCACAATTTTGGCAACCCGTGGGCGTAATTTCATGCGAACTGTTCCATCGGGCAATAAAGTTGGTGTGACCGACAGGGTAACCCCTATTTCACGACTTTTATCCGGCTCTTCAGTCGAGTTTGGATCGTCCTGATCAATTTTATAGCGGACTTGCTCATTGATTGTCTGACCTGCGGTGGTCGCAGAGACATTTGAGGTAATGATTGGGAAGCGGTCAACAATTGATACGACTCCTTGCTCATTGTCTTCTGTGATGATTGTCGGGCAGGCTTCCTGTGTGACTAAATCAGATTGTTCAAGCGCCCTGATAATCGCCTGCGCCCTCAGTGAGTCGAAAACCAGACCTGAACCATCAGTGTAATCTTTATTAATCGTTGAGACAACAGCAGTTGATGGCCCACTCATAATCAAGCTGTTCGTATTTGGAAGATTAAACAGCGCATTAAGACTTTGGGTCATTCCAATACTAAGCCCTGAATCTCCCAGTGCCCTGCTCCAATCGACACCAGTCTGGCGCCCTTGGCCTCTTTTGATGCGGAGAACTCTGACATTGACCACAATCTGTTGTTTCGGCTTGTCAATTTCCAACAGCAATTTGCTAACGCGTTGCAGTTTAACTTTGTTGTCTGTGACTAATAGTGTGTTGGTCTTCTCCTCAAATTCGATCAGTCCAACTTCGCGTGTCAATAGTGGCTTGATGATTGATTTAAGCTTTTCAAAGTCTGCAACTGCGCCGGTGGCTCCACTTGAGGCGGTATTGCTCGCTGCCGCCCCTGCCTGCTTGCTAGGTGAAGCACCGCGCAGGTATTTTAGTGGATAACTCATCACTTCCACAGGCAATTTTATTTGCTGTTGCTCTGTAACTAAAGAAACAGTTTTTTCTTGTTCATAAATGCTTAGACCATAAATGATAGCCAACTCTTCCATTTGTTTTTTGGGATCGTCTATTTTGAGATGACCCGTGACAACATACTCCGGAGTGTTTATCTCATTATTATGAAAAAACTGCAAGTCCGAGCGTCGCGCAAGATATTGAAACACCTCGTTGAGAGGTGCGCCTTCTATCCAATACCCATCTTCTGACACCGGAGGTAAGTTCTCGATTCCAATTTTGGTAGGGGGCAGCAGCTTAGATGCAGTTTCTTGTGCAGATGTTTGTTGGCCGGTTGTGCTACGCAAGGAAGAAGCTTGTTGAGCAAGACAAATCGAGCTTATAGTCAGGAGGCAGAACTGAGTGATAAATAGTCTCATGGTTATCTCCTTGCCGGGATTGTTTCAACTGGAGTTAGTCTCTCCAATAGTGAATTGGACCTACCTTTGATTGGTTCTAATGAAAGGTTCGGCACTGCCTTGTGTGATAAAATTCCCTTTTCATTCCTATCAAGGTCAAAAAAAAGAACTTGTGAGGCGTTAATTTCCAAGACCTGAGCTTGGAATATTTGACTTTTGAATGCAATTTCCACAACATCTCCAATAAATGCATTACGGCCGCCTATCAATATTTCTTGTCCGGTAATATTTACGCCATTTAATTTCAAGCTTTGGAGCGCCTGATTTAAGGTCACCTTCGCTGTTGCGCGTTGCTCTAAATCCTCCACTTTTAAATGTGAATCTTCCGTGGGATATGTGGCAAGTCCAAAAGGATCCTGATTGCGAAACCGGGAAGTAAGTTTTTCGGCAATTTTTTCCAATTCAATTGAACTGGGGACAATTTTATTGGGGGGAAGGAAACCCGCTGTATCTCCACCGATAAATAGTGCCTTTTGTGAAGGGTTTGGGGCCTTTTTGTCGTCCGCAAGCATAGTAACTACATCACCGTAAGCGATGGCGAGTAAAAAGTAGACTTTTTTCACCTGCCTGCCTCCTCTGCTTTCCAGCATGTGTGTGTTGTTTCAAGTAGAAGGCTTTCTTGGTGATTTACCAAAATGTCAGACTTGCGCGTTATTTTTAACTCCTCTAACACAGCCTGGGGGATTAATGACTCAACTTGCAGGAGAACCTCCTGCATTGGACCCAGCCCACCTGAAAGGGTGCTTTTCACTCGTAACAAGCTGCATTTCACACCTCTTCCCAAGTTTCCACGATCGAGAGGAAACACAAGACTATTACGGTCTAGTTCGTAGGCTTTGTATTTTGTTAGCATACGATCAAGAATTTTTGTAAATAGTAGTCCTGGATCTGACCGTAAAATTAGTTTTTGATCCTCGAAAAATTTTCGTTCTGGAGCATTTTTCGACTCTAGTGCGTTTATGGCCTGCTGTCTCAGCAACTGAGACTGATAGACTTCAAAATTAGAGTCGCGGACAGCACTGATCTTCGAAATGCCGTAAAACGCCGCCGCTAGAAGCGCGATATTAAGTAGCGCAGGCGGTATGATACCGACGCGAATAATCGATTTCGTATAGGCGCTCACTTTATTAAAATGGCTTCTCCACAGGCAATGCGAATGTGTCTTTTTCTGAAAATTTTTGTGTTATGGTCGCGTCAAAGGTGAACGGGAAAGTTAACACGGGCTCACGAACAGCGTCTGAAGCTGTGGCTTCTGCATCATATCTGGGGTTTCTCGATTGTGTTAGAGTTACCGTCAGCAATCTTGTCGGGTCAGGTTCATAGCTTTTGTCCCCGGTTAATTTTGAAACCTTTTCGAAAAAGGCAGTAAGTCCTCGCTGACTGTTTAAATTACTCAGTACTTCCATACCTTTTGTCTTGACCAAGCCTTTTAAGTTCCAGGTTCTTACAAGTGCGATGCTGGATGGAGCGGGCGTCTTTACAGCAGGCTTGGCACTCTTATCACTTTCGAGGAGGTATGAATATTTTTCCAATCGGACACCAGAGTCTTCTGGAAACAAATGATACAAAAACTCCAAGTTAATCCAGCCGCGCGACCTTGGTTGCATTAGGAACTTGGTTTGAGCCATCTGTTGAGTTTCGCGCAGCAGTTTGGCATGCATTTCCTCTGCTTTCTTTATTTGCTCGGTGGTAAGTTTCCACGAGGGGTGATTCATTGCTGCAAACAAGGTGCGTGCGCCATACCCAACCACCATGAACAACGTCAGGGCCATTACTCTGAAAGTCCACTTTGACAGACGCATCAAGCGGAAGTCGCTCAATGATGGGTATTGCTCATCGAGCTTTGAGGTGTTAAAAAAGCTTTGCTTTGCGGCCCAGTTGCAAAGAGTCGAAAAAGTTTCAGTTTCTGCCAGTGTCGGACTGCTATCGTTTAGGCGGGCAGTCAAGTTCGGCTCGTACAACAATAATTCCAGATGTCTTCCTGGCACTTTTGAAATGGCAGGGTGCTCGGAGAAAATTAACGCGGAAAAATCGAGTTCGTGATCACGATTTGATGTTTGAGCTAACTCTCGCTTGATGAGTTGCTGGAGCGCTTCATCAGGAGAGGCTACTAAAACTTTAGGGACGTTAGCTGAGCCCCCCATTTCTGCACGAACGGCCATGTTCCAAAGAATGTCTCTCAAGCCCGCAGGAAGGGGTGAGTCACTTCTGTGAACAAGGCTTCGCATGCTCACCAACTCCCCTTTTTCCGAGATCAAAAAAACCGCCGTAAATTTCAAATACGGAAGCACGAGCAGGCAGCCGGTCGATAATCGTGGAGTTAAAAGTGGAACAGCCGCCAGAGATTCCAAAGGTGCTGAGGTGATTGCAACCCGCACTGGAATGCGGGATGTTTCACCTGCTATGATTAACTTTTTTAAGAATGCCTCACGAGTTCTCGTGAGGCTGACTGCTGTACACCGAGTGTGACCAACTTTTGCACCTGGAAATGGTAACAACCGCCAACTGGTTAATTCTTCAGATACTTTTTTGTCTTCAAGGGCTTCAACCGGTTGTTCAATCAAGTTGTAGCGCAATAGTTGAACATCCTTGCCTGAGCAGAGCGCTGAAGAGGCTTCATCTAATTTGGCCAAACCCAGTTCGTCCGCTATATGCAATATTACACCTATTGCCTTGGGCTTAGATCCAAAATTACTTGGCGAAAGGAGTGAGGCGAAAAGTTGTTCAACATTTTCCCCGGTTGTCAGAGTGGCTAATGATAGCAAAGGCCCACTTCTCCACTGACCATCTTTAAACGAAAGAGTGGCAGAGTGAATGTCTCTGCCACCATCAACCCAAATATGCCACTGACATTCCAGTTTTTCAGGCGATTGAAACCAATTGGGATCGCCTGAGGACCGATCGTTTCTAGAGTAAATTATCTTTGCCTGACGATACGC
>Ga0209573_1005629_pt1 | contig 11100 bp, 9 predicted proteins | sample TNRBio252014_DNA_FD_185870 | JGI IMG/M metagenome (GOLD analysis project Ga0209573, IMG submission 185870) | Wastewater treatment Type I Accumulibacter community from EBPR Bioreactor in Madison, WI, USA - TNR Reactor_6/25/2014_ DNA (SPAdes)... | ecosystem: Engineered > Bioreactor > EBPR >...
GACGCGCTTTTTCAAAACGGCGAAGGACAATCCCGTGCTTTGCAACGGCACCCACCGCGAGGTCCTCGCCGAGGTGCTTGAGAAGCTAGAAGTGCCGGTCGAGTCGCAGGTGCTCGTCTTTTCAAAGACGAGCGCGCAAAACAGCCGCATCGCCCCTGAGACGCCGCGGGCGATCTATTTTTCCGACGACCTCTACCTTGGCTGGGTCCAGGGCGGGGAGATGGAGGCCGCGAGCTTTGACCCGCGCCTCGGGATGGTCTTCCACCTCATCAAGTTGACCGAGCGCGAGCCCGGTTCGCCACCGCCGTTGGTGCGCGAGCGTTCCTGCTTGAACTGCCACGCCGGCTCCTCCAATCACGACCTGCCCGGGCTGATGGTGCGGTCGGTCTATCCCTCCGCGACGGGACTGCCGCTGTTCGAGGCGGGCACCTTCCACACGCGGCAAAGCAGTCCCATCGAGGAGCGCTGGGGCGGTTGGTATGTCACCGGATCGGTCGAAAATCGCGAACACCTCGGCAATGCCCTCGCCCAGGCCGCCCCGGGTGGTCCCGGCGTCGAACTGCAGCGCCTCGCCGAGGGCCGCGTCCTCAAGCTCGACGAACTGTTCGGCAGCGAGCCCTACCTGAACGGCGGACAAAGCGATGTCGTCGCCCTCATGACCCTCGAACACCAGGTCGGCGTGCACAATCTTCTCATCGAGGCCAACCTCACCACCCGCGCGACCCTGCATCGCCACGCCGAAATGCAGAAGGCCTTCGGCGAGCCCGTCGACGCCCCGCTCTCCGAGACGAACGAGCGCATCCTCCAGCGTCTCGCCACGAAGGTGCTGAAGGAAATGCTTTACGTCGAAGAGGTGCCTTTGCCCGGCGGGATCGAAGGCACGGGCATCTTCCAGACCGCGTTCGAAGAGGGGCGCAAAAAGAGCGCCGACGGCCGCTCCCTGCGCGACTTCCGGCTCTACGAGCGGCTCATGAAGTATCGCTGCAGCCACCTCATCTATTCCGAGGCCTTCGCCAACCTCCCCGAGGCGATCCGCACCCGCATCCTCGACCAGCTCCACGGCATCCTCACGAAACCCGCCGACTGGCCCGAGTTCGCCCATCTCGGTGAAGCCGAGCGCGGCCACATCCTCGCGATCTTGAAGGAGACGGTGCCGGATTTGCCGGCCTCGTGGAAGTGAGTTCCGACCGATTTCGCGACTTGCCGAGGCGGGTGGGCCTCCGCTACGCTTTCCGGAATGAAGGTCGCGATCGTTCTTTCGGTGGTTTTGTCAGGATCGTTCGTGCTTGTGGCGGCGGACCCACCCCCCAACCTCGTCCTCATCATCGCCGACGACCTCGGCTACGGGGAAACTTCGGCGCAAGACCCCGGCACCGAAGTGACCACGCCGCACCTCGATTCGATCGCGAAAAACGGGGTCCGCTTCACCAACGCCTACGTCACCGCCCCCTTTTGCGCGGCCTCGCGGGCGGGGATGATCACGGGGCGTTACCAGACGCGTTTCGGCTTCGAATTCAATCCCATCGGTGCCCGCAACGAGGAGCCCGGGATCGGCCTGCCCGTTTCCGAAAAGACTCTCGCCGACCGGCTCCGCGACGAGGCCGGTTACACCACTGCCCTCGTTGGGAAATGGCACCTCGGTGGCACCGCGCCCTTTCATCCTTTGCGCCGCGGCTATGATGAATTCTTCGGCTTTCTCCACGAAGGGCACTACTACCGTCCCGCTCCCTACGAGGGCATGACGACTTGGCTCCGCCGCAAAACCCTGCCGGGCGGCGCGGTCGGTCGCTGGACTTCGGCCGACGGCCGGCTCATCTACTCCGATCATCTCGGTCGCAACGAACCCGAATACGATGCCGACAACCCGCTCTATCGCAACGGCCAGCCGGTCGAGGAATCCGCGAACCTCACCGACGCCTTTTCGCGCGAGGCCGCGGCCTTCATCACCCGCTGCGGATCGGAGCGTCCCTTCTTCCTCCATCTCGCCTACAACGCGGTCCACAGTCCGATGCAGGCAGACGACGCCTACCTCGCGCGATTCGCCCACATCGAGGACATCCAGCGCCGAATCTTTGCCGGGATGCTCGCGCAACTCGACGAAGGCGTCGGCACGATCCTCGCGGCGATCGAGAAGGCCGGCGTCCACGAGCGCACCCTCGTCGTCTTTCTCAGCGACAACGGCGGTCCCGTACGCGAACTGACGAGCCGCAATGGTCCCCTCCGCGGCGAGAAGGGGGCGCTCCTCGAGGGCGGCATCCGTGTGCCCTTTTTCCTGAGCCTGCCCGGGACGATTCCCGCCGGCCAGGTCTACGGCGAGACGGTGAGTTCCCTCGATCTCTTTCCCACGGCCCTCGCCCTCGCCGGGATGGGTGCGACGGACTCACTCGACGGCGTCGACCTGATGCCCTATCTCACCGGGGAAAAGTCGGGCCCACCCCACGAGAATCTCTACTGGCGCGTCGGGCCCCAGGCCGCGCTGCGCCAAGGCGATTGGAAACTGGTGCGGGCCGCCAAGAAAGGCCAGGCCGGCCCCTGGCAGCTCTACGACATCGCGAAAGATCCGGGCGAGAGCAAGGATCTCGCTAGCGAGAAGCCCGGCATCGTCGAGGAACTGGTCCGCGAATGGGAGCGGCTCGACGCCCCGATGGTGGCCCCGCTTTTTTGACCGAACCCGGTTGATTCGCGGACCGGACCCTGTTGATTGCGGCCCGCCCATGGTGCTCCGTTCGCTCAACCTGAATCAATTCCGCTGCTTCGCGTCCCTGCGGCTCGAACTCGCGTCGGGCGTGACGCTTTTCCACGGCAACAATGCCCAGGGCAAGACCTCGATCCTCGAGGCCTCGTGTGTGCTCCTGCGCCTGCAAAGTCCGCGCACCGCGACTCTCGGCGACTGCATCCAGTTTTCGGAAAAGGCCTTCGCGATCGGCGGCAATCTCGCGGGCACCAACGAATCGGAGCTGCGACTCCAATACCGCGAGACGGGGCGGAAGCTCCTCGTCGATGGCGAAGCGCAGAAGAGCGCGTCCGATTACCTCCGCCACAGTGCCCTCGTCGTGTGGATGGCGAACGACGATCTCGCCCTCGTCCGCGGCGGCGGCGACGGAAGGCGGCGCTTCCTCGACTTCATGGCGGCCCAGCTCTTTCCCGGCTATCGCGAGGCGCTCAAGGCCTACGAGAAGGCGCTGCGTTCCCGGAACTACCTCTTGAAGCGCGACGCCTCGCCGAAGTGGGCACAGATCGACGCTTACTCGCGCCTGCTCCACGACTACGGTCAGGTCCTCTCGAGCTCGCGCCGGGTCCTCATTGAAAAGCTGCGTCCCCGCGCCGCCGAGGCCCAGATCCGCATCGGCGGGATCGGTGAAACGCTCGGACTCGACTACGAAAGCGCGAGCGGCGATGGCGACGACCTCCTCGTCCTGCTCGAATCCCGTCGGGACGAGGAGATGCGCAAACGCCAGACCGCGGCGGGACCGCATCGCGACGACCTCCTCCTCACCCTCAACGGCAAACCGGCCGCGAAGTTCGCGAGCGAGGGACAACAGCGCACCGTCGCCCTCGCCCTGAAGCTCGGACAGACGAATCTCTTTGTCGAAACACGGCAGGAAGCTCCCGTGATGCTGATCGACGACGTCTTCGGCGAGCTCGATCCGGGCCGGCGCAACGCGCTCATGGCAAACTGGCCCGCGACCTCGCAAAAGCTCATCACGACGACCCACCTCGACTGGCTCGACGAACGCTTCAACGACGCGAAGCGTCTCGAGGTCGTCGGGGCGAAGGTGACGTGAGTCACCCTGACATTCCGCTCAAAACTCGGCTTGGGAGTGGAGCCGCTTCTGCCAGCGCGTGATCTGCGCGCCGACATTCGCGGGCGAGGGAGCGCCGATGCCCTTGCGTGCCTTCAGCGCGGTCTTGAGATCGAGCACCTTGAAGACGTCCGCCTCGAAGACCGTCGAAAACTGGCGGTATTCCTCGAGGGTCATGTCGGGGAAATCGCGTTTCTCCTGGAGACTGTACGCGGTGAGTTTTCCGATGACCTCGTGCGCCTCGCGGAAGGGCATGCCGCGTAGCACCAGATAATCGGCGAGATCGGTGGCGAGGAGGAAGGGATCGGACGCGGCGCGCAGGGTGCGATCCTCGCGGACCTTGGCGGCGGCCATCATCTCGGCGAAGACTTCGAGGGCGAGCTTGATCTGGTCGATCGAGTCGAAGAGCGGCTCCTTGTCTTCCTGAAGGTCGCGGTTGTAGGTCATGGGCAGACCTTTGATCGTCGTTAGCAGGGCGACGAGGTTGCCGAGGAGGCGGCCCGTCTTGCCGCGGGTGAGTTCGGCGACATCGGGATTCTTCTTCTGCGGCATCAGGCTAGAGCCGGTCGTGTGGGCGTCGCTCAACTCGATGAAACCGAATTCGGCGGTGGCCCAGAGAATGACGTCCTCGCTCAGACGCGAGAGATGCACACCCGTGAGGGCGATGTCGAAGAGGAACTCGGCGACGAAGTCGCGGTCGCTCACCGCGTCCATGCTGTTCTGGGTGATGGCGGGGAAACCGAGCTTCTCGGCGATGAGTTTGCGGTTCAACACGATCGTCGATCCGGCGAGTGCTCCGGATCCGAGCGGCATCACATTGATCCGGCGGTAACAATCGCGAAGTCGGTCCTTGTCGCGCTCGAGCATCTCGAGGTAAGCTAGGAGATGATGGGCGAAGAGGACGGGTTGGCCGCGCTGAAGGTGGGTGTAGCCCGGCACCACCGCGGAGGGATGGTTCACCGCGAGGGTGAGGAGGGCGTTCTGCAAAGTCGTGAGGCGCTGGTGGATCGCCTGGATCTCACCACGGCAATAGAGACGGATGTCGAGGGCGACCTGGTCGTTGCGGCTGCGCGCGGTGTGGAGTTTCGCTCCGGCGGCCCCGATCTTCTCGGTGAGGGCCCGCTCGATGTTCATGTGGATGTCCTCGAGACTTGTCTTGAAGCGGAACTCGCCCGCTTCGATCTCGCGGCGGATCTCCTGGAGTCCCTTCACGATGGCGCGCTCCTCGGTCTTCGTGAGAATGCCGGCCTCGAGGAGGGCGGCGGCGTGCGCGATCGACCCCTCGATGTCACACGCGTAGAGCCGCCAATCGTAGGAGATCGACTCGCCGTAACGCTGCACGAGGTTGGATGTCTCGGTCTGAAATCTGCCTTTCCACATGAACTTGCTGGGTGACCCGGATCCGCCGGTGCCGTCGGGGTTTTTGCCGTCAAAAAATCACGCCCGCTTCACGAGGCGCTGCTGGATGAGATTGCCACAGACGCCTTCCTTGCGGAGCTGGTCGCAGCAGGCCTCGATGCGCATCGACTTGGTGCTGGGGCGGAAGCCGAGGCGCCGGGTGATGCAGTCGATGAGCACCGCTACATTCTCGTCCTCGAATTCGATCACCTTGCCGCAATCGATGCAGATGAGGTGGTTGTGATCGGGGGAATCGAGGAAATTCGGATCGTAGACCCGCTCATCACGGCCCAGATCGATCTCGCGAAGAAGGCCGCATTCGACGAGCAGGGCGATGGTGCGGTAGAGCGTCGCCCGCGAGGTCTTGGGATCGAGCCGCCGCGCCTTCGTCAACAATTCCTCGGCCGTGAAATGGTCGTCACTCGCGAAGGCCGCCTCGACGATGACATCGCGTTGGTCGGTGCGGCGCATCCCCTTTTGGCGGATATACTGGTCGAAGCGCTCCTTGACTTCCTGGTTCATCGCTCTGGAAATTATGAAGGTAATGATGGAAATATGCTTCCCATCAGGGTATCGTTTTCGGATTGCCCCGCTGCATGTCCGCTCTGCCTGACTCCTTTATTCGATTCGAACCGATTTATCAAACGCGAGTTTGGGGCGGCCGGCTCCTTGCCGAGCGTTTCGGCCGCGATTTGCCTGATCCGGAGCTTCCTTTCGGCGAATCCTGGGAGATCTCGGCGCGTGCCGAAGCCGACAGCCGGGTCGTCGGTGGCTCCTTCGACGGGCGTCGTCTGACGGAGCTTTGGAATGATCGGGAACTGCGTCTCGCGCTCTTTGGCGAAGATGCTCCCGAGGTCGGGAATTTCCCCCTCCTCTTCAAGATCCTCGACGCGCGCGACACCCTCTCGATCCAGGTCCACCCGCCCGCGTCGGTCGCGTCGGATCTCGGCGGGGAGCCCAAGACCGAAGTCTGGTACATCGCCGATGCCGCGCCGGAGGCGAAGCTCTACGTTGGCGTGAAGGAGGAGGTCGACGAGGCGCGCTTCCGCGAGGCCCTGATCCGGGGCGAGGCCGAATCGTGCGTTCATGCCGTGCCGGTGAAAAAAGGGCAGCATCTCTTCATCCCGAGCGGACGCCTCCATGCCATCGGCGCGGGGCTGCTCATCTACGAGATCCAGCAAAACTCCGACACGACTTATCGCGTCTACGACTGGAATCGTCCCGGCATCGACGGCAAACCGCGCGAACTTCATGTCGAGGAATCCCTCCGCTGCATCGACTTCACCGACGTGAAACCGGGGATGGATGAGCCCGAGGGAAATCTGCTCGTCTCCTGCGAGCATTTCCGTCTCGAACGCCACACTCTCGCGGCGGGAGCTACGCTCGATGAGGTCACGCAGGGACGTTTTGCCATCGTCACCGTCGTGGCGGGAGAGGTCACCGACGGATCCACCCTCTTTTCCGAAGGCGACTTTTTCCTTGTGCCTCCCGGAGGTGGTGCCGGTCTCCACGCCGCCGGTGAAGCCAAAGTGCTCCTCACGACCTGGCCCTGAACGGACTCAAGCCCCGACCCGTCGCTCGCGCGTCGCCTTCAGCATCCCGCATCCGGCGTCGACATCGATGCCGCGGCGCTGGCGGAAGGTGCAGGGAAATCCGGCCGCCCGCAGGATCGCCTGGAAACGCCGCGCCGACTCCGTTCCGCTCTCGATCCCCTCGAAACCCTGCGTCGGATTCAGCGGGATGAGATTCACATGCGCATCCATGCCCTCGAGGAGCGCGGCGAGTCGCGCCGCCGTTTCGGGAGAATCGTTTTTCCCCTCGATCAGGGTCCATTCGAAGAAGATCCGTTTGCCCGTGTCGCGTCCATAGTCCCGGCACGCCGCAATCAGCTCCGCGAGCGACCAGCGTTTCGCCGCCGGCACGAGGGCGGCGCGCTCCTCTTCGCTCGAGCCGTGGAGGCTCACCGCGAGACGGTAGGGTCGTCCCTCCTCGGCAAGACGGCGGATCGCCGGCACCACCCCGACCGTGCTGATCGCGATTCGGGCCGGACCAATCGCGATCCCCCGCGTGTCCGAGATGATCCCGAGCGCCCGCATCACCGAGTCGTAATTGTGGAGCGGTTCGCCCATGCCCATGAGCACGAGATTGCGGACCCGCTTCGTCGGATCGAGCGCGCGCAGGACGCGGCGTGCATGATGCACCTGCGCGACGATCTCGCCGGGTCGCAAATGCCGCACGAAGCCCATCTGGCCCGTCGCACAGAAAACACAACCCATCGCGCAGCCCGCCTGCGTGCTGAGGCAGACGGTGTGCCGTCCCTCGTAGCCCATCAGGACCGTCTCGATCGTCTGGCCGTCGGCGAGGCGGAGGAGGAACTTGTGGGTGAGCCCATCGCTGCTCGGAATCTCTTCGACCAGCTCCAGCAGATCGAGCGAAAAGCGCCGACCTTCTCCGACCGATTCCTCGACCCAGCGATGCAGGGGCGGGAGAAAGCCTGCCGCGAGGAGGCCTTCGCGCGTCGCCACGCCGTCACGGTGCAGCGCCCGCCAAAAGGCCGCCGCATGATGGGATTTGATCCCGTCCGAGGCGAGGACCTCCCGCAGGGTGGCGAGGTCGAGATCGTGGAGGGAGATGGAGGTCGTGGTGGTCACGGGAAGGGAGACGACAAGATCGGTCGGGATGCGGGTTGGTCAAATGTGTGTCCGGGCGCCGGAGTAAGTTCCGGAATTCGAAGCACCATCTTCGTTTCCGCGGCACCAAAATCATTGAAGAACGATGGTGAAACGCAAAATGGTTCCTAAGGCGATCATTATACACGCGACAACCATCATCAGTTTTCCCTTCTCACGAGACTTCTCGTCATGGGTGAAAAATTCACCCTCGGGAACCCTTTCCTTCATGTAACAGATCGACCATGCAATCCCGAGGCCGATGAACCCTCCTACCAGGGAAAACATCCAACCGAAAAACAACAATGTTTTCGATGCTGGCTTGCCTCTTTTCAATCGTTCAAGCCGTTCCTCCCTTTGTTTGACAACCTCAATTTCATCAACGCCACGATTCCGCGCAATCCGACGGGCGTGCGCGACATCGAATGCGCTCCACTCCTCGGGCTTTCCAAGAATCTCTGCAATTTCATGGTCAGACGCGCTTAACAGAAAGTGATCGTCAGGTAGATCCGCATTTAAATACTCGGCCTCCATTGCATCTCTGGCGGCCTGATAATGATCCCTGCGTACAGTGACAATGACATCCACGTTTTGCGTGGTTCCAATCGAGGTGATGTCAAAACTTGTTTCGGTGGAACCAACCCGGTACGGAACCCCGGCCTTGTCCAGTATCAACCTCGTCTCTTCAAGAATCCCGCCATCCCGGCACCTCAGAAGTTCTACAAAATTTGCATCCATTGTTCCGATCGGAAAAGGTTATGGGCCGGAAGGCAGGTAAAAGTCAATTCTCATGCCGGACCGAGAACATTTTCTCAGGGGAACACCTTGTGACAAGTGGTTGAAGCGATGCCAAAGGAGGATCTTGGTGCATAAAACCCGACACTCCGGCTACGCGCATCAGACTTCCACCTCATCCATCATCGCCGCCAACGACGAAAAAATGGCACTGCCCGCCGACTCGCCCTTGGCGATGAGCGCCTCTGCCTTACCGTATCCGGTGCCCTCACGTTCGGGATACACGAAGATCACGGAGATACGGCGACTTACGATTCGGCAAGCCGGTATCCAAAGACGGCGGGTTGAGCGCAGATGGCAGCCTTGATGAAGTCGCGAGACTCGGGCTCACACCGCACCTTTTCTGCTCCGCAGGGAAGGAACTCCCGCGCCCTCTCAAGGCAAATTCGTCACGCCCATCAGGTATTTGTCGCGCTCGCGCGCGGCACCGCGGCCCTCGTTGATGTCCCAGACGACGAGGGACTGGCCACGGCGCATGTCGCCCGCGGCGAAAACGCCGGGGAGATTGGTTGTGAACTTCCCGTGGTCGGCCTTGACGTTGGAACGGGCGTCGGTCTCGAGTTCGAACTGCTTCACGATCTCCTGCTCGGGACCCATGAAGCCCATCGCTAGGAGGACGAGCTGCGCGGGGATGACACGGGCGCTGCCCTCGTCCAGGTCTACATCGGACTCGTCTACCGCGGCCCGCGATTGGTGCGCGAGATCGCGGAGCTTGCGGTGTCGGGTTGAAGGGCGATCACCGATTCAGCAAGAAAACTTATCCTGAATCGGAACGTCAGAGCGGGGACCCAGGTGGTCTAGCAAAGGAAAATGGGGGAAACGCCAGCACTGCGATCGAGGGAGTTACTTATACGTTTAGCCAGACCCGATGCGAAATTGAACTGAAATCTGTGCTCGATAGCCTAAGGCGCTTGGAACACGGCAAAGCAACCGAACCCCCACCGACCCCGGGCCTTCGGCGGGACGGGAGCCGAGGGGATGAAAAAGCGATTTCCTAGCAATAATTCGAGTCGGCCCGATGGCTTAACCAGGGTTAGGTCAGTGCCATCCGCGGCCTGCCCTTTCGGAGTCGATCCTCAAGATTTCTGAGATTTCACGGAGCATGAAGATCGACGGTGGGTACGATCACAGTTTGACTCCTCCGTTGCGCAGCATCGTTAGGGTAGCCTCGCTGGTGTCGCTGATGACGTATTCTGTCCGGTGTTTGGCACCGTAGAAGTTGCTCGCTGGCTTCGGCCCCTGCCAGGATCGGACTCCGTCCTTCCACTGGATCTCGCGCATTGAGGTGAACTTCGTTTTGCCGTCGCGGCCCTTCCACGTGCAGACCTTCACCCGTCCAGTGTAGGGGGTGTTGTATTGATCGCTTTTTCGACTTCCTGCCTGGAAAGTCAGGTCCCTGGCGAGGCGCATCAGTTCTTCATCGCGACCATAATGAGCGCCTCGGAGATCATCGACGTATGCGCTATCCCGAAGAATCATTTCTCCTTCGCCGGTTTCGAAGATGGCGGCTTGGTCCGAGGAACCGCCTTCTCCTGAGTAGCTGACTCCAACGGATAAGCAGTTTACGAGGCATGCTACGAAGGCTATCTCTGTCAAGCGTTGTGTTTTCATCGTTGTGGGTAGTTCATGAAGTGCATCTTGACACTTCGCGGGGATTGTCTCTATGGGGACAATCCCGACTCGTTGGACACGATGGCGGTCGCGTGGGGTCCATCGGCCGCTCGGGATCCTGCCGCAGGCCCTTTGCCACCTTTGCCAAGAGGACTCTTGATCAACTCTTCCCGCTTCCTTCCTCGAGAAGAGTGCTGCGCGCGAGGCGATCCAGATCTTCGTCCGTAACCGCCGGCAGAAAACGCTTCCGGTAGAGGTCCTCATGCACGATGCCGATGATGGCGACGAGGGGGGGCGGCGATGAGGACGCCCAGCACACCGAAGACGGCGACCGAAAGGAGATGGAAAAGATCACGGCCAAGGGATGCAGTTGCATTCCACGGGACATGACGAGAGGCAGGATCACATTTCCCTCGAGCGCCTGGACCGCGCCATACGCGAGAGCAATTCACAGAGCAATTCACAGAGCAATTCACAGAGCAATTCACAGAGCAATTCACAGAATCAATTCACAGGGACAAGCAATTCACAGGGACAGGCTATTCAATTCAAATAGCAATTCACAGGGACAGGCTAATTGCCGTCGGTCGTCGGTAGCAGCCATCCCTCTCCCATGGAAATTCACAGGGACAATTATTCACAGGGACAGCAATTCACAGGGACAGGCTATTCAATTCAAGCAATTCAAGCAATTCACCAATTCACCAATTCACCAATTCACCAATTCACCAATTCACCAATTCACCAATTCACCAATTCACCAATTCACCAATTCACCAATTCACCAATTCACCAATTCACCAATTCACCAATTCACCAATTCA
>Ga0209573_1005630_pt1 | contig 11094 bp, 10 predicted proteins | sample TNRBio252014_DNA_FD_185870 | JGI IMG/M metagenome (GOLD analysis project Ga0209573, IMG submission 185870) | Wastewater treatment Type I Accumulibacter community from EBPR Bioreactor in Madison, WI, USA - TNR Reactor_6/25/2014_ DNA (SPAdes)... | ecosystem: Engineered > Bioreactor > EBPR >...
CGGCGCTGCGGTCAGGACCACACCACACCAAAGGGAGGATACCATGCCCAAAGACGACGGCATCGGCGCCAGCACCAAGCGGCGCGAGGACCTGCGTTTCCTGACCGGCAACGGTCGCTATACCGATGACATCAATCTGCGCGGGCAGCTCCATGTCCATTTCCTGCGCAGCCAGGTCGCCCACGGCCGCATCAACGCCCTGCATCTGGCCGATGCTGCCGCGATGCCCGGCGTCGTGCGCATCTTCACGGGCGAGGATTTCGCCGCCATTGGCGGGTTGCCCTGCGGCTGGCAGATCACCGACAAGCACGGCAAGCCGATGCAAGAGCCCAAGCACCCGGTGCTGGCGCATGGCAAGGTGCGCCATGTCGGCGATCCCATCGCCGCTGTGGTGGCCGAAACCTATGAGCAGGCCCGCGACGCCGCCGAGGCCATCGGCATGGACATCACCGACCTGCCCGCCGCCATCGACATGAAGGCCGCGCTGGCCGCCGATGCGCCCAAGGTGCATGACGACCTGACGTCGAACCTGTGCTATGATTGGGGCTTCGTCGAGGAGAACAAGGGCGCCGTGAACGACGCCTTTGCCGCCGCCGCGCATGTGACGACGTTGGAGCTGGTCAATCAGCGCCTCGTCGCCAACCCGATGGAACCGCGCGTTGCCGTTGGCGACTACGACCCGTGGAACGACCAGAGCACTCTTTATACCACCTCGCAGAACCCCCACGTCATCCGCCTGCTGATGGGCGCCTTCGTGCTGGGCATTCCTGAGCACAAGCTGCGCGTCGTTGCCCCGGATGTCGGTGGTGGTTTCGGCTCCAAGATCTTCCACTATGCCGAGGAAGCCTTCTGCACCTATGCCGCGCGCCAGTTGAAAAAGCCGGTGAAATGGACGGCCAGCCGGTCCGAGGCCTTTATCAGTGACGCGCAGGGCCGCGACCATGTGACCAAGATCGAACTGGCCCTCGATGCGGCGAACAACTTTACCGCCATCCGCACCGAGACTTATGCCAACATGGGCGCCTATCTCAGCACCTTCGCGCCCTCGGTCCCCACATGGCTGCATGGCACGCTGATGGCCGGCAACTACAAGACGCCGCTGATCTATGTGAACGTCAAGGCGGTCTTCACCAACACCGTGCCGGTCGATGCCTACCGCGGCGCGGGGCGGCCTGAGGCGACCTTCCAACTCGAGCGGGTGATCGACAAGGCCGCGCGCGAGCTGGGGGTTTCGCCGATCGAACTGCGGCGGCAGAACTTCATCCAGCCCGACCAGTTCCCCTATCAGACGCCGGTCGCCGTGGTCTATGATACCGGCAACTATCAGGCCACGATGAACAAGATGCTGGAACTGGCCGATTATTCCGGTTTCGAGTCCCGCGCCGCCGAATCGAAGGCCCGCGGCAAGCTGCGCGGCTTTGGCATCGCGCATTACATCGAGGCCTGCGGCATCGCGCCGTCGAATCTGGTGGGCCAACTGGGCGCCCGCGCCGGTCTTTATGAATCCGCCACCGTGCGGGTCAATGCCACCGGTTCGATCAGCATCTTCACCGGCTCGCACAGCCACGGCCAGGGCCATGAAACCACCTTTGCCCAGGTCGTTGCCGACATGATCGGCATCGACGCCAAACAGATCGACATCATCCACGGTGACACCTCGAACACGCCGATGGGCATGGGCACCTATGGCTCGCGCTCGCTGGCAGTCGGCGGCTCGGCCATGGTCAAGGCGACCAACAAGATCATCGCCAAGGCCAAGAAGATCGCCGCCCACCTGCTCGAGGCCTCGGAAGCCGATATCGAACTGAAAGACGGCAAGTTCACCGTCGCGGGCACCGACAAGGCGGTCGACTGGACAGGCGTGACGCTGGCGGCCTATGTGCCGCACAACTATCCGCTGGAAAACCTCGAACCGGGGCTGGAGGAGACGGCCTTCTACGACCCGTCGAACTTCACCTATCCCGCTGGCGGCTATGGCTGCGAGGTCGAGGTCGACCCCGACACCGGCAAGGTGACGGTGCTGGGTTTCACCGCCGCCGACGATTTCGGCAATGTGGTGAACCCGATGATCGTCGCAGGTCAGGTGCATGGCGGGCTGGGTCAGGGCATCGGGCAGGCCCTGCTGGAGAACTGCGTCTATGATGTCGAGGGGCAACTGATCTCGGGCAGCTTCATGGACTATGCCATGCCGCGCGCCGATGATGTGCCCGCCTATACGGTGGACCATTCCTGTGTCACGCCCTGCACGCACAACCCCTTGGGCGTCAAGGGCTGCGGCGAGGCCGGGGCCATCGGCTCGCCGCCCGCCGTCATCAACGCCGTGATCGACGCGCTGCAGCGCGGCGGTTACAGCCATGTCACCCATATCGACATGCCCGCCTCGCCCGCGCGAGTCTGGGCTGCGATGCAGGCCAAGTGAGGGAGGACCGACCATGTATGCCTTCGAATTCGTGAAACCCGCCACCCTGGCCGAGGCCGTCGCCGCCCTCGCGGGTGACGACGCGCAGCCGCTGTCCGGCGGCCAAACCCTGCTGCCCTCGATGAAGCAGCGCCTCAACGCGCCCGCGACGCTGGTCTCGCTGACCGGCATCGCCGAGCTGAAGGGCGTGAGCGCGGCAGGCGGCGTGCTGACCATCGGCGCCGCCACTCCGCATGCCCAGGTCGCGGCGCAGGCAGGCGCCTATCCCGCCCTTGCCGCTCTGGCCGGCCAGATCGGCGACCCGGCGGTGCGCAACCGCGGCACCATCGGGGGATCGCTGGCCAACAACGACCCCTCGGCCTGCTACCCCTCGGCGGTGCTGGCCTCGGGCGCAACGCTGGTGACCAACATGCGTGAAATCGCTGCGGATGACTATTTCCGGGGCATGTTCACCACCGCCCTGGAACCTGGCGAGATCCTCACCGCCGTGCGCTTTCCGATCCCGCAAAAGGCCGCCTATGCCAAGTTCCAGCAACCGGCCTCACGCTTTGCGCTGACCGGGGCCTTTGTGGCGAAGTATCCCGGAGGCGTGCGAGTGGCGATCACCGGCGCGTCCGAAGGCGGCGTGTTTCGCTGGGCCGAGGTCGAAGCGGCGCTGTCGCGCAGTTTTACGCCCGAGGCGGTCAAGGGCCTGACACTGTCCGCTGACGGCATGATCGGCGACCTGCACGGCACGCCGGACTACCGCGCGCATCTGTGCGCGGTGATGACCGCGCGGGCGGTGGCCGCCGCGGGCTGAATGCAGCAACAGAAAGGGGGGCGCTCGCGCCCCCCTCTTGGCTTTGCCAATTCACCCCCCTGAGGATATTTGCAGAGCAAAGAGGGAGGGGCGCCGCGCTCCTTTCATCTTGCCTGAAATACTCAGTTTTTTCGCCCTTTCAGGCGGCGAGTTGATCCCAGACTTCGAGCGCGCGACCGGCGTTCATCACCACCGGACCGCCGCCCATCTGCAGCGCCATCGCCAGCACCTCGCAGAACTCCTCGCGCGAGGCGCCCAGTTTCATCAGCACGTCGATGTGGAAGCCGACGCAATCGTCGCAGCCCTGCACCACTGCGATGCCGACCGCGACGTATTCCTTTTCCTTGGTCGACAGGGCGCCGGGTTCCTTGACTGCCGCCGTCAGTTGGCCAAATCCCTTCATCGGCGCGTTCACCGCCTTGATGAGGGCGCGTGAGCGGTCCTTGATGGCGGCGAGTTCGGCTTTGGCATCCATGACATTCCCCTTTTTGAATATTTGATCCGTCTTGCCACGGGTTCCGGGCCGCGGCCTTGATGCAGGTCAAACCGGCTGGCGGGCCAGCAGCATCAGGTTCGATGCGGGCATCTCGATCCGCGCCAGCAGCTGTAGCCCGGACTGCGTGAGCGTGGCCTCGACCCACTCGACGTCCTTGTAGCCAATGGCAGGGTTCTGCGCGCGCAGGCTGGCGTCAAAGGTCTTGTCGCCGTCGCTGACCAACGTCCCCTCGCGTCGAAAGGGGCCATAGAGCAGCACGAGCCCGCCGGGTGCGAGGCCGCGGGCAATCTCGCCCAGCAGGGTGTGCGCCGCCGCCTCGGGGATCAGGTGCAGCAGATTGGTCAGGTGGATGGTTGTCCAGTCGCCATGCCCCCAGCCCGGCGCGCAGGCGTCCAGCACAATCGGTGGCGCGACATTCGCCAGCCCCGCGCACCAGGCGACGATCGAGGGCAGGTTGTCCGGGTTCACATCGCTGGGCTGCCAGTGGAGACCCGCAAAGCGCGCGGCAAAGGCCGCGACGTGCTGCCCGGTGCCCGAGGCGATTTCCAGCGCGCGCCCCTCAGGCGGCAGGTGATGGTCCAGCACCGCGAGGATCGGCGCCAGGTTGCGGCTGGCCGAGGGCGCGGTGCGGCGCGCGCCGATCAACGGGGCGCCGCTGTCGGGCAGGATCAGCCCCTTCATCGCCGAAACCGTGCCGGGGACAGCGCCACGAGCACGCTGGCCGGTTGGCCCGAGGCCGCGCCACCGGCGGTTTCCAGCAGCACCGCCGCCGCCCCGGGGGCTGACAGGAACCCCTGCCCGCCCTGCCCTGCGCACCACAGGAACGCGGGCTCGGACGGGTCCGGCCCCAGCACCAATGCGCGGTCCGGGGCAAAGCTTCGCAACCCGGCCCATGCGGTTTCCAGCCGCGTCACCGGTGTCGTCACCATCGCCTCATAACGCGCCAGCCCCTCGGCCAGCACCAGATCGTCGGGCCAGGCGTCATGAGGCTCGACCGGGTCTTCGTCGGCGGGCGAGACCAGCAGTTTGCCCGCCTGCGGCTTGGCATACCAGGTTTCTCCGGCACTGATGAGCATCGGCCAGCGGCGGATGTCATGCCCCGCGGGTGCCGGGATCTGTGCCATCGAGCGGCGCAGCGGTTGAAGGCCGATCGGCGCCACGCCGGCCAGCGTGGCGATGCGATCGGCCCAGGCCCCGGCGGCATTGACGAGGCGGTGGGCCAACACGCCTTCGCCGCCTGCCGTCAGGTGCCAGCCCTGAGCCTCGCGGGCGATGGCCGTGACCGGCGCGCGGGTGCGGATCTCGCCCCCGTTGGCGCGCAAAATCCGGGCGTAATGCTGCATCACCGCGTCGGTGTCGATGTCCTGCGCGGCATGGGTATGGGCGGCAAGCGCAAGCGTGGCCGGGTTGAGGATCGGCACCATGGCCAGCGCCTGTGCCAGCGTCACGGGCGTCATGCGCAGGTTGGTCACGTCGCGGGCAAAGGCCTCGGCATCGTCAGGACCGCCGACCAAGAGCAGCCCGCGTGGCGACAGCACACCCATCGCCGCCAGTGCTGCCTCGCTGGCGCGGGCGACGGCGACGGTGGCCGGAGCGCCGTAATCGGCCTCGTACAGCGCCGCCGAGCGCCCTGAGGTGTGATGACCCAGTGTCGCCTCACCCTCGAGCAGCAGCACCCGACCCCGCGCAGACAGCGCGGCCCCCGCCGACAGCCCGGCGATGCCGCCGCCGATGATCGCAAAATCCCACATGCTGCGCCCCCTTGCTCCGCAGGGTTGCCCCAGGTCGAGGTGGGTTTCAACCCCGCAATGGCAGGTGCGGCGGCGCTTCGGGCGGCAAGGGCCGAAGGGCGGCCCATGGAAGGCGGTGTCGGTCGGGCTTGAGCAGACCTCGGTGTCGCCCTTGCCGCCCGCCGACTCTGGTCGAGGGGCTTGGGCGCGCGGTAGTGCCGGATGCGGATACTGAGACGGCGATGGGCGGTCGGGTGGGGGGCCGGACACTTTGGCCGCGCGGGCGGGGCGCAGTTGGCCCCGATCCCGCTGCCTGTTTCCCCCCTCGACTGCCCCGCCGCCTCCACCCTCGCATGATGACGCGGCCCTCTGACGCCCTGCCCCCCTCGCTGCGCGGGAAAGCCACTGCCGCACCGGTCCCAGAATTTCGCAGGGACGGCGACGCTTGCGCGGAGGCCCCCCTTGCGCGCAACCGGCACCGGGGGCAACCTGACCGCCAGCCGCGCCGGAGGAATGATGAGCGTCCAGATCTTGCTGTTCGTCGCCGCGCTGGCGGCTTTGGTTCAGGGCCTGAGCCATGCCGGGCACGAGGGCAGTTCCTGGGCCGCGACGCTGGTCAAGACGGCCAGCGTGGCGTTGCTGGCGCTGGCGGGATGGCTGCTGGGGGCGCCGGGGTGGATCGTCGTGGGGCTGGCATTCGGCGCAGCGGGGGATTTCGCGCTGGCCCGACCGGGGCAAGCAGCCTTTCTTGCCGGGATGGCCGCGTTTGCGCTGGGCCATCTGGCCTATGGCGCCGAGTTTGTGACCCGAATAGCAGGCGCACCCTCGATGCTGGCGCTGGCTGTCATCGGGGGCATGGCGCTGCTGGTCGGCTGGACGGCACTGTGGCTGGCGCCCTGGGCCGGGGCGCTGGCCTGGCCGGTGCGGGCTTATGGGTTGGTGATCGGCGCCATGGTGGCAGCGGCGGCATTGTGCGGGCAGACGCTGCTGCTGGTCGGGTCGCTGATCTTTGCCGCCTCGGACCTGATCCTTGCACTGCGCCTGTTCGTGATGCGCGATCCGCGCCGCAGGCTATGGGCCGGGCGGTTGCTGTGGCCGCTGTATTGGGGTGGGCAGGCGCTGATTCTGGCCGGATCGCTGCGGTGAGCGCAGGCTAGGTCACCGGCAGCGCTGGCCGATTGCGGGCTGCGCCAAACGTGCTAGGCTGCTCTAAAATGGGAGGATCGCATGACCCTGACCGCGACCCGCCGGATCGGCGATGCCGAGGTGACCGTGCTGACCGACGGCGCCACCACCTTTGGGCCAGACCTGTTTCCAGGCACCGACCCGGTGACCATCGCCACGCTGCTGGCGACCCAGAATCGCCCGGCGGTCGAGACGAATTTCAACGCGGTGCTGGTGCGCTCGGGCGGGCAGGTGACGCTGTGCGATTCCGGGCCACGCGACCTCTTCGGACCGCAATGCGGCAACCTGCCCTTGGCGATGGCGCAGGCGGGCGTGGCACCCGAGGCCGTGGACATCCTGTTCGCCACTCACATGCACCCTGACCATGTCGCCGGCATGATTACCGCACATGGCGTGCCAGTCTTTGCCAATGCCGAACTGGTGGTCACCCGCGCCGAGCATGCCTTCTGGAATGATGCCGCCCTGACCGGGCGTCTGCCCGAGCCGGTCTCGAGTTGGGCGGCACTGGCGCGTGCGGTCTTTGCCGCCTACGCCGACCGCCTCCGGCTGATCGACCCTGAGGGGCAGATCGCCCCCGGCCTGACGGCAATGCCGCTGGCCGGGCATACGCCGGGCCATGGCGGCTGGCGGTTGGACGGTGGCGGCGGGGCGATGCTGATCCACGGCGGCGACATCATCCATGCCCCGGCCCTGCAGGCTGCCGATCCCGACATTGCCATCGCCTTTGACATGGACGTCGACACGGCCCGCGCCACGCGCAAGCGGCTGCTGGACGAACTGGCCAGCGACGGCGCGCTGTTCACCGGCGGGCACTATCTGCACCCGGCGTTTCATGTCGCGGTGCGCGACGGCAGCGGCTATCGCCTCGAACGCCCCTGACCGGACAGGGCGTCAACCCAGATAGACCCGGCCCTCAGGGTAGCGCACGCGCGGAACGACGCGCGTAGCCAGAAAGAAGCCCAGCGTCAGCGGCCCGACCCGGCCCAGAAACATGATGGCGATGATGACGGCACGGCCAAAGCCTGACAATTCGCCCGTATAGCCGCGCGACAGTCCGACGGTGCCAAAGGCGCTGGCGACCTCGAAGCTGATGTCCAGAAAATGCCCCTCATGCGAGGCGGTCAGCAAAAACACCCCGACGAACACCAGCACCAGACTGATCGCGGTCAGGGCCATGACCTTGAGCACCTGATCCAGCGCGATGCTGCGGCCAAAGGCGTGCAACTGCTGCTGGCGGCGAAAGAACGCCACAGTGGCGATCATCATCACCACGAAGGTCGTGACCTTGATGCCACCCGCGGTCGAGGCCGGGCCGCCGCCGATCAGCATCAGCGAAATGACCATCATCGAGGTGCTGTCATGCAGCGCCCCGATATCGGTGGTGTTGAACCCGGCGGTGCGCGTCGTCACCCCCTGAAACCAGCTGATCGTCAGCCGCGCCACGGTGCTGTCGAACTGGCCCAGCGTGAAGGGATTGTCCCATTCCAGCACGGCGAACATGCCCACGGACCATGGAATCAGGATGGCCGTGCCCAGCAGCATTATCTTGGTGTGCAGCGACCAGGCCCGGCGGCTTTTTTGCGTAAAGATGTCGTGCAGCACGACATAGCCGATCCCGCCGATGATGAAGAGCGCGGGAATGACCGTATTGACCACGGGGTCGGTGGCAAAGGACATCAGGCCATCGGGAAACGTCGAAAACCCGGCATTGTTGAAGGCCGAGACCGAGTGAAAGACCGACTCCCAGATCCCCTGCCAGACTCCGAACCGCGGGATGAAGGTGACGGCCAGCAGCATCGCCCCGGCCAGTTCGCAATACAGAACCACCTTCAGGATCGTGACAACCAGTTTCGACAGGTGATGCACCGAACTCTGGTTCAGATCCTCGCGCAGATAGAGCGTGCCGGTGATCCCCACGGGCAGTCCCAGCGCGCCGAGGATCAGCACGGCAAAGGTCATCAGGCCCAGCCCGCCCATCTGGATCAGAAAGGCCAGCACCATCTGCCCGAACAGCGTCAGATGCGCCCCGGTGTCGAGCACGACAAGGCCGGTCACCGTGACGGCCGAGGTCGAGGTGAACACCGCGTCCGACCAACTGACCGGCACGGTATGGGCAACCGGCAATTTCAGCGCCGCCGCACCCAAGCCGATCAGCACGGCATAGAGCCCCGCCAGAATCAGCGGCGGCGGCAGTTGGGACAGCGCGGTCACGGCACGGCGCAAGCGGGATTTCATCGCGACGACCCCGGTCAGAGCGCGTCACCAAAGCGGCGCAACTCGGGCCGCTTGCCCAGCAGGATCAGCTTGTCATCGCGTTCAAGCACCAGATCCTTGACGTCGCAAGACCGGAATTCCGTGCCCCGCATCAGGCCGAGAAGCCGCAGGTCATAGGTCGACCCAATGCCGAGCGAGGCCATGTCGCGTCCCGCCAGCCGGTCCGGAATGACAATGCTGACCACACTGAACCCATTGCCGAGGCTGACATAATCCTGCACGACGGGGTTGTTCAGCATCTGCGCGATGTGCCGCCCCATCTCCTGCTCGGGCAGGATCACCCGGTCGGCGCCCAGCTTGGACAGGATACGGTGATGGGTCTTGTTCGAGGCCTTGACCCAGATCGTGCCAATCCCCAGCATCTTCAGGTTCATCGTGGTCAAGATGCTGGCCTGAATGTCGCGACCGATGGCAATCAGCGCAACATCGTATTGGTCGATGCCCGCCTCCTTCAGTGCCATCTCGTCCGTGGTATCGAGGATCAGCGTCGAGGACAGCGCCGAGGCCATCTGCGCCACGCGCCGTTCGTCCAGATCGACACCGATCACCCGGTTGCCGAACCGCGCGAGTTCCGCAGCCACCGCACTGCCAAAGGCCCCAAGGCCAATGACAGCGAACGAGCGGGTTTCCCGGGCCATGGGGTGCGCCTTTCGAGCATGAAAACGCCGTACGGTCTTTGCCCCGGCGCACCGAAAGTCAAGCTCCGGGGCCGCCCGCGGTCGTTTCGACCCGCGCCATAGGCCATTCCTTGCCCATAGTGCCGCCGTCAGGTCCGGGACCGCTCAGTTCCCCGGCAGCAGTTTTCCGGGGTTCATCAGCCCCTCGGGGTCGAGCGCGGCCTTGATCGCGCCCATCACATCCCAGCCCTCGCCATGCTCGGCGCGCATGTATTTGACCTTGCCCATGCCGATGCCATGCTCGCCGCTGACCGTGCCGCCCAGCCTGAGCGCGCGCTCGGCCATGTTGCCCGCCAGCCGCTGCGCCGCCGCCCATTGCTGCGCGTCACCCTCGCGCGGCAACAGCAAGGCGTGAAAATTGCCATCGCCGACATGGCCAACGATCGGGCCGGGGATGCCCGAGGCGGCGATTTCGGCGGCGGTTTCCTCGACCGCCTCGGCCAGCCGGGAGATCGGCACGCAGATGTCGGTGGTGATCGGTTTGGTGCCGGGAAACGCCATCAGCGTCGTGCGATAGGCATTGTGGCGCATCGCCCACAGCGCCGTGCGGTCCTCGGCCTTGGCCGCCCAGCGAAAGCCCTGCCCGCCGAACTCGGCGGCGATGTCGGCAAAACGGGTGGTCTGCTCGGCCACCCCGGCGTCCGAGCCGTGGAACTCGACCATCAGATGCGGCGCATCCGGCCAACTGGTGCCCGCCCCCCGGTTAAAGGCCGCCGCCGCCGCCGCATCGACGAATTCGATGCGCGCCATCGGAATGCCCGACTGGATCGTGGCGATCACCGCATCGACGGCACCCGCCATGCTGTCAAAGGCACAGACCGCGGCGCGCAGGGCCTCGGGCTGGCCATGCAGTTTCAAGGTGATCTCGGTAATCAGCCCCAACGTGCCCTCGGCGCCGACAAACAGCGCCGTCAGGTCATAGCCGGTCGAGGATTTCGGCGCCCGCGTGCCGGTGCGGATGATGCGGCCATCGGCCAGAACCACCTCCAGCCCCAACACATTCTGCCGCATCGTGCCATAACGCACGGCGGTGGTGCCACTGGCCCGGGTCGAGGTCATGCCGCCGATGCTGGCATTGGCCCCCGGATCGACCGGAAAGAACAAGCCAGTGGCGCGCAACTCGGTGTTCAGCGCCTCGCGCGTCAGGCCGGGCTGCACGGCGACCAGCATGTCGCCGGGCGACAGTTCGAGCACCCGGTTCATCCGGGCGAAATCGACCGTCACGCCGCCACGCGGCGCCAGCGCGTGCCCCTCCAGCGAGGTGCCCGCCCCCCAACCGATCACCGGCAAGCCGTGGCGGGCGCAGATCTGCACGATGGCGGCCACCTCGGCTGTCGTCTCGGGATAGGCGACGGCATCGGGCGGCATCGCGTCGAAATGGCTCTCCGAGCGGCCATGCAGATCGCGGTCCGATTGCGAACGATTGAGCCTTTCGCCCAGCAAAGCGGCGAGTTCCCCCAGCGCGGCAGTCTTGGTCTGCATGTCGGCCCCTCCGATTTGCGCCCAGCCTAGCG
>Ga0209573_1005635_pt1 | contig 11073 bp, 13 predicted proteins | sample TNRBio252014_DNA_FD_185870 | JGI IMG/M metagenome (GOLD analysis project Ga0209573, IMG submission 185870) | Wastewater treatment Type I Accumulibacter community from EBPR Bioreactor in Madison, WI, USA - TNR Reactor_6/25/2014_ DNA (SPAdes)... | ecosystem: Engineered > Bioreactor > EBPR >...
ACAGGCCCCGGACGTGCTGTGCCTGCAAGAGATCAAGTGCCAGACGGCGGAGTTCCCCTCGGCGGCCTTCAAGGCGGCGGGGATGCCGTATCTGCGAGTGCAGGGCCAGAAGGGCTGGCACGGGGTGGCGATCGCCTCGCGCTATCCGATCACCGACACGCCGGTGGTGAATGCCTGTCGCGAGGGCCACGCGCGATGCGTGGCGGCGCGGGTGCAGGGCGTCGAGATCCAGAATTTCTACATCCCGGCGGGCGGCGACGTCGCGGACCGCGAGCTGAACCCCAAGTTCGATCACAAGCTGGATTTCTATGAGGCCCTGACCCGCGAGATGGCGGCGCGCGACCGGTCTGCGCCACTGGTGCTGGCGGGGGACTTCAACATCGCGCCGGGTGAGAACGACGTCTGGAACCACCGCTATATGTCCAAGATCGTCAGCCATACGCCGATCGAGGTCGAGACCTTGCGCCGGCTTCAGGCGGCGGGTGATTTTTCTGATGTCGTGCGCGATCAGATTCCCGAACCGACCAAGCTGGCCAGCTGGTGGAGCTATCGGGCCCAGGATTTCCGCAAGTCGAACCGGGGCCTGAGGCTGGACCACATCTGGACCTCGCCCGGCCTGACACCGCGCGTCATAGCCGGCTCGGCCAGAATCCATGAGGACTGTCGTGCCTGGGACCGCCCCAGCGACCATGCACCCGTGACGGTGGACCTTGCTGACTGAGGCGCACCCCCAGGTGGCGTTGGCGCGCATCGATCTGTTGACCGGCGGCGCGCTGGCCCAGGCGGCGGTTCGCAGCCCGACTGTGGTGTTCGGCGTCATCGGCATTTTGGCCGCCCTCGGGTTCGGATTGAACGAACGGGTCAGGTCGATGGGGCTAGACCCGCAGACGGCCTCGGTAGTGGGTCTGGCCCTTGGCCTGGCCGTCGCAGCGGGGGTGGCCGCGCGCGCTCAACAGGCACTGGAGGGGCCATTCGGGTTTGTGCTGGTTCGGCCGGTCCAGATGATCGTCCTGGTCTTGCGTCGGGCAGGCGGGGTTCTGGCGGCGCTACTGACGGGCCTGATGGCCGTCGTCGGTCTGGCCCGACCGGAGATCTTGCCGATGTTCGCGGCCACGGTGGTTCCGGGTGCCGTTCTGGGGGGCATCGGCGGTGCTTGCCTGGGGCTGGTCTGGGCGCGCGCCGGTTCAGGTCAGCTAGCAGGCGGGGCGGCCCTGTCGCGGGTCCGCCACCTCGGAAGCCGCCTGCGCCAGGTCGTCCCATCCGCCATTCTGCTGGCCTTGGCCCTGCAGGCGCGGATGCTTGGGGCCGATACGCCGTCGCAGCTGCTGGCCGTCGCGGGTGCCGTGGCCGGTGTGATTGTGGTGCTTCCGGTCGATCCCAGATGGCTGAACCTCATGGGCAAGGCCCCACAGTCGATGTCCTGGCTGATCCTGCCGCTGGCCCTCCCGCCCGCCCTGGTCGGTGTCTTTTGCGGGGTCGTCGCGGGTGTGATCACCGGGGCGGCCCCGCAGCTGGTCGGACTGACGGTCCTGGTCCTCAGCGGCGTTGGAGTCGTGGCGCGCATATTTCTGGCGCTGGCGGCGCTGGGCCGGACCGACGCGGGGGCGCGGACGGCCGGGACGACCGAATTGGCGCTGGCGCTGCTTTTACCCATCGCCGGACCGCTGGCGATCGGGTCGGCGGCCCTGATCTGGATCGGCGGCCGGCTGGTGTGGTTGTGGCGGCGAGGCCGTCGCGTCCGCTGGCTTGATCCGGCGAGTGATCGATGAGCGTTCTATCGGTCTCGGGGATGTCGGTCCGTCGCGGTGGCCGTAGCGTCGTCGAGGCTGTGAGCTTCACACTGGCCCCCGGCCATTGGTGCGGACTGATCGGCGTCAATGGAGCGGGCAAGACGACCTTGCTCAGGGCGCTCGCCGGGCGTCTGCCCGTCGAAGCCGGCGAGGTACGCCTGAACGATGTCGCGCTCGCCTCTCCCGAGGCGAAAGCAGGTCGCATCGCCGTGTCCACCGCGCCTGACCGCCTGCCGGGTGCAATCACGGTCCGTCGATTGATGATCGAGGTCGCGCGCGCACACGGAGCCGAGCCTTGGCCGGAGCGTTTGCGAGCCCTGAAGTCCGCGCTGGCCCTGGATGAGATCGCCGAAAACCCGATCCACATCCTGTCTGCCGGCCAGAAACAGCGGGCCACCATCTATCTGACGTTCCTGGGGACGCCGGACGTCGTGCTGCTGGATGAGCCGTTCAACGCCCTCGACCCCCTGATCGCATTTGCCCTGAAGCGCGCACTGAAGGATCTGGCGAGATCGGGGCTGGTGCTGATCACCGCCTTGCATGACCTGCCCACGGTGGCCCTGCACTGCGATTGCGGGCTGCTGCTGTCGCAGGGGCATCTGGCCGAGGTGTACGATCCGGCGACCCTGGCCGTCGCGCGCTCTGACCCCGGTCGGTTCGAGGCCGAGGTTCTAGAGCGCTGGCAGCGGGTCGAACGCCGAACCTAGAGCTTGCGCGCCTCGTCCGGCAGCATGATCGGGACGCCGTCGCGGATCGGATAGGCCAGTTTGGCCCCCCTGGAAATCAGCTCGCCGGCCTCGCGGTCCCAGGTCAGGGGGCCTTTGGTCACCGGACAGACTAGGATTTCCAGAAGGCGGGGGTCGACCGCGGGTGGCATGGAGAAGTCGTCGCTCATAGCCCTCTCATTGCATGGAAGGCGGCTCGTCGTCATCCGGATCGAGCGCGGTGTCGATCTCCAGAATGGCGATGAGAGCCCCGGCGCGCGCTTCCAGCGTCGGCGACTCGAGCAGCAGCTGCTTGGAGGCGGGCTCGAAGGGCAGGGCGATGGACAGACTGTTGATCAGCGGCTCGGGCGGAGCCTGCTCGGCTGTGTCCCAGTCGATTTCGAGCTGGCGGCGACGCAGATAGACGTTGAGGGCCGCGATCAGCCGGGGCCGGTCGATCCCCTCCAGGTCCTCGGGGGCGGGCGACAGGTCGTCTTCGAACGGGCCGTAGTCGAGCCGGACCTGCCGATACGGAGACTGCACCGCCAGTTCGGCCCCCAAGCGGGCCCGGCAGATCCCTGTCAGGCTGATGAGGTAACGCCCGTCCTGCGTCTCGGTGAAGCTGTTGATCTTGCCGACGCACCCGACGGCGGCGAGGTCGGGCCGGGTCGCTGATCCACCGGCGGTCTGGACCATGGCGATCAGGCGATCTCCCGCCATGGCGTCGTCGATCATGTTCAGGTAGCGCGGCTCGAAAATATTGAGCGGCAATTGCGCCCGAGGCAGCAGGATCACGCCGCTCAGCGGAAACACCGGCACGATCTGCGAAAGGTCCGATATCCGGGTTGTGCTGCGCGGCATCAGGGCGCGTCGATCAGGAGAACAGAATCGACGACAGCTTGCGTCGGCCGTTGCGGGCAACGTCGGAGTTCACGCCGGCGGCCTCGAAAACGGTCAGGAGCTGTTTGCGCGCAGCCTGGTCGTTCCAGTCGCGATCCGCCGCGACGATGGCGAGAAGCTGGTCTCCGGCCTCGTCCAGCCGCCCGGTCGCGGCCAGGGCGCCGGCGAGGTCGAAGCGGGCCTGCAGGTCGTTGGGGTCAGCCTTGACCCGCGCCTCCAGATCACCCGTTTCGGACGGGCCCTCTGCAGCGAGCTCCAGGGCTGCGCGCACGCCCAGGACGTCCGGGTCCCTGGAATCCGGGCTGGCCATGGCCAGGGTCTGGCGGGCCTGATCGGCGTCGCCCCCCTTCAGATAGACCCGCGCCATACCCGCGATGCCCTTGTCGTTATCGGGCTGAAGCTGGAGCACCTGGGCATAGGCCTGGGCGGCACCGCCGAGGTCCTCGACCTGCAAGGATTCCGCGCCCATCGACAGAAGCTGCTCGATATCGCCATCGCCCGCCTTGCCGCCGGTCAGCCGGTCGATGAAGACCTTGATCTGGCTTTCCGGCACGGCACCCTGGAAGCCGTCGACAGGCTGGCCGTCGACGAAGGCATAGACCGTGGGGATGGACTGTACGCGCAGCTGGCCCGCGTATGCCGGGTTCTTGTCGACATCGATCTTGACCATCTTGACCGCGCCGCCGGCGGCGCGGACGGCCTGCTCCAGCATCGGGCCGAGCGTGCGGCAGGGGCCGCACCAGGTCGCCCAGAAATCGACGATGACCGGCTGAACCTTCGAAGCCTCGACGACATCCGCCATGAAGGAGGCGTCAGTCCCTTCCTTGATCAGGTCGGCGGGCGGCGAGGTCGTGGAGTCGGAGAACATGGTCGGTCCTGAAAGTCGGTGAGAACGCTCTGACGGCAAAATGGTCACCTTAGCGCTTCACCGCAATGGGAAGAGGCAACTCCGACTACGACTTCTGACCATTGCTGACGACAATTTGCATTCGCGCCGGCCCGCTCCATCTGCGGCAGGCGATCACCTGCCTGGAGGGCCCGATGGGAATCTTGATGGACTATGAGGCGACCTGTCCGCTGGACGGGACGACCTTCACCTATGCCGGAACCCCGGGCTATTCCATCTTCGGGCGCGCGCTGGATGGCTTGCCGTACGGGTCCTGGCGCTTTCCGTTGGAGTTGCCGGAATGCCCGCGCTGTCGGTTTACGGCCGCCCTGGGTGAGCTGACGCCAGGCGAGGCGGACCGCGCCGCTGACCTCGTCGACAGCGAAGCCTGGCGCAGCGCGGCGGAGGAAACCTCCTATTGGCGTCTCGGCCTCATCGAGACTGTCCTTGGGCGCGCCACGGGCTGGAGCCGCGTGGACCGCCTGCTGAGCGCCACCTGGCAGACCTACGGCGATCCGGCGCGCTATGGCCGTTATGTCCGGGCGTTGATCGAAACGCTTGATGAGGTGGGACCCGATCTGCGGGCCGAGCGCGGCCAGGCCTGGTCGGTCCTGCAGTCTTTCGTGGCCAACGCGCAACGGCAGGCGGGCGACTTCAAGGGCGCCGTGCTCCGCCTGGACGCTCTGGAGGCCGACGGTGTGGTGGATGTACCCTTGGCTGAGCGCATCGCCGAGACGCGGGCGCTGATCGCCAGTGCCGACACGCGGCGGGTCCAGCCCGCGCCAGCGATCTAGACCAGCAGCGCCCGCACGACCGAATCCAGCACCTTGCGGCCCTGCGCCGTGGCGGCGAGGCGTCCGTGATCCAGCGTGACGAAGTCACCCTGAGCCAGATCGGCGATCCGGGCTGACAGATCCAGCGGTTCCAGGGCCGACAGGGCGACGCCCTCCGTCGTGCGAAGCCCCAGCATCAGGCGCTCCTCGGCGGCTTCAAGTGCAGAGAGGGCGTCTGCCTCAGCCAAGCCTACGCCCGTCGCGTCGACCGAAGCCAGATAGTCGGCCACCGTCCGGTGGGCGACGGTAGCGATGCGCGATCCGTCAAGCGTCACGCGGCCATGTGCGCCCGGCCCGACTCCCAGATAGTCGACCCCGCGCCAGACGTTCAGATTATGCGCCGAACGGGAGTCAGACCCCCGCGCATGGTTGGACACCTCATAGGCGTCGAAGCCGGCGTCGATCAGGATCTCCTGGGTCAGGTCGTAGAGGTCCTCCTGGGCCTCTTCGTCCGGGGGAACCAGGGCACCGCGATCAAAGGCTCTGCCGAAGGCCGTCCCGGGCTCGATCGTCAGCTGATAGGGCGAGATGTGCTCGGGCCCCAAGGCGATGGCGGCCTGAAGCTCGGCACGCCAGGACTGGGCGGTCTGGCCAGGCCGGGCATAGATCAGGTCCAGCGAGACACGCCCGAACACCGCCTGGGCCTGGGTGATCGCACGGCGCGCCTCGTCGGCCGAATGATCCCGCCCCAGAAACGCCAGTGCCGTATCGTCCAGCGTCTGGACGCCCAGCGACAGACGATTGACCCCGGCCTCGGCGAAGGCCCGGTAGCGGGCCGTTTCGGCATCGGTCGGATTGGCTTCCAGCGTGATCTCGACCGCCTCTCCGGTCGGGAACAGGTCGTGAGCCGCCGCGATCAGCCGGGCGGCGTCCGCCGGGTCCATCAGGGAAGGGGTCCCGCCGCCCAAAAAGATCGAGGCCAGTCGCCGCGGGCCGGCCTGTTCGGCCTGCTTCGTCAGATCCTTCAGTATGGCCTGGATCAGACGCGCCTGTTCCTCAGCCCGGTTCCGGTTTCGATAGACGTTGAAATCGCAGTAGGGACAGATCCGCGCGCAGTACGGCCAGTGCAGATAGACCGCGAGGGGAGCCGGCTCAGTCAATCAGGGCGGCCCTGAGTTGGGCGAAGGCGCGGGTGCGGTGGCTGATGGCCTCCTTGGCGACCGGGTCCATCTCGCCGAAGGTTTCCGATCCGCCCTCCGGCATGAAGATCGGATCGTAGCCGAAGCCGCGAGTGCCGCGTGCCGGGAAAACCAGACCGCCCTCGACGATCCCCTCCACCGCAAAGACTGAGCCGTCCGGCCAGGCGAGAGCCAGGGCACAGGTGAAGAAGGCCGCGCGATTCACGGCGTGCGCCAATTCGTCCTGCACGCGCGCCATGGCGACGGTGAAGTCCTTGGAAGGCCCCGCCCAGCGCGCCGAATAGATGCCCGGCTGACCGCCGAGGGCGCGGACCGACAAGCCCGAATCATCCGCCAGGGCCGGCAGGTTGCTGGCCGTCGCGGCATGGCGGGCCTTGAGGACCGCATTGCCGATGAAAGTCGATTCCGTCTCTTCCGGCTCGGGCACCCCGGCCTGATCGGCGGTCAGAACCTCGAAGTCGCCGCCCAGAAGGGCTGCGATCTCGCGCGCCTTGCCGGGATTGTGCGTCGCCACCACCAGGCGCGAGCCCTTGATCAGTCTGGGTTTCATGCCAGCGCCTTACAGGCGATTCATCTATTGCGAAAGTTTAATATCGAAAAACAATAAATCTCTTGTCTGTTTTTCGATAAGACCGTATTGATAAACGGCAAGGACGGAGCCGTGGCCGTCCACCGCCCGCCGACGGCGGATGCGCTCAAGGACACGGTGCAACGGGGCCGCTAGCCCCTTCGACGGAGACGGACGATGCAAACCCTGAAAGCCACCATGTGGATTGAACGTATCGGACTGACGGCGGTGAATGCCGTCCTTCTGGCCGGATTGCCTCTGGCGTTGATCTCGCTGCTGGTCCAGAGCTTCTAGGTCGCGTGCTGACCTGCCATGAAACACCCCGGTGCGGTGCGGACCCTCGCGTGCGACACGATCCTGGTCGCACGCGGCCGCCGGGGCATGACAGATAAGGGAGGGATCTGAGGCTATGCGCGCACTCGGACCTGGTTCGGTATCCAGCCTGCTCAAGACGGCTCTGGATGTCGCCTATTGGGCGCTGTGGATCATCCTCGCACTGGTCGTGGGGGCCTTCATTTTCAGCTTCTTCATCCCCCTGGCCCAGTTTGACGTCACGCTGGATGGAGCCAGCGGCCCGATCGACGCTCCGCTCAGTCGCGCCCTGATCGCCTATGTCATCGTGTTCGCCGCGGGCAGCATCGGGGCCTTCATCTTCATCGTCGCCAATCTCCGGCAGGTGTTTCGAACGCTCGCGGCCGGCGATCCGTTCGATGCGGACAATGTGCGTCGCCTGCGACGTATCGGCCTGGCTCTGATCGGCGTCGTCGTGCTTCAGGTGGCGTTCGGCCCTCTGTTGTCCCTCCTCTATCCGCAGGCGGACGTCACGCTTGACCTGGGTGATCTGATCGTGCCGGTGTTTTCAGTGATGACGATCTTTGTGCTGGCGGAGGTGTTCCGGGAGGGGGCCAGGCTGAGACGCGAGCAGGAGCTGACGATCTGATGGCCATCCGCGTAAACCTCGACAGGATGCTGCTCGAGCGGCGGATGTCGCTGACCGAGTTGGCAGATCGGGTCGGCGTGACCCTGGCCAATCTGTCGATCCTCAAGACCGGCAAGGCGCGGGCCGTGCGTTTCACGACCCTGGATGCCTTGTGCCGTGAGCTGTCGTGCCAGCCGGGCGACCTGCTGTCCTATGAGCCGGGCCCGGGCGAGATCGCCGAGGACGACGACCAGGACGCCGCCTGAGTATGACCCGCCGTCCCCTGTCGCGCGAGGATCGCCGCCTGTGGGCCCGGGTGGAACGCACGCTGGACCGCCCACGCCGTGTGCCGGACCCGGTCCAGGCGGCAGATCCGATGCCGTCGCTCCCCCCAGAGCCCAAGTCACCGCCCCGCTTCGTCAAGCCGCCCAAGCCGGTACCTGCGCCGCGTCCGCCAGTGGTCCCGTCACCGGCATCCGGGGGCCACGCCGCGCCCCAGGCGCTGGAACCCCGCCGTCATCGCCGCCTGGCGCGCGAACGCGACCCGATCGAGGCGCGCATCGACCTGCATGGCCTGTCCCGATTTGAGGCCCAGGATGCCCTGACGGCCTTCCTGGTCCAGGCCCACGCACGCGGCTATCGCGCCGTGCTGGTGGTCACAGGCAAGGGGTCGCGCGGGACCCCGGGAATCATCCGCAGTTCGATCAGCGACTGGATCGCACACCCGCCATTGAGGGCCGTGGTAGCGGGCGTCGCCGCCGCTCACCGCCGCCACGGCGGCGAGGGGGCGATCTATCTGACGCTGCGCCGGCCGGGCTGAGGTCAAAGAAAAAGGGCCGCGCGAGGCGGCCCTTTCCCGGAGGCGATGTCGGCGATCCCTAGTTGGTCGGGAAGCCGCGTGTCCGCAGGAGCGCCGTGACGTCCGGGTCGCGTCCGCGGAAGTCGCGATAGGCCTGGGCCCGATCGGTGGTGTTGCCCGGGGCCAGGATGATCTCCTTGAAGCGGCGGGCGGTTTCCGGATCGAAAGGATCCCCGGCCTCCATGAAGGCGGCCCAAGTATCGGCATCCATCACCTCGGACCACAGATAGCTGTAGTAGCCGGCCGAATAGGCATCCGAGCTGAACAGGTGATTGAACTGGGGCAGACGGTGCCGCATCACGATCTCACGCGGCATATCGATACGGGCCAGGCTCTCGCGCTCGAAGGCATCGGGGTCGGCAATCGGCACGGCGCGATTGTGCAGGTCCATGTCTACCAGGGCGGAGGACAGATAGCTGACGGTGGCATACCCCTGGGCGAAGGTCGCCGAAGCGGCGATCTTGTCCAGCAGGGCCTGAGGCATGGCTTCGCCCGTCGCGTGGTGGCGGGCGAACTGGTCCAGGATCGGCTGGGTCAGGACCCACTTCTCATGGACCTGCGACGGATACTCCACAAAGTCGCGCGGCACCCCGCCCAGGCCCGGATATGTCACGTTCGACAGCAGATAATGGATGGCGTGGCCGAACTCATGGAACATCGTCTCGGTGTCGTCGAGCGAGATCAGCAGAGGCTCGCCGTCGGGCGCCTTGATGAAGTTGTTGTTGTTCGATGCCAGGACGTTCTGGGTGTGGCCGTTCAGGTTGGAGCGACCGCGATAGGTGGTCATCCAGGCCCCGGACCGCTTGCCCGAACGCGCGAAGTCGTCGGAATAGAAGACGCCGATATGGCGACCGCTGTCACGATCCTTGACCTCAAAGGTCTTCACGTCGGGATGGAAGACCGGGATGGTGCCGTCCGGGATGGGGGTGAAGACCATGCCGTAGAGGCGCTCGGCCATGTAGAACATGCCCCGCTTCATCGACGTCAGTTCGAAGTAGGGCTTCAGGTCGTTCTGATCGAGGTCGTAACGGGCTTTGCGGACCTTCTCGAGATAGTAGAGATAGTCCCACGGCTCGATGTCGAAACCGGCCAGGCCGCGCATCTCCGCGACCTCTTCGTCGACGCGGGCGACGGCCGGAGACCACACCCGCATCATTAGATCCATGGCGGCCTGGGGCGAGCCGGCCATGGTGTCCTGCATCCGCCAGTGGGCGTGGGTCGCGAAGCCGAGCAGGCCGGCTCTCTGGGCCCGCAGTCTCAGAATCTCGGCGATGGTGGCGTTGGTGTCGTTGGCGTCGCCGTTGTCGCCGCGATTGACGAATTTGCGCCAGATCTCCTCGCGCCGGGCACGGTTGTCCGCAAAGGTCAGGAACGGATCCACCGCAGAGCGCGTGTTGACGATGACCCAGCCGTCCAACTGCCGGCTGCGCGCGGCGGCGGCGGCGGCGGTCTTGTTGGACTCCGGAAGACCCTCGACATCGCTTTCTGCCGACAGGTGGGTAAACAGCTGTTCGTCGCCGACTACCTTCTGCTGGAAGTTGGTGAAGGCAGCCGAAAGGGCCTGGTTGATGGCTCCCAGCTCCGTCTTGCCGGCGGCGTCGAGCGCCGCACCGTTGCGAACCAGGGCCTGGTAGCGGCGCTGGGTCAGGCGCGCCTGTTCAGCCGTCAGGCCAGCGGCGGCGGCCGTCTCATGGACGTGCCGGATACGCTGGAACAGCGCGTCGTTGAAGGTGATCTCGTCCTGTGCGGCCGACAGGACGGGCGACATTTCCCGGTCCAGCGCCTGCCATTCCGAAGAGCCGATGTTCGAGGTCATCACCCCATAGATCGATCCGGCCCGGTCCAGGTGATCACCCGCCAGCTCCAGCGCCAGGATGGTGTTGTCGAACGTCGCCTCGTCACGGTTGCCGGCGATGGCGGCGATCTCGGCGCGCTGGGCGTCGATGCCTTTCATCAGAGCGTCACGCAGCAGGTCGACGGTGACGAGGTTCCACGGCGGCACGCCCTGGTAGGGGCCCGGCCAGGGATCGGCCAGGGCGTTACCCACGAGGACCGGAGCGGTCGTGACCGGATCGCCGGTGGCGGCGGTCGTGGCACAGCCGGTAGCCGAGACGGCAAGCAGGCCGGCGCTGGTGATGATCATCTGGCGTCTGTTCATGTGGGGTCCTCGCTCCTCGACCCTGCCGGCGTTTCGTACCAAAAACGGGTCGTTTCACATCACTTTAGCCCGACCTTGGCCGAGCGTCACCTGAATGCGACGTAATGCGTTGACCCGGCGAGCCGGGCTGACGTGCCGGATCGCATTCCCTCGCCGACGAAAGCCCGCTAGAACGCCACCTCTGGCGAAGGGGTTGCGGACCCCGATGCGCGCGGGCCGTTTCGGCCGCGGACGACGAAGGCGAAGATCGAGCATTTGACCCAACCCCTTCCGTTCTTTTCGGCTGAAACGCACGGCTTCGTTCGCGTCGCGGCCGC
>Ga0209573_1005636_pt1 | contig 11073 bp, 13 predicted proteins | sample TNRBio252014_DNA_FD_185870 | JGI IMG/M metagenome (GOLD analysis project Ga0209573, IMG submission 185870) | Wastewater treatment Type I Accumulibacter community from EBPR Bioreactor in Madison, WI, USA - TNR Reactor_6/25/2014_ DNA (SPAdes)... | ecosystem: Engineered > Bioreactor > EBPR >...
CCAGCTCCGCCAGCATCGCTGCCGCCACGAGATATCGGATCGCCATTTTTAGCCTCCGCCTTTCGGAGGAGGTCGGCAAAAGGGCGCGAGTTTGACGATTTGGCCGCTTGCCCCTAAAAGCCCCGCCCATGCGCCAGCTTTGAGCTGCGCTTTGACCGGCACACGACCCCATATGAGGGTCTGGAGGCTGGCGAGGCACCCCGCCCGACGTGATCGTCCGGCGGGGCAAAATCGCTTTTGCGCGGCGCATGACGTGGAGTTTTGATGTTTGAGGCCCTGACAGAACGCCTTGGCGGCGTCTTCGACAAGCTCACCGGGCGCGGTGCGCTCGGTGAAGCAGATGTCGACGCGGCGCTGCGCGAGGTGCGCGTCGCCCTGCTCGAGGCCGACGTCGCCCTGCCGGTGGTGAAGGATTTCATCGCCAAGGTCCGCACCGAGGCGGTTGGCGAAAGCGTCATCAAGTCGGTGAAGCCGGGCCAGCAGGTCATCAAGATCGTTCATGACGCGCTGATCGAGACGCTGGGCGGCGATGGCGCGCCCGAGGGGCTGCGCATCGGCGGCGAGCCGCCGAACGTGATCATGATGGCCGGCCTGCAGGGCTCCGGCAAAACCACCACCACCGCCAAACTGGCGCTCAGGCTCACGAAAACCGACAAACGCCGGGTTCTCCTGGCCTCGCTCGACACGCGCCGCCCCGCGGCCATGGAACAGCTGTCGACCCTCGGTAAAACCATCGGCGTCGATGTCCTGCCGATCGTGGCCGGGCAAAGCCCGCAAGACATCGCCAAGCGCGCGCTCCAAGCTGCGCGTCTGGGCGGCCATGACGTCCTCATTCTCGACACCGCCGGCCGGACGACCATCGACGAAGAGATGATGTCGGAAGCGGCTTCGATCGCGCAAATCGCCAAGCCGGGCGAAATCCTGCTCGTCGCCGACAGCCTCACCGGCCAGGACGCGGTGGAAACCGCCAAGCGCTTCCACGAACGCCTGCCGCTCACCGGCTTGGTGCTGACCCGCGCCGACGGCGATGGCCGCGGCGGCGCCGCACTCTCGATGCGCGCCGTCACCGGCCTCCCGATCAAGTTTCTCGGCGCCGGCGAACGCCCGGATGCGCTTGAAACCTTTGACGCGCGGCGCATCGCCGGCCGCATTCTCGGTCAGGGCGACATTGTCGGCCTCGTCGAAAAGGCGGTCGAACAAGTCGACCGCGACGAAGCCGAGAAGATGGCCAAGAAGCTGGCCAAGGGCCGCTTCGATTTCGACGATATGGAAAAGCAGCTGAACCAACTGATCCAGATCGGCGGCCTCAAGGGCGTCATGGGCATGCTGCCGGGCGCGCAGAAGATTAAAAGCCAGATCTCCGAAGCCCAGCTCGATGACCGCCAGCTGCGCCGCCAGATTGGCATCATCCGCTCGATGACCAAGGGCGAGCGAGCCAAACCAGACCTGATCAACGGCCGCCGACGCGCCCGGATCGCCAAGGGCGCCGGCGTCGAGGTCGTGGAGGTGAACCGCCTCGTCAAGATGCACCGCAACATGGCGGACATGGCTAAAGCCATGGGCAAAGGCAAAATGCCTTTCGGCATGCCTGGGATGGGAGGCGGCATGCCTTCCCCTGAGGCGCTAAAACAATTGGGCTCCGGTAAACCACTACCAGGCCTTAACCCTCATTCTGCGCTTCCAGGGCTTCCTGGGGGCCTTCCGGGGCTTCCCGGAAGCAACAAAAAAAGCTAAGAGTTCAAAGGAGAAGCTTAGAAAATGTCCCTGAAAATCCGTTTGGCCCGCGGCGGCGCCAAGAAGCGCCCGTTCTACTCCATCGTTGTGGCCGACAGCCGTAGCCCGCGCGACGGGCGTTTCATTGAGAAAGTCGGAACCTACAATCCTATATTGAAGTCCGATGATCCGAACCGGGTGACGTTGAAGCTCGAGCGTATCCAGGACTGGATGAAGAAGGGCGCGCTGCCGACCGACCGCGTGGCTCGTTTCTTGGACCAGGCTGGCGTGTTCAAGCGCGAAACCCGCAACAACCCCAACAAGGCCCAACCCGGCAAGAAAATGTCTGAGCGCGCTGCTGCCAACGCTCCGGCTGCCGAGGCTGAGGCCGCCTCGGAGGCGTAAGAAAACCCTTGCCGAACAAGAAGTCCGCACTCTCTAAGCCCGCTCCGAAGGCGGCAGTCGCGCCGAAGGCCGCTGCCGCCAAGAAGGCCGCGCCGGCGCCTGCGAAGGTTGCCGCGCCGGTCAAGAAGGAGCCGCCCAAAGCCGCCGCGAAGCCGGTAGCGAAGGCCAAGCCGGAAGCAGTCGCCAAGGCTGCTCCGGCGGCAAAAGCGGCGAAGCCCGCGCCGAAGCCCGCCCCCAAGGCGGCGCCCCCGGCCAAGGCGGCTGTGCCCAAGAAGGCGGACGTGAAGCCGGCCCCTGCGCCCAGAGCGGCGCCGAAGGCCGAGGCAAAGGCGAAGACCCCGGCCCCCGCCCCCAAAGCGACGGCCAAGCCGGCAGCGAAAGCTGCTCCGGAGCCGAAAGCGGCGGCCAAGGCCGCACCGGAAGCCAGGGCGGCAAAACCCGTGACCAAGGGCAAACCGCTGCCGGCGGAGACCAAGGCTGCACCGGCGAAGCCGATCAAGACCGAGGCGAAGCCCGCCGAAAAGGCCAAGCCCGAGCCGAAAGCGAAACCGGCGCCCAAGGCGAAGGCCGAGCCGAAGCCGGCGGCTGAAAAGCCGAAGGCCCAACCCAAGCCGCCGAAGGCCAAGCCGGTGAAACCACCGAAGCTCGCGCCCGTCGCGGCCGCGTTCGCTGGGCCGATCCCGTCGAAGCCGCTGGCTGTCGCCGCTGGCCGTGCGCAGCCCGTCGCCATGACGCCGCTGAGCGCCCCGATCCGCCAAGCGCCGAAGCCGCTCGCCGCGCCGAAACCGGTCGCTGTCGAGCCGGAAATGGTGGGCGATCTGCAAGCCGTCCCGGCTTTCAAGGGCAAGGCTGGCGGGGCGAAGGGCATGGTGCTGGTGGGCGCTATCGCCGGCGCGTTCGGCGTGAAGGGCGAAGTTCGCCTGCGCGCCTTCACCGACAAGAAGGACGGCGTGATCGCCTACGGCCCGCTGCACAGCGAAGACGGCAAGGTGATCCTGAAGCCGAAATCCTGGCGCGAGTTGAAGGACGGCGTCGCCGTCGTCGCGCCCGAGGTGAAAACACGCGAGGACGCCGAAGCGCTGAGAGGCACGCGCCTCTTTGTGCCGCGCGCAAATCTGCCGCCGACGGCGGAGGACGAGTTCTATGTTGTCGATCTGCTCGGCTCGCGCGCCGAAGCGGTGGACGGCACAGTGCTTGGCGAGATCTGCGCAGTGTGGAATTTCGGCGCTGGCGACATCATCGAATATCGCCCGCCGAACGGCGGCCCGAACGTGCGCATTACCTTCACCAAGGAAACGGTGCCGCACGTCGATCTCGCCGCCAAGCGCGTCGTGATCGATCCGCCCGCGCCTGAGCCGACCAACGGCAAGTAGCGCTTCTTGCCGTGACCGCCAGACCAGACTAGTCTGACCACATGGTGACGTGGCAATTACAGACCGCGAAGGCGAAGCTTTCAGAGCTTCTGCGCGCCGTTCGTGAGGAGGGCCCGCAAACAATCTCTGTGCGTGGTCACGAGGAATTCGTGATCATGCGCAAAGAGGATGCGCCGGTAAAACGTCCACCGAAAACCTGGGACGAATTGTACGCTGGCGTTAAGGGCGCGGGTGACCGCTTGCTGCTACCTACCCGGGAACCCGAATCCACGCGGGATTTGCAATTGGCCGAGGACTTGGCCGGTTGGGATGAGGACTAGGTGTTCATCCTCGATACCATGGTCGTGTCGGAGCGGACGAAGACGCGCCCCGATCCCGCCGTGTGTGCGTGGCTCGCGGCAATCGAGCCGCAACAACAATTCATCAGCGTGATCACCATCGGCGAGATTCGCTTCGGCATCGATCGGATGCGGGAAGGCTCACATAAGCGGCGGCTCGAAATCTGGTTCGACGAACTTGTACCGTTTTTTACCGGGCGCATTCTTCCAATCGATGTCACCGTGGGAAAGCGGTGGGGACGATTGAAGTACGACGCGCGCCGATCCGTCTCCGCGGCGGATGGCTTGATCGGCGCGACCGCGCTTGTGCACAATCTCGCGGTGGCCACGCGTAACGAATACGATTTCGCCGACTTTGGTCTGCGCGTTGTAAACCCCTGGCTCGCATGAATTTCGCCGCCACCATCATCACGCTGTTTCCGGAAGCGTTTCCGGGCACGCTGGGCGTTTCGCTGATCGGCAAAGCGCTGCGCGATGGCGCGTGGTCGCTCAACACCGTGCAGCTGCGTGACTTTGGCTGGGGGCCGCACAAGAGCATTGACGACACGCCCGCTGGCGGAGGCGCGGGAATGGTGATCCGTGCTGATGTGGCGGCAGCGGCGATCGACTCCATTCCGCGCAATGATCGCCCGCTGATCTATCTCTCGCCGCGCGGCAAACAGCTCTCCCAAGATATGGCGCAGCAATGGGCGGCAGGGCCTGGATTGATCCTGCTCTGCGGTCGCTTCGAAGGTCTGGACGAGCGCGTGATCGAAGCACGCGACATGCAGGAGGTCGCCGTTGGCGACGCGGTGCTGGCGGGCGGTGAAGCGGCGGCCTTGGTGTTGCTGGAAGCTTGCGTGCGGCTGCTGCCGGGCGTGCTGGGAAATCAGAGCTCGATCGTCGAAGAGAGCTTCAGCGACGGCTTGCTTGAGCATCCGCAATACACACGACCGCGCGAATGGGAGGGGCGGAGCATCCCGGAAGTGCTGCTTGGGGGCGACCACGCCAAGGTCGCGGCCTGGCGGCGCGCTGAGCGTGAGCGGCTCACCGCCCAAAGACGGCCCGATTTAACAGGCAACCGGTCCAAGGATTGATCGGAGCTTCCATGCGGCGCGCTCTTTTGGCTCTCGCTTTGCTGTTCGCCACGCCTGCGGCCGCGCAGCAAAATCCGGCTGAGGTGCAACGCGCGGCATCTGCGCTTGCCGCCATCTGGCGCCCGGTCGATGGCCCGATGACGGCCACGGCGCTGACCGCCGCCTGCTCGGGCGCTGTTGAGGAGATCGCGGCGGTTGAGGCCGCCCTGCCCCCTGTGCTTTCGCCGGACTCGCTAACGCGCGTGCGTGGGCTGCGCGGCTTGCTGATCATCCCGACCGGCGACGATCCGGCGTGGTTCTATCTATTTCCGCCGATCGGGCTCGATTGGGTGACGCCCGGCATGGGGCGGGTGACGGTGGTGAGCGAGGCGGAAGGTTTCCTCACTATTCAGGATGGCTCGGGCGCCAGCATCAGCTCGCAATTGGGCCGGGCTGGCCAATGGCCGGTTTTGCGGCTGCGCTCGCCCGATGGGCCGCTGCTGAACTATGTGGGCTGTGCGCCCACCGGTTGAGGCTTTACCCCCTCGACAGCGCCCGAAGCTTCCCTTATACGCCCCGCTTTCCCGTGGTTTCCTATGGAAGCGCCGGCCTTTAGCCTGTGCGCTCGGTTGCGTAAATGAACCTGATCCAGACGCTCGAACAAGAAGAAATCGCCCGCATTACAAAGGGCAAGACCATCCCCTCTTTCGATCCGGGCGACACGCTGCGCGTGAATGTGAAGATCAAGGAAGGCGATCGTGAGCGCGTACAGGCTTACGAAGGCGTCTGCATCGCCCGTTCGGGCGGCGGCTTGAACGCCAATTTCACGGTTCGCAAGATCAGCTTCGGCGAAGGCGTGGAGCGCGTGTTCCCGCTGTTCTCGCCGACGGTCGACAGCATCGAAGTCGTTCGCCGCGGTAAGGTCCGTCGCGCGAAGCTCTACTATCTGCGCGACCGCCGCGGTAAGTCGGCCCGTATCGCCGAGCGCGCCGGCGGCGCCCGCGAAGAGGCGTTTGTCGGCGAAGCCAACGACGCAGCTGAATAAGCTTTAGCCCTCTTCCAGAATTCAAAGCCCCGCGATGACCTCGCGGGGCTTTTCATTTCCAACGCTTGACCTCACGGCCCCACACGCTCACCTGACCTCTGCCCCATGAACGCGCCTGCGAAGCCTCCGCGCGCGGATGTCGAGATCCTGACGCTCGGCTGCCGCTTGAACGCTTACGAGAGCGAAGCCATGCGCGCGCTCGCGGGCGAAGCCGCACTTTCGAACGCGGTGATCGTCAACACCTGCGCCGTCACTAGCGAGGCCGTGCGCGATGCGCGCAAGGCGATCCGCCGCGCGCGTCGCGAGCGGCCGGACGCGGAAATCATCGTCACCGGCTGCGCGGTGCAGATCGATCCATCGAGCTTTTCGGCGATGCCGGAGGTGAGCCGCGTCATCGGCAATGCCGAGAAGATGCGCGCGGAAAGTTTCGCGGCCAACCACGAACGCGTCGCCGTGGCCGACATCATGGCCGTGCGCGAAACCGCGTCGCATCTGATCGACGGCTTTGTCGAACGCACACGCGCGTATGTGCAAGTGCAAAACGGCTGCGACCATCGCTGCACGTTCTGCATCATTCCGTACGGCCGTGGGAACTCTCGCTCCTCGCCCGCTGGCGAGGTGGTGGAGCAAATTCGCCGGCTCGCCACCAATGGCGTGCCGGAAGTGGTGCTGACGGGCGTCGATCTCACCTCGTGGGGCGCGGATCTTCCTGGCCAGCCGACGCTCGGATCATTGGTCGCGCGCATTTTGAAGCTCGCGCCAAATCTGCCGATGCTGCGCCTCTCCTCGCTCGACGCGATCGAGATGGACGACCAATTGTTCGAATTGGTTACCCAGCATGCGCGCGTCGCGCCCTATCTGCATCTCTCCTTGCAGCATGGCGACGATCTCATCCTAAAGCGCATGAAGCGCCGCCATTCGCGCGCGCAAGCGATCGAGCTCACGCAGCGCCTGCGCGCGGCGCGGCCGGAGATCGCCCTCGGCGCCGATCTCATCGCCGGCTTTCCGACAGAGACCGAGGCGCACTTCGAGAACACGCTCGCGCTGATCGAAGAATGCGGCCTGGCTTACGTGCATGCATTTCCATTCAGCCCACGCGACGGCACGCCGGCCGCGCGCATGCCGCAAGTGGCGCGCCCGCTGATCAAGGCGCGCGCGGCGCGTTTGCGCGAAGCGGGCGCTGCGGCGTTGAAGCGCCATCTCGATCATTGGGTTGGCCGCGAAGCCGAAGCGTTGATCGAACGCGATGGCTTTGCTCGCCTGCCCGATTTCACGTCCGTGCGCTTTGAAGGCGCTGTGGGCCATGCATTCCAGCGCCTGCGCTTCGCCGCACATGACGGCGCGCAGCTGATTGGCGTCGCCGCATGATTTGGGGCCTGTTCGACAAGAAAAAGAAGCAAGGCGAGGAGGCGCCCGCTGAGCAGCCCAAGGGCTTGTTCGACGGCTTGCGTAAATCCTCGGCCAAGCTCGCCGAAAGCGTCACCTCCGTTTTCACGAAGGAGAAGCTTGATGATGCGGCGATCGCTGAACTTGAAGAAGCACTGATCGCATCGGACATGGGCGCGGCGGCGGCCGCGCGGATCTCGGCGGCGCTTTCCGATCAGCGCTTCAGCAAGGAAAACGGCCCCGCCGAAGCACGCGCCGCACTCGCGGGCGAGGTCGCGCGCTTGCTGAAGCCGCGCGAAGCCACGCTCGATCTGACCAGTGGACCCAAACCGCGCATCGTGCTGGTGATCGGCGTCAATGGCTCCGGCAAGACGACGACGATCGGCAAGCTCGCCAACAATCTCACCAATGCCGGCGCGAAAGTGGTGATCGGCGCGGCCGATACCTTCCGGGCGGCGGCGATCGAGCAGCTCAAGGTCTGGGCTGATCGCGCCGAGGCTTCGTTCGTTTCCTCCACGCAGGGCGCGGACGCGGCGGGCGTGGCGTTCGAGACGGTGAAGCGCGCCAGGGAAGAGAATGCAGACGTCGCGCTGATCGACACGGCTGGCCGCCTGCAGAACAAGTCAGAGCTGATGGCCGAACTCGCCAAGATCGTGCGCGTGATGCGCAAGATCGATAAAGACGCCCCGCACGAAACGCTGCTCGTGCTGGACGCGACCGTTGGACAGAACGCGCTTTCTCAAGTCGAAAGCTTCCGCTCTGTCACCGACATCACGGGCTTGGTGATGACCAAGCTCGACGGCACAGCGAAAGGCGGCGTTCTGGTCGCCGTTGCGCAGCGCCACGCCATTCCGATCCATTTCATCGGCGTCGGCGAAAAGGCGGAAGACCTGCAGCCATTCGACGCCGCAAGCTTCTCTCGCGCGCTCGTCGGGCTGGACGCTTAACGCGTCCGCACAGGCAGCGGCACGTTGCAGAGATTGATGCGGCCCGTCGGTTGCAGGAACCATGCATCACGGCGCGTGCGGCGGCTCTCCACAAGATCGCGGAACGTCGCGCTATCGGTGCGCAGCGTTTCCAGATTCACGCGCTCGCTCGCTGGCAACTCCGAGGCCAAACGTACGGAGCGGATGATCGTGCGCTCTTCCGGCGTTTCGTAGAAACCCAATGCGCCCGTGCCGCGCGGCATCACCGAGAGCAATTCCATCCCCTGCAGCACACGGCCAACAAGCGTCACATTGCGATCCAAGTGGCGCGGCGCGTGGCCGATGACGACATAAAGCTCCGCGCCGCTGCCACTATTGGCTGTGTCGCCGCGGCCCGCGCCGATCATGCCGTAGCAGTGCGCAAGCCACGTGCGCCCGTTTTGGCCCGCGACGGGGAAGCCATCGGCGAAGCCGACCTCGCGCGCATACGAGTCAGGGTCTTGCAGACGCGTGACGTCCACGCCGGCGCGCGGGCGATCGAACTCGCCCGGCAAAGAACGCTGCGCTTCGCCGTAAGAGGTCGTGTCGGCTTCGTCGCGGCCCCATTGGACGACGTAATTGTCCTGGCTGCGCACGATCGCGGCGCCATCCCAATAATGCGCGCGCGCCAGGGCGCGGATATTGGCGGCGTGGTTGGGCGCATATTCGGGCGCGAGTTCGATGATCACGCGTCCGCCCGGCAAATCCATGTAGATCGTATTGGCGGGATCGACGGCGCGCCAATCGCTGGCTGGCGATTGTTCCAGGATTTCACCCATCGACCGCACCGGCGCCGGCGTTTGCCCTTCGGCCGGCGCGCTCGCGCATGCGGCCAGCAACGCCAAGGCGGCAAATCCATGAAAACGCATCTCGTCCCTCCCAATCAGGCGGCGATCTGGGCAGGGATTGGCGTTCAGCGCAAGCGTCTGGTCTGGCGCCCCCGGTTCAGCGTATCAGGAGCCATGACCGAAGAGCTGACGCCCCTCGCCACCGTGAAGCCCGCCAAGCCCGGCGGCGTGAACCAGCTCATGATCGATCTCGGTCCGATCGCGGTTTACGTCGTCGCGTTCAATATCCTGCAGCGCATTGAAGCGACCAAGGACAACGCCGTTTACATCGCGACGGGCATATTCATGGCAGCCACGATCGCCGCCATCGTTTGGTGCAAGCTGAAGCAAGGGCGCATTCCGCCAGTGCTCGTCGTCACCGGCTTCATCGTCACCGCGTTCGGCGGTTTGACGCTGTTGCTGCACGATCCGACCTACATTCAGATCAAACCAACCTTCACGTACCTCTTCTACGTAACCGCGATTCTGATCTCGCTGGCGATCAAGCAGAACGTCTGGAAGCTGCTGTTCGGTCACGCCTTCACGTTGCCGGATCGTATTTGGACGATCCTTGCGCTGCGCTGGTCGGCGTTCTTTCTGTTTCAAGCGGTGCTGAACGAGGTGATCCGCAACACGCAGACGTTCGAATTCTGGTTGAACTCGCGCCCCTTCATCGTCTTTCCGCTGACGCTCGTCTTCGCCGCCATCAACACGCCGATCGTGCTGAAGCACCATCAGGAGCCGGAAGAAGAAGTCACGCCGCCAGCTGCCGGCGCCTGATCGCGCCGGATTCGGACCGATTTTCGCCCACAAGGCGAACTAAAGTCGAACACATGATTGAAAGCGCAACCCTCGGCGCTAAGCTTCCCAGGCGTTTGGGGGCGACGGCTTATGGCTCGGTCGATGACGGACGGACCTGAGTCCGAGCCTTTCCGGCTGGCGACGTCCGCCAGCCATTTGCTGCATCGCGCGGAGCAGCTTGCGTCAGATCGTTTCGCGCAGCTTGTCGGCGACGCGGTCACGCTGCGCCAGTTCGCGGTGCTCGTCGCGATCGCTGAAAACCCGGGTCTGAGCCAAGCCGAATTGGTGCGGGCGACTGGCATCGATCGATCAACCTTAGCCGACACGGTGCAGCGCATGGAGAAGCGTGGCTGGATTTCGCGCACCACCGCACCGCTCGATGCGCGCGCGCACGCGGTGCATCTTGCAACGTCGGGCACGGCGCTGCTGGCTTCGACGACGCGCCATGCGCGTGCCGCTGATGCGGCGATCCTCGATTTGCTGCCGCGCACCAAACGGCGCACCTTTCAAAACATTCTTATCAAGCTCGCCAAGCTCGCCGACGAAGCGGCGGAGAAAGCGGAACAGCAAGCTAAACGCGAAGCCAAGCGCGAAAAGAGGAAGAGCAAGCCAAAAGCCAGCGCCCGCAAATAACCTTCAGCGCGCGAGCGCTGGCGCAATCGTGCGCTCGATCACGTCTGACGTGAGCGGCCCGCGATGCACGGCGCGGATCGTCCCATCGACGCCAATAACGAACGTCTCGGGCACGCCTGCCGTGCCCAAATCCAAGCCGAAGCGTCCTTCGGGATCGAGCACGACCACGCGGAAGGGATCGCCAAGCTCGTTGAGAAACGCCGCGGCGTCGCCCGGCTCGTCCTTGTACGCGACGCCGACGATCTCAACGCCCTGCTCGCGCATGGCCATCAATTGTGGATGCTCGGCGCGGCACGGCGTACACCAGGACGCAAACACGTTGATCACATAGGCGCGGCCCGCCATCGCCTCGTTCGTCAGCGGCGCACCGCCATCCAGACGCGCGAGTTCGAACACAGGCGCGGGCCGGCCAATGCGCCCGTCAGATACGGTTTGCCGCTCCCCGCCGCGCGTCAGCATCACGACGCCGACGACAACCAGCAGCGCGAGCAAAACCAAAGGCGCGAAAGCGAGCGCGCGCTTCATGGCTTCT
>Ga0209573_1005637_pt1 | contig 11071 bp, 4 predicted proteins | sample TNRBio252014_DNA_FD_185870 | JGI IMG/M metagenome (GOLD analysis project Ga0209573, IMG submission 185870) | Wastewater treatment Type I Accumulibacter community from EBPR Bioreactor in Madison, WI, USA - TNR Reactor_6/25/2014_ DNA (SPAdes)... | ecosystem: Engineered > Bioreactor > EBPR >...
GCTTCGAGAATCCGGTCTGTCAACGATGCGACACGCTGATAACCGGACGCGTCGAGGCTGAGGTCGATCTTACCACTGGGATAAACCGCGCTCACGAAACCATTGAGCTGCTGCCCCACCTGCAACGGCGCGCCAACATTCGAATGGTAGAGCAGCCCGACATGCGTGCCCTCGACAATCGCGTTGTAGCCCAGCGGCGTGCGGGCGGTGATGAGCAGTGCCACCGGCTGCGCAGGCTTGAAGGGCGGGCGTTGGCGGCTCAGATGCCGGTTCAGCCGCGTGGTGGCGATGATGCGGTCCGTTTTTTCATCCAGCAGGATGTAGGCGACGACTTTGTCGCCCACCCGAACCGGGTCCGCCTGCTCACGAAACGGCAGCAGCAGGTCCTTGAGCAAACCCCAGTTCAAAAACGCGCCGATGTTGCGGTTCACACTGACGACTTCCAGCGTCGCGAACTCACCCACGGTGGCAAAGGGCGTTTCCGTCGTTGCCACGAGGCGGTCTTCGGAATCGCGATAGATGAACACATCGAGAGCATCGCCCAGGCTCGTGCCCTTCGGGATGTAGCGGTTCGGCAGCAAAATCTCCCCATGCTCGCCTCCATCCAGATAAATGCCATGCGGCGTGCTGTGAAGGACGATGAGGGAGTTGCGTTTGCCGATCTGCGCCATGATGCGCAGATTAGACGCAGCAGCGGATCAATCCAGCGGCTACTTCACCTTCACCACGACCATCTTTTCCGCATCACGGGCGTAGAGCAGGCCATGGGCGTAGGCCGCGTGGCTGCGGTGCCCGGCGCGGGTGATCTGGCTGCTGCGCAGGAGTTGGAATTTTTCGGACGTAGCCTGGATGATCCAAAGCTCGCCGGATTCGGTGTGCAGGAGCAGCTTGTCGCCCACGACGATCAAGGTGCCGCCCTGGAGGCGATCAGGGGCTTCCCAGACGACTTTGCCATCGGCCACCGAAACACAGCGCAGCGTCATGCCGCTCTCCTGGCGGCCATGCAGGCCATAGACGTGTCCGGCGTGATAAACAGGCGTGGTGTAGTGACAGTCGAGCGCGTCGGCCTTTTTCCATAGATTGACCAGTTTGCGTTCCGCCTTGTTCCACTGCCACAAGGCGGCTCCGACATCGTAGGCGGCGGAAAAGAGCAGTTTGCCATCGCCACACGGCACGGGCGCGGCGGCGTTGACGGAGGCGTCGATCTCGGCGCGGAAGAATTCATCGGCGAGAACCTTGCCATCGCTGTTTTGCGTCAAAACGATGCCGCTGCGGGTGAAGAATGCGCTCACGCCGGTGTCTTCAGGGATCAAAATCGGCGACGCATAGCCCGCCTCATGATCCGTGGCCTGCCAGACGCTCTTTCCACTCTGCACATCAAGCGCGATGATGCCCGCGCCGCCTTTGCCGCCGACATTGAGCAGCACCTTGCCGTCGGTGACGAGCGGCGAGCAGGCGCGGCCAAAGTAACCCTGCGGTGATTCGAGTTCAGCGACGGTGTCGTAGCTCCACAACAGCTTGCCTGTATCAAAATCGAGCGCCTGCACGATGCCTTCCGGCCCGTGAGTGATGACCTTGCCCTCGGCGATGCAGGGCACGGCACGCGGACCGTTGTCGAAGCCAAAGCTGTCGCGATAAGTGGCGGGATAGGTCTGCTTCCAGATCGCTTTTCCATCTGCCGCATCAAGAGCTTCGGTGACCATGTCGACCCCCTGGCGGTGAAAGACGATCACACGGCCTTTGGCGACGACTGGGCCGGCGAAGCCAGTGCCCAGCATGCGCTTCCACAGCATCTCCGGCTCGGCATCACCCGTGATGGCCGCCTCATCCTGCGCAGTGCCACCGCGCTGAGGGCCGAGGTATTGCGGCCAGTCGCCAGCGTAAAGCTGACCCAAAGCACAAAAGATGAAAAGCGGCAGACGCATTGAGAAGTGGATGCAGAGTGAACCATCAATGCGGCAATTGAAAAGGTCGTTTATTCAGGTCCAAGGCCACCTCACGCCGCTTTCAAGCCAAAGACTGCCCTCCAACAACAAAGGGAAGGCCCCGAATGATTCACTCTTCATTATTTCAACCGCAGCACCAAGCGTACGGCATCAAGACGCAAGGCGGAAGATTCAATGGCGAGAGCGAGCGCATCACGTTGATCACTTAAGGCACTGATCTCCTCAGCGCGAATGTGCGGATTGCGGGACTGGAGATCTTCGAGACGGATGATCTCCTCATCCAGGTGCTTGCGCATCGTGATGATAGCACGTTGCTGGAGCGCTTTGAGCTGTGTCTCGGCGAGCTGCTGCGCTTTGCCAAGCATCGTCGGCAGGAGCTTGTGGCGGACGGTTTCGTTTTCGACGGTGCGGGTGGGGTCGCCGGGGGTGAGCTTGGCGCGGATGAAGGCAGGATCGGCTGTGAGATCGCGACCTTGATGGTCGATGGCGATGCGGATGGGCGTGGCGGGCAGGAAGCGTGACGCGTGCAAGGCTGGAGGAGCGATGCATTCGGCGATGAAGCAGGCTTGCAGCACCAAGCCTTCGCCACCCGAGGCTTTCCAGAAGGCGAAACCGGCATTGCCAGCATGCGAGCCGAGCAGCACATCGAGCGCACCACAGACGAGCGGGTGATCCCAGGTGAGGAAGGCTTCGTGCTCGCGGGAGAGGGCACGTTCGCGGTCGAAGGTGAAGGTGAGGCCTTCATCGGGCAGCGCGGGCAAGGCATCGGTGATGAGATTGTCTGGACGGATGAACCAGGTACGGTTCGTCATCTCCTCGACGTGCATGCCGAAGTGATCGAGCAGGCGGATGAAGAAGCGCTCGAAGTCGAGACCGGCATCGACATCACGGATGCGCTCAATCAAGCGTGCGGCGAGGCGCGGCTTGCAGGAGTTGAGTTCGAGGAGGCGGTTGTGGCCGCGTTCGAGTTTTTTCCGCACTTCGAGGCGCAGTTTGCTGCTGCGTTTGATGAGATCGTCGAGCTTGGCGGCGTCAAAGCTGGCGCAGAGGGCTTCGATTTCGTCCGAGAAGCTGTGGAGGAGCTGCGTGGCTCCCTGGAGGCTGTGTTCGAATGCGTCGAGGCCTTCGTGATACCAACGGGCGAGGATTTCGCCTTCGGTGCCGACGATGAAGGGCACATGGATGTTGATCGTGCCTTTCTGGCCGATGCGATCAAGGCGGCCGATGCGTTGTTCGAGCAGTTCGGGATCGCGCGGCAAGTCATACAACACGAGATGCTGGGCGAACTGGAAATTGCGGCCTTCGCTGCCGATTTCGGAGCAGATCAACAAGCGTGCTCCTTCAGGATCGGCAAAGGCGGCGGCGTGGCGATCGCGCTGCATGAGATTGAGCCCTTCGTGGAAGAGAACAGCGTGGACGTTGATCTCGCGCAGCAGGCGCTCGTGGATGTCTTCGGCGAGTTTGCGCGTGCGGCAGATGAGGAGGACTTTGGCCTCGCCAAGTTCACGCAGTGTGGCGGCAAGCCAGCGGATCAGCGTGTCTTCGGGAGTCGAATTTGGCTCGACCTCAAGCAGCCGGGCATGGCATTGGCGGGGCGGGAATCCCTGGATGACGGCACGGGTGTTCCGAAACATGACGCGGCCGGTGCCGAATTCGTCGAGAAGATCGCTGACGAGGCGCTGGCGGGCGGATTCATCGCCTGCGCTGAGTTCCGCGATGTGTTGTTGCACGCGCGGGGAGTGACTGGCGAAGAGTTCGCGGTCTTCTTTGCTCATGCTGCCGCCTTGCAGGATGAGATCGACGACACGGGCGACTTGCTCGTAGCGTTCTGATTCGGCGAGGAACTCGTTCAGATTGCCGTAGCGATCGGGATCGAGGAGGCGGAGGCGGGCGAAGTGGCCTTCGGCCCCAAGTTGCTGCGGCGTGGCGGTGAGAAGAAGAACGCCGAGAACGCGTTGGGCGATGGCTTCGACGACTTGATAGGCAACGCCGGGTGATTCAACGGTCCATTCGAGGTGATGGGCTTCATCGACGATCAGGAGATCCCAACCAGCCTCGGCGGCTTGTGCGGCACGTTTGGACGAGCCGCTGAGCAAGGAGAGCGGGCAGAGGACGAGCTGGCTGTCGAGGAAGGGATTGCCCTCGGGATCGCCCGCTTCGATGGCAGCGCAGCGCTCTTCATCGAAGAGGCTGAACATCAGATTGAAGCGGCGCAGGAGCTCGACGAACCACTGGTGCGGCAGCGCATCGGGCACGAGGACGAGGATGCGTGAGGCGCGGCCGGTGAGGTGGAGGCGATGCAGGATGAGGCCTGCTTCGATGGTTTTGCCAAGGCCGACTTCATCGGCGAGCAGCACGCGTGGCAACAAGCGGCCGGTGACATCGGCCGCGATGGACATCTGATGCGAGATGGGATCGACCCGACCGCCGATAAAGCCGCGCACGGGCGAAGCCTGCATGCGGCAGCGCCATTCGACGGCTTCGGCACGGAGCGCGAAGGCCTGCAGATCATCGACACTGGCGGCGAGCAGTCGCTCCTGCGGGCCGGCGAGACTGAGGGTGTCCGCGAGTTCGGACTCGGCGACACAGCGGACACCACAGTGGTAAATCAAAGCACCATCACAGGAGCTGACGGAGTCCACCGGCAGTCTGGCACCGTCGCGCAGAATGATGGTATCACCCGCCTGGAAGCTGGCACGGCGCAGCGGCGCGCCATTGCGGGCGTAGCGGCGTTTTTCGCCGACTGCGGGGAAACGCAGGTCGATGAAGCTGCCTTCGACGCTGCTAACAATGCCGAGACCGAGTTCGGGCTCGCTTTGACTGATCCAGCGCTGGCCGGGTGCGGGGGATTCCATCCTGACGGGGCGCTGTTACTTGTCCTTTTTGCCAAAAAGGCGGCCGAAGAAGGATTTTTTCTTGGGAGGCTCCGGGGCGGGCGTCTGAGCCTGCGGCTGCGCGTACTGGCCGGCAGCAGGCGTGCTTTGAGTGAAGTCGATGACACCGGGCTTGATGGAGGGAGCGGCGCGGGGATCGACGTTGATGACCTTGGGCGTCTTCGCCTTGCCGTCGGCCCCGTATTCATAAACCACCTGCTGGTAGCACTGGCCCTGGAGATTGAAGGAGCGCATCTCTTTGGCGCGACCGAACTCGTCGAAATAGACCTGGGAGCGGGCGACGAGATTGCCACGGCCGTCGTAGATGTGGCCCTGGGTGGGCAGGCCGCGCTCATTGAGCAGATAGTGTTTCTTGGCGATGAGCGCCCCGGCGGCGCTGTAGGTAGCCTCGGTGAGCTCGTTGGTGGTTTTGTCCACGACGGTCTCGGAATGCGAGTTGTCGGGGTGGTAGGTGCTGCGGGCGGAGATGGGTGCCACAGGCGAGGAAGGCTGTGCCTGGAGGGCAGATGCCAGTCCAAGAACGACAAAAAAAGCGGAGCAGGTTTTCATGAAACAGACCAAGATGGCGCGAGAATAACGCCCCCTCCCTGCCACGACAACGACAAATCCCAAATCCCCCTCCCAATGCCCTCCTCAGCCCTTTCCTGGAACGATTTCCTTGCGCAGACGATCGCTGAATTCGGCTGCACGACCGGAACCCTGCACCGGCTCGACCCGGCGGACAAACATCTCAAGCTGGTGGCGCACCAGGGCATCCCGGAGGCACTGATGCCGATCATTCAGTCGATTCCCGTGGGCAAAGGCATCGCGGGCACGGCGGCGGAACGGCGGGAGCCCGTGGAAATGTGCAATCTGCAAACCGACACCTCCGGCGTGGCGAAGCCGGGCGCGAAACAGACCCAAGTGCAGGGCACGCTGGCCGTGCCGGTGCTGGACGACCAGCGCCTCTGCGGCACGCTGGGCATCGGCAAGCTGACACCCTATGATTTCACAGCGGAGGAAAAAGAAAAGCTTCTGAAGACCGCCAGCGGGGTCGCGTCCCGGCTGCTGCCGGGTTGATCCGAAAGGGGCCAATCAAAAGCCCGGTCACGCCTGACAAGCGGACCGGGCTTTTTTTGTGGGCTGAGCCCGATTGATTACAAGGAGCCTGTGCGACGACGGCGGCGGAAGAAGAGGCCGAGGAGACCCAACAACAGCAGCAGCATGCGGGAAGGCTCAGGGACGACCACCAAGACACCGTAGGTGGCAAAAGCAGAGGTGTCCCAGAAGAGCTGAGGTGTCAGTGTTGGCAGGTCAAGATCCCCCCAGACTCCACCATTGGTGAAGAAATTGAGACCATTGGTTCCGGTGAAGGTGCCGCTCATTGTGACACTCTGCCAATCGAGAAGATTGAACACATCCCCCTGGACACCGGTGTAGCCCCCCAGGCTCGTGATCGACACCGTGCCATTGCCCAAGGTGCCGCTGGAACGGGTTCCCAGGGAGATCGTGCCGTTGGTGAGATTGAGGTAGTCATGATTGCCAGGAGTGACACCCGAAGTTGCCGCCCAAGTAGGAGTGTTATTCGTGATGTAGTCCGAAGCACTGACATAGCTGGCAGCAGCCAAGGCACTCAAGATGCCCGCATCAGCCGCGACGGTTGCCGTGGTGATACCCATCTGAATCTGCGATCCACCGGCCACCGTCAGGGCTGTTCCGGAGGCCGTCAGGGTCAACGTGCCAATCGCCGCAGGGGTGGTGCCCGGAGCGATGATGCCGACGCTGGTCGGGCTGCCGACGGTGACCGCACCGGCGATGACACCGGTGGTGGTGCCGTTGCCGGCACCTGCCAGGATTGCCGCATTGGCCGGCAGGAGAGTGCCCCCAGTCTCGCCCACGGTGACCGCACCGGCACCCGTCAGGCTGCCAGTGATACGCAGTTCACCGTTGGTGACACTGGTAGCGCCAGAGTAACTGTTGGCGGTGGTGGACAAAACGGTGGTGCCCGTTCCTGTCTGTGCAAACCCGCCCGCACCCGTGATGGCGCTGGCGCTGAAATCGGTTCCTTGGGTGACTGTGTCGGTCTGATTGACCGCAAACACAGCTCCAGTGCCGACACTGATGGTGCTTGCCGTATTGAGGGAACCGGCTGTGCCACCGTCGCCAAGCTGAAGGACGCCACCGCTGACGGTGGTCGTGCCGGTGTAAGTGTTGGCCGTGGCAGCGGAGAGAATCACCTTGCCGTCACCGACTTTGGTCAGATTTGTGCCCGTGCCAGAAATCACACCACTGATGGTGAGAATATCTGATGCGCTGGCGGCTCCGACGGAACTGCTGGTAGCCAATGCGACCGTTCCACTCACAGTGGCGGTGCCTGTGCCGCTGAGGGCACCGTTGCCACCAAAACCAGCGCCGTTGAGTGTCACGGGCGTTTCGGCCACCGTCACCCCGCTGATGTTAAGTGTCGCGCCGACGGCAACGGTGGCACCACCTGCGACAGTGCCCAAGCCAAGAGCATTCGAAACGATCACCGTGCCGCCGTTGACGGATGTGAGGCCCGTGTAGGTGTTGGCATTGGAGAGGGTCAGGGTGCCTGTGTCGTTCTTGATCAGAGTCCCAGCACCGGTTCCGATGATGCCGTTAATTGTTGTGTTGCCGACACCTTCCACAGTCAGGGCAAAGGCTCCACCAATGTTGCCGTTGATGCTCAGGGTTCCTGCATCCGACTGGATGGTCGAGGCGCTGCCCAATGTCACCGCGCCATTGTAAATGTTGCTGCCGCTAAGATTGCGAAGAGCGCCGCCGCTGGTGTCGGCACCAACGTCGGCACCATCACCATTCAGGGTCAGCGACTCACCAAAGATCAAGATGTTGCCTTGAAGTTCGAGAGAGCCATTGGCGGTCACCGTAGTGGCACCAGCGGTGGTGCCAAGGGCAAGATCGTTGGCGGCGCTGAGAATACCCGCGCTGATGGTGGTCAGACCTGTGTGGGTGTTGGCTCCACCCAGAACCAGCGTTCCTGTGCCGGTCTTGGTGATGGCCGAGCCGCTCACAGCGCCGTTGAGGGTAAGCGCGTTGGTGGAATTGACCGCGACGGTGGCGGTGGCCGCGCTGAGAGCGAGTTTGCTGTTGATGGTGGTGGCGCTGGCACCGCTGTCGATGGTGATGGCAGCCGCATCGGCAATGGTGAGGGTGTGTCCGCCGTCGGCCTGAAGCACCACGGCGTCCGTGGTGTTTGAGGTGTTCACTGTGAGGCTCTTGATGCTCATGTCGGCACCGAGAACCATGTTGTTCTGGTTCACGTTGGAAGTGGCGGAGACAAAGACATCTGTTCCGACGCTTGGGACAAGTCCGGTGTTGGTGCCTCCAATGTCCGTCGCCCAGTTGCTCTGTGTGGAGCCGTTGGAAACGGCCCAGACATTGGCCGCGCCGGTGAAGCCGCCCTTCCAGTAGGCCGCTGTGAGCGCCGTCGCCGTGGCAATATCAAACTGCACCAAGGTGTCCGTGGCCGTGATGCCAGTGACGGTGAAGTTCGTGACGTTGTAGAGATTGCCGACGCTGTAGGTTCCGGAACTGCCGTTCGTGTTTACCAGACCACCGCCCTGGGCGACCAGGATGTCCGACTTGCCCGCGTGGGTCACGATGCCAGGGAGGAAGTAGGCATCCACAGTGACATTGCCGGTCACGAGAGCCTTGGCATCGGTGTTGAGGCGGATGCTGCTGCCGGTGTTTTCACCCGCACCGCTGCCGGCATTGGTGCCGAGGTTGGGGCCGACTTCGACGCCGAGGCGGCTGCCGCCCGCCAGTTCGAGCACGGTACCACTGGTGCCAGCGAGAGTAAGAGTGCCGCCGATGGTGTTGGTGAGGAGGTTGAAGGTGGCACCGTTGGCGACCGTAAGTTTGGAGGTGCCGAAGATGCCATCAATGACGCCGGAACCAGCACTGCCGGTGACGTGGGTGACTTCCAAGATGCCGCCGCTGACGGTGGTTTCACCCTGGTAGGAGTTGGCGTTGGTGAAGACGAGCTTCTTGGTGCCGCTCTTGGTGACGTTGATGTTGTTTTGAATGACACCACCATAGGAACCATCGTCCGTCGGGGTGACGGTGAGGGTCTTCATCTCCGTGGCGCTGTTGGTGATGAAGCCACCGGAGCTGGAGAAAGCCGCACCGGTAATCAGCGAGGTGGTGAGATTGCCGATCGAGGCATCGTAGCCGCCGAGGTCAAGGACGCCACGAGCCGTCGTGGAGACATTGGTGCCGTTCGGCAATGCCGTGGCCGAACCGAGGCGAAGGAACCCGTTGGCGATGTGGGTGCCACCGAGATAGCTGTTGGTCCCGGAGAGAATCACCGTGTCGGCGCTCTGCTTGGTCAGGCTCCCGGCACCGCTGATGTCACCCTTGATCTCAAGAATAATGCCACGGGCCGTGTCCGTGAGAGCGCTGTTGTTATTTACATCGGGCTGAGCAGAGCCGGGATTGTTGTCGGCGGGACGGCCGTTGTCCGTGCCGTTCGGGCCATCGGTAAGCGCATTCTGGCCAATGAAGGAGTTACCGGCGAGAACGAAGTTCACTCCGGCGCCCAAAGTGCGGAAGAGAGTGCCCGAGTTGAGGCTGACAAGATCATCTGTGCGGAGGAATCCCTCAATGGCGCCGCCATTCAGGGTGACGGTGGCATTGGTGAGGAACTGGTCGGCATTCACCTGGAGGCTGCCAGCACCCAGGTTGATGGCACCGCTGCGGGCATTATCCACACTCCAACGCTCGGCAGAACCGGCCTCGTAAGTTGGCACTTTCGTGAACCCGGTCGTCAGGATGTCGAGAACTCCGAAACGGCGGGCGGTGATGGTGGTGCCGGCATTAGCGAAGGCGTTGGCGTTGAGGACACCGACGACGCCCTGTTCGATGGAGATGTCGCCCGTGAAGCTGGCGCTGTTGTTGCCATCCACATAGAGGTAGCCATTGCCCCACTTGATGAGATTGTTGGTGCCGGTGATACCGCTCACCATCACGCCGGTGGAATTGCCAGAGGTGATCTGGTTGTTGGTGGCACTGGCCTGGGCGATGTCGAGGATGGAGTTGCCCGCGCCGGTCAGGGAGAGTGCCCCCGCCTTCACGATGGTCCGGTCACGACCCACCACCATGCGGAGACGCGCCGGAGAGAGTCCGGTCGTGTCAGTTGAGTGAATTTCAAGACCATTGAGGCCGATGGTGCGGTCGGAGGTCTGCGTGTCGATGTTCACCACGGCATTGTCCACCGCGATGATCCTGCCCATGCTGTATTGGGCCAGGAGAGGACTGCCGGGGTTGATGTTGAGGTTCAGCGTGGTTCCGGCTCCCGAGGCGCTGCCGCTGGCGTTCAGGGTGATGGTGCCGCCATCGCCAGCGCCGCCGAAGGTGTTGAAGGTGAGCGCGCCCGCATTGACCACCCAGTTGCCGGAGAAGTCGGTGCCGCGCGCGGCGTTGGTCTGATCCTTGCCGATGACCAAGGTGCCGCCACCGAACTTGGTGATCGAACCAGCGGTGATGTCACCATTCAAGGTGGTGGTGCCGGCATTGAAGATGATGCCTTCATTGGCGCCGGTGGTGCCGAACTTGAGGTTGGGATTGATGATGGTCGTGCCAGTCACCAACAGGCCGCCCATGGCAGCCGCGCTGGGACCGTCGGCGAAGGTAATGGTATTATACTGGCCAAAGCCGTTGTTGATGCCGAAGGCAGTGCGCAGGGCATACACTGTCTGGTCTTGCGTCAGGGTGAGGACTCCCGTGGTGATGTCCACCACGTCCGTCGTCGCCGTATTGGTGCTGAAGACACCGCCTGCGAAGGTCTGGGTGAAGGCGGCATTGACGAAACCGTTGGCCCCATAGGTCACGAAACGGTTGTCCGTGGCATTGATGTAGTAGGCAGGCAGCATGCCATTGGCAATGCTGCCAGAGATAGCGCCCACTCCACCGGAGATGACCAGACGCTCCGCAGCGTCATTGCCTGCCACGCCAAGGAGATTGGCGGTAGGTGCGAGGACAAGGGTGCTGCCAACACCGGAGCGGGTCAGACTCGCCGCCGTCAATTGCACGGCACCATTGCCAGTATGCCGGTCCAGGCGGATCGAGGCACCTTTGGCGAAGGTGATGCCTCCCACAATTTCACTGCCAGTGACGGCCTGATCATCGTCGGAGCGCAGGTAGAGCTGGGCACCATCCAAGGTCATGGCCGTGTTGTCATCCCATCGGTTGAAGACAGAAGACTCATTATCG
>Ga0209573_1005639_pt1 | contig 11069 bp, 11 predicted proteins | sample TNRBio252014_DNA_FD_185870 | JGI IMG/M metagenome (GOLD analysis project Ga0209573, IMG submission 185870) | Wastewater treatment Type I Accumulibacter community from EBPR Bioreactor in Madison, WI, USA - TNR Reactor_6/25/2014_ DNA (SPAdes)... | ecosystem: Engineered > Bioreactor > EBPR >...
GGGGCAGGAAGCGGCGCTCCTTGTTCAGCGGGTCGCGAAAGCGGAACGTGCCGGACTCCAACTGCGCCCAGTCCGAGCCGAACGCATTCGCCGACATGCAGAGCACCAGCACGCGCGAGCGCTCCAGCCCTTCCTCAATCTTCGCCGGGATGCTGTCGCCGGGCTTGAGCACCCATTCATCGAACCACACCTTCACTCCGTCCTGCCTCAACCGCTCCGCCAGCGGACGCACCACCGCCTTGTCCTTCGCGCTATGGCTGAGGAAGACGTCGTATTGGAATTCGTCGGGCATGATCGTCTGGGGTCAGTCTGTTCGTATGCGGTTTCTTGTCAGCATCACGTTTGGGTAGCGTACCTTGAAGGTATTTTGCTTATCAAATCGGAGGACGATGCTGATGACAAGCAATTGCACGGAGACATGGATTTGGATGAGATTGAGCCGCTTGAGGTGGGCGGGAGCAGGTTTCCTTTTTCCCCGCGGAGGGTACCGTCGTGGCGCAGGATGGCGCCTCCGGGAAAACGGAAAGAGGCCGACATGTGTGGCGGCCCGACGGGGGCGGCAAGTGGGGCTGTGGGCGGGGTTTGGCGGTTTCACGGCTCCTTTTGTAGGCATGCAAACTCATCCGTGATGTCTGCAACTTCAGCCGTCAGGCATGCAGACTCGTCCGTGATGACTGCAACTTAATCCGTCAGGCATGCAAACTCATCCGTGATGTCTGCAACTTAATCCGTCAGGCATGCAAACTCATCCGTGATGTCTGCAACTTAATCCGTCAGGCATGCAAACTCATCCGTGATGCCTGCAACTTCAGCCGTCAGGCATGCAAACTCGTCCGTGATGCCTGCAACTTCATCCGTCAGGCCTGCAGATTCATCCGTGATGTCTGCAACTTCGCGCGTCAGGCATGCAGATTCATCGGTGAAAGGGCTTTTTCCTGGGAAGCAGGCGGTGGAGGCAGTCTGGCGGCGGGTAACCTGCCGGGAATGCCGACGGCGGGGGCGGGCACGGTAGCGGCGGGCGTTAGCACGCCGGGGCATGCTGACGCCTGCCTCTACGGGTGGCGTGGAGAGGATTGCGCTGCGGGGGTGTTGATGGGTATGGTGGGGACCATGCCCCGCCCCACCCTGAATGACATCGCCCGTGAGCTCGGTGTTTCGAAGATGACGGTCTCCCGTGCGCTGCGCGGGGAGCGGCATGTGGGGACGGAACTGCGGGGAAAGATCGCGGCGATGGCGGAGAAACTCGGCTACCGGCCGGACCCGGAGATCGCGAAGCTGATGACTCACATGCGGCGTGTGCGCCAAACGGCAGCGCCACGCACACTGGCCTTCATTTGGGCGGAACGGGAGGCGGAGGAGATCGCCCGGTCGTCGTGGTCGCAGCAACTCATCCTGGGGGCACACCGGCAAGCGCAGCGGCTCGGCTTCCAGCTCGAGGAATTCCATCTCGCGGCACGCGGCATGACGGGACGGCGGCTTTCGAGCATTCTTGAGGCGCGAGGCATTCCCGGATTCATACTCTCGCCGCTGATCTCACGCAGTCGCGGGCATGTGTCGATGACATGGGAGAAATTCAGCAGCGTGGTGATCGGGCTGGGGTATGCGCGGCCGCAACTGCACCGCGTGCATCATCATCACTTTCTGGGCATGATGACGGCGCTGCGGATGCTGAAGAAGCAGGGGCGCAAGCGCATCGGCTTCTACTGCGGCAGCACGATCAATGAGCGGATGTTCCGTGCGTGGTCGGCGAGTTTTCTGGCGCATCATCCGCTGGTGAAGCCCGGCGGGCTGCTGGCGCTGCGTAAGACGCCGTCGCGGGCGGATTTCCTGGCGTGGGTGCGGAAAGAAAAGCCAGAGGTGGTGATCGACGGCGGGCATGTGGTCATGGAGTGGCTCAAGACCTTGCCGGAGTCGAAACGACCAATGCTGGTGACGCTGGCCTGGCACTCGGATTTCCCGCAGGTGGGCGGTATCGACCAACAGGCGGGTGTGCTGGGAGCGGCGGCGGTCGATCTGCTGGTGACGCAGTATCAGCAAAACGAGCGCGGTATTCCAGAGGCACCGAAAATCGTGATGACGGAAGGCGTGTGGCGGGCGGCGCAGGATTGAGGCGTGGCTTGCTTTTGCCGACGCTGCGGACATGATGACGCACGATGAAAAAAACATCCTCTTCGCGTGTGAGTATCAGAAATGACCGGCAACAACCACCGGCCTCTGCTTTTCCCTGGAAGGTGTGCGGCGGCAAGAGCCGTTTCACGCTGACGCAGATTCGACGTGCGGTGAAGTTGGCACTGGCCAAAAGCAAGGTGTGAGCAAAACACATGAGGACAAAGCCGGGCCATGTGTTCATCAACTGTCCGTTTGACGCGGAGTACGAGCAGTTGTTTCACGCCCTGCTGTTCACGGTGGCAGCCTGCGGCGGAGTGCCCCGGTGCGCGCTGGAGGAGGACGACGCCATGCAGATACGGCTGCACAAAATCGTCCGAATCATCGAAGAGTGCCCGCTAGGCATCCATGATGTGTCACGAACCGAGCTGGACGAGGTGAACGGCCTGCCACGCTTTAACATGCCCTTCGAGCTGGGCATTTTCATCGGCGCATCCTCAATCTTGCGCAGGAAGTGCCTGCGCCGGGCGCTGATCCTCGATTCCGATCCCTACCGCTACCAGAAGTTCATTTCCGACATCGCCGGACAGGATATTCGCAGTCATGGAGGTGACAGCGAGCGCGTGATCCGGGTCGTGCGCGACTGGCTGGCAGCAGCCAGCCCAGACGACTCAATGCCACCTGCCAGGAAGATCATCCGCGCCTTTCAGGCATTCAAAGCGGGCATGCCGGACATTGCGGCAGGACTCGGCTTTCATCACAGCCACATGCCTTTTGTCGATCTGAAAAAAGCCATTGTATCCTGGATCAAGGCTTCTCATTCCTTCACCGCTCCACCATGAAAACACACCTCCTCGCCGCCGCTCTCGCCCTTTCCATCGCAATACCTGCCTTTGGGGAGGAATGGGTGCCGTTGTTTGATGGCAAAACGATGACCGGTTGGAAGAATCCGTATGAGTGGGGCCAGATCGAGGTCGTGAACGGGGAGATTCACCTCACGGGCGAGAAGAAGTTCTTTGTGGTGACGGAGAAGACCTATGGCGACTTCATTTTTGAAGGCGACATCCTGCTGCCGGAGGGCACGGCGAACAGCGGCTTCATGTTCCGGGCGCATGTCGAAAAGAACAAGGTTTTCGGCTACCAGGCGGAGGTGGACGGCGATGCGAAGCGCAAGTGGAGCGGTGGTTTGTATGATGAGGGCCGCCGCATGTGGTTCTCCAGCCCGATCAAGGGCAACAAGGAGAGCGAGGCCGCCTTCCGTGCTCGTGCTGGCGACTGCTTCAATCGCAACGGTTGGAACACCTACCGCATCGAGTGCCGTGGAAAGAACCTGAAAATTTTTGTGAACGGCGTACTGACGACTGACGTGGAAGATGACAAGGACGCCAGCGGCGTGATCGCCATCCAGCATCACGGTGAGAAGGGGCAGACGTACAAGTTTCGGAATCTGCGGATTCAGGAGTTGAAGTAGGGGCTGCGCGTCAAGGCGGGGTCAAGCGCTTCGCGTCAAGAGGTCAAGAAGGTGGCGAGTGACATGGCACACGACGCTTGACCATTCCTTGACTGCTTGACCTCTTGACCCTTCACAACCCCAGCATCGCATCCAACACCCGCTTGCTCAGTTCTGACACCGCTTTGCCGTCGGTGAAATGGTTCACCATGAAGGCGAAGCAGAATTCTTCGCCGGATTTGCCAGTGGCGTAGCCGGCAAACGTGCGCACACCGGACATCGCGCCGATTTTCCATCTCAGGCCGTCTCTGGAGAGCAACGAGCCTTTGTAGGCGGCTCCGTGCGGACCCTGGCCAGCCACAAACTGCAGGCGGGCGAGATCGAACGGGCGGATGAAGTCGGCGCGGGCGAGACCGCAGCCGTCCTCCATGCGCAGGCCGATGAATTCGAGTCCGCGTGCTTTCCAGTGCTCTCGGATGACCTCGGCGGATGGTTTTGCGGCCTTCACACCGAGCATGCGGAAGACACACTCGGTTTCATGATTGTCGGAACTGGCGTGGATGCTGGTGATGATGTCGATCAGCGGGGGCGAGGTGTGCTGAAGCAACGAATGCGCCACAGGAGCCGTGCTGATGCTGCCTGCACCGACTTGAATGCCGGCCGCCTGCAAAGCGCGGCGAAACTGATGCGCGGCGAAGCCTGCGGGATCAGGCACCGCGCCGGCGACTTGAAGCTTGGCAGCGCCCAGCGGCACGGTGCCGCGCAGATGGATCGCTGAGGTGATTTCACCGCCATGAATGACCACGCCATCGCCGGAATCAGGCGCTCCGGTGGTCACCTCGTTGTTCCAGGCCACGCCGGGGATTTCCACATCGGTGCCGAGGATTGAGGCGGGAGATCCCAAGGCGGCTCCAGCGCGAAACACGATGGTGTAGCGGTTGTGATTGAGGTTCAGACCCGCGACGCCGCTGCCGTAGCCGTTGCCGATGTCTCCCCAGTTCCAGAAGTCGCCGTAGAGGCTGCCGCGAAACAGGCTGCCATCCGTGCGAATGCCTCCCGTGACGCGAACAAGCCCGCGCTGTTTCAAATCAGCAGCCCAGGCTTTCAAATCATCTATTGAGAGCATCGGATCACCGCCGCCGACGATGACGAGATCGCCCTGAATGACGCCGTCTTTGATCGGCGCGGCTGATTTCAACTCGGTGGTGAAACGGAAGTCGGGTCCGAGGATTTCGAGAGCGGTGGCGGTGGTAAGCGTTTTGAGGCTGGAGGCGGGGATGAAGGCGATGTCCGCGTCCTCAGCGAGCACGGTCTCTCCCTTGGCATTGATGAGGCAGAAGCCAATCGCCGCACCGGCCAGCGTGGTGTTGGCACGAGCTTCGTTCAGCAGAGTCGTGATGGGATGAGGCGAAGGCGCTTCAGGTGTCACTGGTGCGGGAACCGGTGGAGGTGGCTCGGGAACTGAAGGCACAGGCAGCACTGGCACAGGCAGCACTGGCACAGACACCACGGGTGCGGGCACAGATGTTGCGACATCGCGCCGCAGCAGGAGGGCGGCGGCGAGAGCGAGGACGAGCAGGATGATCAATAAATTTTTCAAGCACGCGCATTGTGCGCCCAGCTTGCGCTTTTGCCAAGCGCGGTCAGTTTTGGAGCATGATCCGGCCCGAGCACATCATCGAGTTCGTTCTTTGCTTGCCTGATCATCCGGGGGAACTAACCTCACCGGCATGTTTGAACTGGCCCCCGAAAAATGGACAATGCAGGGAATCTTGTGGGGCTTCCTTGCCTTCGGAGCACTGATTGCGGGCGCGGGTTTGGTGTGGACCGCCAGCACTGCATTGTTTTTGATTCGATCTGAAAAAACGACGGGGGTGATTGTGGATGTGATCGCCACCCAAAGCTCCCGAAGCCCAAGCGAACGTCCGCACACCGAGCAGGTCACGAGCTACTACCCGGTGGTGAAGTTCCGCGATTCACGGGGACGCAGCCATCAGGTCAAGTCATCGCGAGCGGCACGCTCCGATCATTTCAAGCGTGGCGACGAGACCGGTGTTTTTTATGCCCCCAAAGATCCCTCACGGGCATTCATCCAAGACTCTTGGATCCTCTGGTTCTCCCCTGGCGTGATTCTGGGCGGCGGCCTGATCTGGATCCTCTTTGCGGGCTTTGTACTGTTGTTGCTCAAACGATTTGATGCACGCCATACCGAAGGCAAAGCGCAATTTTTCAGTCAGTTGGTGGCTCGCCGCCAGACGAATCCCGGCAAAGATCCTGAAACCCGATGAAACCCGAAAAAGTAAAGTTCATGCTCATGGCCGCCGATATGAAGCGTGCGGTTGCCTTCTATCGTGATGTGATCGGCCTGGATGAGATCTTTGTGAGCGACTTCTGGACCGAGCTGCGCTTTGGCGATGCGATCATCGCGCTGCACGGCGGCCATGATGGGTCGCGAAATGCCACCGGGCTGAGCTTTCAGTATGAGGACGTGCTGGTGATGGCGGACAAGATCGCGAAGGCTGGTGCCACGATCCTGCAATCGCCGCAGCAGCGGGAAGGCGAGCCGATTTTGCTCGGCGTCTTCCGTGATGCCGAGGGGAACGAGGCCTTCATGACGCAGTATGTCGGGTGAGCCTGAGACTCCGCCTCACACGACAGCTTCAAAGACGCGCCGCCAACGTCATCACATCACCGCGCCCTTCACCGCCCAACGCTTGAGAACGAAGGCCGGTGATTTTTCACGCCATTTCGCGACATGGGGGGTGGTGTAATGGGCCTCCATGGCGGCAAGGTCACGGTAGCTTTCACTGAGGGCAAAGAGATTGGGCTGGTTCGCGTCACGGCTGACTTCAAAACGCAGGCAACCGGGCTCCTGGCGTGAGGCTGCGGCGTTTTCAAGGATGACGGCGAGGAACTCGTCGATTTTCTGCGTTTCGATTTCGAGGATGACGATGACGTTGACCATGGCGCAAGAGAGAGGCTAATTTTGGTTAACATGCAACCTGCGTTCTGCGTATGATGGCGTTAACATCTCCTCAACCATGAAACTTCGTCTCGCCCTCCCCGCGCTGTTTGCTCTCAGCCTTCAAGCCCAGGATACCAAGCCTGCGGCGGCCCCTGCGAAGCCCGCCCCCCCGCCTCCGGCTGCGACTCCCAAGACGGAGACGACGCCTGCGCCAGCAACACCGCCCAAGGTAGAAACGAAACCGTCTGCTGCACCTGCCATTCCTCCAGTGCCCGCAACGCCTGCAACGCCCGCTGCGAAACCAGAAACGAAGCCTGCCGCAGTTCCTCCCAAACCTGCGACGCCGACACCGGCACCTGCCGTTGCCAAACCAGTCACACCACCTGCCAAGCCCGCGACTCCAACTCCGAAGCCTGCCACACCCACACCTGCTGTGGCCGCCAAACCGCCGCCACCGAAGCCAGTCGCGATTTTCCCTGACAAGGCTCTCGAAGCAGCGGTGCGGAAGCAGGTCTTCGCCAAGCGTGACAACCAGGAGGTGCTGACCGCAGAAGATGTGGCAACGGTCTCGATCATCGAAGGAAAGAAGGCGGGCATCAAGGACCTCACCGGTCTTGAGAAATGCATCGCGCTGGCCTCTCTGACGCTGCCAGAGAACCAGATAACGAACCTGGCGCCGATCAAAGGCTTGGAGCGGCTGCAATTCCTTGATGTGTCTCACAATCAAATCAGCGACCTCGCGCCACTGGCCGCCTGCAAGTCGCTGCAATACATCGAGCTCACGGGCAACAAAGTGACGGATGTCTCCGCGCTTGGCGGCATTCAGGCGCTGACATCGCTGTATCTTGCCGGAAATCAGATCAAGGACGCGACACCGCTGTTCAAGCTGCCCAAGGTTTGGACACTTTACCTTGAAGGAAATCAGGTTACCAATTTGCAGGGCATCGGCGGCATGAAGTGGCTGTCCATGCTCTCACTCAAAGGCAACGGCGTGACGGACATTTCTCCATTGGAACCGCTGACCGAACTGCAGTTTCTGTTTTTGGAGGGCAACAAGGTCTCCGATCTCACCCCGCTGCACCGGATGTGGAAGAAGGACAACGATGGAGCGCGTGAATGGGCCCCCTATTGCCAGATCTTCATCGAGGGGAACCCCATTGATGAGAACTCAAAGAAACTCGTGGAGGAAATGAAGAAGGACGGGGCGCGCATCACCCCATGAGCCGGTGGAGATCAAAATCCTTGCCCGGAAGCGCGGCCGGGGTTTAGCATGAGGGCATGAATGCGTTTCTTCGCCTCCTTGCCACCGGCCTGCTGATCTCCAGCGCACAGGCTGCCAACCCGCCGCGTGATTGGACCTCCAGCGATGGAAAATCGAAGTTTCAGGGGGATTTGATCGAGTTCTCCGACAAAGAGGTGAAGATTCGCCGCAGGAGTGATTTCAACCAATTCCGCCTGCCTCTGGATCGTCTCTCCAAAGAGGACCAGGACTATATCCACGGCCTGCTGCGTGAGAAACGACGTGATGCGGGCCTCAAGGAGGGCGCCTATGCGGAGAAGATCACCGGCCAGTTCACCAAGGGCGTCTCCAAACAGGGCCTGAACTACCAGATCTGGGGCAATCCCAAGTTTGAGGCCACCGAACGCTACCCGCTGGTCATCTGGCTGCATGGCGCGGGACAGAGCGGCGATGACAATGAGGCGCAGATGGGAGGCTCGCCCAAGTTGTGGGTGGACGAGATGCATCAGAAACAGGGTCCCTGTTTCATGCTGGCTCCGCAGTGCCCCTCGCGTGACATCGGCTGGAAGAACGAGGTGGCGGACAAGCTGCTGGCGCTCATCGCTGACGTCGCGGATCACCTGCCGGTTGATGACACGCGCATTTACCTGACGGGTTCTTCGATGGGTGGTTCAGGCACTTGGTATATCGCGGCAAAATACCCGCAGGTCTTCGCCGCAGCCGTGCCCTTGTGTGGTGGTGGTGACGCCAAAAACGCGGAGATTTTGAAGAACATCCCATTCTGGGTGTTCCATGGCGACAAGGACGACATGGTGCCTGTCGAACGCTCACGCACGATGGTGGAGGCGGTGAAGAAGGCTGGAAGCGAACTTATCAACTACTCTGAGCTTGCCGGTGAGGGCCATGGCATCACTGGTGTCGTGTACCCGCGCAGCGACTTGCACGAGTGGCTCTTCAAGCAGAAAAAAGCCATCCTGACCTCCAATTGATGCTTCACCATCACCATTCCGCCACCTGCCGTCATCATGACGCGGACTCGGCGCAGCAACTTGCCGCCTCATTGCTTGAACGCGCCCGTTCGGCGGGATTGCGGCGCACGAAGGCGCTGGAGAACATCCTTTCCATCCTGGTGCATGCCCATCAGCCGCTCTCGCTGGCAGACATCGCAGACTCGCCGGAACTCACCAGCGGGGCCGACAAAGCCACCGTTTATCGCGTTCTCATCAAGCTGGAGGAACTGGGGTTCATCCGCCAACTGGGGCTGCATGACCGCAGCACCTATTACACTCTCGTTCAGCCAGGGCATCACGACGACTATCTCATTTGCACGCAATGCGGACGCATTCAGCGGCTGGATATCTCCTGCCCGGTAGAAGCTCTTGAGAAGCAGATCGAAAAGCAGTCCGGCTTCCGCAAGCTTTATCACGAACTGGAGTTCTACGGCCTGTGCCCGAAATGTGGGTGATAATCCTGGGCAAAGATGCTGATAGCCCTGGCAGACCCCTTCCCCTAAAAAACCAAGACCCCTCTTGCTGCATTCAGCAAGAGAGGTCTTTGAATAAAAATGATCCGACCGAATTACGGAGAGGTCACTGGCGGATTAGACTGATTTTGCGAACCACCACCAGTGACTGTTTGATTGAGCGCACCGTTGAGGATGTTATTAGCCGTTTCATTCGAAGTGGTGGCACCCGTATTGAAGGTCTGATTCGCAGCCGCAGGGTCGCCTCCTGAGTTGGTCACACCATTCACGACAGCGGCCGAGGCAGCCTGAGCATTGCCACCGGAGCCGGCAACATCGGCAATAATCCCTGCCGCAGCTTCGGGAGTGATTCCGAGGACAGCAGCCACGATTTCCTGCGCATTAGTGTTGCTAGAGGTAGTGTCGCCACTGGTTGGAGGAGCAGTGCTTTGTGTGACAGCGCCTGAGGAGGCGGTGGGTTGAACGCCCAGCACAAATCCCACAGCAGTGGGCTGCGTGGTCACGTTACCACCGGAGTCGATGTTGACGACAGCTACCGGAGGAGGAGGAGCGTCGTTCGGAGCACTATTGGGGTTATTCCCCGTCAAGATCTGCACGGAACCACCGGAGAGATCCACACCAGTGACACCCGCACCACTGTAGGTCACGGAGGACAGAACCTCATTATTAGATCCAAGGACTTGCACGGTGACGACAGCTTGAGATTCACTTGTGCCAGCACCCACTGCCGGACCTGGATCGACAGTAACCTGAACTGTCTGACCGTTGATCGTCATCGTACGAGTTTGCGGCCCAGTCACGGTTACATTTCCAACAGCGCCAGTGCTCTCGATCAGGAATGCAGGAGGATTGAAGTCAGGTTCCCAGCGCAGCGCCAAATATCGGGTTTTGACCGGTTGGGATGGCTTAACTTTAATATTTCCGGTCCCCACTTTGTCTTCGTAAGCCACAACTGGCTTGGCGTTGTTAAAGTCTGCCGGGTCAAAGGCGAGACGGCCCCTCCAATCTTCTTTCTCAGGCAGTTTCTCGAAGGCGAAAACTTCAAAACGAACCGGAGAGGGCGAATGCACCGAAGAAAACTCATTCATGATGCGCACCTGACCCATGTCATAGATGAGCGTGCGGTATTTTTCGTCTGACTCGGGGAACTCGAACTTGTTGAACGCGGCGGCAGAATCAATGCCGTTTACAGGTTTGGGAGCGGCGTAAACCAACCGACCACCGCCAAGGCCGCCGGCGAAATTCATCGGCTGCCCTTTCTGACCTGAGGCATCTTGTTTCAGCGCATAACCGCGGTCTGTCTGCCCGCCCATAACATTCAAGGCGCGAATCGTTCCTCCTTTGGAGAGCACGAATTCAAACTTCAAGAATTTGGCCTGGATTCCCGCAAATTTGAAATTGATGGAGCGGTCCGCAGCGGAAAACACTTTTTCCTCCAGCACCGCCCAGCCTGCTTTGTCAGCACTGGCGGAAAGTGAAACCTTCCCTTCAATACCATCATTGACCAAGGACGAAATGGAAACCATCACCGGCTTGCCAAAGTTGACGATGACGAAGCTGTTGCCAGGCGACAAAGTGGCAGGAGCAGTCGCGTCTCCCTGATTAAGCAGATTGTCCACCTGACCGATGCCTGAGGAGCTGTCGATAGTCGCGAGCGAATGCGGCCCTTTGACAGCCACGTTGACCGGCTTTTCCTGCATGATCGGAATGCGCGACCATTTGGCTTGCAAGGAACTGACAGCCAGCAAGCTGGCAAGAATGGTGAAGGTGGATGCAGACTTCATGTTCAGTGGGGTGAATTTAAAATGTTACAGGCAAACAGAAG
>Ga0209573_1005640_pt1 | contig 11067 bp, 12 predicted proteins | sample TNRBio252014_DNA_FD_185870 | JGI IMG/M metagenome (GOLD analysis project Ga0209573, IMG submission 185870) | Wastewater treatment Type I Accumulibacter community from EBPR Bioreactor in Madison, WI, USA - TNR Reactor_6/25/2014_ DNA (SPAdes)... | ecosystem: Engineered > Bioreactor > EBPR >...
TGCCCGGCGTTTTTCGCGTCCGCATTTTCGAGAAGGCGAATGCGAGTTCGATCGCCGACAGTTGGGCAACCGTCTCGGCCAGCCGCGCCGGCGTCAGCCCATGCGCCAGCTTCACCAGTTCCGTGCGCGGGACGGATACGTCAACAAGCATGCGGGCGATCTGCTCTGACGGGATGCGCATCGCAGCTTCGGTCTGAGCCACATCAAGATAGTGGTAGGCGATGTAGTGGTCGATCATGTCGAAATCCGCCGCCCCCACCCCATCAAGGCTGACGACACGGCCCGACTCCACCACAATACCGGCCTTCGGATCGCGCGCGCCGTTGAAGGCGGAAAAGCCGTTCTCGGGATCGTCGGCAGAGAAATTGTCGAACCGCAAAGGACGTTCGTCCCAATCGGAAAAACGCCGCCATCGATTTGCGCCGCTATGCGCCGCCGGGCGGGTATCGTCGTTCATCACCGTCTCCGTTGGTCAACACTTTGCGCGCGGGACGTCCCGCTACAGATTCAACCTAACCACAGATCTCTTCCACCGCTTGACCCGAAGCCTTCACGCTTTGACAGCGCTGGAGGCATGTTCCAAGCGCAAGAATCCAAGCATGCAGATTGCGCGTAGCTTTCGCGATCTGTCGATTGGCTTGCGAGGTAAATTTCGCTGTGCGACACTCCTTGGCAGAGACTTGGTTTTGGAGCCCCGCCAGTCTGCATGTATATACCCTCCCGAAACGCTCTGGCTGATCGGCGAAACTGGTTCTCCGAACCTGTGGTTCTGGCTGCGGCTGCGGCTGGACTTGTTGATTTCATTGGCGTGCAGGGCGGCGATGCAGATGAGATCTTCGGCCGCTGTGGCATTGCCCCCGACATGATCAATGCGCCGACATTACATTTGCGGCTTGATGTCTTTTGCCGATTGTTCGAGCAGGCAGCCAAACGGACCGGGTGTGACCATTTCGGTCTGTTGTTCGGGCAGCAATTCCAACCGCGCGATCTCGGCATGTGGGGTTACGCTGCGCTGTCTGCACCGACGCTTGGTTCAGCGCTAGAGACGCTCGCGGGTCTGTTTCGTTACCAGCAGAGTTCATCGACGATGCGATTTGTGCGTCAGGACGGGAAACATGCGCGCCTCGAATACCGCATTGATAGTCCAGATATCCTCGCGCGCAGGCAGGATGCGGAGCTTTCGCTTGGACAGTTCGTCAATTTGATCCGGGAATGCTGCGGGCGCGACTGGTCTCCAGCCGAGATTCATTTTGAGCACCCCTGTCCCGCAGCGCCGCGTCCTCATCAGTCGGCTTTTGACGCACCCGTATTTTTTGGCTGTGCGACAAATGCGATCGTGCTCGATTGTGCGCTGCTTGAGCGTCCAATGCCCGCTCGTGATATCCGCTTGCAAGGCATGATGCGCAATTGCCTTGAAATGCTCGGCCCCGGTGATCGCATCCAGAAGCTTTATGACCGCATCCGAGACGCGGTCGGCCAAAGCCTGGCAGATGGCGTCCCGACGCTTGAACAAACAGCCGCAATTTTGCGCACAACGCCAAATGCCGTACGCCGGGCGTTGGCCGACGAAAATGTGAGTTTTCGCGAAACGATCGACCAGATGCGCTTCGAGCTGGCTAAACATCATCTTGCCCAGCGCCACTTGCCGTTGACCGAAATCGCCATGATTCTCGGCTATTCCGAATTGTCTGCCTTTACGCGCGCCTTTACCCGCTGGTCCGGCGCCTCGCCGCTTGGTTACCGGAACGCGCTCCCAAGACACTGACAGGGACGCGACCTGGAGTGATCGATCAGCCAAAGTTCAGCCTTGCACCAAGAAGCTTTCAAGCCTTGAACGCACTTCCGCCAGCTCCTTCAACTCGCACTCCCATACAACAAGCACGCACCAGCCAAGAGCTTCGAGTTTTGCAAGATTCGTGCGGTCGCGTGCGGCATTGCGGGTGATTTTGGCGAGCCAATAGTCGCGGTTCTGCTTTGGCTCGCGTGCGCCGCGGGCGCAGTCATGCCCATGCCAGAAACAACCATGGACAAAGACGGCGCGCTTTACGCCGACCCAGGCAAGGTCAGGCTTACCGGGAATATCCTTGCGGTGGAGGCGGTAGCCAGGGCGGATGGCGTGCGCCAGCTTGCGCACGGCCAATTCCGGGCGCGTATCAGTCGACCTTACCGCGCGCATGATGGCCGACCGGTCAGTGTTCGTCTTCGTCTTCGCCTGCTCTTTTTCGTTCAACCGACGCCTGGCCTCCCAGCGCCTCGAAACGGCGCTCCGCCAGCCAATTGAGACGCTTGGTCTGTGTCAAGAGAACGCGTCGCAAACCACCGCGCACTTCGCGTTCTGAAATGACCTGCGCCAGTCGCGCAGTGATCATCGCGCGGCGGGCGACGCGAAAATCTGGATGCGAGCGAATGGCGGCAACCTTGTCGGAAACGATGCGGCCACGCAGGGATCCTGGTCGCTCCACTTCGGTCGTGGCGGCGGGCGGGTCTTTCTCATTGAGTATCGCGTTGAAACGGCTGTTTGCGATCGCCTCTGATGTGATCAGGTTTTCGAGCGATCCGAGATACGACTTGGCCTGCCTGTCGTTGCCGGGAACATTTTCAAATTGCGGCAACGGCCAGACTTCAATCTCGTAAACTTCGAATGGGTCCAGAACCGACATCGCCACAGCGTCGGTGCGCTGATTGGTGAGATGGCGTCGGATGCGAGTGCGCAGCCGTTCATTGGTCTGGCCGACATAGATCGGCTCGCCGTCATAGTCGAAAAAGGCGTAGACGCCCCATTTGAAATTGCCAACCGGCTGCGGCAGCAAGCCGGGCTGTGCGACAAAGGGCTTGTCGAGGAAGGATTTCAGGTTGTCTCGAAGGTCCGCCGTCTCGAAAGGCGGCAGCGAGCTGTCATCCTCGCCGAAAAGATTCATTCCGCGGCGATCAGCTGTTCGACCGGGTTGCCCAGTAACGGCTCCAGCAGATGCTGCGCAAGGTGGCGCACCACCGGCACGGCGAGACCGTCGCCCATCAGATGATAGGCTTCGTTATAGTTGGCCGGCAGGATGTATTCGTCGGGCAGACCCATGAGGCGGGCGGCCTCGCGCGACGAGAGAAGACGAGTGCCGATCCGCTCGCCACTGATCACCATAATGAACTGGCGGCTGGAGCCGCCGGTAGGCGTACGCAGGCAGCCGGCAAGATCAAAACGAATCTCGGCGCGTTGCACCTTGCGGCCCTTTTCGTCGTGGCGTGTGCGGCGATACATAGCGCCGACCTGGATGCCGCCAGCTTGCCTGGCCTGCTCAACCTTGGCCTTGTTCGGCTCCGACATCATGGCGAGGAACCGTTTGGTCTCGGCGGGAGTATGCCAGACCACACTTTGCGGCTGATCTTCGATCAGCGCAGCAAAGCCAACATTGGTTGACGCTGGCGCAGGAACGCTCCACCAAATCCAATTCCGGCGTAACTTTGGCGAAAGGCCCGACTGCGCGCGCACCAGGGCGGCGCCGGTCCACAACGCCTGTCGCTCGCTCGCTATCAGTGACCGGGGGGCGGCAATGTCCTTGCGTAGTGCTATGATGAACAAGCGCGGGCGCGATTGCGGCACAAAATGACGCGCGTCCATGGTGAGTGCGCCATAGCGATAGCCCAGCAAGTCCAGTGCGGCGATAATTTCCGCAAAATCGCGACCGCCATTCGAGGTCAGCGCGCCAACCACGTTCTCCAGCACAAGCAGCTTTGGCGCGCGCCCCTCCGCTTGCATCATCTCAATGATCCGGTGATAGCCCCAGAAAGCCTCTGACCGTTGTCCGGACAGGCCCGCGCCGTTACCTGCCAGCGACAAATCCTGACAGGGGAAAGAGCCCCAGGCCAGATCGGCTTCACCCGGCAGATCGCGGCTCTCGAGTCTGTAGATGTCGCGGTGCAAAATTTCCGCATCGCCCCAGTTCGCCGTGTAGGCGTCGACCTTCTTCTGGTCGAAATCATTGGCGAACAGGCACTGCCAGCCTGCGCCCAGTCCGGCGCGGGCCATTCCACCACCGGCGAAAAATTCATAGAAGGCCGGTTTTCCCGCCATGATCCTCTCGCCGAATTTGTTCTTATTTCGTTCTAATCCGAACGGGTTAACGAATCAACCCATGCCGCGCCCACCCTAGCAATGGGTTGCTGGGTTGTACGAGCCCCTCAAACGCACCGTCCACCATCAACCTCCAACGCCACCCCGGTGATGAAGTCGGCCTCATCGGAACAGAGATAAAGCGCCGCGTTGGCGATGTCGCTGGGTTTTGAGAAGCGGGCAAGCGGGATGACCGCCTTGAACTGCTCCCGCTTTTGCGGCGTGTCCTCGCCCATGAAAGTGGCCAGCATGCCGGTTTCGCCGGCAACCGGACACAGGCAGTTGACGCGAATGTTCTTCGGCGCAAGCTCCACCGCCATCGACTTGGTTGCGGTGATCGCCCAGCCCTTGGAGGCGTTGTACCAGGTGAGGCCCGGGCGCGGACGCAGACCGGCAGTCGAGGCCGTGGACAAGATAACTCCCCCACCCTGTTTTTCCATGACCGGCACGACCGCCAGCGTGGAATAGTAGATCGCCTTCATGTTGACGGCAGTGATCAGGTCGAATGTATGTTCGTCAACATTCAGCAGCGAGCCATTGCGGTGCGAATAGCCGGCATTGTTGACCATGATATCGATCCGGCCAAAGGCCGTCAGCGCGTCCTTGACCATCTCGTCAATTTCGGAGCGCTTGGAAACATCGGTTTGCGTCCAGATTGCGTTTTCTCCGATCTTTTCGGCTACGCGATTGGCGTCTTTGCTATTCAAGTCCGCCACAACGATCTTGGCGCCCTCCTCGGCGAAGCGCATGGCCATGCCTTCTCCGAAACCGGACGCCGCGCCTGTGATGATCGCTACCTTGTTTTCAAGCCGCCGCATTGTTTCTCCCGTCAGTTTGCATCATGACAAAGCAGCCCGGGCGGCCGCTTCTTGAACGTCGATGTTGCGGATCATCGGCGCGCTGCGCAAGATGCGCCGCATTGGGCCACTTTTACTCTGCCAAGACCGGTGCGACAGAAAGGCACTGGTCATATTAAATCGATTAGATTAAGCATTTGCGGTCATCAGAACCGCTTTGTCGAGGACAAGCATGACGAGCCAGATCATCCCCGTGGACCCATTTGACTTCATAATCTTTGGCGGAACCGGAGATCTCGCAGAACGCAAGCTCCTGCCGGCGCTCTACTACCGGCAGTGCGACCACCAGTTTTCCGAACCGACCCGAATCATTGGCGCGTCTCGCTCCAAGATGACGGACAAGCAGTTTCAGGCCTTCGCCGAGAAGGCGTTGCGGGAGCATGTCAACCCTGCCGACATAAACGAAGATGAGCTGAAAACCTTCATCAAGCGCATCTCCTACGTGACCGTCGACGCGATGACGGGTGAAGGTTTTGACAAGCTCAAAAAAGTCATCGGTGATTCAAATGCTATCCGGGCATTCTATCTCGCCGTCTCGCCGAGCCTGTTTGGCGAGATTTCGCACAAACTCAAAGAACAGAAGCTGATCACAAAAAACAGCCGCATCGTCGTCGAAAAGCCAATCGGTCGCGATCTCGCCTCCGCTCAGACGCTGAATGACCAGATCGGCGCGGATTTCCAAGAAAGTCAGATCTTCCGCATTGATCACTATCTTGGCAAGGAGACGGTGCAGAACCTGATGGCGCTTCGCCAATGCGCTCTACGAGCCGCTTTGGAATTCCGCCCATATCGACCACGTACAGATTACCGTGGCCGAGACGGTGGGTCTGGAAGACCGTGTCACCTATTACGACAAAGCCGGCGCGCTGCGCGACATGGTGCAGAACCATATCCTGCAGCTTTTGTGCCTTGTTGCGATGGAGCCGCCCTCATCCATGGACGCGAACGCGGTGCGCGACGAGAAGCTGAAAGTGCTTCGCTCGCTCAAACGCATCAACGGCCAGGAAGCGCCCAGGCAGACAGTGCGCGGCCAGTACAAGGCCGGCGCTTCATCAGGCGGCGCGGTGAAAGGTTATGTCGAGGAGCTCGGCGCGTCGTCAGGCACAGAAACCTTCGTCGCCATCAAGGCGGAAATCGCCAACTGGCGGTGGGCCGGGGTGCCATTCTATCTACGCACAGGCAAAAGGCTGGCCACCCGGGTTTCTGAAATCGTCATTGAATTCAAGCAGATCCCGCATTCGATCTTCGAGACGTCGGCTGGAAATATTATCAACAACTCACTGGTTATCCGGTTGCAACCTGACGAAGCGGTCAAGCAATACATCATGATCAAGGACCCAGGACCAGGCGGTATGCGGTTGAGACAGATCCCGCTGGACATGAGCTTTGCGCAGTCCTTCTCGGGCCGTGCGCCGGACGCCTATGAGCGCCTGATCATGGACATGATCCGCGGCCATCAAACCCTGTTCATGCGCCGTGACGAGGTCGAGGCCGCGTGGGCGTGGGCCGACCCTATCCTGAATGCATGGGCAGAGAACCGCCAGGAGGCCCAGGGCTATACGGCTGGCACTTGGGGACCATCGGCCTCAATCGCGCTTATCGAGCGCGACGGGCGCACCTGGCACGAGAGCGAATGATGGTGCGCAACTGGCGTCGTCATGATTTCGACAGCCGGCAGGCTTTGGCCGATGCGCTGGCGGCCACTGTCGGTGATCAGTTGCGAGAGGCGATAACCCAGAAAGGTCTGGGAACGCTCGCCGTATCCGGCGGCTCCACGCCAGCCGTCTTTCTCGACACACTTTCTCGTATCGAGCTGGATTGGGACAAGGTGGCGGTTACACTGGTTGATGAACGTTTCGTCGATGAGACGTCGGCGCGCTCCAATGCCGCTCTGGTTCGTTCCAGGCTGCTGCGCAACCAAGCTGCAAAAGCCCGTTTTGTGCCGCTCTACCGGCCCGACCTGAGTTTGGAGGAAGCCGCTGCAGCCGCTTCAATCGCAATCAGGCGACTGGATCTGCCGCTCGACGTAGCTGTGCTAGGCATGGGCAATGACGGACACGCTGCATCCTTTTTCCCGGACGCGGCTGAACTTGAGAGACTTCTTGATCCGGCCACTGAAGAAGTCGTCGCCGCAGTTCATGCCTCCAGCGCTGGCGAAGACCGGCTGACCATGACGGTACCTGTCATTGCTGCAGCGCGCTTCACTGCGCTGCATATTGAAGGCGCGGAAAAAGCATCGACGTTAGCGGCGGCATTGAAGCCCGGGGCGCATCTGCCGATACGCCGGGTCATCGACGCCGCCCAGACCCCGGTGGAGATTTTCTGGGCGGCATGACGCCCAAACTGCAAGGTAGCCCTATGACCGCCAAAAGAGAAATTCAGGCCATCACAGAACGCATCCGCGAGCGCTCAAAGCCGCAGCGTGATATCTATCTGGACCGCGTCACCGAAGCCGCAGGCAAAAGGGCCAACCGCGCTGTGCTGTCATGCGGAAACCTGGCGCACGGCTTCGCCGTCTGCTCACCCTCCGAAAAAATCGCGTTGGGTGAGGACAAAGTGGCGAACCTTGGCATCATTACTTCCTATAACGACATGCTGTCGGCGCATCAGCCGTTCGAGGTCTTTCCGCAGCTCATCAAGGCGGCAGCCAAGGAAGCCGGCGGCATTGCGCAGGTGGCGGGCGGCGTGCCGGCCATGTGCGATGGCGTCACGCAAGGACAGCCCGGCATGGAGCTGTCGCTGTTTTCGCGCGACGTCATCTCCATGGCGACCGCAATCGGCCTGTCGCACAACATGTTCGACGCAGCCGTCTATCTCGGCGTGTGCGACAAGATCGTGCCGGGGCTGACGATCGGCGCGCTAACTTTCGGGCACCTGCCAGCGATTTTTATACCTGCCGGACCGATGACGTCTGGCCTGCCTAACGATGAGAAGGCCAGGGTTCGCCAGCTCTACGCCGAGGGCAAGATCGGCCGCAAAGAGTTGCTGGAGGCTGAGTCCAAGTCTTACCATGGGCCGGGCACCTGTACCTTCTATGGCACGGCCAACTCCAACCAGATGCTGATGGAGATTATGGGCCTGCATACGCCGGGCGCTTCCTTCGTCAACCCGAACACGCCATTACGCGACGCGCTGACCCGGGAAGCTGCAAAACGCGCACTGGCGATCACCAAGCTTGGCAATGAGTATATCCCGGTTGGCAAGATGATTGACGAGCGTTCAATCGTGAACGGCATTGTCGGCCTGCATGCGACTGGCGGCTCGACAAACCACACGCTGCACCTGGTCGCCATGGCGGCGGCGGCGGGGATTGCGATCACCTGGCAGGATATTTCCGACCTGTCCGACATCGTACCGCTTTTGGCGCGCGTCTATCCCAACGGACTGGCCGACGTGAACCATTTCAACGCGGCGGGTGGCATGGGTTTCCTGATCCGCGAGTTGCTCGATGCCGGTTACCTGCATGAAGATGTGCGCACCTGCTGGGGCGAGGGTCTGCGGCACTATACGGTCGAGGCGAAGCTCGGTTCCGACGGCTCAGTCGAACGCGTGCCTGCGCCGAAGGTCAGCGGCGACGCAAAGGTGCTATCGACCGCCGCCGCGCCATTCCAGCCGACCGGCGGCCTCAAGGTTTTGACCGGCAATCTCGGCCACGCCATCATCAAGACGTCGGCGGTAAAACCGGAGCGGCGGTTCGTCGAAGCCCCCGCCCGGATTTTTTCAAGCCAGCAGGAACTGAACGAAGCCTTCAAGGCGGGCGAATTGACCGGCGATTTCATAGCGGTTGTTCGTTTCCAGGGCCCGAAGGCGAACGGCATGCCTGAACTGCACAAGCTAACGACGGTGCTCGGCATTCTCCAGGACCGCGGGCAGAAAGTCGCGCTGGTCACGGATGGGCGCATGTCGGGCGCATCCGGCAAAGTGCCAGCGGCGATCCATGTCACTCCAGAAGCGCTGGATGGCGGACCAATCGCCAAACTGCGCACCGGCGACGTGATGCGGCTCGACGCCGAAGCGGGAACCATCGAAGTGCTGCTTTCAGACGAAGAACTCGACGCGCGCCTGAAGGCGACCGCCGATCTCTCCGGCAATGATTTTGGCATGGGCCGCGAATTGTTTAGCGCCTTCCGGCAATTCGCCAGCCGGGCAGATCAGGGCGCCAGTGTGTTTGGCGGTTGAAAGTAAGGCAATTTTGCCTTACTTTCTGCGCGGAGGATATATATGTCCGTGGCAACCCTGACCGCAAAAAACCAGCTCACCCTTCGCAAGGAAGTGGTCAAGCACCTCGGCGTGAAGGCAGGTGACAAGCTTACGGTCGATTTGCTTCCTGATGGCCGGGTGGCGCTTGGGCCTGCACCGAAAGGTGATAACCTGGAGGGCTTTTTTGGTTCACTTCACATACCGGGTGAACCTGCCATTTCCATTGAAGAGATCAACGAAACAATCCGAAAAGGTTGGGCAGGAGAGCTTTGAAGCTGACACCTGACACCGACATTCTGGTTCGCGCGGCGGTCGTCGACGACTTTGGTCAAAGTGCGGCGGCGCAACGCCTGCTTAGCGAAGCCGAACTTATCGCATTGCCGACGTCCGTTCTGTGCGAATTCGTCTGGGTTATGCGAAGTACCTACAAACGCCCGGCGATAGATGTGGCTCGTTCGGTCGCGTCACTTGTTGCCGCCTCGAAGGTAGAGGTCAATCGCGCAGCTTTGGCGGCTGGACTGCATAGTCTCGACAGTGGCGGCGACTTTGCCGACGCAGTGATTGCCTTCGAGGGGGCACAGCTTGGCGGCGAAACCTTCGCTACCTTCGACAAAAAGGCGGCGAAGCTGATTCAACGAACCGGGCAGAGCGTGGTGCTGTTGAAGTAGGGGCAAGTGACCGCTTCGAGTGCATATCCTCACGCCCCCAGCATCTGCTCGAACCATGCTTCGGGTCGGTCAACCTCCACCAGCTTCTTCTTCTCGATCAGCCAGAAACGGTTGCCGATGGCGCGCACAAAACTGCGGTCATGCGAGACGAGCAGGCAACTGGCGTCATGTTCCAGCAGCTCATCCTCCAGCGCTTCCTGACCATCAATGTCGAGATGGTTTGTCGGTTCATCGAGCAGGTAAAAATTCGGGTTTGTGAGGCGCAGGACCAGCATAGCCAACCGTGCGCGCTGGCCGCCTGACAGGCGTGCTATCGGATTGCCCTGCATTTCGATCGTCGCGCCCGCACCTGCAAGCAGGCTGCGGGCGCGAGGCTCGCCCAACTCGAAGCGCCGCGTCAGCAAAGCCAACGGCGTATCGGCCGGGTCGAGATCGGCCAGGTTTTGGTCGCCATAACCGGGCACGAGCGTTGGCGTCGGCTTGATGGCGCTTCCCTGCCCGCTCTCAATAGCCGCGCGGATCATGCCAATCAGCATGGTCTTGCCGGCGCCATTCCCGCCCAGCAGCACGACACGATCGCCCTGCCGGATCCACTGCTTGCCGGTACGAAACAGGACGGTCCCGTCCGGTGTGGTCACCGGCGTATCCTCAAACGCGATCAGCACTTTGGCGTGCGTGCCGCGATTGGCCAGTTTGATTGCGCCGGCCGAACTCTCCTGATGCGCCGGGCGCGCAGCAAGCTCCAGTCGCTCGGCGCGCGCCTTCAACTGCTTTGTCTTGACCGTCAAAAGATCGCTGCCTGAATTGACGCCAATGTTGTTCAGCTTGGCCGCCTGACGCCGCAATTGGGACGCTTCCTTTATGTCACGCTGGAATTGCCTCTCCTGGGCTGCATCCGCCTCCTCAAGAGCCAGCCGCGCCCGCGAATAGGACAATGCAAAAAGTCGCGAATCCTGCGGACGCAGGAACAGGATCCGCTTTGTCGTGGCGTCTAGAAAGGCGCGGTCATGGCTGGCTATGATGACTGTGACATCGCGCGGCAGCGCGGTGAGCCAGCGCTCCATCAGGCCGATCTTGGCGAGGTCGAGATGGTTGGTCGGTTCGTCCAGCAAAAGCACGTCCGGCTCGCCCACCCAGGCGCGGGCAAGCAGCGCCAACCGCTGCCAGCCGCCGGACAGCTGCGCCAGCGGCCGTTCGCGCATATCGTCCGGCACGCCCAGATCATCCAGCGTTATGT
>Ga0209573_1005642_pt1 | contig 11065 bp, 7 predicted proteins | sample TNRBio252014_DNA_FD_185870 | JGI IMG/M metagenome (GOLD analysis project Ga0209573, IMG submission 185870) | Wastewater treatment Type I Accumulibacter community from EBPR Bioreactor in Madison, WI, USA - TNR Reactor_6/25/2014_ DNA (SPAdes)... | ecosystem: Engineered > Bioreactor > EBPR >...
GCACCGCCTTTGCCCGTGCCGCCTGAAAACAGCATGACCAGCGGCATGATGAGCAGCGGGGCGACGCCAGGATAAAGCCGCATCTTGATTTCACGATCACGCACGAGGTAGGCGGTGGTGAGTTTGAAGGACTCGCGCTCCACCGGATCTCGCAGCCACCAGCTTAGCGGCGGCAGTTTGACCATCGCCGTGAGCCAGCGGCCGCGTGGCTTGCTGCTTCCCTTGGCGGTGCCTTCGGACTCGTTCAGGTTCATAAGGCCCTGGCCGTAGGCGTGGCCGAGTTTTTCGAGAGCGAGCCAGCTCGTGACGGCGGTGACAACGAGGGCGAGAGACGCAGGCAGCCAAAGCGAGGCGGGATTCAAGGTGGTGCCGCCGATCAGGGCGTCGAGCGCGCCGAACCACATCGGCGGCAGCGCGAGCAGCCAGCCGCTGACGTTTTCGAGGTGCTGAAAGGTGTCCAGTTTCAGCATGCGCGGCATGATCTGGCCGCTGAGGATCATGACGATGGTGAGGAGCGACTGGACGGAGGCGAGGAGGTTGTCGAAGCGCTCGCGGCCGAACCACTTGAGGCAGGCATTGTAAACGAGCACGATGCTGGCGGCGGAGAACAGCATGAGCAGCGCTGTGGAAAACAGATGCGCGGGGATGAAGCGCCATGTCGCGCCTTTGCAGCCCAGTCCGGCGACGAATCCGGCGAGGTTGAGCGCCAGGGCGAGCATCAGCGCGAATCCAGCGAGCACGGCGCACTTCGCGCGCAGCATCTGCTGCGGGGTGACAGGCCTGTGCAGCAGGATTTCCGCCTCCTCCTTCATAAAGAGCATCGTGCCCGCGCTGGAGGCCAGGGTGAGCGAGGCAAACATGAAGGTGAAGCCATGCAGGGCGCTGGCGAAGACGAAGGTGTCCGCATTTTTGGCGAACATGGCCGGAAGGATGCCCACTCCCGCATAAATGAGCATGGTCAGGCCGAGGCCGATCTGGCGCTTGGTTTTGTTCGATCCGGCCTGCTGGGCGGCACGACCGCGAAACAGCAGCTTCCAGAACAAGCTGCGCAGAACCTTGGCAGGGGAGGGGGCCGCGACGGTGCTCATGACAGCATGTTTTTGGCAAAGGACTCGGCGCGGGCTTCGAGGCCGCTGAGGCCGGTCAGGCGGGTGAAAAGCTGCTCCAGCGTGTCGGCCCCGTGCAGGCGCTGAAGCTCCTGCGGCGTGCCTTCCGCGATCAGTTGGCCCTTGGCCATGATGGCGACGCGATTGCACACGCGCTCAACGACATCGAGCACATGGGAGCTGTACACGATGGTTTTACCTTCGCGGGCGAGGGTTTCGAGCAGCGCCTTGAAGCCGACGGCGGCGTTGGCGTCGAGACCGTCGAGCGGTTCGTCGAGCAGCACGACTTTGGGATTGTGCAGCAGGGCGGCGGTGATGACGACCTTGCGCCGCATGCCTTTGGAATAAGCGCCGAGGAGCTTCGAGGTCAGTGTTTGCTCATCCAGCTCGAAGAAATCGAGGAACTGGCGGATGCGGGGCCGCGCCTCGTCCTCGTGGATGCCGTAGAGCGCCCCGATCATGAGCAGGAATTCGAGTCCGGTGAGGGATTCATAGACCGCGCCTGAATCCGGCACGAAACCGAGCAGTCGTTTCGCCTCCGTGGGGTGGGTGACGACGTTCACGCCGCAGATCAGGGCCGCGCCTTCGTCCGGCTGGAGCATGCCGGTGACCATTTTGAGCGTGGTGGTCTTGCCAGCACCGTTGGGCCCCAAAAGACCCACAATCATGCCCGGCGGCACATCCAGTGTGAGGTGATCGACGGCGATTTGAGCGCCGAAGCGCTTCGTGAGACCCTGGATGGAGATCATGGGGCCGGATCATCCGCCGCAGCCGGCGCAGCGCAAGAAGTGGCTGTGGAGCATGAATTTTAATAGATATTAACTAAAACCTTGCTGGTGGTGGTAAATTAGTTATACTGAATATAATTTCAGTAACAATATGCCTCGTTTTTCCTCTCAACCGCTCGGCCGTCTGCGCCTTGCCGTGCTGCTGGTGCTTCTGCTTCTGGGGGCCAAACATGCTTCGAAGGCCCAGCAGCCAGGCGTGGCTCCCACACTTCCTCCTCCGTCCGGGCAGGCCAATGCAGGCGTTTATGTGCCCGTCGGGGAAGGGGCCACGATCAAGGTCAATTTCCCCAGTTCTCCGATCCAGGCGATCATCCCGTTTTACACCCAGCTCACCGGCAAAAAGCTCATTTTGGACTCCGCGTTGCAGGGGGAGCAGCTCCGCATCATCTCCCCGCAGAATCTCACGAAGAGAGACGCCATCGCCTTCATCGAGGCCACGCTGTTGCTCAACGGCTATGCGATCATCCATGTGGATGCCACCACGGCGAAGCTGATCAACCACGCAGGCGGCAAGAGCCCCACCGCCGACGGTTTGAAGGTGTATAACTCCCTGCACGACCTGCCGGAGAGCGAGGAAATCTGCCACTACGTCCTGCCCTTGCAGCACATCTCCGCTGATGACGCCTCAAAGGCCTTTCAGCAGGTGATCAAACTCCACCCGTATGGCGCGATGACGCCGATCTCGAATGACTCCGCCCTCATCATCACCGAAAACAGCGCCACCATCCGCAGCATCTGTGAGATCGCCCAGATCGTCGATGTGCCGCCCGCCGAGATCGCCAATGAGATGATCAAACTGGAGCGCTCCGACGTGGAACTCGTGGCCGAGATCGTGAGCGAGATCTTCGAGCAGGAGGAAAAGGCGCAGACCAACTCCGCACCGGCCCCCGTGGTCGCCGTGGCGAATCCTGCGGCGCGCCCAGGCACGGTGCCCATGCCGGTCATGAATCCGGCGGGCAGCACAAACACCTCCGCCACCAATCCTGCGGCCTCGAAGGTCAAAATCTTTCCCTACCGCCGCACGAACGAGCTTCTCGTCATCGGCCGTCCGGTGGACATCACTTACATCAAGGGGCTGGTCGAGAAGCTCGACAAGCAGGATGACGGCACCAACTTCCTCAAACGCCGTCTCAAGTGGATGGATGTGCAAGACTTCCTGCCCGTGGCCTACAACGCGCTGGCGAAGGACACCGACATTCAGAGCAACGACGGCGGTGCCTCTTCCGGCGGTGGACGCAGCGGCGGCAGCGCGCGCCGCAGCGGTGGAGCCAGCTCGAACTCGCCCTCAACCGAGGCGCGCAATGCCAGCAACGCCAATTCGTCCTTCGGAGCGAACAACAACAACAACTTCGGTGGCAGCAGTGGCATGAGCACCGGCTCCAACGCCAGCCGCAGCGTGCTCGACGCGCCCGAGGAGGTCGGAGCGCCTGAGTCCATGATCGTCGGCAAGACGCTGCTCATCGCCGATCCGCAGTCGAACAGCCTCGTTGTGTCGGGTTCGCCCGAGCACATCACCCGCATCGACCAGCTCCTGAAGGAGATGGATGTGAAGCCGCAGCAGGTGTACATCTCCGCCATCATCGGCCAGCTCACCCTGGGCAAGGACTACAATGTGGGCTTCGACTTCCTGAAGATGCTGGATGATTTCAGCCTCAACCAGACCACGCCCGGCACCACGACTTCGACGGCGGGCGGTACGTTGCAGTTCCCGGTGAACATGAACAACTTCTCGGTCAATCAGCTCAATTTCTACGGCACCATCGGCTCCCTGAGCAACTACATCAAGCTGGCCGACGGCAAGCGCGACTTCAAAGTGCTGGCCACGCCCAGCGTGTACGCCAAGAACGCCGCCAAGTCCGTCATCTCCTCCGGCCAGCGCATCGCCGTGCCTGCGCAGATTCTTTCCAATGGCGGCTTCACCGCCGGTGTCGCCAGCACCAGTGTCAGCGTCGAATACCGCGATGTGTTGCTGAAGCTCGAGGTCGTGCCGCTCATCAACTCCGATGACGAGGTCACGCTCAAGATCGCGCAGATCAACGACAACATCGTCGGCACCCAGGTCATTTCCGGCAACACCGTGCCCACCATCGGTACGCAGGAGCTGGTGACGGAGGTGGCGGTGAAAAACGGCGCCACCGTCGTCCTCGGCGGCCTCATCACCGAGCGTGTGACGAACGGCGAGCGCGGAGCCATTTTCCTGCGCCGCATTCCGATCATCAAGCACCTGTTTGGCACCACCAGCAAGGAGGCCATCCGCGAGGAACTGCTCATCTTCATCCAGCCGCACATCATCAGCTCCACCGACCCGGACGACAGTCCCAACCGCATTGAAGCCGGACGTTCCAACATCTACCGGGAGTCGGTGGATTTCGGCAATCCGCCGCTGGAGGACATTCCCCGGGCGCTTCCTGCCAAGTAAAAATCACAGCAGCGCCTCGTGGGCGCGACCGTCCTTGGCCTCGCAGTAGAGAATGAAGGACTGGTTTGCCACGGAGTACCCGCCTGGTGTGGGGTAGTCGCCGCTGAAGTACCAGTCGCCGTATTCGGCGCCGAGGGCTTGATGGAGGCCTGGGATGGTCTGGTAGATGACCTCAACGGAGCCATGCCATGGGGTTTCCTCGGGACTGATCATCTGGGCGATCTTGGCGGAGATCTCGTCGTCGGTGAAGGGTGCGTAGATGGCCTTCACGGCATTGCGCATCTCCTCCTTGGGCTTCCGCATCTCGGCTTTGCAGGCGTTGTAGGTCTCCCTCACGATGTGTGACATGCCGCGCTCACGCAGCAGCCCCACGGCGGCCTGGAAGGCGATGAACTTGCCCAGTTCCGCCATGTCGATGCCGTAGCAGTCAGGATAGCGGATCTGCGGCGCGGTGGAGCAGACGATGATGCGGCGCGGATTGGTGCGGGCGAGGATGCGCAGCAGGCTTTTCTTCAACGTGGTGCCGCGCACGATGGAGTCGTCGATGACGACGAGATTGTCCTTCGAAGTGACGACGCCGTAAGTGATGTCGTAGCTGCCGGAGACGAGCGCGTCACGCCCGGTCTCCTGGGCGATGAAGGTGCGCATCTTGATGTCCTTGAGGGCGATTTTTTCCGCCCTCGGCCAGTTGCGCAGCACGAGGTCGTCGAGCTTGGCCTCGTCAAACTCGCCCTTCTTGAGCATGTCCATCAGCGCCTCCTTCACAACGACACGGCGGCTTTTGCGCAGGCCGTCGAGGAAGCCGAAGTAGGCGGTCTCGGCGGTGTTCGGGATGAAGCTGAGCACGGTGTGCTCGAAGTCGTTCTCGATGGCCTTTACGACCTGGGGCACGAGTTGCTCGCCGAGCGCCTTGCGCTGGCGGTAGATGTCGGAGTCGTTGCCTCGGGAGAAATAGATGCACTCAAAGGAGCAGGGCTTGAACTCGCGCGGCTCGGTGAACTTTTGAATGCTCATGCCTCCGTCGGCCTTGATCACGGCGACGTGTGCGGGCGGCAGCTCCTGGATTTCCTCCTCGCTCACTCCGAAGACGGACATGAGCGCGACGCGCTCGGAAGCAATGGTGAAAATCTCATCGTTCTCGTAGTAGTAACACGGGCGGATGCCGCTGGGGTCGCGCATGGCGAACAGATCGCCGTTGCCGATGACGCCGACGATGGCGTAGCCGCCGTCCCAGCGTTTGGCGGAGTCCTGGATCACGGCGTTCACATCCAGTTTCTCACTGATGTGCTGGGGGATGTCCGTGCCTGGCATCCCGGAGTCGCGCAGTTGGTGGTAAAGTTTCGTGTGCGCCTCGTCGAGCTGGAAGCCGATCTCCTCCAGCACGCTCTGCGTGTCCGTGCCGAAAACGGGGTGCTGCCCGCGCTGCATCATGATCTGGTTGAGCTCGCGCGTGTTGGTGAGGTTGAAATTCCCCATCACCATCAGCGTGCGCGTGGGCCAGGTGGTGCGGCGCATGTAGGGGTGCAGGGCTCCCTTGCCGAAGTCGCCGCTGGTGCCGTAGCGCAGGTGGCCGATGTAAATCTCCCCGGCCATCTCAAACTCGCGTTTGATGGCCTCCGGGTCCTCCTCGAAGGGCACGAACTCCTTGCCCTCCTGGTCGCGCTCGTCCTTGCGCTGCTTGTCGATGCGGCGCGCGATGCGCTTCATGTCCTTGCGCATTTCCTCAAAAGCCTGGCCGATGCGCTCCACGCTCTCCGTACTGCGCTCGCGGAACATGTAGGGCAGGCCGGGCGGCATGCCGAGCTTGCTGCAGCCGATGCCGAAGCCGTCCTGGCCGCGGTTGCGCTGCTTGGTCATGAGCGCCTGCAGGGCGTCAAGGCCGTACAAGGCGTTGCCGTATTTTTGATAGTAGTATCCAAGCGGCTTTTTCAGCCGCACCACTGCTATGCCGCACTCGTGTCCGATTGGGTCGCTCATCAGGAAGGAGCGCCTACCTTTGGCAGGCGGTGGAAGGAGTGCAACCGGTGGAATGAGTTTCTCAATACTGGCTTCGCTGCCACCACCCGAGAGCAAATCCTATTCCAGCGCCAAAACCGAGTCCGTGGAACAATCCCCAGCCCAGTTTCGCCACGATGGCGACCTGTGGCTTGGCCCAGCCCTCGATTCCCGATCCAAGAACGCCGTACATCCACTTGCCACCGATGAAATAGCCCGCCGTGTGCAGCGCAAACAGCACCAGCGCCGCGATCCAAAAGCCGGACGGCCTTTTCAGTGAGTTCCAGCACATGAACGAGAAAAACAACGTGCCCGCCGCCGCGCCGACCCACTCCCCAGGCCGGCCTTTGATGACAAACCACGCCAGGCTCCACAGCAGCGCGTAGCCAAAGAACGCGGGCAAAAACATGCGGTAAAAGCGCCCGAGCCGGTTTTCTCCCTGCAACAGCCCGCACAGCGCCAGACCGGCCCCGCCGAGATAAACCAGCGCGATCAGCGCATACATGCCGATCTCGCTGCCTGCGAGGCGCGGCATGAAGGCCCAGATCGAATAAGCGGCGACGCTCACGGCGCCAAAGCCAAGGCAGCCGTGCAGGGTGGAGCGGAGAAGGGGATTCATCGTGGCCCTTTCAACGTCGCATCTCCGCCTGATCTGCCAGACACTGCAAGACTTCAGACGCCTCCGCGTTCAAGGCGGGCCATGAAGCGTCTTCTCGCCTTTTTCCTACTCACCACCGCAGTTTGTGCCGCCGATTCGAAGCCCGATGTGCTTTTCATCGCGGTGGATGATCTGAACGACTGGGTCAGCTACCTCGGCGGCCATCCGCAGACGAAAACACCGAACATCGACCGCCTCGTGGCACGCGGCACCGCCTTCACGAACTCGCACTGCGCCGCGCCGGCCTGCAATCCCTCGCGTGCGGCCTTGATGAGCGGTTTGCGGCCCTGGCAGACGGGAGTTTACACCAACAATGATCCGGCGCAGGGCGTGCTCAAGGATGTGAGCACCATCAACCGCCACTTTCTCGCCAACGGCTACAACACTCTCGGCGGCGGCAAGATCTACCACAACTTCAACGCCGAGGGCCGTCAGGACTCGTGGACGAAGTGGGCCGGATTGTTTCCCAGCATCAAAGAGCACGAGGAAAACCTGAACGGACTCAACCGTGGTCACTTCGACTGGGGTCCGGTCGATGCGAAGCCTGCCGACATGGGCGACTTTAAACTGACCGACTGGGCCATCAATCATCTCAAGACCGCGCCTGCGGAAAAGCCGCTCTTCCTGGCCGTCGGCTATGTGAAACCTCACCTGCCTTGGTATGTGCCGCAGGAGTATTATGACCGCTTCCCGCTGGCCGATATCAAGCTGCCGGTGACGAAGGAAAATGATCTCGATGATGTGCCTGTCTCTGGCAAAAAGATGGCGGGTGCTGAAGGCGACCATGCCTCCGTCCTCAAAGGCGACCAATGGAAGAAAGCGGTGCAGGCCTACCTCGCCACGATCTCCTTTCTCGATGATCAAGTCGGCCGCCTGCTCGACGGACTCGATCAAAGCCCGCGCAAGGACAAGACCATCATCGTGTGGTGGACGGACCACGGCTGGCATCTCGGCGAGAAGGAGCATTGGCGCAAATTTGCCCTTTGGGAGGAAGCCACACGCACCAGCATGGCGATTGTCGCCCCCGGCGTGTCAAAGCCCGGCAGCAAGACCGATGCGCCTGTCGATTACACCAACCTCTATCCGACCCTCTGCGAACTCACCGGCCTGCCAGTGCCGGGGCATGTCAAAGGCGCGAGTTTGATGCCGCTGCTCAAAGATCCCGCCACGAAATGGGATGGCGTGGCCGTTTGCACGCATGGCAAAGGCAACCACGCCGTGCGCGACGCCCAGTGGCGCTACATCCGCTACGCCGACGGCACGGAAGAACTCTACGATCACAGCAAAGACCCGTATGAGTGGACCAACCTCGCCGCTGAAGTCGGCATGAGCGACCTCAAGGCGAAACTCGCCGCCGCTTTGCCCAAGGAAGAAGTCAAACCCACCGCTGGCGAGAAAGAGAAAGGCGAGGGCAAAGGGAAGAAGAAAAAGAAGGCGGAGTGATCCTTCTCAGAACATCTGCTTCGACTCGCTGATGCGATGCCGCCAGTAATACGGGCGGCGCTTCGCATGCGCGATGGCCAGGATGACGACCTTCTCATGCCACAGCATGTAGGCGATGTAATACTCGCCAAAACGCGGCGTCAGGTTTACGCGGCGCACAATGCCCGCTCGGATGTTGTAGAGCAGCGGGTTGTTCAGGATGGATGCTTCGTAACGCAGGTAGGTTTGCTGGAAGTCCAAAGCCAGTTCGCCGCCATCCGGCACGCTGGCGTAGTAGCGGATGCCTTCACGCAATTCGTCCTCTGCATCAGGATGAACTCGCAGCGGCGTCATGCGGCCTGCGATTTTTTTGGAATGCCCAATTCAGCCATGAACTCGTCAATGTGGCGATGAAAGTCCTCCCCCGAAATCAGCTCCACCGTGCCGTCCATCACCTCCTGCGCACGGCGGTTGATCTCCTCGTCCCAGGCGGCTTCCACGGAGCGTTCGTCTTCATCTAAAGCAGGAAGAACATACTCCGATTGGATGTCGCGCAGCAAATCGTCCAGTTCGTCCTTGGGCAGACGGCGGATTTCACTTTTGATGCGTTCAACGGCGGCGGTCATGGGCGGATAGTAATGAATCGCGCCGGGTTTGTCGAGCCTTCACCTGAACCAGCCCTTGATGCGGTCAAACAAGCCTCGGCCTTGGCCCGGCTGCTGCATGTTCTGAGGAGGCGGGGCGGCGTAGCCCTGGTGCTCGATGCAGAAATTCTGCGGCACGAGGTCGTAGGGCAGGGCGTCCTCATAGGAGGTGCCAGCACGACCGCAGCCGTCGGTGGCGAGCTGGCTGCTCACGCGGCAAAGCGTCACCTTGGTCAGCGGCAGCAGCACTTTTGGCACCTCGGTCTTGTAGCCGAGCGCGACGGCCTTCTTCATCACATCCGCCCAGATCGGCAGGGAGAGCGTGCCACCGTAGCCGCCTTCGATGATCGTCTGCGGCTTGTCCAGGCCCACCCACACGCCGCAGGTCAGGCGGTCGGTGTAACCGGCGAACCACGCGTCCTTATAATCATTCGTCGTGCCGGTCTTGCCACCGCCGGGTTCCTTGAAGCCGTATTCGCTGCGCAGCGAGGCCGCCGTGCCGCGATCAATGACCTGCGCGAGCATGAGGCGCATCATGTGCGCCACGCTGGGCGTGATGACCTCGGATTCGAGCACGGGCGTCTGGTAAATGACGTTCCCGGCCTTGTCGATGATGCGGTCGATCAGGAAGGGGCGACGGCGCAGACCTTGATTCGGGAAGATGCTCATCGCGCTGGTGAGCTGGCGCGGATTCCCGGCCAGATTGCCGATGAAGATCTGCGGCGTGCGCTGCGGCTTGCCAAAACCCGCGTTGGTGAGCAGGTCGATCACGCGGTTGAGGCTGGCGTAGTTGCCCAGGCGCACGGTCATCGTGTTGCGACTTTTCACCAGACCGTCGGTGACCGTGGCGAGGCCGAGAAACTTGCCGTCTGAGTTCTGCGGACTCCAGCCGGGATCGGACTCGTCGATCTCGCCGGGCTGAATCGGCGCGTCATTGAGCAGCGTGCCCGGCAGGAAGCCGGCGGCGACACCGGCGGCATACACAAACGGCTTCACCGTCGAGCCGATCTGCCGCTCGCCCTGCGTGGCGCGGTTGTACTTGCTGTGGCGGTAGTCACGCCCGCCCACGACGGCCAGGATGCCGCCGGTCTCGTTGTCCAGCATCATGAGCGAGGCCTGCAAATACGGTGTGCTGGTGATCTCCTGCGTGCCGTCCCAGGTCTTGTCAAAATCGGCCTTCTTCGGGTGCTGGTAGCTTTTCAGCTTCTCCACGGCGGCAAGGCGTTTTTCCACCGACTGCTCCGCCGCGTCCTGCAGATCCTTGTTCAGCGTGGTGAAGACCTGCAAGCCGCCGTCCTCGATCTCCTGCTGCTCCAAAATGAGATCGAGATCGCGGCGCACCGCGTCGAGCGCGTAACCACCCTGGCTCTGAAACGCCGGCTGCGCGTGCAGGGCGATGTCCGCGTAACGCGCGGCCAATTCCTCCTCCGGCGTGATGACTTTCGTCTCCAGCATGCGCTGCAGCACGGTGTCGCGCTCCTTGAGTGCGCCCTCGTAATTGCGGAAGGGCGAGAAGCGCACCGGGCTGCGGATGATGCCCGCGATCATCGCCGCCTCGCTCAGATTGAGCTGGCTGGCATGCTTGCCGAAGTACACCTGGCTGGCCCGCTGCACACCGTAGATGCCGGGGCCGTAGAAGATGCGGTTCACATAATGCTCGATGATCTGCTCCTTCGACGCCGCCTTCTCGATGCGCCGCGCCAGCATCATCTCCACCAGCTTGCGGTGAATGCTGCGGTCGTCGAGATCGGGAAAGCTGTTGCGGGCGAGTTGCATCGTCAGCGTACTCGCGCCCTGCACGATGCGCATGTCCTTGATGTTCCGCACCGCCGCGCGTGCCACGCCTTTCAAGTCCACGCCGCTGTGGCTGTAAAAGCGCGAGTCCTCGCGCGCCAGCAGCGCTTTCACAAACCACGGCGAAACCTCGCTAAGCGGCACGATGATGCGGTTCTCCCCGTGCATGCGGCCGAGGATCTCGCCCTTGTAATCCATCACGATGGTGCGCTCCGGCATCTGGCCGAGCTGCGTGAGGT
>Ga0209573_1005643_pt1 | contig 11063 bp, 6 predicted proteins | sample TNRBio252014_DNA_FD_185870 | JGI IMG/M metagenome (GOLD analysis project Ga0209573, IMG submission 185870) | Wastewater treatment Type I Accumulibacter community from EBPR Bioreactor in Madison, WI, USA - TNR Reactor_6/25/2014_ DNA (SPAdes)... | ecosystem: Engineered > Bioreactor > EBPR >...
CTATTAACCCGGCCCTTAAATACGCTCACTGCGCAGCATACGCAGCGGCCGGATGATTGAAGTAGGACCGGATGCGCTCGGGGAGCGAGGCGATGCGGTCCATGATGGCGCGGGCCTTCTTCAAGAGCTGCGAGTCATCGCGGCTGGGAGGCTCCAAGCGCAGCGCGGTCTTGAAGTCGTGATTCAGGTATTCGTCCGGATTGGACTCGGGCGCATAGGGCGGCAAGTAGAACAGTTCGATCTGCGCACGACGCGGCTCGACCCAGGCCTGGACGAGCTTGGCGTGATGCACCCGCAGGTTATCGACGATCAGGAACACCTTGCTCGCCGCACTGGTGATCAGTCGCTCGAGAAACTCGATGAAGCGTTCGGCGTTGATCGTGCCCTCGACGATCTGGAAGGCGATCTCGCCCCGATTGGTGATGGCCGAGATCATCGACAGCTTGGCCCAGCGGGCCGATGCCTCGAGCACGGGCGTGCGGCCGGCCGGCGCAAAGCCGCGAATCCAGTTCGTATCTTCCTTGACCGCCGTTTCGTCGGCCCAGTAGATGACCGCGCCTTCGGCCTGAGCGCGCGCGGCAATGGCCGGATAGCGCTCGCGCAGCCAACCCTGGACCAGATCGTTGCGCTGCTCCATCGCCTTCTTGACTGGGCGCTGGGCGGTGTAGCCCCAGCGCTTCAGATACTTGCCCACGAGGCGATCGGACAACTGCAGTCCAAATTGCTGCTCCACCAAGGCCTGGATCGCCCGCCGAGTCCACAGGGCGAACGGCAAGCTCAGCTGTTCGGGCACCGCAGCCACGATGCGCTGCCGCACCCAAACCTCCTGCGCCATCGTCAGCTTCCGGCACGCCCCATAGGGACGGCCTCGCGTCTTCTCGACCAACGCCCCGGCACCGTCCGTGCGCGCTTTCCTCAGCCACGCTTGCACCGTGCGCACATGGACGCCGGCGATCTTCGCCAGCTCCACGCCGTTCATTCCAGACTGCGTATTCAGGCGCAGCACCATCTTGCGCAGCGTCTCGCGCCCTTCAGGACCCAGCTTGCGTGCATCGATCTTTTCCATGCACACATTATATAGAAAACAGTTTATTTAAGGGCCGGGGTAATAGACGACCAGACGGTCCGGAGATGGTGGAGTGTCGTCAGTGCGCAGACCGAGGGCGGGGTCGTAGAGTATGTCGCTCGACTGAGCATAGAGACCAGGCATGGCGAGATGCAAATCGCCCCGGGTGTGCAGCCGTGCTGCGAGCGGTTGCGGGATGGTGACCGTGTAGCGCTGCAAGGCGCGCATCAACCAGCGCTCGGGGCCGTCCTTCGCCAGTTTTCCAAGTAGCGTGTCGACGGTTCTGTTCGTGCCATCCGGCCCGCGATAGAGAACGACGACCGGCGCCTGCGTGTCCTCGATCAATCGGAATTGATCGGCCGCGCTGCGGAAATTGACCGCCAACGCGCTGTCCCGATTGGTCTCAGGCTGAAGCAGCGGGACGATGCCTTGTTTGTCCAGATCGACATTGGCATAGAACTGACGGAAGTAACGTTCGAACAGGCCGCGATCGAGCGGATCCCCTTCGATATCGTGAAGCACGCTGCGGCAGGCATCGGCCGCCTTGCGTAGGCTGCCCGGTGGTGTGGCGAGCGGTGGAACGAAGACGTAAACCTTCCCCCTTTCGGCGAGTAGTCCTTCCCGGTTACAACGCCCGGCTGCCTGCGCGATGGAGTCGAGCCCTGCAAGTGCGCGATAGACGACCGGTAAGTCGAGGTCGACGCCGGCCTCGACGAGTTGGGTGCTGATGATGCGTAGTGGCGCTCGATCGCTCCCGCCGAGGCGAGCAGCGAGGTGGGTGCGGATCCGATCGAGCACATCGCTGCGATGGGCGCCGCACATCAGGGCGGACAAATGCAGTGTGCCGCTTGGCATCAGGCGGTACAGTTCTCGAGCACTGGCGCGGGTGTTCACAATCGCCAGCACGCAGTCGTGCATAACGAGTTCCTCGGCTAAGGCGGTCCAGGGCGTGGCCGTGGTGAAATCGGCGGGGAGTTGGACCGATACACGGTTGAGGGCCGCATAGAGGGTGTCGGGGTCGTCGATGATCTCCGTCGCGTTGTCGAGCCCACGGAGGTTGCGATTGGCGTCAAAATATTTGGTGGAAGCAAGTGCCGGCTGCGTCGCAGTGCATAGCACGACCGTGACACCGTAGTGCTGGATCAGGAGCCTCAGCGTATCAAGGATGGGTTGTAGGAACTCCGGCGGCAGCTGCTGCGCCTCGTCGAGGATCAGGACACTTCCGGTTAGGTTATGCAGCTTTCGGCAACGTGATGTGCGCGCGGCGAAGAGCGACTCGAAGAGCTGGACGTTGGTCGTCACTACCAGCGGCGCATCCCAGTTTTCGCAAGCGAGGCGGGAGGCGCGTGTTTCCTCCGCAGGGTCACTTTCTGCCTGGCTGTGATGTTCGATGACGCAGTCTTGCCCCAGCTGCTGGAACACCCGGCGGAACACATCGGCGGTTTGCTCGATGATGCTGGTGTAGGGGATCGCGTAGACGATCCGGCGCTTGCCATGCGCCAGGGCGTGATCAAGGGCGAATCCGAGGCTCGCAAGGGTCTTGCCGCCGCCCGTCGGTACTGTGAGGGTGTAAAGACCCGGTTCGTCCTTGGCTCGAGCCCGACACTGACGAAGAATTTCCGCGCGGATACGCCGAACGGGTGTGTTTGCGGCGAAGCCGGTCATGTGAAGGTCGTAGGCGGAGTGCATGGCAGCCAGCGTTGGGAACTTGGCGCGCAAGTCAGCTTTGGTTGCGTCCATGAAGGCTTCGGTGTCGAGGAAGTCGGCGTCTACCAGTGCGGAGAACAACATACGTATCCACAGCGCGAACGCGCATGGTGAGCTGATTCCCCCGGGCACGGCATCTTTCAGGTCCAGGGGAGCGGTGTATTCAAGGAGACCAGTTGGTGCCCTTTCAAGTGCTTCGAGGTACTCGGTTGCGGCATCTGCGGATGCAAGGCGGCCTTTCAGGTTGCCATGCCAGTCGGCAAGGCCCGCATGGTGGCCTGAGATGAGGTAGGCGAGGACTCTGGCGCAAAGCGTGCCGGCCTGGCCCTGATTGGTACTCAGGTGTCGGATGGCATGCAGTGCACCTGCCGCCGAGTGGGTCTTGTCCTTTGATGGAACCCTGCCTTCGATGTATGCGTCTGCGCAGTCGCGGATGTAGCGCTGAAATCCGGGTCGATACTTGCCGAGGTCGTGCCACAAACCCGCAAGACGAGCCCAGTTGGTCGCGTTGAATGGTGCCGCCCTGACCGCAGCGCCGTTAGCCACCTTCAATAGATGGTCGGCAAGATCGTGCCCACGCAGGCTGCCGTCGGTGTTGACCGCAACGTGGGCAAGATGGATCTGGACGGGGACGTTCATAGAGGCGACCTGCTTGGTGAGACGCGACCGATTGTGGGCCAGCCCATGCTCATATCGTGATCATGGGCCGTTCAGCTTCGCGGCCGCGACGTGTTCTGTTCGCACCGCTTCCCTTAATGCCGATGGGCGGATTACCTCGCAATGGCGACCGTGGCGAAGTATGTCCATGAGCAGTTCGGGTTCCTGGTTGTAAGGGATGCGAAGTTCGTAGCGTCCGTCGGGCAGAGTTCGCCCCTCTTGGTCAGCGTGCCATTTCTCCTGTGACACCCACCGGCTTCGTTCGGCGCTGAAGCGGATTTCGGCCCATTGGATAGCTGTGCCGCTGAAGATGCCGTAACCGCTACCGAGTACCCGGTCGAGGAGGGCGTCCTCGATATCGCTGGCCAAGGTGTCGAGTAACTCGACCCGGCTTATCGCGTCGATTGCGAAGCTTCTTAGTTCGTTGCGGAGGTGGCACCACCCATCCAGGTACCAGTTGTCCCGATAGTGGATGAGGCGCTGGGGGGAGATCTCACGACGACTGACCGAGTCGGTGCCACGCGCGTGGTATTCGATCATCAGGCGTCGTCTGCGGAGGGTGCCGGAGGCAACTGACTGAAAGTGTTCAAGTCTGAAGCGGCGTGCTCCGACGGTCTGGATTCGTATGCGCCGCGAGACCTCGCTGGCACTGTCGTCTGCTGCGCCAAGGATGCTCTGCAGTCGTGTCAGCAGCGGACCAATGTGGGGACCGAGCAGACCGCTGCTATCGAGATTGGATAGCAGATACTGCATGGTGAGCAGGGCATGGATTTCCTGAGCGGTGAACCAGAGGCCGGGCAATTCGAACTGCGAGCCGAAGTGCTGACCGTCGTTCTCGAGTCGGTAACCTCCACCCTCACGATCGCTGACCACCGGTACGCCGAAAGCGTCGCGCAGGTCGCGGAGGTAGCGGGTGAGGGTGGCCCGCGAAACGCCGAGTTCATATTGAAGGTCGTTTGCGGAGATTACTCGGCGGTGGCTTAGCAGGGTGCGCAGCCGCTTGAGTTGGTCTGGAGGGATCATTTGAATGATTCTTTCGGGATATGAGAAAAGGATTTCAAAATGATCATAGCCGCGATAGATGACTCTGGGGCGTGATGCTTGCTCGGTCCATCCAGACCTTCATGTGGTTCGTCACGTGGGTGTATCCGTTCGCAGGCGAAGAGTGGAGTGGACGCCCCATATTGAGCGACACCACCTCGCTCGCCTGCATTCCGCTCGCCTCGGCGAGCGACAGCGCAGTCTGAAGCTTGAAATTGGTGCTGGCGGCGATCAGAGGAGCGAGTTCGTCGCCGCTGAGCACCGCCGGCAAGTCGGAAGCCGTGACGACGACTGCGAAGATCCGGCTGCACGCTCTTGCCCACCGAACCTCCGCATGCACCGCTCTTGTGCACTGCACACCAAGCTGGTGCATGACCGCCCTCAAGGCGGACCCTCAACCTACTGATTTAGAACGATTCAAAACGTGGCACGACGCTTGCTCAGGATTCACCAGCACAGCGTCCGACCCGCCAGCGCCGGCAGGTCGATTTGGCAACGGAGTCATGCGCTGGAGCGCCCCGCACCCGCGGTGTGCACGATGCACGACGCACGACTCTGGAGCCCGACATGGACAAGAAATCCTTCCTGCAGGCCGGCCATACGCCGACGCTGATCGCCGCCTTCCTGTATTTCGACCTCGCCTTCATGGTGTGGGTGCTGCTCGGTCCGCTGGCGGTGGGCATTGCCGCCGACCTCGGGCTGTCGCATGCGCAGAAGGGCCTGATCGTGGCCACGCCGGTGCTGGCGGGGGCGATCCTGCGCATGGTGATGGGGGTGGTGGTCGATCGGCTGTCGCCGAAGAAGGCGGCGATCATCGGCCAGCTCATCGTGATCGGCGCGCTCGCCTACGCCTGGCTGGCGGGTGTGCATTCCTTCAACGAGGTGCTGGTGCTGGGCGTGTTCCTCGGCGTGGCGGGCGCGTCCTTCGCGGCGGCCTTGCCGCTGGCCTCGCGCTGGTATCCGCCCGAGCACCAGGGCACGGCGATGGGCATCGCGGGCGCCGGCAACTCGGGGACCGCGTTCGCGGCGCTGTTCGCGCCCGGGCTGGCGATCGCCTTCGGCTGGCACAACGTGTTCGGCCTGGCGCTGATCCCGCTCGTGATCGTGCTCTTCGCCTTCTGCTTCATGGCCAAGGATGCGCCCGACGCGCCGCCGCCCAAGCGCTTCGCCGAATACCTCGCGGTGCTCAAGGACAAGGACGCGTGGTGGTTCATGTTCTTCTACGCGGTGACCTTCGGCGGCTTCGTTGGCCTCGCTTCCTCGCTGGTGATCTACTTCAATACCCAGTACGGGCTGGATCCGAAGATGGCCGGCTACTTCACCGCGGCCTGCGTGTTCGCCGGCTCGCTGGTGCGCCCGATCGGCGGCAACGTCGCCGACCGCATCGGCGGGGTGAAGTCGCTGACCGTGATGTACATCCTGGCGGCGATCTTCCTCGCCATCGTCAGCGTCGGCCTGCCCGAGGCGTGGATGGCGCTGGCCGTGTTCGTGGGTGCGATGCTGGCACTGGGCATGGGCAACGGCGCGGTGTTCCAGCTCGTGCCGCAGCGCTTCCGCCGCGAGATCGGGGTGATGACCGGCCTGGTCGGCATGGCGGGCGGCATCGGCGGCTTCTACCTGGCGTCCTCGCTCGGCTTTGCGCGCCAGCTCACGGGTAGCTACCAGGCGGGGTTCCTGATCTTTGCGGCGCTGGCGGTGTTTGCGCTGCTCGGGCTGACCGCGGTGAAGACGCGCTGGCGCACGACCTGGGGGGCCGCGCACCTCACCTCGGCGAAGATCTGAGCAAGGAGCAGGCATCGTGCGTGCGATCGATTCCTTGGCACCCGCCGGCCGCCCGGCCGCGGGCCGCGCCGCGCCGACCGGGGCTGCGCGGCCGGTGGCGACCGCGCTGGAGGTCGAACTCGGCCATGCCACCAAGCCCGGCCCGCGCCCGGCCAACGAGGACTTCGTCGCGGCCGCGATGCCCGAGGGTGCGGAGCGGGCGGCCAAGGGCGTGCTGCTGGCGATCGCCGACGGCGTCGGCGGTCACGCGCACGGCCGCGAGGCGGCGGAGTACACCGTGCGCAGCTTGCTCGCCGACTATTTCTCCACCGCCCACACCTGGAGCGTGGAGAAGTCGCTCGACACCGTGCTCGGCGCGGCCAACCGCTGGCTGCTCGCGCAGTCGGCGCGTACCGCCGAGACCGCCGGCATGGCGACCACGCTGACCGCGCTGGTGCTGCGTGGGCGGCGCTGGCATCTCGCCCACGTGGGCGATTCGCGCGCCTACCTGTGGCGCGACGGCGCGCTGCTGCGCCTGAGCGAGGACCACACCTGGCCGCATCCGGAGCTCAGCAACGTGCTGCGCCGCGCGGTGGGGCTGGAGTCGCGCCTGCTCGTGGATCACGACGACGGCGAGCTGGCGGCGGGCGACGTGTTCGTGCTGCTGACCGACGGGGTGTGGAACGCGCTGGGCGACGAGGCGATCTCGGCGCTGCTCGCGCGCCGGGCGGGTGAGGCGAGGGGAAGGGGTGCAGGGGGGGCTGAGGGAGGGTGGACTGAGGTGGGGGGAACTGCGGCAGGGGGGATGTCGGCGGCTGGGATTGAGGCAGGGGGAACTGAGGCACGGAGATCCGCGGCGTGGAGAACTGAGGCGGAGGTGACGGAAGCGGGCCTGGACCCGCAGGCCGCCGCCGACGCCCTCGTCGAAGCCGCGCTGCGCGCCGGCGGCAACGACAACGCCAGCGCGCTGGTCGCCCGAGTTTGCGCGCTGCCTGCCGACAACCTCCACGACCGCCTCGCCGCCGGCCGCCGCCTGCCGCTGCCGCCGCGCCTGGCCGAGGGCGACACCCTCGACGGCCTGCGCGTGGAGGCCGTGCTGCATGTGTCGCGGCTCACCGTGCTGTATCGCGTCTGCCCTGCGACGGTTCCTGTAGGAGCGCCGGCAGGCGCGAACGCGGCGGTGGTCCCCGTCGATCACGACGCTAGCTGTGCGGCTGCATTCGCGGCTTCCGCCGCTCCTACATCGCCCGGGACCGTGACCGCATCGCCCGGAACCGCGACGGCATCGCCCCGAACCGCGACGACATCGCCCGCAACCGCGACGACATCGCCCGGAACCGCGACGGCATCGCCCCGAACCGCGACGACATCGCCCCGAACCGCGACGACATCGCCCGCAACCGCGACGACATCGCCCGGAACCGCGACGACATCGCCCGGAACCGCGACGACATCGCCCGGAACCGCGACGGCATCGCCCGGAACCGCGACGACATCGCCCGCAGCCGCGACGGTTCCTGTAGGAGCGCCGGCAGGCGCGAATGCGGCGGTAGGCTCCAGCGATCACGTCGCCGGCTGCGCGGCTGCATTCGCGGCTTCCGCCGCTCCTACATTGACCCGGACGGCGACGACATCGCCCGCAACCGCGACGGCTCATGTCGGAGCGCCGGCAGGCGCGAACACCGCCCCGCGCTGGGTGCTGAAGACCCTGCTGCCCGCCCACGAGCACGACGAGGACGCGCGGCGCGCGCTGGTGCGCGAGGCGTGGCTTGCGCGCCGGGTGCCGACGCAGGGCTTTCCGCAGGTGGCCGACTGGCCCACGCGCGCACATCTGTATTACCTGATGAGCTGGCACGAGGGCGAGAGCCTGAAGGCCCTGCTCGCGCGCGGTGAGCGTCTGCGCCCGCACGAGGTGGCCGAGCTTGGCGCGCGCATGCTGCGCCTGGTCGGCGTGCTGCACCGGTTGGGCATCGTGCATCGCGACATCAAGCCCGACAACCTGCACCTCGGCCGCGACGGCGTGCTGCGCCTGCTCGACCTCGGCGTGGCGGCGAGCGAGGCGGAGGACCTGCGCGAGATCAACAACCCGGGCACGCCGTCCTACATGGCGCCCGAGCTCTTCGCCGGCACGCCGGCCAACGAGGCCTCCGACCTCTACGCCTGCGGGGTGACGCTGTACGAGCTGCTCACGCGCAAGTTCCCCTACGGCGAGGTCGAGCCCTTCCAGCACCCGCGCTTCGGCGAGCCCGTCCCGCCCACCCGCCACCGCCCCGACACGCCGGCCTGGCTGGAGGCGGTGCTGCTCAAGGCGTGCGCGCGCGAACCCGCCGCCCGCTTCGAGACCGCCGAGGAGTTCCGCCTCGCGCTCGAGCGCGGCGCCTGGCAGCCGCTCGCGGTGCCGCGCCGCACGCCGCTGCTCGAGCGCCGGCCGACGCTGGCGCTGAAGCTGATCGCGCTGGCCTCGCTGCTGCTCAATGTGGTGCTGTTGTTCCTGCTGTACCGATCCCTGAAGTCCTGAAGGGGGTCAGGCCTTTCATTTGCTCATCCTGTGAAGACCCGATCCCTCAGACCCCTACGGACGAGGCAAACCATGACCCATCCCCTGCCCGAACCTGCCCGGCCTTCGCCCGCTGGCCGGCGCACGATCCCGATCCGCGCCGCGGCGCCGGGCGAGACCCCTGCCACCTGTCCCTACTGCGGCGTCGGCTGCGGCGTGCTGATCGAGCACGACGGCACCCGCATCACCGGCGTGCGCGGCGACCCTGCACATCCGGCCAACTTCGGCCGCCTGTGCACCAAGGGCTCGACCCTGCACCTCACCGCCGGCCACGATACCCGCCTGCTCTACCCCGAATACCGCGCCCGCCGCGGCGAGGCCCGCACGCGCATGGGCTGGGACGCTGCGATCGACGTGGCCGCGCAGCGCTTCGCCGACGTGATCGCCGAGCATGGGCCGGACGCGGTCGCCTTCTACATCTCCGGCCAGCTCCTCACCGAGGACTACTACGTCTTCAACAAGGCGATGAAGGGGCTGATCGGCAGCAACAACGTCGACACCAACTCGCGCCTGTGCATGTCGAGCGCGGTCGCCGCCTACAAGGCCACGCTGGGTGCGGACGCGCCGCCGTGCTGCTACGAGGACTTCGACCACGCCGACACGATCCTGATCGCCGGCGCCAACCCGGCGTGGGCGCATCCGGTGGCCTTCCGCCGCATCGAGGAGGCGAGGGCGCGGCGGCCGGGCATGAAGATCGTCGTGGTGGATCCGCGCCGCACCGACACCGCGGCGATGGCCGACCTGCACCTGGCCATCCTGCCCGGCACCGACATCTGGCTGTTCGACGCCATGCTGCACGTGCTGCTGCGCGACGGGTTGGCCGACGAAGCCTGGATCGCCGCCCACACCGAGGGTTTCGAGGCGCTGCGCGCGCATGTGCACGGGGTGAGCCCGGCGGTGGCCGCGGCGGTGTGCGGGGTGGCGGCGGAGGACATCGTCACCGCGGCGCGCTGGTGGGGCGAGGCGCCGGCGGCGCTGTCGCTGTGGTGCCAGGGGCTCAACCAGTCGACGCACGGCACCCACAACGGCGCCGCGCTGATCGCGCTCTCGCTCGCCACCGGCAAGATCGGCCGCCCCGGCTGCGGGCCGTTCTCGCTCACCGGCCAGCCCAACGCGATGGGCGGGCGCGAGGTCGGCGGGCTGGCGAACCTGCTGCCGGCGCATCGTGACCTGGCGAATCCCGCGCATCGCGCGGAGGTGGCGCGGCTGTGGGGCGTGGACAGCGTGCCTTCGGAGCCCGGCCTGACCGCGGTGGAGCTGTTCCGCGCGGCGCGCGAGGGCCGCGTCAAGGCGATCTGGATCGCGTGCACCAACCCGGCGCAGTCCATGCCCGAGCAGGCCCTGGTGCACGAGGCGCTGGCGGCCTGCGACTTCGTCGTGCTGCAGGAGGCCTTCGCCGGCACCGAGACCGCGGCCTTCGCCGACCTCGTGCTGCCGGCCGCCACCTGGGGCGAGAAGGAGGGCACGGTGACCAACTCCGAGCGCCGCATCAGCCGCGTGCGCGCGGCCGTGCCGGCGCCGGGCGAGGCGCGTGCCGACTGGCGCATCGTGTGCGACTTCGCACGCGCGCTCGCACCGCGCATCGGCAAGCCGCAGGCGGCGGCGATGTTCGCCTACGCGTCGGCGCAGGCGATCTTCGCCGAGCACGTCGCCAGCACCGCCGGGCGCGACCTCGACATCACCGGGCTGGACTATTCCCTGCTGGAAGGTGAAGGCCCGCAGCAGTGGCCGTTTCCGGCGGGAGCGGCGGTGGATGGCGCCGATGCCGCGGCGCGGGCGCGTCTCTACGCCGACGGTCGCTTCGCGACGCCGAACGGGCGCGCACGCTTCGTCGTGCCGGCGCGCGCGCTCACTGCCGAGAAGACCGGCGTGCGCTATCCGCTCGCCCTCACCAGCGGCCGCCTGCGCGACCAGTGGCACGGCATGAGCCGCAGCGGCAAGGTGGCGCGCCTGTACGGCCATGCGGACGAGGCACGCATCGAGCTGCACCCGCAGGAGCTGGCGCGGCGCGGCCTCGTCGACGGCGACCTGGTCAAGGTGTCGAGCCGGCACGGCGAGCTGGTGCTGCGCGTGGCCGCGGCGAGCGCGCTGCGGCACGGCATGGCCTTCGTCGGGATGCACTGGGGGCGGCGGGCGCTGAACTCGGCCGGGATCAACCTGCTCTTCGGCGGCGCCTGCGATCCACTGTCGAAGCAGCCGGAGCTCAAGCACGCGGCGGTGCGCATCGAGCCGGTCGAGCTGCCGAACCGCATGCTGCTGGTGCGTGCCGAACGC